>Ga0209480_10000151_pt1 | contig 61952 bp, 60 predicted proteins | sample JI61114C2DNA_FD_187501 | JGI IMG/M metagenome (GOLD analysis project Ga0209480, IMG submission 187501) | Wastewater effluent complex algal communities from Wisconsin, to seasonally profile nutrient transformation and Carbon sequestration -... | ecosystem: Engineered > WWTP > Effluent > Algae...
TAGTTGCATGGCCGGCCGCGCGCAAGCAACCCGCCCCGAAATTTCCCGCGTGCAGCCTGCGGGCGGGCAAGCTATGACAGCCGCAAATCCGCGACGGGGTTATGAGCGATGACTGTACCGATCTCCGAACTGATCAAGGCCGCCAGCGCCCAGACGCTGGGCGCGCTCGGCGGCATCCTGAAGAAGGGCGCGGAGCACGCGGCCGCGGCGAAAATCCCCGAGGAGGTCTTCCTCAACTATCGCCTCTTCCCCGATATGTTCCCGCTGACCCGCCAGGTCCAGATCGCCTGCGACAGCCTTGCTCGCGGCGCGGCACGCCTGGCCGGTACCGAACTGCCCGCCTTCCCCGACGTCGAGACCACCTTCGCGCAGCTGGCCGAGCGCACCTCGAAATCCAACGCCTATGTGCAGGCGGCCTCGTCCGAGGCGATGGATGCGCGCGCGCAGACGATCGTGAACATCCCCATCGGCGGCGGACAGGAACTGCCGATGACCTGCTCGGCCTACCTGCAGGGGTGGGTCTTCCCCAACCTCTACTTCCACACGTCCACCGCCTACCTCATCCTGCGCCACAACGGCGTCCACCTCGGGAAGAAAGACTTCCTCCGCCCGCCGGGCTAGGGCCACTGACGCCAAACCGTCATGGACGCATCATAGAACGCCGGGACCCTCGGGAGTTCAGCCATGACCCTTCTCCTCTCCCGCCGCAGCCTGCTTGCGAGCGCCGCCGGTCTTGCGACGCTGGTGCTTCCCGGCCGGGCCTTCGCCCAGCGGCTCACCGGCTTCACGCATGGCGTTGCTTCCGGCGATCCGCAGCAGACACGCGTTGTCCTGTGGACGCGCTATGTCTCCCCAGGCCTTGCCCGGCTACGCGTTGAAGTTGCAGAAGACGACGCCTTCACCCGCCCGGTCACATCAGGCGAGGTCGAGGTCTCGCCCGCGACAGACTTCTGCGCCCGCGCCATCGTTGATAACCTTCCGGCTGGGCGCTGGCTGCACTATCGCTTTGTCGCGCCAGACGGTCAGGTCTCCGACACGGGTCGCACGCGCACCCTGCCCGATGGCGACACGGCCTCGTTCCGCATCGCCGTCTTCTCCTGCTCCAATGGAACGTCGGGCTGGTTCAACGCCTATGCCCACGCCGCCGCGCGCGACGACATCGACCTTGCAGTCCACACTGGCGACTACATCTACGAATCCCCCGTCACACGCCCCGACGCACAGCCCGGCATGGCGACCATGCGAGGCCTATCCCCACCGGGCGAGATCGTGCAGCTCGCTGAATACCGCCAACGTTACGCCAGCTATCGCGCCGACCCGGACCTGGCCGAGCTTCACCGCCGCCTGCCGATGATCGCCGTGCAGGACGACCACGAGTCCGCCAACAATTCCTGGCGCGACGGCGCCAGCGCACACGACCCAACGACCGAAGGCGAATGGGACGCCCGCAAGATCGTCGGCCAGCGCGTCTGGCGCGAATGGATGCCGGCGCACAGCGAGTGGTACGGCGCACACCGCATCGGCAACCTCGCCACGCTGTTCCGCCTCGAAACGCGCCTGCTCGGTCGCTCGCGCCAGCTGGATAGTGAACTCGACGCGATCTTCGCGGCCGGCGGCGACATTGGCGGCGCGTTGAGCACCTTGCGCAGTGGCGCGCTCGCCGATCCCTCGCGCGCGATGATGAACCCCGAGCAGGAGCAATGGCTCGCCGCCGGGCTCAAATCATCCGTCGACGCCGGCGTGCGATGGCAGGTGCTGATCCAGCAGGTAATCCTCGCCGCCATTCGCGCGCCGACGCCTTCTGCATCGTGGATAAAGGGCGGTATTCCGGCTGAGCTGCAGCCAGATATCGATCGTCGCGCACGCCTCAACGCTGCCGGCATGCCCTACTCGCTCGACAAGTGGGACGGATACCCGGCTGCCCGCACGCGCCTCTACGACGCCGCCCGCCGCGCCGGCGCCAACCTCGTCACCTTCACCGGTGACAGCCACAACGCCTGGGCCTTCGACCTCGCCGACGACGCGGGCCCCATCGGCGTCGAGTTCGCCGGCCAGAGCGTCTCCTCCTACGGCTTCGAGCGCCGCTACAATGGCGACGCCGCGCGGGTCGCGTCGGACTTCATGGCGGCCAACCCCAACCTCAAATGGATGGACGCCAGCCAGCGCGGATATTTCACCCTCGACATCCACCGCGACCGTATCGACGCGGAGTATGTGTTCGTGCCGGCGATGAGCGGGCGCAGCGCGGCAGCGACGGGGACAAAGACGCTCACCGCAGAATACGGCGCACGTAAGCTTACCGTCTGACGGAGCTCACCGGCGCGTCCAGCGTGATGCGCCAGAACTCCGTGGTCGCGCCCTCGACCCCGAAATCATTGTCGGTGACCAGCACAAGCGTGTCGGGCGCCAGCAGGGCCATGCCTTCCATGTCCGGCCCCATCTCGGGATGATCATCGCTCGTGAACAGCAGAGTCTTGGTGATTTCCACGCCGAGCTCGGCGAGATAGATCTTCGTCGTATGCGCGATGCGCTCCAGCACGAGGAGACGATCCTCGCCCGCCCACGCAAACTCGCAGATCTTGAGATCGCCCAGGTCGACCGCGCGCCGCGCCGCATCTCGTTTGAAACTGGCCGGTGCATCGAACGGATATCGCCACACCGCCGCCAACGCGCCGGTCGCGGCGTCGAGCTTCCAGATCTCCGTTGAGTCTGCAGTCTCGCCCATCAACGCGCTCTGGAAACCGGCATAGAGCCAGCGGCCATCGGCCGACGCGCACAACGCCTCGATCCCCCGGTTCGGGCGCAGCCGCATGGCGCGCTCGGGAAGCACGTCCCGCACGTCGACGCCGGGATGAGCGTAAGCCGCCCCCGCGCCCAAAGGCGTCCATCGCGCGGAGACCCGGCCGCGCGCATCAGCAAACAGCAGGGCCGGCCCACACTCGTCCGCCAGCGCGAACGATCCATCCGGCAGCACGGCAATCGCTTCAACGTCGCCGCCAAAGGCGCCCGGCGTCAGCGCGCCACCATCGACATCGAACAATGGCTCACGTCCGGGAAGATCAGGTGGACGACCGCTCAGCCGCACTCCCGCTGCGTCTACCAATGGAACGACGCGGACCAACTCGACCGCGTCATCGCGCACACGCAGCGTTGCAATCGACGGCCCATTCTCTGGAGTGGGCAGCACCTTGGCGTCGCGATGCGCGCGGAGATGTTCGAAATGCTCGAGCCCGAACTCGTCCACCGCCTGCGAGATGAAGAAGTTCGGCCCGCGGTCCGTTACCGCATGAACAAGACCGGGTGGATCGGATGGGCGGCGCGAAAGACCGGACCCGAGGCCCAGCGTGATCGCCAGCTGATGTCCACCTGGCAGCGTGATCGGCGCTTGCGGTATGTCAGCCCATGACAACCGCTGCAGGCGCACCACCTCAGAACCTTCCCTTGGTCTTAAAGCCGCCGCCGCCGAAGCTGCCACGCGTCTTGAAGCCACCGCCACCGCTTGAGCCGCCGGAGCCTCCGCCGCCGCCACCCCAGCCACCGCCGCCCCAACCGCCCCCGCCCCAACGGCTTCCGCGCGTGGCCGCCTTGATCACTTCGCCGAGGATCACCCCAGCCACCACATCGCCGACGCCGACATTGCGCCCGCGACGCGGGCCGCCGAAATAGTCGTCGTCCTGCCGCGGTGCCTGTTTCACCGTGGCGCGGATTGCACGCCACAGAGCAGCGGCATCCGGCGAGGGGCCTTTGCCATAAGCTTCCAGCGCCGCCTCGAACGCGCCGCGCAGGATCATCACATATGGGCTGTCCAGCCCCGCTTCCTTGAACTGCCGGCGCACCTGCTCCAGTGCATCGGCGCCCGCCCGGCGTCGCGCGGGCAAGGCCTCGACGCTGCGCCAGTTCACTTCCATCTGCAGCTCTTCGGTGCGCAGCTTCACCAGGGCCTCGACGACGCGATCATCGTCCGTCGTGGTTGTTTCCGCCGCCAGCACTTTCAGGTCCGGGAAGCTGGCCTTCACCAGTCCCTCCTCGATCACCCGGCGCGCCTGCTCCTGCGGGCCGCTGTCGCCGCTTGCGGCTTTTTCCTGTTCTTCGCGCAGCTTGGCGTGCTTCGACTCCGCCTCAGCCAGCAGATAGTCGAGACCCTTCAGCTTCTCTTTCGCCGCCGTCAGGTCCGCCGACAGCTTGCCCGCGCCCCGCGCCTCCAGCGACTGCGCCTCGAAGCGCTCGATGGCCGCCTGCGCCTCGGCTTCTTCGAGGCGCATAGTGGCGAGGTGTTCCGCGATGCGATCAGGCAGCTCGGTCAGCCGCGCATAGTTGAGATACGCCTCGTCATAGCGGCAAAGGCGCGCGACCCAGCCGTCCATCATGCGCGAGAAGCCACCCTTCTTGTACTCCGGGCGGCGGAACTTCCGCTCCCACAGATACGAGAACAGCGGATCGCTCTGATAGGGCTTGCCCTTCTCCACGCGGTCGGTCTTCGCAAGCTCCAGCTTCTGCTCGGCCCGAATGGCAACCGCGCGCGAGTCCTCGAACGCCGCCTTCAGTGCGATATAGGCCGGGTCCGCCTGCACAGCGGCCTCGGTCTCGCTCACAAGTGACTCATAAGCCTTCAGCGCGGCATCGACCGCCGTCTCGCCTTCGCGCCGGTTGGCCTCCGCAACTTTCAGCGCAGCTTCGGCCACCTCAACCTCGCCGCCGATCCGCGCGACGAACGCCTCGTGATCTTCCAGCAGTTCGGTCGCCCGGCGCTCGGCCGCGCTCAGCGTGTCGTCGGCGCCGGACTTGATCACGTCCAGCCGCATCGAGGCCAACTCGCGATAGCCCTCGGCGCGCAGACGCGCGAGGTCCGTCCGTCGGCGCGAATGGCTGTCGGCGCCTTGCACGGCTGCGTCGAATTCCGCGCGCGCGCCAGCCGTCAGCGTATCCAGCCGGTGCAGGGCGTCGCGGCCCGTGATGAGATCGTCATACGCGGCCATCAGTCGCCCAGGTCCGTAATGGAGCCGCCGGGAACCGGCGTGTCGAATTTCGGTTCAAGCTCGCCGCGCTGCTTGTAGCCCAGCACATCGTTGGCGATCACGCCGCCCGAACTCTGCTTCTCGGCGCGCACGCGATCGAACGTTTCCGGCGTCACACGCTGCCCCCAGATGTTTACGCGCTCGGTCTTCTCCGTCTCGATGCTCTCAATCGGCACGGTCAGCACGCGCCCGCCCGGCGCCACCGCCTCGACTACGAGATAATAGTTGAGCGCGTTGGGAGCGTCGTCCGAACCACGGATCAGCCCCGTGTCCTCGCCGGGCCGCGAGACGATGCGGATCGCATATTCCTGCGCCAGCTTCTCGTTCATGTCTTTCAGCGTCGTCAGCTGCGTCTTTGCAGCACCACGATCGCCATTGGCCACCGCGCGCTGACCCTCGGCCGCGATGCCGCCCAGCTGCGCGTCCACCGCTGGATCGACCGCCAGCTGCTGCCCCTCCGCCAGCACGCGCGCGATCTCGGTGGGCATGCCCTGCCATTCCGCATTCATTGGACCGAACACGAACAGCTGGAAGCCCGCCACAATCGCCGCCAGCGCGCCCAGCCCCGTCAGCGTCTGCGGCAGCCACTTCTTGCGGCTGACATACATCTTCGCCAGCTTCACCGAGAACGTATCCGCCGGCGGCTTGTAGACAAACCGCTGCTCGGCCAGCGCTTTCACGCCGTCCTTCAGGATCCGGTCGGGAACTTCGATGCCCTGCGCGCCATAGATTTCCTTCAGCCGCGCGATCAGCTGCTCCTCACGCGCTTCCTCGTTGAGCTCCATGTCGACGATGCGCGTGCGATGGCGCAGTGTATCCACCACGTCCATCGCCAGCATGACATCATCGAGCTTGCGGGGCTCGTCCGGGACAGCAGCAGCCGTCATCGGCACGCGCGCCGGAACTGTCGTCTCGCTCATGCCCAAACGTCGATCATGAGGTCCTGACTGTCAGCGCCGCAGCCGCGCCCTGTTCGACCAGCTGCGCGAGGCGCTTCTTGCCGTCCTCGACCGCGTCGCGGATCTCGGCCGAGTTCTGCGTCGCCAGCTTGCGCATTTCGGCGATGATGCCGATGGAACGCTCTTGGTAAGTAACGACCGAGTCCACCAGCTTCTTCACCGCAGCCGCTGAAATCGTCGGGCCATAGCCCGCCTTCAGCGCCGCTTCCTGGACCTTGCCGCCGATCTCGGCCAGCACTTCCAGCGACTGGTCCACGCCCTTCTTCATCGACTCCAGCGTCTGGGTCGATTCATGCAGGCCGTGCATGCCCGTGAACGTCGCCGACAGCGCCGTCAGCACAACTTCGTTCGTACCGAAGAACGAGACGGACTGCGCATAGATGCGCTCCTTCGCGTTGGTGGTCTGCACCAGCCGCGCCATGATCACTTCCGATGTGTTGTAGCCAACCGTCAAGTTGTCCGAGAGGTCCTTGGAAATCTGGTAGCGCTTCTCTTCGGCCTGCAGCCTGCGCAGTTCCTCGTCACGCGCCAGCTCCAGCTTCGAACGCTCGGCCGGCTCCGTACCGGTGTAGGCCGCAACCGCCGCCGAAGCCGCAGTCATCTTTGCCTTGGCTTCTTCCAGCTTGCCCTCGGCCGTCTTCAGCACTTCCAGCGCCAGCACTTCCGACTGCTTCATCGCGCCACGGAAATCCATGTACGCTTCCAGGATCAGGAATTCCTTCTCGATCTGGATCTTCGTGTCCTTCTGAACGTCGATGTAGACGTCCTTGATCTTGTCGAAGCGCTGGGCGATGTCGCCGCGCGTCATCTTCATCCACACATTGCCCAGGCGCTCCATGGTGGAGATCTTGCCGTCGGCATACTGCTCGACGAGGCCCTTGGCGTCGTCGCGGATCGAATTGAAGGATTGGGTGATCAGCTCGTAGCGCTCGCCCACCTTGATACCCGAGATATGCTCCCGCACCACCTCGTTGAACGTCGACGCCTGGTCGAGCGTGCGCGCAATCGTCGTCACCTTGTCGGGCGACAGCTCGGTGATCTGGTTAAGCAGCGCCACGACCGGCGCGGGATCGCCCACTTTCTCGGGAAACAGGCCTAGCTTGCGAAGGCTTCCAACGGCCTTGTCGAGGTATTGAAGCGCTGTGGGGCTGCCCGCCATCTTCTTGTCTCCCTGTATCGCGCCCCATTTTCGCCGGGGAAGAAGCGAGGTGGCGCGTATCAGGGAATACGTGCCCTCTTCCAGCGGGATCGCAAGATACCAGCGGCAGAATTTTTTCGAGAATCGATATCAGACGGCTACTTGAAGCTCTCGCGGGCGCCGAGAGCGTCAAGCACGGCTCTGAGCTGGTTCACGTCAAGGCGCGAACTGACCTGCCTGTACTCGCTTCGGGACACGCGGATTTCGTCCCGCCCCTCGGCCAGCAGCGCGCGCACGTCTTCTTCGGACAGCTTCATCCTGTCGATCTTGAATCGCACGCAGGTCAGCTTGGCACCCCCGCATTCGTGGCGATACTCGACCAGCTCCCAGTACACCTTGCGCCAGGGATCGCCGACATAGCCGTGTGAATCGGGGTTGGTTTCTGTCCAGGGCTTCTCCTGAACTTCGGTCTCCAGCACAGGCGTCTGCCCGGCGCTGACGAAATAGACCTGCACGGAGCCATCCGTCGCCTTGTGGCCCTCAACGTAGAATTTCGATCGTGCACGTTCCGAGGGCATCACGCCCGTGAACGTGCCGGAATTGTCCATGCCACCCATGTAGGTCGGTCGGGAGACTTCTTCCTTCGCCGCTGGCGCCGCGCTGGCGATCATTGTGCCGGTCGCCGGGTCTGTCCTGATGTCGAGAGCAGCGCGTATCCCGTCATATCCCTCGATCGCCGGCACATCGAGACTGGCGCATCCAGCAAGCATCACCAGCACAACCGCAATCCCCAACCGCATGCGCACCTCCCTGCCGTGAAAGGTTTAGCCATTCCGCGCCGGCCAGTCACCTTGCCCCGCGCGCTGCACCGCGTCACAAATGCCGAGACCAGACAGGAATCGATCATGCGCAGACTGCTTGCTCCGCTTCTTCTCTCCGCCCTCGCCGCCTGCGCCTCGCCCTCACCAGTCCCCATCGCGCCCTTCTCCACGCCGCAGGAGATGCACGCCGCCGTCGCCGCCTTCGCACAGCCCACGCCAGATGGCCGCCTCGCGACGCTGAAGGCCCAGCTCGACGCTGCGGGCCTCGCCTACGAGGTCGAGAGCTTTGACGGCGAACGCCCGCCGCCAGCCGCTGGCCACAATGTCGTCGTCCGCCTCGGGCCGGAAGAAGGGCGTGAAATCCTGATCACCGCGCATTACGACGCTGTCGTCCTGCCCGGCGGCAAGCTGGCCGATGGCGCGGTCGACAACGCCGCCTCCGTCGTCGCCATGATCGAGGCCGCGCGCCGCCTTGATGGCCGCACCAAGCATCCCGTCCGCCTCATCCTGTTCGACCAGGAAGAGCTCGGCCTTGTCGGCGCGCAGGCGTGGATCGGCGCGCACGGCATCGACAATGTCGCCGCCGTCATCAATGCCGACGTCAACGGCAATGGCGACACGCTGATGTACGGCCTCAACAACGGTCCGCAGTCCGCAGGTCTGATCGATGCTGTGAAGGAAGTCTGCACCAAGCGCGCCCTCTCCTGCCTCGACTTCCCCGAATATCCGCCAAGCGACGATGTCGCCTTCGCCGCCGCCGGCGCGCCGGTGATCTCGCTCGGCCACCAGCCGAAGGCAGAAGCCGAGAAGATGCGCGCGTTCATGCTGAACCCGCCCACCTCCGCGCCTGATCCGTCAACCATCCCTGCCGTGCTGATGCTGATCCACACGCCAAACGACACCATCGCCCGCGTCGAGGCTTCGACCCTCGCGCTGGCCGCCGACACGTTCACGGCGCTGGTGCTGAAGGTCGATGGGCAACTGGACTAGGCAGCCGCGCCCGCCTGGATGGCGGAACTTGCCTCGCTGGCTGTCAAAGTCGGAAAGCCGCCTTGCCTAGCAAGCCACGCGGCGCGACAACCGCGCAAGCCATAAGGATCGCCCCCCATGACCCGCACCGCTATCGTCACAGGCTCCACCTCCGGCATTGGCGAGGGTATCGCTCGCGCGCTGGCGGCGGCGGGGAATAATGTGGTGCTCAATGGTTTTGGCGACGCGGCCGCGATCGAGAAGCTCCGCGCCTCGATCGCCGGCGAAAACAGAGTCGAATGCCTCTACTCCGGCGCGGACATGACCAAGCCCGACCAGATCGAGGCGATGTTCGCCATGGCGAAGGAAAAGCTCGGATCCATCGACATCGTGGTGAACAATGCGGGGGTTCAGCACGTCTCGCCGGTGGAGGATTTCCCGGTCGAGAAGTGGAACCTCATCATCAACCTCAACCTCAACTCGGCCTTCCACACCACGCGCCTCGCCTTCCCCGACATGAAGGCGAAGAAGTGGGGCCGCATTATCAACATCGCGTCGGCCCACGCCCTCGTCGCCTCGCCGTTCAAGAGCGCCTATGTCGCCGCCAAGCACGGCATTCTCGGCTTCACGAAATCGACCGCGCTTGAAGGCGCAACCTTCGGCATTCGCGTCAACGCCATCTGCCCCGGCTATGTCCGCACGCCGCTGGTCGAAAACCAGATTGCCGACACGGCGAAAGCGCGCGGCATTTCCGAAGAAGCCGTCATTCGCGACGTGCTGCTCGCGGCTCAGCCGACCAAGGAATTCGTGAAGGTGTCGGACGTGGCGGCCATGGCCGTCTTCCTGACGACCGAAGCCGCCAACCAGATCAACGGCGCCGCGCTCTCGATCGACGGCGGCTGGGTCGCGCAATAGCGCTCAGCCCATAGACGGCGCGCCGGCCGGCACGCGTCCACGTGCACGTGCACGTGAAGCGCGCCGCTTGAGGTGCGCGACGACAAGGCGTCTCAACGGCCGGTCGTAGTAACGCTCCGCAAAGTAGGCCAGCGTCACGACGGTGACGAGAATCGCCGCGCCGGTGATCGGCGCAGTGTCGATCAGGATGGACGAGCGCCAGGTGATCCGCTCCGCCACTTCGCGGAAGGGCTGGTGCAGGATGTAGATGGCATAGGACATCCGGCCGCCGAGGACGAACAGCTGGTGGTACTTCGCCGGCGGCGACATGCTCTGCGAGATCCACAGCAGCGGCATGCCGAGCGCGACGGCCAGCGTCAGATCGATGAAGGGCCGCAGTTCGGGGGTCGCGGGAATGAAGCACGCGACGGGGATCGCGACGAGAATGACGAGCGCCCATTTGCTCTCCGGCCGGCGCGCCGACTTCGGCGAGCCCAGCAGGCGGAAGGTCAGGACGCCCGCGAAGAAGCCAAAGCCGCCGCGCGCAAACCCGGCCCACCAGTTCACCCAGTGCGACCCCACGTCGATCGTGCCGACATAGAAGACCGTGAAGACGAGGAAGAGCGCGCAGGCAACCACCAGGCCGATGAGCACGCGCGTATCGCGCAACCAGCGGAAGGCCATCACATAGACGATGTTGACGAACAGCTCGAAGAACAGCGTCCACGCTGGCGAGTTCAACGAGTACAACTTGACGTTGCCCATGACATCTGGCGCCGGCAGCATGAACAGCTGCGGGATCAGCTGGATCGAGTATTGCCCCGTGCGCTCCAGGCTGTCGGCGTCGCCGATCGTCATGGCGCACAGGCCGACAAAGCCGAGCATCGTGCCGAGGAAATAGAGCGGATAGAGACGCACGACCCTGTGGGTCATGAATTCAGACACGCGCATGCCCGCCGCGAACCGCGGCTCATACGCGTAGGCGATCACGAAGCCGCTGAGCAGGAAGAACAGGTCGACGATCACCGCGCCGCTGGGCGCCGAGAACGGGCCCCAGTACTGGATGGTATGCCCGAACAGGACGAGGATCGCGCCAAGACCGCGCAAGCCGTCGAGGAGGATGAAATTGTCCTGCGGTAGCGCCGCGTTACCTGGGGCCATTGCGGCGCTCTCCTGTCAATCGACGGGAGAGAGCAATCGGTATGCCAGTCGGGCCCAATTCTGCACGCGGACGCTACGTTGCGATGGCCGGTCGCGGGCGTTGCGGCGGTTGGCGTTCTGATGGCCTGCCGAGGAACCCGAGTCCCGAAAACGGCCAGAGGTTCCATGCGGCGTTAACCGAAGGGCACGACCCGGTTGGCGCTGTCGTGCCCGATATCGGCACGGCCCAGATAGGGGATGCCTGACCGCTCGCACCAGAAGCGCGCGACCTCTTCCTCGGTGAGCACAAAATCCGGATCGTTCTTCGGAACCGCCGAACACCGGCCGAGGCGGATGCCGGCGCATCGCTTCACCGCTTCACTCGATGTCACGTGAAAGAAATAGCGGTCGATGCGGTACATGTACTCGCCGACATCCTCGAGCATCAGCACATGCCCCGCGAAGTCCGGCTCCAGCGGCGTTCCCAGCAGTTGCGACAGGATGGTCAGGTTGAAAGCCATAGCCTTCTGTCCCGGCTGCAGGCTTGGCTCCAGCGCGCTACGGTCTCGATCGACCAGCCAGGCCAGCCCGCGCAGCATCGCCTCCTCGCCATCCTCGCGCACGAGATCGACCGGCATCGGCCCATGTGCCACGCGTTCAAAGCCCGCCTGGTAGAGTCCGCCCAGCAGGAAGCCCGCGTCGGAATATCCCAGCCACGCTTTTTCCCGAGCATGCCCGTTCAGCTGCGGGATCACATACTCGGCCACCCGGCACGCGCCATATCCGCCACGCGCCAACCACACCGCATCCAGCTTCGGATCATTGGCGATCTCGACCAGCGCCTCGATCCGCTCATGGTCTTCGCCCGCAAAATGGCCGGCCTGCCGGAAGCATTGCGGATGGAAAACGAGCTCCACCCGCCCACCATATGTCTTTTCGGCAACCGCCTGCGCCCGCCGCGCCAGTTCGGGCGGCATACGCGTTCCCGGCGCTGACAGGCCGATGCGGAACACCTTTTCACTTGACCCCATTGGCCACCCGCTGAGACATCCAGATCATGAGCACCGCCGAAACGTCCGACTCAACGTCCGCCTCCGCCCCGACACTGGCACATACCGGACCCTACTTCTTCTGCGGCATCGGCGGCAGCGGAATGTTGCCGCTCGCCCTGATCGTCAAGGCGCGTGGGTACGATGTCGAGGGATCGGACCGGTCCCTGGACGCCGGCCGCACATCCGGCAAGTTCGATTTCCTCCGCGCCCGCGGTATCAGGCTCCATTCGCAGGACGGCTCGGGCCTCACGAACAAGTCGCAGCTGCTGGTCACCTCCGCCGCCGTCGAAGACACCGTGCCCGACGTTGTCACAGCCCGCGCGCTCGGCTGCGCGGAAGTGAAACGGCCGCAGCTGCTCGCCCAGCTTGTGAACTCGGCAAAAATCTCCGTCGCCGTAGGCGGCACGTCGGGCAAGTCCACCACCACGGGCATGATCGCCTGGATTCTCTACGCCACGCGCCGCGACCCCACTGTGATGAACGGCGCGGTGATGAAGAACTTCGTCGCCGGCGATTTCCCCTTTGCCTCCGCCATCGTCGGCGAGGGTGATATCTTCGTTTCGGAAGTCGATGAGAGCGACGGCTCCATCGCGCTCTACCAGCCCACCATCGCCGTCCTCAACAACATCGCGCTCGATCACAAGTCGATGGACGAACTGCGCCGCCTGTTCACCGATTTCGTTTCGAAAGCGCAGGTCGCCATCCTCAATCTCGACAATGACGAGACCCGCGCCCTCGCCTCCCAGGTCAAGCATCCGAACGCGCTCACCTATTCGCTCACCGACACGGATGCAGACTTCTCGATCTCCGACCTGATCACGCAGGCTGATGGCCAGTCCTGCATGGTCACGGAAAAATCCACCGGCGAGCGCCAGCGCATCTGCCTGCAGACGCCCGGCCGTCACAACCTCTCCAACGGTCTCGCCGCCATCGCCACGGCCCGCGCCTGCGGTCTCAGCCTGCGCGAGGCCACCACGGCGCTGATGAACTTCGTCGGCATCCGCCGCAGGCTTGAAGTCGTGGGCACGGCGAAGGACATCACCGTCATCGACGACTTCGGGCACAATCCCGACAAGATTGCCGCCACGCTGTCGACGCTGCACCAGTTCGCTGGGCGCCTTCTCGTCATGTGGCAACCGCACGGCTACGGCCCCATCCGCCAGATGAAGGACCAGCTGATCGAAATGTTCGCGCGCGAGCTTGGTCCGCAAGACGTGCTGCTGATGCCCGAGCCCGCCTATTTCGGCGGAACCGTCGATCGCTCCATGGGATCCAGCCTGATTGCAGAGGGCGTCACGGCGCGCGGCAAGAACTCGCAATCCTTCCCCGATCGCGACACCTGCGGTGACCGCCTCGTGGAACTCGCCAACCCCGGCGACGTCATCGTCGTCATGGGCGCCCGCGACGACACACTCTCCGAATTCGCCGCCGATGTGCTGAAGCGCGTGGGCGACAAGGAATTCTGACGCTGGGACCACCGGGCCCAACACGCGAACACGCCTCGTCCTTCGACAAGCTCAGGATGAGGCTTGGTGGTCCCTGCACGATTGGACCTCTAACGCCCAATAGGCCTCATCCTGAGCTTGTCGAAGGACGAGGCCGTGCTCACTAGCGCCCGCCACACACCCCGGCTACGCTCCCTGCAAAACAGGGAAGAAACGCCATGCTCCGTTCGCTAACCCTCGCCGCATCCGCCATCGCGCTCGCGGCCTGCGCCACACCGCCCGCCAGCACGGGCTCCGGCTACGAAGCGCGCATCATCCGCGACGCATTCGGCGTTCCGCACATCTACGGCAAGCGCAATGCGGACGTGGCCTTCGGCCTCGCCTACGCACATTCGGAAGATGACTGGAAGAACATCGAGGAGGTCATCCGCTCAAGCCGCGGAACCCTCGCGGAGATCGTGGGCGAAAGCGGCGCCAAGTCCGACGATTTCGTGCTGGCGCTCGGCGCCGCCGAGATCGTCTATCGTGACTACGACGCGAAGGTCTCTCCCACCGCGAAGGCGCTGGCGGAAGGCTATGCCGCCGGCCTCAACACATGGTGCGCCGAACATCCGGAAACCACCTGCGCCCGCACCATGCCGGTGACGGGCAAGGACATCGTCTCCGGCTTCGTCACGCGCCCCATGTCTTTCTACGGCCTCGATGGAGAGATCGACGCGCTGATCTCCGGCCGCGCCAACATGGAGATGTCGACCAAGATCTCCACCCGCGCCTCGCTGACCGACACCACCGACGATATCGAGCTTGGCTCAAACGCCCTCGCCGTCGCCCCCTCGCGCTCGGCGGACGGCCACACGCGCCTCGCCGTCAACTCGCACCAGCCCTATGAGGGCCGCGTCGCCTGGTATGAGGCGCGCCTCAAGTCCGACGAAGGCATGGACATGATCGGCGGCATGTTCCCCGGAACGCCGCTGCTGCTGCAGGGCGCGGGCCCCAATCTCGGCTGGGCTCCGACGGTCAACAAGCCGGACCTGTTCGATACATTCAAGCTTACCGTCGACGACGACGTCTATCCCACGAAGTACCGCATGGACGGCGAGTGGAAGGACCTGACGCGCAAGCAGATCAGCTACAAGGTTCTGAAGGATGGCGTGCTGGTTGATGTCGAGCGCACGGCGCGCTGGTCCGAACACGGCCCGGTCTACGTCACCGACAAGGGCGTCTTCGCCGTCTCCTTCGTCGGGCTCAACGAGTTCGAGCACATCGACCAGTACCTCGCGATGAACACCGCGAAGACCCTCGAGGAATGGCGCGCTGCGCAGGTGAAGTACAACGCCATTCCCTCAGTCAATTACGTGGTGGCGGATTCAAAAGGCGGCATCGGCTATTTCTGGAACGCCAACATGCCCAAGCGCGTCGAAGGCTGGGATCGCACGAAAATCCTGCCGGGCAATATTTCCGAAACGCTCTGGAAAGGCTGGGAGCCGGTCGAGCGCCTGCCCGCCGTGATCAAACCGGAGTCGGGCTATGTGGTGAACTCCAATCACTCGCCCCTGCTGGTGTCGGGGCCAGAGGACAATCCGAAAGCCGAGAACTACCCCGCAAGCTTCGCGCTCGACACGCTGGTCACCAATCGCGGCCTGCGCGCACAGGAGCTGTTTGGCGCCGACACGTCGATCACGCGCGAGGAGTTCCTCGCTTACAAGATGGACGACTGGTACTCGGTCGACTCCAACGTCGCCTTCATGGCCGAGGCGCTGGACGTTGAATGGTCCGGCAAGGTCGACGCCGAAACGCAGAAGCTGATCGATCACGTCCGCGCCTGGGATGGCCGGGCCGACCAGCACAACCGCCACGCCGCCCTCGCCATCTTCACCGGCCAGGCCGTGATGGGCAGCCAGATGCACGGGGCCTACGACGACGAACGCGGCCTAGCCGCGCTCAAGCAGACGGCGCAACTGCTCATCGCCGCCACTGGTCGCATCGATCCGGAATGGGGCGAAGTCAGCCGGCTCAAGCGCGGCGACAAGTCATGGCCGCTCGATGGCGGGCCAGACACGCTGCGCGCGGTTTATGTTGCGGGCGACCTTGCGGCTGACAAGTATCGCTCCGGCCGCGCGGGTGACACCTACGTCCTCATCGCCGACTGGGCGCCCGATGGCACCTACACGCTGGACACCATCCACCAGTACGGCGTCGCCACCCTCGACCCCGCCTCGCCGCACTATGCCGACCAGGCGCCTCTCTTCGCCGAAGAGAAATTCAAGCGCCCGCCCATGCAGCTGAGCGAACTCCTGAAACAGGCGACGCGGGACTACACGGTGGGCAACTAGCCCGCCTACTTCTTCGCGGCTTTCTTCTCGAGCTCTTCGAGGCGCGCGCGCAGGGCCTTGAGTTCTGCCGCGTCGTTCGCGGGCGTCGGCTCCGGAGCCTTCGCCGGCGCCATTCCCGGCATGCCGCCCATGCCCGGGATCGCGCCGCTCCAGAAGCTGGCGAGGCGCTTCTGGTACTCGCGCTGCATCTCCTGCATCGCCGCCGGATCGAACACGTTCCACGGCTGGGGCATCGCGCCGGACATCGTGCCAGACATCGCGCCGGTCATCTGGCTGGCCAGCTGTTCCTGCTGCGAGCGGATGAACGCGACCGACTGTTCGAACAGCCCGGTCATCATTTCGGACGCCTTCGACTGGTGCAGGCGGATCATGTCCATCATCAGGTCGGCCGAGAGCATCGCGCCCGTCGTCTGGCCTTCCTGGTCCATGATGATCTGCAGCAGGACCTGCCGCGTCACGTCCTCGCCCGTCTCCGTGTCCTCGACACGGATGTTGGCTCCCTTGCGCACCATCTCCGCCACTTCCGGCAGGCGCACATAGCTGGAGGAGTTCTTGTTGTAGAGCTTGCGGCTGGGATAGCGGCGCAGCTCGATGGTTTCGTGTTCGCTCATCTCGGTCTCACAGGTCCGACTTCAAGGTTCACTTCGCCAGCCACTGGTTGACGGCCCCATAGAAGGCCGCCGGCTGGTCAAACATCACGTAGTGTCGCGCCTCGTCGATGCGAAGCTTGCTGCCCTGCACCAGCCCCGAATAGGCAGCGTTGTAGATCTGGTCGAGCGCGAGGCGGCTGGGATGGGCGGCCTTGTCCCAGGCATAGATCACATCCACCGGGACCTTGATCTTCTGCAGGTCGCCGCGCAGGTCGGTGACCATCACTTCGGCCATTACGTCCGCCGTAGTCCGCTGGTCAGAGGCCATGCCCCACTTCACGATGCGCTCAAGCTGGTGCTGGCTGGTCACCAGCTTCTCGCTGGTCCGGCGCAGGTCGTCCTGCAACTGGGGCCGCGACTTGTCCATGTAGGTGCGGCGCGAATGCTGCGCGAGACCGGCCATCGAGGACGGGGTCGCGAACGGCGTGATCAGCACCGAAAAGTAAGCCGGCACATCGACCACCATCAGCCGCTCGACCGTGTCGGGGTGATCGCGCGCGAGAATCAGGCCGACGATCCCGCCCATCGAATGGGCTACGACTGGAACCGGCTTGCCGATGTTGAGGCGGATATAAGCCGCCAGGGCATCGGCCATCGGCTTCAGGAAATTCATCGGGTCGCGGAATGCGCTGGGGCCAAGGCCCGCAAAGCCGCGCATGTGCGGCAGGTGAAGCTTGTAGCCAGCGCCGAGGCATTCGGGCGCCTCGTCCCAGGTGTCCGGCGAAGCAGCAAGCCCGTGCAGCAGCACGAGATCGCGGCCACGGCCCATGGTGGATGCCGTGAACAGTTCGCCCTCCCAGGTAGGGGTGTCGCGCTTCAACCAGCGGGTCAGGGAGCCAAGCTGCATGTGCGGCGACGTCTCCAGCGACCAGGAAGAACCAACCCAGTAAGAACCAAGATAGTGAGCAGGTGCAGCAATCCCCAGACCCCTCTATCCCCTTCCTCACGATTCCAGAAGCCCACAATTGCCGCAGGGCGGCGAAACCCTTCGCGGAGCCTTCCGCTACGGCTGCATTAACTTTCGCCTGCCACCAGAAAGGCGTTTCGCGTCAGAACCTTTGACGCGATCCGGGCGGGTGTTACGTTCTTCTGGAACAGGCTTTCGGGCGCATCGATGACAGACGGCATGAGCTCAGCTGGGGCCTTCGAGCTCAGCCAGAATTTCCAGCGCATCAATTTCCTGCTGCAACGACTTTTCCTTGCCCTCTCGCGCCGTGAAGTCCGCAATCCGGGTGTCGAGGGACCGGGCCAGCCCTTCTTCCTGCGCGCCGCCGTCAGCCACGCCCAGGGCTGGATGACCAACCCGATGAAGGCGATGAACTCCCAGATTCAGTTCTGGCAGAACACCACCGCGCTCTATGCCGAACTCACGCAGGCCATGCTCTCGGGCGGCGGTCGTCTCACGCCGAAGGCGGCAGGCGATGACGGCCCGGAAGACGCCCGCTTCGCCAACGAGGAATGGGACAAGCACCCGTTCTTCTACTACCTGAAGCGCCAGTACCAGATCATGTCGGAGTATCTGGAGAGCATCGCCGACACGGCCTCCACCGGCGAAGACGAAAAGCACAATGAGCAGGTCCACTTCTTCACGCACCAGCTGGTCGACCTGTTCTCGCCCGCCAACTTCCTCGCCTCCAACCCCGTCGCCATCAAGAAGGCCGTTGAAACCAACGGCCGCTCGCTGGTCGAGGGCCTCGAAAACCTCGTGAAGGATCTCGAACGTTCAGGCGGGGACCTGCTCGTCACCCTGTCCGATCCGGAGGCCTTCAAGGTCGGCGAAACACTGGCCACCGCCAAAGGCCACGTGGTCGACGAGACCGAGCTGTTCCAGCTGATCCGCTACGAGCCGACGACGGAGAAGGTCTACGCCCGCCCGCTGATGCTGATCCCGCCCTGGATCAACAAATACTACATCCTCGACCTGCAGCCGAAGTCATCGCTGGTGAAATGGCTGACCGATCAGGGCTTCGCCGTCTACATCGTGTCGTGGAAGAATCCGCGCGAGGAACTGCGCGAGTACGGCATGGACAGCTATGTCACGCAGGGCGTCGTCCCGGCGATGAAGAAGGTGGACGCGCTGCACGGCAATGACGGCGTCAACGTCGTCGGCTACTGCATCGGCGGCACCACGCTGTCGCTGACACAGGCGTGGCTGCAGAAGACCAAGCAGGAGAACCCCGCCAAGTCCTGCACCTTCTTCACCGCCCTCACCGACTTCGAAGACCCCGGCCCGCTGAAGTCCTTCATCGACGAGGGCTTCATCACCGGCATCATGGTCGAGGCCCATCGCAAGGGCTTCCTCGACCAGCGCATCATGGCGCGCACGTTCAGCTTCCTGCGCCCGAACGATCTCGTCTACGGCCCCGCGGTGAAGGCCTACCTGCTCGGCGAGGCGCGTCCGAAATTCGACCTGCTGTTCTGGAACGAGGACTCCACCCGCCTGCCCGAACGCATGGCGCGCGAGTACCTGACGCACCTGTATCGCGACAATCAGTTCGCCCAGGGCGAGTTCGAGATCGAAGGCGTGAAAGTCGGCCTCGATGACATCAAGATCCCGCACTATGTCGTCGCCTGCGAGAAGGACCACATCGCGCCGTGGACCGCCTCGTTCAAGGGCCTCACGCGCCTCAAGGGCGGCGGGCGTTTCGTGCTGGCGCAGTCCGGCCACATCGCCGGCATCGTGAACCACCCCGACAAGAAGAAATACGGCTACTGGGTCTCCGACGCCGATCCCGGCACAGACCTCGACGCCTGGCGCGTCGGTACCGAAGCGCACGAAGGCTCGTGGTGGCCGGATTGGGCCAGCTGGCTCGGACGCCGTTCAGGCAAGAAGATCACCGCCGAAGAAAGCTTCCCTGCGTCAGTCCCCCGCCTCGAACCGGCGCCGGGTCGCTACGTCCGCGAATAGCGCATGAGCGTCGGAAACGAGATCGGCCCAACACGCTGGTTGATGCGTCCTGCCTTGGCATTTGCGCTCGCGTCACTGCTGACGATCCTTCTCGGCGCAGTGGTGATGGCTCAGGGCGACGTGCCTCTTGGCATCTGGATCCGCAATCCAATCGCGTGGCTCGTCTCGCTCGCTGCCGGCATCTTCTTGTCCGCGCGCGGCTGGCTCGTGGGCTGGGCCGCACCTGCAGCGCTTGTGATTGTCGCGCTGAGCTTCCTGGGCCCGGAACAGGAAGGCGTCCATCGCTGGCTCGACCTCGGAGCCGTTCAGCTCAACGCCGCTGCCCTCGTCCTGCCAGTCGCCATCGCCGCATTCATTCACGAACGCGCCTGGCTTGCCTCATCCTGCTTCGTGCTGATCGCCGTTGCACTGGCATGGCAACCCGACATCTCGCAGCTCACCGGCTTCGCGGCCGCCAGCATCATCCTTGGCTCTGCCCGATTCGGCTGGAAGGGCGGGGTCGTGGCCCTCGTGGTTGCAGCAGCCGCCATCGCCCTCTGCCTCTCCCGTCCCGACCCGCTCGCGCCAGTCGCCCATGTCGAAGGCATTTTTTCGATGGCGTGGGTCCAGTCACCTGCAATTGCGATCGCAATGGCCGTGGCCCTCGCCGGGACAGCCCTCAGCCCCGTGCTTCTTTGGGGGACCGGGAGGGTCCGTTGGGCAAGCCTCGCCCTCACCGCCTATTTCGCGGTGACCGCGCTGGCGATCCTGGTCGGAGCTTATCCGGCGCCGCTGGCGGGATACGGCCTCAGCTTTGTGGTGGGCTGGACGCTCGGATTCGCCGCGCTTTTCCCAGCGAGCAGGGTTAATTCCCTAACGTCAGCCTAACATCCGCTTCGCACGTGCGGTAATTTATTCGCACCTGCGGCAATTTTAATCTTGCCTTTGCCGCACTGCGGCATTAGATCGGGATCACAGAGTTAGGACCACCCTCTCAGGAGCCTCCCCATGAACCCGATGACCGACATGTTCGACTTCAACAAGAACTTCGAACAGTTCTCGAAAATGATGCCGGATTTCGCCAACGCCGGCCCGATGAAGGCCTTCACCGACATGCAGGCGAAGTACCGCGCTGTCGCGATTGAAGCCCTCAACAAGAACGTTGAGCTGACGACCGCCTGGATGACCGACGCCGCCAAGGACGCGACGACGCTCATGACCCCGGAAACCCAGCCGACCGCCTACGCCAAGAAAGCCGGCGAACTGGCCCAGGCTGCGATGCAGGACATCCCGGCCCGCCTGATGGCCTACGCTGAAGTCGCCAAGAAAGCCCAGACCGAGCTGCTCGACACGGTTGTCTCGCTGACGCCGAAAATGGCCGAAGAAGCTGCTGAAGCCACGACCAAGGCTGCCAAAGCCGCCAAGAAAGCTGCCTAAGCTTTCTTCGCGAGTGAGCGTCGGGTCCGGATCTCTCATCCCCCGGACCCGGCTGCTCCCTCCCCCTCCCGGGGGAAATGCCTGACCCGACAAAGGGCGCGTTGAGTTCACATCGATCTCCGCGCCCGAGTCGTTTGTAGATTTCCCAGGTTTGTAAGTACCGGCGCGTTCGGACCCGTGCCCGAGGTTCGTTGCAGCAGTCGCTGCTATTCGAGCCTCCCACAGGTCGCCGGCGTATGCGTAACTGGAGTTGGCCGATTCGAGTCTCGTCGGCCGAGTAGAGTAAAAAGCGTAGAGTGATGGGAAGGCGCGCTTCATCGAAGCGCGTCTTTCTGTTTTCTGGGACAGCTACTCGGCCATCGCCTGCGCTGCAGACGACAGATGCGTTCGCGAGCCGTCTGCCGTGCGCACGGCAAACACCGCCGCGAGCCCCCGACTCTCCGCCATCGCAAGGCCATCCGCGAGACCCAGCGCGAACAGCGCCGTCGCCCAGCCATCCGCATCCATGCAGTGTGTGTGGATCACAGCCACACCCGACAGATCCCCGCGCGGCGCCGCGCCCGTGCGGCCATCCAGCAGATGCGAGACGCCATCGCGCCGCCGCACGAAATCGCCGGAGGTGGCCACAGCGAGATTCACCAGCGCAGCATCCGTAGCTGGCGGCTCGCCCGGCGCGGGCGGCAGATCCGAGAGCTCCAGCGCCACCCACCACGGCTGCACATCCGGCTTCACGCCCTGCCCCACGAACTCGCCTCCGATCTCCATCAGGAAACTCTGCACGCCCATCTCGTGTAACCGCGCCGCGCAGAGGTCCACCGCATACCCCTTCGCGATCGACGACAGGTCCAGCCCCACGCCCCCCGGCTGGAATGCACGACGCACTGCAGGATCGATCCGGACATCACGCCATGAGGCGCGCTTCTCTCCGCTCCCGACTGGGGCAGTCGCGCCAAGGGCAGGCCCGAACCCCAGCATGTCCATCCGCCGCGCCAGCGACGGGTCATACGCCCCGTCCGTAAGTTCAGCGATCTCCAATGCGCGGGACAGCACCGCGAAGAACTCCGGCTGCAGCTCATGCCAGCCAGCCCCCGCGCTGTTGAAACGGCTGAGGTCGGACTGCGCCTCCCATCCGCTCATCTGCCGGATCACCAGCGCGAACGTCTCTTCCAGCGCCGCCATTACGTCGGCGTTCGCGATGTTCTCCGCGGCCGCAAACGACAGCGACCATCCCGTCCCCATCGTCGCGCCTGAAAGCCGCCGCACCGGCGCATCAATGCGCGAGGCGCGCACGTCGGCGGGTTTCATGCCCTTAGGGATCAGGAGGCGAACGTCGGTCATGGCGTCCTTGCTGTCAGCTTGCCCTGCGCGGCGCAAGCAAAGAGGCCCCGCAGCGAACCGCAGGGCCTCTCGATGTTGCAGTCATCCAGGCGAGATCAGCCCGGCAGAACTTCGAGCACAGCCACATAGGTCGACATCGAGTTGACCGGCTTGCCTTCCATCGACGATGTGCCGCGCGATTCCGCTTCCAGCCAGTACATGCCGGCGTTCTCGAGCGTCAGCTTCACCGTGCCATCCGCGCCCGTCTTAACGACGAGTTCGCCGGCTTCTTCGCGATAGCGATCGCCGCCCGCGATGACCGTGACTTCGACGTTCGCAGCGGGCTTGCCGTTGTCGGTCAGCTTGAAGGTGATTTCCTCGCCGGAATAGAGATCGTTCGGGTGCGTGACGGGAACCAGCTCGAGGCCCTTGCCCGTCGGCTTGATCTCGCTCGGCGCGCCGTTGGTGACGAACGTCTCGACGCGGCGGCTGGAGAGCGTCAGCTCAACGCCCGGCTTCTTGTCGATGCCCTGCGCCACATACTCGGCCATCGTGCCGCGCCAGCGCTTCGTCTCTGTGCCTTCCTTCCACGACGCGTTGAGGCCGCTATTGGCCTGAGCGATGCGGTAGGTGCCCTTCTGCAGAAGCTGGAGATCGAACGTAGTGCGATACTGGCCGACCGTGGCGTTCACCGGCTTCACCGACGAACCGTCCGGCGCCGTGATGCTGATCGCGTCGATCTGCATCGGGCGGTGATCAGGGAAGAACAGGTTGTTCGACACCGCGCCATCGATCGTGACCCACGCATTGTCGCCCGAGACGACCGTCGCCGAGGGCAGGATCCATGCGCGGTGCGCGTGCGCCGCGCCGACCATCAGCGAGGCGACGGCGGCGGCAACGATCAGTCTTTTCGCCAGGGTCTTCATGATCTCTCTCCCGGTATGGTCTGGATTACTTGGTAAGCTTGAACGTCACGGCGCCGAGTTCGGTCTTGCCGGTGGCGGAGCCCGTGGCCTCTGCGCCCGGCGCCCACTTGAACGGAATTTCGACCAGCTCCTTGCCGCCCACTTCGCGGCTCGCTTCGACAATGATCTTGTATTCGCCGGCTGGAAGGTTCGCGAAGGCGGCGCCGCCTGTGTCGAACTTCACGGTGTTCTTGCCCGGCGGCTTGGTCGGGCTGGAGACGCCATCGATCGGCATGTTGAGTTCACGGCCGGTGCGCCGCCACCACTGGCGGATATCCTTCAGCCACTTCTCGCCTTCCTGATCCTTCAGCTTGATGTCGTACCAGACCGAAAGATTGGCCGCGACCTTGCCGCTGGCATCCTCGATCCAGATGGCGACGTACGGGCGGTGATACTCCGCAACGTTCAGCTTGGGGATTTCCACGGTCAGCTCCAGCGTGCCGGCATGCGCCGCACCCGCCATCACCACCGGAACCGCAAGCATCACGACATTACGCATCAGCACCCGTCCTCAGACATGAACCAGGAAAACGGCGATCAGCGCCGGAACGACAAGACCCGCGCCGACGATGAACCATGTCGGCGGCCGGCGCGGCGCATGCATCCACAGCAGCACCAGGCCGGTGATACAGAACAGGATGGCCGCAACCGAGAAGATGTCGAGGAACCAGAACCACACCGGGCCCGTGTTCCTGCCTTTGTGAAGATCGTTCAGCCACGAGATGGGGCCGCGATCGGTGTTCTCGAAAATGACGTCGCCCGTCTCGCGGTCGACCGACAGCCACGCATCGCCACCGGGCTTGGGCATGCCGACATAGACTTCGGCGTCCGACCACTCGCCCGTCCTGCGCGACACAGGCGCGCCAACTTCCTTCTCCAGCCAGTCCGCCACAGGCTTGGGCAGGATCGCCGTCTCGCCCTCGGGTGGCGCAGCGCCCAGCTGCACGAGAATTTCGGCGGGCATCACGGCCGTCTTCTCGATGACAATCGGCTGGCCCTCGATCTGGCCTGCGTGGTTGAGCGTGATGCCGGTCACCGCAAACAGCAGCATGCCGACCAGCGTCGCCGCGCCGGTGATCCAGTGCCAGACGCGCGCCTGCGTCATCCAGAACAGGCGGCGCACCTTGGCCTTGTGGGCCTTCTTCGCAGCCTTTTCGGCCTTCAGACGCTCCGCGTCGTCCGGTCCTGCCGCCTGCACGTTCGCCCCTTCGGCCATCCAGCATCCTGTTGCGTGGCGGCCCCCGTCGCCCCGCGATTCCCGGCCGCCGCAGCAGCCCCGATTTCAGCGAGCGTTACGCCAGCCAAAACCTGTTTGCAACCCATTCTCATTTGCAAAAAACAGTGAGACCTCCGGTTTTGCTGAGAAATCCGGCGCCGCGACCGCACGTCGCTGCGCCGGCGTCATCCCGCTTGAGGCGCCGCCAAGGGCGTGCATGGTGACGCTCCGGTTATCTCCCTGCTCCCCCACGAGGACATCATGGCGCTTTCGAAACGGCTCACCCTTACGCTGGCGACCGCCGCCCTGCTTTCGGCCTGCACGACTGTTGCAGCCCCTCATGGCGTCTCGCCCGAGGCGTGGGCGATTCACCAGCGCCTGATGACGCTCGATACTCACCTCGACACGCCCGCCTTCTTCGACACCGTGCGCGGCTACGACATCATGGAGCGCCACGATGTCGAGCGGGACGGCACGCAGGTCGATTACCCGCGCATGGTGGAAGGCGGCCTCGATGGCGGCTTCTGGGTCGTCTACATGGGCCAGGGTCCGCTGACGCCAGAGGGCTATCGTGCGGTGCGCGATACCGCCCTCATCCGCGCGATGTCGATCCAGAAGATGGTCGCCGCCCACCCGGACAAGTTCGAACTTGCGCTGACCGCCGCCGATGCCGCGCGCATCAACGCCTCGGGCAAGAAGATCGTCTACATGTCGATCGAGAACTCATACGAACTGGGCGAGGACCTCTCCCTGCTCGATACGTTCTACAAGCTGGGCGTGCGCATGGCGGGCCCGGTTCACAACGGCACCAACCAGCTGGCCGACTCCACCAACCCGGGCGAGCTTGGCATGAAGTGGGGCGGCCTCAGCCCGCTCGGCAAGGACTATGTCCGCCGCGCCAACGAACTCGGCATCGTGCTGGACGGCAGCCACGCCTCTGACGCGACCATCGAACAGATGATCGACCTGTCGGCGACGCCGATCATCCTCTCCCACCATGGCGCGGACCATCTCAACGAACACCCGCGCAATGCGCCCGATGCCTTGCTGAAGAAGCTCGCGGCGCGCGGCGGCGTCATCCACATGAACGCGCTCGGCTCATTCATCAAAACACTGCCGCAGACCAAGGAACGCACCGACGCCCTGGCAGCACTGCGCACGAAGTGGGGCAATCCCAATCTGCTGGAAGACGCACGCTACGAGCAATACCTCGACGAGATGGTCGCACTGAACACGCAGTTCCCGGAGAACCGCGCGACATTCGAGGACTACATGCAGCAGGTGCTCTACACCATCAAACTGGTGGGCGTGGACCATGTCGGCTTCGGCGCTGACTGGGACGGCGGTGGAGGCCTCGACGGCTTCCGCGACATCACCGCCCTGCCCAAGATCACCGAGCGACTCCTCAAGGAAGGCTACACCGAAGCCGACCTCGCCAAGATGTGGGGCGGCAACGTGGTGCGCCTGCTGAAGGCGGCCGAGGACTACAAGGCGAGCATCGGGAAATAACCGCGTTGCGGCCACTGCCGGGCGGGAGCCCGGCGGTCCCGCCTTACCCCAACCCCGGCACCAGATCCTTCAGCATGAACGCCGAGGTCAGCAGCAGGTAGCCGCCGAACACGCGTTTCAGCTTCACTGGGTCGAGCTTGTGCGCCGCGGCCGCGCCTAGCGGCGCAGTCCAGATGCTCATCGATGTGATTGCGAAGAGTGCGATCAGGTTGACGAAGCCCACCGAGCCTGTCGGCAGGCCAGACTGGCCGAAGCCCGCAATCATGCTGCCGATGGCGCCCGGCACGGCGATGATGGTGCCAAAGCCAGCCGCCGTCGCCACCGCGCGGTGCATGTTGACGCCGCTCATCGTCATGATCAGCACGGCGGGCGTTCCGCCACCAATACCGAGCAGCGAGGAGAAGGCGCCAAGCCCCGAGCCCAGCGCAGCCCGGGCCGGCCCTTTCGGCATGTTCTCTTCAGTCTTCACCTTGCGGCCAAGGATCTGAAAGACGAACTGCAGGCCCAGCGGGATGAGGAAGATGCCAAATGCGATCTTCAGCTGGCCGCCATCCATGAAGCTGGTCAGCGCCACGCCTGCGATGACGCCCGCCACCACCCAGGGCAGCCAGCCCTTGAGGATGCTCCAGTCCACCGCCCCTCGCTTCGCGTGTGCCTGGACCGATCTCAGCGATGTGAAGAAGATGGTGGCCAGCGACGTGCCGATGGCCACATGCATGATGTGCTCGTCGCCGCCATCGTGAGGCAGCACGGTCAGCACGCCCGCCAGCGCCGGCACAACCACGAAGCCGCCGCCGATGCCGAACATCCCCGCGACAAAGCCCGCGAACAGTCCAGCCACAAGCATCGAGACAACCAGCAGCCCGTATTGCTGGATCGCAACTCCGAACCAGTCTGTCTGGGAGGCTATCTGGCCCATTTCGGTAAGCGCCACTCGGGGTACGTCCAACCTGATCGTGTCGGGAGATGTCTGCGTCCGGCATGCGCACCGGCGCGACGGGGAGCAAGGCCGGCGGCCCCCCACAGCCGCCTAACCTTCACAGGCGCCACCTATTGCAGCGCCATCGCCCAGATGGCGCCCACGCAGGGGAATGCGCGCCCCTGCGTGGGTTTGTCGCCGTCTAGAACGTCTGCTTGGCGCGGACGTAGTAGAATCCGCCCTGCCAGTCGACGATCGAGTCGGAACGATAGATGCGTCCGTTGGTCGTTTCCTGGAGGTAGGGGTTGCCTTCCGCAGGATAGGTGTCGAGCACGTTGCGCGCGCCGACGGCGATCGCCAGGTCGTCTGTCACGTCCCAGCCAAATTCCAGATAGAACAGGACTTCAGCCGGCATCTCCTGCTTGGCGAGGCCTTGCGGGTAAGCTGTTGGCGGCCGGTTGTTCAGGGGATCGTCTGCATCGGTGCGGCAGGTGAAGCCGTCCGTGCCATTCCCGGTCAGGCAGTTCGACACGGTGTAGTCGCCCGTGTAGTTCGCCCGCGCCATGAAGGTGAAGTCGCCGATCCGGTGTGTGGCCGAGACGACGCCACGAAGTTCGGGCGCCGCATTCTCGAAGTCGAACACATCTTCCTCGAAGAACAGGTTGGCGATGTTCACCTCCTCGATCGAGAACTTGTTGTAGTTGAGGCTGGTCGTGAACATGGTCGAACCAAACTCGCCCCAGTCGGCGTCATAGGTGACGACCAGGTCGACACCCTCGGTCTTCGAGTCGAACGCGTTCTGGAAGAAGTTCACACCGCCGATGGTGTCGGCGCCGGGAACACCCGCCGCCAGCAGCGCCGTGCGAATGGCCGGCGTTACGGTGATGGTCGCGGTTGCGTAGAACTGGTCCTCAAGGTCGATCTGGTAGAAGTCCAGGGTCACATCAAGCGGACCGAAGCTGCCCGTGGCGCCCAGCGAGTAGTTGGTGGACGATTCAGGTTTCAGCTCTTTCGCTCCGAGAAACTGCGAGACAGGGTTGGTCGCAGGGAAGAGACCAACGGCCACCGGCTCGCCCGCCGGGAAGCGCGTCGAGACGTTGATGGTCGACAGCTGGCCGGGCGTCGGCGCCCGGAAGCCCGTACCCACCGAACCGCGCAGGTTGATGTCCGGCGTCAGCGAATAGCGGCCCGACAGCTTGTAGTCGAACGTTTCACCGAAGTCGGAATAGTTCTCGAAGCGCAGGGCGAGGTTGAGGAACAGGTCGTCCGTCACGTCGGACGCAAAGTCCACATACGCCGCATAGCTGTCCCGGTTGAGCGAGCCGGAATAGGCCGGATTGTTGCCGGGGAAGCCATCCGAGCCGACTGCAAGCTGCGTGTAGACCGGGTCAGACGCGGTCTGGCAGTTGAGGTTGGTCATGCCCACCGCGAGCCCAGCGGTCGTGGCAGTACGCGCGCCAACAGTCGTTTCGTTCGAGCAGAAGTTCCACGGGTCCTGCAGGGCGTATGGCCCGGCGATCCACGAGGTTTCTTCACCTGGAACGATCTCGTAGCCCTCGTCGCGGTATTCTGCGCCGAAGCCGATATCGAGCGGATTGGCGAAGAAGGCGACCGGCATCGTGTAGACGAAGTCAGCGTTGAGCGCGAACTCGTCGGAGATCAGGTCGCCGGGTTGGAATTCGGTTGGCGAGACGTTGCCAAGCGACGGGTTCACCGTGTTCCACAGCGTGTAGTAGATGGTGTCCTTCCCGTAGCGACCCGTGAAGTCATAGGAGAAGTTCTCCGCGAAATCGCCGCGGATGCCGCCGGTGAACGAATAGTCCACGACATTGCCGCCAAAGCGCGGGGTGCGCCCAGCCGGGTAGTTGGTGAGGTACTGGAAGATCGAGCCGTTCTGCGTACGGATGCGCGACGTGTTGATGCCTGCCACCGGGCTGCGATAGTTGAAGTCGCCATCCGATGTCGAGTTCGAGTAGTTGGCGAAGCCGTACAGCTCCATCGTGTCGCTGAGCTTGTAGCCGGCGTTGACGAACATCCGGAAGGCTTCGGCTTCCGGCTGGCCCCAGATCTGGACGTTCGACGAATCGAAGTCCTCGCCCGATCCGAACAGGTAAGCATATTGCGGGTTGGCGACGAGGTATTCGGCGACGCTGAACGAACCCTGCTGCCAGTTCACGCCATTGGTGTTGCCGCGCTGGATGGCCCACTGCATGCCGCGATTGGTAGGCTGCGCGCTCGTGCCTTCGACGCTGATGTTGATGAAGCCGTTCTCGCCCAGCGCAAGGCCGAGGTTGGCGGCGATGAGCAGGTCCTCGCCGTCGTCTTCATAGTAGGATCCCGCCTGGAACTGGATTTCCCCGCCTTCCGGCGCATCCTTCAGGATGAAGTTCATGACGCCCGCGATGGCGTCCGAACCGTACTGGGCCGCCGCACCGTCACGCAGAACCTCGATCGCCTTGATCGCCGAGGCCGGAATGGTGGCAACGTCTGGCCCTTGCGTGCCCGATCCGCCGATGGAAACCAGCGCCGCGCGATGGCGCCGCTTCGAGTTCACCAGCACCAGCGTCTTGTCGGAGGCAAGGCCCCGCAGCGCGGCCGGCCGGATGAAGGTCGCGCCATCGGAAATCGGCTGGCGTGCGATGGTGTAGGAAGGAACCAGCGTCTTGAGAATGTCGTTGGTATCGGTGAACGAGATGTCCTCGATCGCCTCGGCCGTCAGCACGTCCACAGGCACTGCCGAGTCGGCCACGCTCCTGCCGGTCCGTGTGCCGGTCACGATGATGATGTCGTCGTTGTCGTCGGAGGGCTGCTCGGTCGCTGTATCCGCCGCTGGAAGCTCTGGCCCGCTCTGCGCCTGCGCTGTCCCCGACAGCGCGGCCCCCGCCACCGCCACACAGATGAGCCCGTGATAAAGAAGTCTGGTCTTCATGATGGTCCCCGTTTTCCTGTCCTGCTCTCCTCTGTTTCCTTCCCACAAACTTTTTTGATGCGTTTCTCGTTGCCCCGATGAGGCAGCCTCGACCTGCACGGGTACAGCCGAACCCGCCTGGCGGTTCGCAAAAACATGACGGTGTCCGAATGCGAGGCGCCGCGATTCTCGGCGCGCAACGCAACTCAGGGCGGAGCTGCGCGTGCAGCCGCCCGATGCGAATTTTTCCTATCGCGTTCGGGAATTATGACGCTGCTATTTCAAAGCGCCATGCGCGCGGAGAAGATCGACGCCGATCAGTCGCATTTCGTCGTCGCAGTGCTGAGCGCGTGAGCGCGCCTGCACAACGCTGCGACAACTTCGGTGTTCGCAAGACGCTTCGCCGGAGTGTTTGCGCAATTCCTGCGCGCGATTGCATCAACCTCGATCAGGATTCTTCGCTGGTCGACGCTCGTGGCGATACACTGTATCACTCACCGCCGCGCCGCCACGCATTCATGCCCAGCGATGCATCACTTGCGCACCATCCGGGCATGCATCGCACTCTGTGCGATGCGCGCGTCCTCGCACTTCACCTTCATGCGGCGCAGGCGTAGCGTCTCAAGAGGACAGGGAGACCACCAGAATGAAGCGTTTGCCGACAGGACGCGTGCTCGCCGCGCTGGTGGCGGCTCTGGCTCTTGCGCCGGCGGCGTTTGGCCAATCCTACCAGCCCCCGCGCACTCCGGACGGCAAGCCGGACCTGCAAGGCATGTGGACCAATTCCAGCATCACCACGCTGGAACGCGCCAACCCTTCCCTGCCCCTCGTCCTGAATGACGAACAGCGGGCCACGATGGAAGGTCAGCGCCTGCAACAGGAAGTATCCGCCAACAGCCCCACCGATCCCGAAACTGGCGCGCCTTCCTCCGGCGGCGCCATCGGCGGATACAATGCCTTCTGGCTGGATCGGGGTATGCGTGTCGGCGTCATCAATGGCGAGGCGCGCTCGTCCTGGATCACCGACCCGCCCAACGGGAAGATGCCAGTGTCAGAGCAAGGCAAGGCCCGCATCGCGAAGATCATGACCACGCGCAACGAAGATGGGCCCGAAGGTATGAATCCCGCCGACCGCTGCCTCATCGGCTCGCGCGGCTCAGGCGGCCCGCCCATGCTGAACAACATCTACAACAACACGTACCACATCGTTCAGACCACCGACCATGTGATGATCGACGTGGAGATGATGCACGACGCCCGCATCGTCCGGCTTGGCCAGGAACACAAGCCGGAGCCAGTGAAGCAATGGCTGGGAGACTCGATCGGCCACTGGGATGGCGACACGCTGGTAATCGTCACGCGCAACTGGAACCGGTGGCACGGCGACTACGAGCCGATCTTCCTGTCGGAGCAGGCCACCGTCACCGAACGCTTCACGCGTACCGGCCCGGACGAACTCACCTACGCCTTCGAAGTCGATGATCCGGGCTTCTATACCCAGACATGGAAGGGCGAGATGCTGTTCACCACCTCACCCGGCGATGTCTACGAGTTCGCCTGCCACGAAGGAAACCACGCGCTCGAAGGTATCCTCCGCGGCGCACGGTTTCTGGAACGGACGACGAAGTAGGGAGACCTACTTCACATACGCCCGCACAACAGCCTCGAGGAAATCGCGCCCCTCATAGAGAGACTGCACGCGCAGCTTCTCATTGAGCCCGTGCGCATTCGTCTCGCCGCTCTTCGAGAACATGCCACTCAGGCCGTAGGTCGGGATGCCTGCATTCATCAGGAAGCGCCCATCGGTCGCACCCGCGATCATGATCGGCGCAACGGGCACGCCGGGCCACATCTTGGCAGCCTGCGCCTTCACCGGCCCCATGATCTCGTCGGTCAGCGGCGGTGCGGTGGATCCTTCGCGGCGGCGCACGATGGACACCTTTACGTTCGCATCACCAATCGCCTTGTCCAGCGTCTCCTTGACCTGCTCGGGCGTCGTACCCTGCATCACGCGGCACGACAGCGTCGTCTTGGCCCGCTGCGGCAGCGCGTTGGGCGCATGGCCGGCATCAAGCTGCGTCGCCACGCATGTCGTGTGCAGCGATGCGTTATACGTCGGATCAGCGAGCAACACGGCGAGCGCCGCTTGATCATCCGGATTCTTCGCAACCGCCGTCATCGCCTTGCCGATCTCGCCGCCGAGGATCGGCCCCGTGATGCGGAAGTACTCGCGGTTCACAGGCGTCACCTGCACCGGGAAGGACACCGCTTCGACCTTCTTGGTCGCCGCCATCAGCTGGTAGATCGCATTGTCCGGCGTCGGCCGCGAGGAATGCCCACCGGGGTTCGTGACTTCCAACTCGTAGACCTGATGGATCTTCTCGCCGGCCTGGATCTGCAGCACCAGAGCCTTGCCATCATCAGACAGCAGACCGCCCGCGCCCTCGTTCAGCGCGAAGGCTACATCGAACCACTGCTTGTGGTTCTTCAGGATATAGTCGATGCCGTTGATGCGGTTGGAAGTCTCCTCCCCGCAGGTCAACGCCAGTACGACATCGCGCGACGGCTTGAAGCCCGCTTCCTGCTTCAGGCGTAGCATCAGGTCGAGCCACACCGCCGCCTGACCCTTCATGTCGGCCGTGCCGCGCCCGTAGAAGTATCCGTTCTCCTCGAACAGCGTGAAGGGATCGCGCTCCCAGTCCTCGCGCCGGGCGTCGACCACGTCGATATGCCCCATCAGCAGCACGCCCTTCTTCGTTGGGTTCGCCGCCTTGATCTTCGCAACAATGTTGCCGTCGTCCGGCCGGTCGGGCGGGATGATCACCTGATAGTCGGCAGCAGTGAAACCCGCCGCCTTCAGCCTGACCTCAGCTGCGCGCACCACTTTCGTGCACGAGCCCGTCGTGGGCGACGAGTCGATCTCGACCATCTCCTCATAGATGGCCCGGAAAGCCGCGCGGCCATTGTCAGCGGGCTGGGCCACAACGGGAATGGCTACTGCCGCAAGAATTGCCGCCACCGTGAGTTTCGCGCGCATGTCCGCCTCCAAAGCCAGGTGAGCCTGTGTGGCCCAAACATAGCCTGCGCACAATCTCCCCGGACGAGAGCCGGGCTTAACCCGGAATGCCGAAAGCGCTGAGCCGGTCCCGATACCGGCCAACCGCGGTGTGTATGCCTTCGATCACGCGTTGGACCTCAGGCTCGCCGAGTTTGGAGGATGTGCGCATGCGCCCTTCCTCGTCCTCGTAGACAAGGCCGCTCGCAGTCAGTTTCTTGACCTTGCGCCGCACTGTCTCACGCGGCAGGCCAAGCCGGTCGGCGATCAGCAGCATTGTGATGGATCCTCGCGCCTCTTCCGGGGCCACCTCGACCGTGGCGATCCGTTCGACGAGGTCCGCGTTGCCGAGCACGGGCCGCATGGTCGCCTCGGTCACGCACACGAGGATCGCGAGACTCTCTAGGTCGGTGTCGGCCAGCTTCCCGACCCAATACATCATGTCGAGAAACAACTCGGAGGCTGCGTATGTCTTCGGTCGCAGGTCGGGTGGGATTTCAGACATACGCGAGCTCTAAACCAGGCAAGTCGGATTCGTTCGATTGGAAGTCAGCGCACGCGGGTTACCCAGCATGGGTAAGTGACGCCTGCTTCTCTGCCCCAACGTCAGCGTTTATTCAAACACTCCGTGAGAGAAGCCATACATGCGAGAGGGGCTCTCCATGGCATCACTTACTGACGCGACTATCAGTTCGCGCGCGAACGAAATCATACTCGTCCTCATCTGCCCGTGCTGCGGAAAGCGTCACCGCGTCAGAGAGTATCCGACAAGTCAGGGCGGACTTCCCGCCCAGCGTTTCCTGCTCACCTGCATCGGCTGCGGCAAGACTGAGATTCGCTCGCTTGAGGACATCGTTCAGTATCGCCCGTTGCGTACTGAACCGAACGTCACGCCCAGCAGATCCCCGTCAGCATCCCCGGCGCCGACGGCAGCATGCGGCGCTGACTTCCATCCATCGCCGCCACGCCAACTTCCCCTCCAAGCGAAGTGAACGCCATGCGGTTGCGCGGCGGATCAAGCGCGATACCGATCGCCTCGCGCAATCCGCTGAGGAGAACTTCACGATCGACACGCACGGCCGGGTCGTAAGTCCCGGCCCGGTCCAGCGGCGCGCACGAGATCGTGTTGTCGCCGCGGTCGGTCCAGTAAATCTTGCGGGCGCCTAGATCGAGCTCGAGATCAATCGGCTCCGGCAGTCGCGCGAACAACGTCAGCATGTCCTTCCGGCTCGTCGCGCTCGACCCGCGCGGCATCACCATGTTGATGCGCCGGATCATGCCCTGCGAGGCGTTGTCGCCGCCCTTCTGCGTCCAGTAGACATGTCCCCTGCCCGGATCGAGCGCGATGCCCACGCACCAGCGCGTCTCGTCGCCCTTGTCGGTCACCGGATTGCCGGTGATCACCAGCGTCTCGATCTCCGACCCGTCGAGATTGCAGCGCTTCACCGCCATCCCTTCGCGGTCAGACCAGTAGAGCTTGCCCGCCGCTTCATCGATCTTCAGCTGCTTCGGGGTGAAAGCGCCGCCCGCCGCCAGGACAGTCGTCAATCCCGAGCCGTCCTTCTCGCAACGCATGATCGTGCCGTCGCGCTCGGCGGGGCGGCCCATGTCGGTCCAGAAAATCTGCCCGGTCGCAGAATGCACCGCGATCCCGTCATTGATCATGCCCTGCGGACGCGAACCATCCGCAGGCGACTGGTCAACCAGCGTCGCCATCTCCCCGGTTTCGGGATCGGCCATGTGGACGCGCGCCTGACCCAGATAATACAGCCGCGGCGCTGGTCCCGCTGGCGCCGCTCCGGGAACGCTCGTGCATCCAGCCAGCGCCGCCGATCCGGCCAACCCAGCGATCACCTGCCTGCGGTCTATACGCGTCATGCATTCCCCTGGGCCAAGCTCACCCCGCAAAAGAGCTTAGCCCAGTCGCCGCGCGTCGCAAATCAGCCCCAAGCAGGCACGATCGGCCTGCCGCGCACGCCATGCAGCAAACGTCCGGATACTGAAATTTTCTCCACCCTTGCCTACACATGCTTGACCGGGCAGGCCGGCGCCTGAAAACGTCACCTCAATGTCGCGTGAAGTAGTCCGCCCATCCGGTGAAGTGATTGGCCGCCCAAAACGCGGCGGCCTCTATATGTGGGCCCTGGCCCTCGTGGTCGGGGCGCTCGTCGCGATTCTCGTTGCGCTCTTCGGCACGCTGGTCACTTACGCACAGTTCCTCGCCTATGGCGCCGCGTCCGGCCGCCTCTCCTCGCGCCTGCTCGATCTGGAGTGGTGGAAACTGCTGATCGGGCCCATTGTCGGCGGCGCGATCATTTCGCTTCTGCTACGGGCTGGCATATCCATCGGCTGGGGCCCCGCCCCGCGTCCCTTTGGTCTGCAGGATGTGTTGCAGCATCGCCGCCTTCGCGGCTCGATCCGGTCGACGACCCTGTCCTTGCGCGACAGCTTCCTGTCGGTCCTGGTGTCCATTGTCTCGCTGGGCTGGGGCGGCAGCGCCGGCCGCGAGGAACCCGTCGCCCACATGGGCGCCAGCCTCGGCGTGCTGCATGGCCGCCTGCTGGGTCTCGACATTGCCGCGCGGCGCATGCTGCTCGCGATGGGCGTCGCCGCCGCAATCTCGGCGTCGCTGCACGCGCCGATCGCCGGCGTGCTGCTGGCGAGCGAACTGATTCTCCGCCGCGTGCGATTGACTGCGCTCGGCCCCGTCGTCATCGCCTCGGTCAGCAGCTGGCTCGCGGCGACCTGGCTGATGGGCTCGCGCCCGCTGATCGCCCTGCCGGACGTGGGCGAGATCACACACCTTGCCCATCTCTCCGGTCTCATCGCTCTGCCCCTGCTGGTGATGTTCGGATGGATGGCCAGCGTCATCTGGGCGCGCGCGCCCATCCTCGCGAGTTCTGCCGCCGGTCGCGTCGGCCTGCCACTCTGGCTGATGCCGGTCGTGGGGGGAGCGCTGCTAGGCGTCATCGCGCTCGCCTTCCCACAGGTTCTCGGCGTCGGGTTCGAGCCGCTCGCCGCAGCCGTCGCCGGAAATTACGGCGCCGAATTCATGCCAGTGCTTCTCGTCGCCAAGATCGCGGCAGCCGCCGTCACCATTTCATTCAGATGGGGCGGCGGCCCCATCGCCCCCGCGCTCTTCATTGGCGCCATGGCAGGATCCTCACTGGCAATCGTGGCCGGTCTCCTGTTCGGAATGCCCGCGCCGCAGGTGTATCTCGGCGTCCTGGGCATGGCGGTGTGCGTTGCCGTCCTGCTCGATGCGCCGCTGGCCGCTGCAGTGCTCGCCTTTGAACTCTCCGGCTCGCCCGAGATCGGCGGGGCCAGCCTGCTTGCCTGTTACGTCGGGTGCATGGCGGTCCGCCGCCTCGCGCCGATGCCGTCTGAAGAGACCGGACAGACGCTGCGCTGGCGCTGACTTGCCGAACCGCCCGCCGCACTGCATCGTCCGCCGCGATCATCGCGTGACGGCCAGAGGGCGGGACAGTGACAGACACCAGCAACGCTCCATCCGGCCCCGCGCCGCATGAAGATGTGACCGCATCGCCCCTCCGCCCGGGCGGCCTTGTGTGGGCGCTTGGCGTCTTCGTCGTGCTGCTCGTGGCGTTCTTCCTTCGCGCCACCCCGCTCGCGCTCGACGCCCCACGCCAGACCAACGCGCCGGACGAGTTCGACGTCACCCGCGCCATCGACCGCCTCGGCAAGGTCCTCGACGGCACGCCGCATCCGGTCGACTCGGCCGCGCTGAATGAAACCCGCACGCGCCTGCTGCGCGAGATCAGCGCGCTTGGCTACACGCCGGAAGTCCGCGCCCACAATGCCTGCCAGGCAATGGCCCAGGGCGCGATCCGCTGCGCCTTCGTGCAGAACGTCTTCTTCCGTGCAGGGCCCAGCGAAGGCCCCGCTCTCGTCCTCGCCGCGCACTATGACAGTGTCGACGCCAGCCCCGGTTTCGGCGACGATGGCATCGGCCTCGCCGTGTGGCTGGAAGTCGCCCACCTTTTGAAGTCCGCACCACCGGAAAAACCCGTCGTCTTCCTGCTGACCGATGGCGAGGAAACCGGCCTGCTCGGCGCGCAGGCCTTCGTCGACAACCGTGACGCCTACGGCTTCGACATCGGCCGCATCATCAATCTCGAGGCGCGGGGCGTGCGCGGCCCGGCAATGATGTTCGAGACCGGGCGACCCAATGCCAACGTCGTGACCGACTGGTCGAAGAGCGGAGCGCGGCCCTTCTCCAACTCGATGATGACAGCGGTTTACGAACTGCTGCCCAACTCGACCGATCTCACCGTCTTCCTTGGCGCCGGCGCCAACGGCGTCAACATCGCAATCTCCGACGGTCTCGATTTCTACCATACCACACGCGACAACCTCGCCATGCTCGACCGTGCCAGCGTGCAGCACATGGGCGACCAGGCGCTCGGCGCCGCCCGCGCCTACCTCGCAGCAGACTGGAGCACCGACGCCGCCGCCGGCGAGATCGTCTATTCCGATATCGCCTCGCGCCTGTTCGTCTCGCTGCCGCAGGTGTTCGCGCTGGTGCTGCTCGGCCTCTGCTTCGGTCTTTCCGTCATGATGCTGATCCGTCCCGCCCGCGACAGCGGTTGGGCCAAGCTGGATTATCGCGCGCTCGCGCTGCCGCCCGTCCTGCTGGTGGGTGCGGGCCTTGCCGCTTTCGCGCTTCAGCAAGCGCTCGGCCTCATGCGGCCCGAGCCGGCTTTCTGGACGGCAAGTCCGCAAGCGCTGAATATGGCGATCTTCGCTGCGACGCTCCTGGTGGGCGCGCTGCTGCTCGTCTACCTCGCGCCGCGCTCAACTTCCGGATCGCTCTTCGTCTCCGGCTGGTTCTGGTTCCTCATCCTCGGCATGGGGCTCAGCTTTGCCATGCCGGGCTTTGCGATGATCTTCCTCATCCCCGGCGTCGTGTTCGTGATCGCGGGCGGCCTTGCATGGCTGTTCCCGCGCTATCAGCTGCCGGCCTTCGCAATCGCCAGCGCCTTCCTTGCTCTGATCTTCTTCCCGCTGGTCCACCTGCTCGACGTCACGATGGGCCTTGGCATGGCTGCGATGTTCGGGGTGGTGGAAGCTATGGTGATCGCTCCCATGCTCGCGCTCGTTGGACCACTCGCCGCGCATCGCAAGCCGATCCTTCTGGCGCTGGGTGGCCTCTTCGGCGGCGCCGCCATCGTCACATTCGTGATGCCCGCCTACAGCATTGATCGCCCGCTCGCGCTCAACTTCACGGCGCACTACGACCTCGACGAGAAATCAGCCGCCCTGTTCGCCAGCGCCCGCGCCGGCGCACTTCCCGCTGCCGTCCGCGACCAGCTCACCGTCGGCGAGATCGCCTCCCCGCCGGGAGCTGCATCCAACCTTTCCGCCCGCGCACTCACCTTCCGCGACGGGCCATCCGCCTCCGCGGCCATAGTCCACGACGCAATCAACACGCTCGGCCACCGCATCCTTAGCGTGCAGCTCGCCGCGTCAGGCGCCCGCAGCATCCGCCTGCGCATCCCGCCCAAGGCGCGCCCACTCAAGATCGCATACGGTGGCCGGGCCTATGACACCATGGCGACAGCCACCGGCGACTATGTTGTCGACATCACCGGCGCGTCCGCCGACGGCGCATCCGTGGAGATCACGCTGGGCTCAACGGAGAAGTCAGACTGGCTGGTGCAGGGCGTCTGGCCCGGCCTGCCCGAAGACGCCCAACCAACCGCCAGCCTCCGCCCTGACACAACCGTGCGAATCCAGATGGGCGACGTGACCATCATGACGAAGAAGCAGGCGTTCTAATCCTGCGAACAGGCTATCCGGCGCGGGGCGACTGCAATCGCTCACACGTTCCCGCGCCGCCGCCGGGGCGTCCCTAACCACTCGCTAACCATTGCCGCGCGACACGTGGTACACGCGAGGGCCGAACCCCGGTTCGCGCCACACTGACCCTCAAAGCTGCGAGACCCATATGTCCAAGGATCCCCTGATCGTCGCCCAGATCGCACGCGTGATCGCGAAGGAACTGGGGGTCGGGGAAGGACAGGTCGCCGCAACGATCCAGTTGATCGAGGAAGGCGCCTCCATTCCCTTCATCGCGCGCTACCGCAAGGAGCGCACCGGCGGCCTCGACGACACGCAGCTGCGCACGCTGGCCGAACGCTTCGAATATCTCACCATCCTGAATGATCGCCGCGAAGTGGTCCTCCGCTCCATCCGCGAGCAGGACAAGCTGACGCCGGAGCTGGAAAAGCAGATCCGCGCGGCCACAACGAAAGTCGAACTCGAAGACCTTTACGCCCCCTATCGCCCCAAGCGCCGCACCAAGGCGAGCGTCGCGCGCGAAGCCGGCCTCGAACCGCTGGCCGATCGTCTCCTGGCGAACCCGGCGCTTGATCCCGTCGCCGAAGCGCTCGCCTACATCTCAGCCGACAAGGGCGTCGAGAACGCTGACTCCGCCCTGGAAGGCGCGCGCAGCATCCTGATCGAGCGCATGTCGGAAGCCCCCGCCCTCGTCGGCCAGATCCGCGAAAAAGTGTGGAGCGCCGGACAGCTCGGTTCCGCCATCGTGAAGGGCAAGGAAGCCGAAGGCGCCAAGTTCTCCGACTATTTCGAGTTCTCCGAGAACATCTCGAACATGCCGTCCCACCGCGCGCTCGCCATGCTGCGCGGCCAGAAGGAAGGCATCCTCAAGATCGACCTCGACATTCCGCACGACGAGAAACAGCGCCACCCCGCCGTCACGTCGATCATGGCCGCCTTCAACATCCAGGACCGCAATCGCCCCGCCGACAAATGGCTGGCCGAAACCGCGCGCCAGGCATGGAAGCAACGCCTCGCCCCGTCCTCGCACAGCGATCTCGTCGATCGCCTGAAGGAACGCTCGGACCACGAAGCCATCCGCGTCTTCTCGCGCAACATGAAAGACCTTCTGCTCGCCGCTCCCGCAGGCCCGAAGGTCGTCATGGGCGTCGACCCCGGCATCCGCACGGGCTGCAAGGTCGCTGTCGTGGACGGCACCGGCAAGGTGCTCGAGACCACCACCATCTATCCGCACGAACCGAAGAAGGACTGGAACGGCTCGCTCGCGACGCTGGCCGTCCTCGCGAAGAAGCACGGCGTCCAGCTCGTCTCCGTCGGCAACGGGACAGCCAGCCGCGAGACGGACAAGCTCGTCGCTGAACTCTCCGCCAAGATGCCCGACCTCAACCTCACGCGCGTCACCGTCTCGGAAGCCGGCGCGTCGGTTTATTCCGCCTCCGAACTCGCGGCGAAGGAATTCCCCGATCTCGACGTCAGCTTGCGCGGCGCCGTCTCCATCGCCCGCCGCCTGCAGGACCCGCTGGCCGAACTCGTGAAGATCGACCCCAAGGCCATCGGCGTCGGCCAGTACCAGCACGACGTTGACCAGAACGCCCTCGCCCGCTCGCTCGATGGCGTGGTCGAAGATTGCGTGAACGCCGTCGGCGTCGATGTGAACACCGCCTCCGCCGCCCTGCTCGCGCGCGTCTCAGGTCTCAACAGCGCCGTCGCCGCCAACATCGTCACCTACCGCGACGAGCACGGCCGCTTCGAAGCGCGCACGCAGCTCAAGAAAGTCCCCCGCATGGGGCCGAAAGCGTTCGAACAGGCGGCAGGCTTCCTGCGCATCATGGACGGCAAGCACCCACTCGACGCCTCGGCCGTTCACCCGGAAGCCTACCCAGTGGCCGAACGCATCGCGGAAAAATCCGGACGGCCGCTGAAGTCGCTGATCGGCGACAAGGCCTTCCTCGCCATGCTGAAGCCCGAAGCCTTCGCCAACGAACAGTTCGGCGTACCGACGGTCACCGACATTCTCGCCGAGCTGATCAAGCCCGGCCGCGACCCACGCCCGGAATTCAAGACGGCAACGTTTGCTGACGGCATCGAGAAACTGTCCGACCTGAAAGTCGGCATGAAGCTCGAAGGCACGGTAACCAACGTCACCGCCTTCGGCGCCTTCGTCGACATCGGCGTCCACCAGGACGGCCTCGTCCACATCTCGGAACTCGCCGACAGCTTCGTGAAAGACCCCAGCGACGTCGTGAAGGCCGGCCAGATGGTCACCGTGCGCGTCAAGGAAGTCGACATCGACCGCAAACGCATCGCCCTGTCGATGAAACGCGAAGTTCCCGGCACCCAAGGCGCCCACGGCGCACCGCCCGCCTCAAGCGGCAAGGACAAGGGCGGCAAAGGCCCGAAACCAGGCCCGCAAAACTACTCCGCCGGCCCCGCCAAGACGGATGACTCCAGCAACCCGTTCGCCGCGCTGAAGAACCTGAAGCTGAACTAGCAGCACGCGCTGCAAGCACACGCGGACTTTCCTTGACGCCTCGCGTCCCTGACGCAATCCTTTCGCGAGGCAACAAGGGGTCCAGCAAATGGATTGGCGGATACGCACTGGCCTCGCTGCCGCGCTCATAACGCTCGCTGCGCCTGCTCACGCGCAGGAGCCAGGCCTCCCCATGTGGGTGCTGCAGGACGAAGACTCCACCATCTACATTACCGGCACCATCCACGTCCTTCGCGATGGGATGCAGTGGCGGAGTGCGAAGCTTGATGCGGCGCTGGCTGAATCCGACGAACTCTGGCTCGAACTCGCAGAGATCGCCGCGCCCGAAGGGCTGATGGCTGCCGTGTATCCCGTGCTTGAGCGTTTCGCCGCCTATGACGGCACGCCCCTGTCTGAACTTCTCACAGAGGAAGAAAATGCAACGCTTCATGCGGAGCTGCAGAAGGTTGGCGCCCCGCAACACATCTTCGACAATCTCGACCGGATGGAGCCGTGGTACGCCACCTATGCGCTTGGCCTCTCGCGCTCGCTGGGCGGCGACTATGACGAGAAGAACGCCATCGACGATGCGCTTGCCCGCCTTGCCGTGGAACAGGGCATTCCCGTCAACGGCATGGAAAGTCTCGAGGACCAGGTCGTCCTGATGACGGGCGCGAGCATTTCCGACCAGCTCGACGAACTGCGCCTGGCGCTCAAGTCGCCTCCCGGTCTCGGCCAGGCGATGCAGCGCGTCAGCGATCTTGCCTATGGAAGCTGGATCAGGGGCGAGACGCACATGGTCGAGGCGCTCGTCGCAATGATGGGCATCAGCGCCGGTATCAGCGGCGGCAGCACAGATCCCCTGCTTGCCGATCGCAACGCCAACTGGGTCGACGTGATCGAGGAATTGCTCGACGGTTCCGGCGTTCATTTCATCGGTGTCGGCGCCGCTCACCTTGTGGGGCCAGACAGCCTGTTCGTCATGCTCGAACAGCGCGGCATCAAGTCGAAGCGGTACTAGGCAGAGCCGATTTTCATATCGGCCCCTTGACGATCGCATGTCGCGATGCCAAGTTTCCTTTGCATCAAGAGTGGCGCCCTGAACCGCCACTGCGATGTGAGTGATCAACCAACGCACGCGTACACGCGCGGCGCAAACGCCTTCGCATTCGAGCCTCCTCCCCACTCCTCCGCATGGAAGGAAACGCCATGACGTTGCCGAAAATCACGCCCCGCAAACGCCGCCTCCCCTCGATCATCGCTGGCGCGACCGCGCTTGCCTCCAGCCTGTTCGGCGCCGCCCACGCGCAGACGCCCGAACAGGGACTGCCGATGTGGGTCATCAAGGATGCCGACAGCACGATCTATATGACCGGCACGATCCACGCCCTTCCCCCTGAAGTGCAATGGGACAGCGCAAAGCTGACCAACGCCATCAAGGACGCCGACGAACTCTGGCTCGAAATCCCTATGAGCTCCGATGTGATGAAGTTCGCTGCCGACTCCATGCCGACCATGATGAAGTACGCCATGAGCACGACCCCGCTCACAAAGCATCTGACTTCTGAGGAAATCACCACGCTCAAGGCTCGCGTCGCCGACTTCGGCCTTCCGCCGGAAACGTTCCAGATGATGAACATGATGAAGCCGTGGTTCACCACGCTCACCCTGAGCGTTTCGCCGCTCACCTCGGCGGGATACGATCCGACACAGGGCATCGACATCAAGATCGCCAAGCTGGCCGAGGATGATGGAGACCCCATCAAGGGCTTCGAGACAGTCGAGGAGCAGACTAAGATCCTCGCCTCCGGCACGATCGAGGAACAGCTCGCGGCGCTGCGCCACGTGCTGGCCATGCCGAAGGAAGAGATCGACCTGTTGAAGACGGAGATGGATACGCTCGCCATCAAATGGGCCGCCGGCGACATCTCCGGCGCAGCCGACATGTTCGCCGAGATGAACCAGACCGACGAAGCACAGTTCGGCGGCGCGACGATGGACGCCCTCCTCCTCGACCGCAACGAGAACTGGGCTGGCCAGATCGAGACCATGCTGAAGGGCGCGGGCACGCACTTCATCGCCGTCGGCGCCGGCCACCTCGTCGGGGCCGACAGCGTGCAGGAGCGCCTGAAGCTGCGCGGCATTGCAACGGAGCGCTACTGATGTCCCTCACGCGCCAGCCCAGCTGGGTCTACACGCTGATCGCCGTGCTGCCAGTGATCGCCTACGTGATGGCGCCCACGATCTCTGACTTCGGCCTTCGGGCCGTCGTGGGCGGCACGGCCCTGCTGTGGATGGTCGCATTTTCACTCTACGCGTGGGTTCGGCTCGACGAGCCCAGCCGCGAGGCTCACAAGTTCGCCTGGTTTTGGGGCGGCGCGCCGGCGCTGGTTGTGATCCAGCTGATCGCGGTCGGCGCCGTCACCTCACCCATCATCGGCGAGCCCATCGCGGCGTTCGTCGCCAGCCAGGCAAGATCAGCCGCGACGCCCGAGGCGGGCTTCTTCGTAGGCGTCTTCTCCGCCGCCATCGTCCAGGTCGCCGGCTACGGTCTCGTCTGGATCGGCTGGTGGCTGTCCAAGCGCTCGCGCGGCTGATGCCACAATGAAGAACCGCGTGCGCGAACTCAGGACGGAGCGCGGCTGGACGCAGGCCGACCTTGCCAAGCGTCTGGATGTCTCGCGCAACTCGATCATCGCCATCGAGAACGGCAAGTACGACCCGTCGCTTCCACTCGCCTTCCTGATTGCAGACGCCTTCAACCTCCGCATCGAAGAGATCTTCCTGCGGAAATGAAATCGATCAGTGCCGCTGGATGAACCCATCCACCTTGCGCCATGCGGGCACGTCCATCGGCTCGCCATGCGCTACGCGCACTGAATGGATCACCGCCTCGATCTCGCGTCGCCAGAAGTCGAGAAACTGGTTCAGCCGCGGAAACTTCGGCGCCTCGTCCAGCGTCTGCCACATGAATGTCTGCAGCAGCTTTGGGTGATCCGGCATGTAGTAGAGCACTTCCGCAGTCAGCAGCCGCGCGCCCTTCAGCCTGCGCTCGAACTCGCTTCGATCATCGTGCTGCACGATCAGCTTGCCACACAGCTTGTCGCTCATGACTGGATCACACTCCTTTGCAACCACAGTTCGAAGCCTGCGGCCTGGAGTGTGAACGTCAATGAAACCCGCGCAACCGATGTGCAGATTGGCATTCCGCCCGGTTGACTGCTGCCAGACCAGGCGTTCAGCGCTAAACCGGCAGGCTGGCCTTGATGCGTTCGGCCTGCGTGACCCACACCCGCGCCGCCGTCTTGCGCCCGGCTTTCGCCTGCATCTCTGCCAGCGCCTGAGCCGCTTCATACGCCGCCGCATGCTCACCGGTGCGAAGCGAAGCCGCCATTCGCAGCCTCAGCTTCGCCTGTACGACGCCCGCGGGAAGTGACACCGACGCCGCAAGCACGCTCGCCGCCACCTTTGCCGCCGGCTTCTCAGTGAGAGCAGGCTTGGCCGGCGCCTTCACCTGCGCTTCCGCCTTCGGCTTCTTCTTGCCGCCGAACAGAAAAGAGAAAAGCCCCATGGTCAGCCCCATTCTGGTGTGCACGCGAAACTAGCGCTGCCGCGCTGCCGCGCAGCCCCACTCCATTCAATACACAGTGGAAAAACCCGTGGCGCCCGATTCTCGGTCATGCGGCGCCTGCAGGCCAGTCAGCACCCCGCCTTGACCCAGCTCACTTGCACGTCACCCTGATCGTGCTGCCCTGCCGCTGTGACTAGGAGTAAGTGATGGCGTCCATCAAGAGCCTGCCGACCGCCCTGCTCGGCGCTGTCGCGTTGTGCCTTTCGGCCTGCGCCACGCCCGTCGAGAATTCCGCCGTCGACCCGCAAATCGCCCACGGTCAGTCCCTCGCCCGCCAGCACTGTTCGTCCTGTCACGCCATAGGCCGCGGCGATCCCAGCCGCATGCCGGGCGCCATCCCGTTCCGCGACCTGTCGCAGCTCTATCCCGTCGCAGACCTGGCAGAGTCGCTCGTGGAAGGCCTGATGACCGGCCATCCAGACATGCCGGAGTTCCGCTTCTCGACAGAAGCAGCCAACGACCTCATCAGTTTCCTTGAGAGCATACAGGCAGAGTAAGCAAATGGGCGGGTCGCCCTACTTCGCGCCGAGTTGCTCCACGATGAAGTCCTGCGCGCGGAGCAATCCCGCCGCCACCGGCCAGTGCGCCGCGCCCGGAAATGTCTCCAGCTGCGAGGCATAGCCCCCGTCCTTCAGCGTATCCTGAAACTGCTGGATGCGTTCGCGGCTCACGGTCGGGTCGCTATCATTGTAGACGATCAGCACATTGGCCTTCGCCCCCGCTTCCGCCGCGCAATCGCCATTGGCGATGATCCCCGCCAGCGACACCACCGCCTTCACATCCGGCGAGACGCACGATCCGCCATCGAACGCTATGCCGCCGCCCTGGCTGAACCCCACCACCACGATCTGGTCGTAAGGAACACCCAGCCCTTCCGACACTCTCTTCACCGTGTCGGTCGCAACCTGCTTTGCCTTCGCGCGTGTGTTCTCCGTGTCTTCGCCGCGCAGCACATACCAGGATCTCCCGCCGCTCGCCTCCAGCGGACCATCATTGTAGATGAACGCCGCATCCGGCAGCCGCTTGGCCAGCGTATCCGCAAGCGACTTCATCGCGCTCCCGCGCTGCGTGTAGCCGTGAAAAAAGATCACCGCCTGCTTCGGCGCCTTGCCCGAGCGCGGGTCCGACCCTGACATGCCGATGTCCGCAACAGTCTGCGCGCCGGCGGCGCCCGCGCCGATACCCACGGCCAACGCCGCCATCGCCAGAAGCTTCAACATACAGATCTCCGCCAGTCGAAATCCCGTCCCACGCCGAACCTCCCGCCCCAACGCGGTGGGCGCAAGCCTTGCGCACATCAAGCCGGGGTGATCACGCCACCTGACCCAACTGCCCCTTGAGCAGGATCAAGGCGGAACCGTCCACCGCTGGAACCCTTCGCCCCAGAGCGCCTCGCAAGCAGGCCGCCGGGAGGATCGCAATGGGTGACGCCAACGGCCTGCCGGCCGTGAACACTATCACCATGACCACGCCCTTTGCCTGGCTTGCGGGAGCATGGGGCGATCTCTGGCGCGCGCCCGCCACCTTTCTCGCCTATGGCTTCATTGTCGCTCTGCTCAGCGGCGCCGTAGCGCTTGGCCTTGCGCTTACAGGCCTCGCCTTCTGGTCCGTGGCGCTTGCCGCTGGCTTCGTCTTCGTCGCACCGATGATCGCCTTGGGCGTCTACGAAGGCGGCCGCCTCATCGAAGCCGGTCAGCGCCCCACGCTCGCGCGCATCGCCTTCGTCCGCCACGCCTTCCGGCGCGACCTCGTCTTCCTTGGCCTTGCCCTGCTGATCATGTTCGGCATCTGGCTCGAACTGGCGCTCGTCACCGCCGGCCTTGCGGCCAGCCGCTTCTATCCGACGCTGGACGCCTTCATCGAGTTCGCCACCACCACCAGCGCAGGCCATTCGATGCTGCTGTGGGGTTCGGTCATTGGCGGCATACTCGCGTGGTTCGTTTTCTCGCTGGTGGTCGTCTCTGCCCCCATGCTGCTCGACAGCCGCCGTGACATCTTCACGGCCAGCGTCACCAGCGTTCGCTGCGTCGCGCAAAATACCCTGCCGATGCTGCTATGGGCCGCCATCATTGCAGCATTGATCGTCGCCTCCCTCGCCACCGGCTTCTTCGCCCTGATCATTGTGATCCCGTGGCTGGGCCTCGCCTCATGGCGCGCCTATCGGGCATTGGTCGCGCAGGTATAACGCGAGCGCGATCATGACGGGCCGACAGGGCCCGCGCATCCCCCCGCCGCGTCCTCAGGCGACAGTGATCGGCGTCTTCAGATACACGCGTCCATCACGCTCCGCCTTGGGCAACGCCCCGCCGCGAATGTTGACCTGCAATGACGGCAGGATCAGCTTCGGCGCCGCCAGCGTCTTGTCGCGGGCATTGCGCAGCTTCACGAAGTCTTCTTCGCTGACGCCGTCACGCGCATGAATGTTGGCTGCGCGCTCCTCCGCAACCGTGGTCTCCCACACCGGCTTCGTCCGCCCTTCAGGCAGGTAGTCGTGCCCGACGAACACGCGCGTCTCCGGCGGCAGGGCCAGGATCTTCCGTATCGAGCGAAACAGCGTCGCCGCGTCACCGCCCGGAAAATCCGCGCGCGCCGTGCCGTAGTCCGGCATGAACAGCGTGTCGCCGACAAAGGCCGCGTCACCGATCACATAGGTCACGCATGCCGGCGTGTGACCCGGCGTGTGCATCACGCGTACATCGGTTTTCCCCATCCGGAAAACCTGGCCATCCTCGAACAGTGCGTCGAAGACCGACGCGTCGGTCTCGGCTTCGGGCGCGCCGAACAGCAGGCGGAACTTTGATTGCACCTCGGTGATCCGCGACCCGATGCCGATCCGCGCGCCAGTCTTCCTGCGTACATGGTCCGCCGCCGAAAGATGATCCGCATGCGCATGCGTCTCCAGCGCCCACACGATGGACAGCCCCAACTCGTCCGCTCGCGCAATCACCCGGTCCGCCGACACAGTCGACAGCTTGCCCGTAGCCGGATCGAAATCCAGCACGGTGTCGATCACCGCCGCATCCCGCGTCTGCGGATCCCAGACCAGGAACGAGGCGGTGGACGTGGCGTCATCAAAGAATGCTTCGATCGCGGGCAATTCACACTCCAGTAGCAATTCCGGCTTGCTATATATATTAGCATATTCTACATTAGCAAGTGCTGGAGCCCCGAAGCAGCGTCGTTGATTCCGCATAAGGCGACACACATGCCCTTTGATCCCGCCATCGCTATCGTGCTTGGAGGCGCCGTTGTTGGCTTCCTCCTCGCCGTCTTCGGCGGTGGCGGATCGGTGCTTGCTGCTCCCGTCCTGCTCTATCTCGGCGGCGTCACCGACGCCCACGTCGCCATCGGCACGGCCAGCGCCGCCGTCGCCGCCAACGCCGCCTTCAACCTGATCGGACACTGGCGCGGCGGCCGCATCAAATGGCCCTGCGCCACCGTCTTCGCGATCGCCGGGCTCGTCGGCTCGCTCGCCGGATCGTCGATCGCCAAGCTGGTCAGCGGTGAACATCTTCTCCTCGCCTTCGCCGCCGCCATGGCCGCGATCGGCCTCTCCATGCTGCGCAAGCCGAAGGTTGAGGGGAATCCCGACGTCCATCTCGACATGAAGATGGTGATGCGCCTTGCCCCGCTAGGCCTGCTCACAGGCCTCGCCGCCGGCTTCTTCGGCATTGGCGGCGGCTTCCTGATCGTCCCCGGCCTGATGCTGGCCTCAGGCATGACGATGGCGAACGCCACCGCCTCATCCCTCCTGTCGGTCGCCCTCTTCGGCGCCGCCACCTCCGCCAACTATGCCTTCACCGGGCAGGTCGACTGGCCCCTCGCCGGCTTGCTCCTTCTCGGCGGTGCGGCCGGCGGAATCGGTGGCCTCTTCGCCGCCAAGACCCTCGCCAACCACACCCGCCTCGCCCGCACGCTCTTCGCCGGCATGATCATTGTCGTCGCCGCCTACGTCGCCTGGCGCGCCATTGGCGGGTGAGAACAAACCGTAAATCAACGCGCTACAGCGCTGCCCTTGCGCAAAGGGAAAACCCCAGCCAGATCAGCGCACAATGAGCGATTCCCGCGACCCTTCAGACATTCCCTTCCCGGACGACGAGCTCCCGCCCGAAAACCCGGCGGAGACGCATGCGCGCGAGCCGGGTTCGGACGACGACACGCCGCTCCCCGACGAGGTCTCGTTCTATCGTCTCCCGCCTGAAAGCGAGGAAGACCTGCGCGAGGATACCCGCGAGGACATTCCTCCCGGTTTTGGCCACGCCGATCTCACTGACGATCGCCCCATTTCGCAGCGCGCCGCCGCCCGCGCGCCGCAGCATCGGGGTTCGGCCGATGGCGGCATCAACGCCGAATGGCTCGAAGGCCTCAACGCCGAACAGCGCGAGGCCGTGCTCCACACCGAAGGCCCGCTGCTCGTCCTCGCCGGCGCGGGCACGGGCAAGACGCGCGTGCTCACCACCCGCGTCGCGCACATCCTCGCCCAGCGCAAAGCCTGGCCGTCGCAGATGCTGGTGGTCACCTTCACCAACAAGGCCGCGCGCGAGATGCGCGAGCGCACGCTCGCCCTGATCGGTCCCGAGGGGGAGGGCCTGCGCTGGTTCGGCACCTTCCACTCCGTGTCCGCCCAGATCCTGCGCCGCCATGCCGAACTCGCGAAGCTGAAATCTGGCTTCACCGTGCTCGACACCGACGACCAGCTGCGCCTCATCAAGCAGATTCTCGAAGCCGAAGGCATCGACCAGAAACGCTGGACGCCGCGCTTCCTCGCCTCCCTCATCGACGGCTGGAAGAACCGCGCCATCTGGCCGGAGAAGCTGCCGCCCAACGAGGGCCGCCAGTTCGCCGAGGGCAAGGGCGCCAAGCTCTACGCCATGTACCAGGCGCGCCTCGCCACGCTCAACGCCGTCGATTTCGGCGACCTGCTGCTCCACACCATCCGCATCTTCACCGAACACCCCGAAGTGCTCGCCGACTACCACGCCAAGTTCAAATACATCCTCGTCGACGAATACCAGGACACCAACGTCGCGCAGTATCTCTGGCTGCGTCTTCTCGCCCAGGGCTCCAACAACATCTGCTGCGTGGGCGATGACGACCAGTCGATCTATGGCTGGCGCGGCGCAGAGGTCGACAACATCCTGCGCTTCGACAAGGATTTCCCCGGCGCCAAGGTGATCCGCCTCGAACAGAACTACCGCTCCACCGCCCACATCCTCGCCGCCGCCTCCGCCGTCATCGCGCAGAACACCTCCCGCCTCGGCAAGACGCTGCGCACGGACGCGGGCGAAGGCGATCTCGTGAAGGTGCGCGGCGTGTGGGATGGCGAACAGGAAGCCCGCCTCATCTGCGACGACATCACCAGCTGGCGCCAGAAGGGCCGCCGCTACGCCGAATGCGCCGTGCTCGTGCGCGCCTCATGGCAGATGCGCGCCTTCGAGGAACGCTTCATCGTCACTGGCACGCCCTATCGCGTCATCGGCGGCCCGCGCTTCTTCGAGCGCCAGGAAATCCGCGACGCCCTCGCCTATCTCCGCCTTATCCGCTCGGAGGCCGACGACCTCGCCTTCGAGCGCGTCTGCAACACGCCCAAGCGCGGCATCGGCGACACCACGATCCAGAAAGCCTACGTCGCCGCCCGCGAGCTCAACACCTATCTCACGCGCGCCACCGACATGATGATCCGCGGCGATGAAATCCGCGGCCCCGCCAAAACCGGCCTCCGCCGTTTCCTCATCGACATGGAACGCTGGCGCGCACAGGCGTCCGAAACCGAACACCCGCGCCTCCTCGAAATCATCCTCGAGGAGTCCGGCTACACGGACATGCTCCAGGCCGACAAATCCCCGCAGGCCCAGTCCCGCCTCGACAACCTCAAGGAACTCGTGCGCGCGATGGGCCAGTTCGGCACGCTCAACGAATTCCTCGAACACGTCGAACTCGTGATGGACAACGCCGAAGGCTCCAACAGCCACGACCAGGTGCAGATCCTCACGCTCCACTCCGCCAAGGGCCTCGAATGGCCGATGGTCTTCCTGCCCGGGTGGGAGGAGGAAGTGTTCCCCTCCCGCCGCTCGCTCGACGAACAGGGCGCCAAGGGCCTCGAGGAAGAGCGCCGCCTCGCCTATGTCGGCATCACGCGCGCCCGCGAGCGCGCCTACATCTCCTTCGCCGCCAACCGCCAGATCTACGGGCGTTGGACTTCAGTGCTTCCAAGCCGCTTCGTCGACGAACTCCCCGCCAAACACGTCGACGCCATCAGCGAGACCGGCTACGTCGCCCCCAGCGGCGGCTTCTACGGCTCGGAAGTCAAAAGCCAGTGGGACAAGCCCGACCGCAACGACAGCTCCGTCTTCGACAACACAAGCGCCGGCCGCGCGTCTCCACTGTCCCCCCTGAAAGGGGGGACGACAGGGGGGTCTGGCTCCGGTGGCAGTTTCAGAGGCGGCTACGACAGCCCCGGCTGGCGCCGCGCCCAGGAAGCCTCCGCAACACGCGGAAACACCCGCCCGCCCGACATCGAAGGCCGCGCCTTCCGCTCAGGCGACAGCGACGGGCGCCCCCTCCAGCGCGGCAAAACCCCCGGCGACATGCTCGCCTCCTCCGACCCCGCAGCCAGCAGCGGCCTCCAACCCGGCCAACGCATCTTCCACGACAAATTCGGCTACGGCCGCGTAACCGAAATCGACGGCGCAAAGCTCACTGTCGCGTTCGACAAGGCTGGCGTGAAGAAGGTGGTGGAGAGCTTTGTGAAGCGGGTGTGAGTTCTAGCTTTTAGTTCCAACATTGCGCACGTATGTTGCTAGGGTGAAATGGGGTGGGTAGCGATGATACGTGGACTTACCGAAGAAAGATTCGCTCGTCTAATGGCGGAACACTTCACGCCAGCCCAACCGATCTCAAAAATTGAACATCTTTTTGGTCGAGACAAAAAGAACCGAGAAATCCAGCGCGCCTTTGCCTCGCCCGGCAAACACGTGTTTGTCTTCGGTGACCGAGGAGTAGGCAAGACCTCGCTAGCCAAAACTGCCGCTGCAGTTCGCGCTAACTGTGACGTCAAGCTCGTACCATTCGTATCGTGCGATCAGGGATCGTCGTTCTACGACACTTGCGGCAATATTTTTCGCGAGATTCTCCGCGTAAATCCTAAATTGCTGGACAACCTGAAAGTAGAAGCCAACATCGACGTTTGGTTTTTCAAACTCAGCGGATCCAAGCAGGTTGGTTCCGACAGCACAACTGGCACTGCAACTACGGTGCACGAGGTCGCAGACAGACTCCGGCAACTAACGAGGAGTCTAACTGAATGCCTCGTCGTGATCGACGAATTCGACCAGATTGCCTCGCAAGTTGATAGGAAGCTGTTCGCCGACCTGATCAAGCAGGTGTCAGACCGGGAGATTCCTGTCCGCTTCGTGATAACGGGAATAGGTCGTTCACTCGAAGAGCTAATAGGAGTTCACCTGTCGACAGACAGGTATCTGGCGCCCATCGCGCTCGAGCCAATTCCGCATGACGCACGCTGGCAGATCATAGACGGCGCTGCCGCCGCGATGGGAATCTCGATCCCACGGGTATTGGGCAGATCAGCGACGGTTTTCCATACTACGTTCACTTGATGGGCGAGAAGATCTTTTGGTCGGCCTACGACAGCCCTGATGTGCTCACTGCAATAACGCCTGACGTCTACAAGGAAGGAATGAGGCAAGCGATCGAGGAGACAACAATATCTTTGAAGCGTGCCTATGACATGGCGATTCAGAAGCACAAAAACAGCGAGGACTACGAGCACACGCTGTGGGCTGTCGCCGATGGCCCTATGCTGAAGAAGCAGGTGTCCGACATCTTCGAGAACAACTACCTTCGAATTATGGATGACCTTGAGCGCGTTGATCGCGTGACGAAGGAAGCGTTTTACCAACGATTGAATAAGTTGAAGAAAGACGCCCATGGCAGCATCCTCATCGCCAATAAGCAGGGATGGTACGAGTTCTCTGAGAACATTATCCGCGGATATGTTCGCCTTCGCGCGGAGCAGGCAGGGGTCCGGATTGGTGTCGATCACATCAAGGGATGATCGTGCGGCCAGCGACGTAGCGCGTAGGGTGCGTTGATCGCAGCGAATTGCACCACTAGTGCGCCTTGTCCTGCCGGTCCGTCGATGGGCGCGTTTCGCTGCGCTTAACGCGCTCTACGCGCCGGTGAGCCTGCGCGATGACAGCGCGTACGCTGACGCTTTGGGACCGGCCCAAACGCTGGGCCTGGGCCAGGTTGAAAGCCCCGCTCATCCACACTGCCAGCTACAAGTACGCTCCTAGCGATTTTTGATATCCGCCGCAGATGCTCAAAGCTTGCTCGCGATATCTCTAGCCAACTCCGCCGCCGTCTTTATTCTCTTAGCAACATCACGCGGGATTTCGTTGGGCCGAGTCCTATAGGAGTAAAAGTCCGAGATTGCGTCAGATAACTTCTCTGCGGTCGAGAGGCCCAGGACATCGTCCTGCCAAAGCAAGAACACGTGATCCCGAATGTCGGTACCCTTTAGACCCGCGTACTTTCTTCTGCGTCTCCCATCTTGGATCGACGCGACGAGTGACATCACGGAATCTCTGATAAGTTTGAAGTGGGTGGATGCGTCAGAAAAAACACCATTGGTCCGTTGCGCTTGGTCGATCACTTCCTTGAGTTCATTTTCGGATGGGACGACCTCATCCACGCTACCACGACGCGTGCGCTTCTCTTCCGCTGCAGCAGTGGTCTTACGTTGCTCAGTTTGGTCCGTGACACGGTCGATGATCCGTGTGCCAACAAGGGCTGCCACGGTAGTTGCAATTGCTCCAATCACCGTGCCCATTACAGGCGAGTTGACCGCATCCCAAAACGTCAAGTCGGGCGGAATCCCCCAGTCCACTTCTACCCCCAGCACTCAATGAACCCTTGTTCTATACGGTGCCATGTCGTTCACATCAATTGGATTGGGACCTCTTAGACGCCGGGGAAAATGCACCATTGCCGCGCCTTGCCTCGACAGTCATTGCACACCGCCACGCCGCTTGGTGCATTTCGCGTTGCTCAATGCACCATACGCCGAGCCCGCTCTCACCTCTTCTCACACGTCGGCGTGCCCGTGAGATCGCGGACACACCCATACCGGCCCCTCGGCGTCACCGCCGTCCAGTGCTGGTTCAGCATGAAGCCGTGCAGGCCCTCGATGCGGATGTCGTCGGGGGCGGAGCCTTCGAGGGCGGTGATCGCCTCGTGCGACAGCGCCTCGTATTCCTCCGGATCGTCGAGCGGAATGCTGGCGCAGCCCGTGAGGAAAGCGGCCGCAAGTGTCGCGATGATGATGCGCATGTCGTCCTCCCCACCCCCAGCCATCGCGCCAATCAAGTCGTAACAAAGGCGCGAGCCCGGAATAAGGCCATTGCTGCAACCGCGATAAGGGCGCACGGCTGGTAGCCGTCCCGTTGCTGCGGACTTCCGCCTGCGCCGAGAGGCGTGGAGCCAACATGACCCGAACCCCATCATCGCAGTCCGGCATCGTATCCCCCGCCCAGCGCGCCAGCGAAGCCAATCGCGAGCGCCAGATGCTCGAGAACAGGCGCGACGGCCGCCTGACGCCGCCGCCCCGCGATCCGGAAGCCGCCAAGAAGGCCTACGACGATCGCCACAACACGCCGACCCATCGCCGCTAGAGCCCCGCCCGCTCTCTCGCCGCGCCGTCCCCCAATCCGCAGGAACCCGCCCCATGGCCATCTACAAGAAGACCTTCTCCGCAGCCGCCCCCGCCGACGGAAAGCCCACCGGCCGCCCCGCCACCACCAAGGCGATCGCCGCCTCCAAGGCGCCCGTCACCACCGCTGACAACAAGCGCGCCTTCGACGCCCGGCCCAAGCCGTCCGACGATCACCGCCGCGAGGAACGCGTGCGCCCCACCCAGCACGTCGATCCGGCCCCGCGCGACCCCTTCGACCAGGCCGACGGCGAGTAGCCGCTCCATACCGGAATTCGCGCCCCGCGCCCTGCAGGCCAGCCCTGCCGGGGTCGCGGGGATGCGCGCATTCTGAGGTGGCGCCCTCACCAAAGCGTGCCCCCGAGCGCCATCTGCCGCGCTTGGCAGCGGCCTGCCCAAAGGGCAATCTCCCGGCATAGCGGCCCCAAGAGCCGCAGACCTCGGGGAGAACACCATGCGCCGTCTCAGCTACGCGCTCGCCACACTGGCCCTGGCCACGGCATCGCCCTGCGCGCTCGCCCAGGCCGCGCCCGAGGCCGTGAAGACCGCCGTCGAATTCACAGCTGACTATCAGCCGCCACGCCTCTCCACCGGCAAGCCCGACCTGCACGGCTTCTGGACCAACGCCTCCGTCTCGCGCATGGAACGCCCGCCCGGCTATCCGCTGGTGCTCTCCGAGGAACAGGCCGCCGAACTCGAAGGCCGCGCGCTCTTCAACGTGCGCATCAAGACGGAGAAGGACTTCGTCGATCCCAATGCCCCGCCGCCCGAAAAGGGCAAGGCCCTGCCCGGCGTCGGCAACTACGACGTGGCGTGGACCGACCCCGGCTCCATCGTCGCCACCATCAAGGGCGAGAAGCGCTCGTCCTACATCACCTTCCCCGCCGACGGAAAAATGCCGGCGATGACCGAACAGGGCCGCGCCGCCCGGGCCGCCATGTCCCGCCGCGCCGGCACCGGCTATGACAATCCCGAAGAACGCGGCAGCTCGGAGCGCTGCCTCATCATCGGCACCAACGGCCCGCCCTTCGGCAACTATCTCTACAACAACAACTTCCAGATCGTGCAGACGGGCGACCATGTGATGATCATGTCCGAGATGATCCACGACGTCCGCATCGCCCGCATCGGCGGCACGCATCGTGAGACGGAGGTGCAGGCCTGGATGGGCGATTCCATCGCGCACTGGGATGGCGACACGCTGGTGGTCGAAACCCGCCACATCGATCCGCGCTCAGGCGGCGCCTTCATCTCCGACGCCGGCAAGATCACCGAGCGCTTCACGCGCATCTCGGACGACCAGATCCTTTACGAGTTCGAGGTGGATGATCCCACCGTCTACACCTCCGCCTGGCGTGGTCAGATGCCGCTCACGCGCATGCAGGACCAGCTCTACGAATACGCCTGCCACGAGGGCAATTACGGCCTGCTCAACATCCTCGAAGGCGGCCGCAGCAATGACCGCCAGGGCCTCGCCCACACCGGCGGCGCCGATCGCGGGGAGTAGGCGTCAGCGCCGCAGCTTCGCGTTCTCGGCCTCGAACATCGCACGCACGACCTCGCCGTTGGATGGCTCCTCGGCCAGCGTCTCGGCGTTCCACAGGCTGCGCTCGGTGTCGAAAAAGTCGCCGCCATAGATGTGCAGCCCGGCCGTGAACCGCCCCAGCGGGTTCGTCACCGAATGGATCGCATCCTCCGGCATTTCGCACACATCGCCCGCGAACATCGCCTTCGCCCCGCCGGCGACCAGTCCGCGCTCTGAATGCGGGCTGCGCTTCCAGAACATGTTGTCCTCGCGCCCGGTATAGATGCCGATCATCGCCCACATCAGGTGGTTGTGCGGCGACAGCGTCATGTTCGGCGCCCACTTGGCCGCAAAGATCGTCAGCCGCGGCGAACGCAGGAGAACATCGAGCCCCGCCTCCCGGGGCTCGCCCATGCCCTTCAGCACGGCAGCGTGATCAGCCACGGCCCGCGTCAGGTGCTCCATGATCGCGCCGCGCGCGTCCGCCTCGTCCAGCGACGCAATGCAATCCTCGACGAAGCGGTCCCGATCAAACGCCATGCAGAACCAGTACGTCCGCGCAATGATCGAGGCAACCTCACCCGCCCGTATGCGTTATTCGCTCGACGCAACGCATCAAAAGAGGAGCGCAATTCATGGCGCGCAAGGAACCCATCGAGTTCGAGACCAACCACCCGATTCACGACTCCGTGTTCGGCAATGATCGCTACGGCCTCGCGCCGGAACAGATGCGCAGCCCCGCACGCCGCGCCAACACGATGCCCGGCACCTCGGCGCAGCCGGAAGGCTTCCAGCCCATGCGCGATGTCGGCGACACCGACCAGGTCGATCGCCAGCCTGATGGATCGATGCGTCGCTGAACTCTGCGGTTCCCGCATGCCTGACCTGCGTTAGGCATGCGGAACGACGCTGACTCAGAGGCGTTTGTTCAGGGCGCGATGGGGGGGGCAAATCAATCGTCCCGCGCATGAGCAAGTACGGTACATCATTGGAAGGAACGCCCCATGACCAACACTCCCCGCGATCCCAATACGAACCCGGAAAAAATGAATCCGGACCAGCGCCGCGACCCGGCCAACATCAACGACCCGAATGGCGAGCGTGACAACGACGGTCAGCGCAGCCAGCAGCAGGGCGAGCAGAACAAGCCCGGCCAGCAAGGCGGTCCGCCGCGCCCGGACGACAAGCGTCCCAACGACAAGGGCGACAAGCCTCAGCAACGCTAGGCTTAACTGATCCCTCCGACGGAACCTCCGGTCGCTTGCGATCGCGGTTTCATGGGAAGCCCGGCTCCGAAGGGAGTCGGGCATTTCCTATTGTGAGCAGTCGTCGGCGCACGTTGTAGCGTGCCCAACAGAACCGAGGCACAAATTGAAAAGGGCGCATGCGGATTGCATGCGCCCTTTCCTGTTCAGACGTAGCGATGACGTTCTAGAACTTCACGCCCAGCGCCACGGTCGCGCCCGTGACGTCGACATTGTCGAGACCATACCAGGTGTAGTCGGCGCGAAGCTCGAGATTCTCGTTGATGTCGAAGGTGAGGCCGGCGCCGGCCGTCCAGCCATCTTCAGCGTCGTCGATCAGTTCGACATTGTTGCCGCCCGGCGACGTCGCATTGAGGCTCACCTCGGAATAAGCATAGCCGACGCGCGCCGAGACTTCGAACTGGTCGGAGATCGGGAACACGGCGCGGCCATAGGCTGCCGCCATGAAGTCGAGCCCGAGATCGCCCGACAGGTTCACGATATCGGTGAAGTCGCCGTCATTGTTGTCGTCGAAGTTGAGGTCGTCTTCGGACGAGTCGAAATCGAGATCGCCATCCTGGATGCCGGTCGAAAGATCCGCCTCGATGCCGAACATCGGGGTCAGCTGCAGGCCGATGCGCGCCGTCACGGCGTCGGTATCGACCTCGGCGCCGGTGTCCCCTGCCTCGAAGTTCAGCCAGCTGTAACCGCCCTGGATGTAAAGCCCGCCGCGCTCTTCCTGGGCGTGCGCCGCAGAAGCAAAGCCAAGCGCGATGGCTGCGCCGCAGGCCGTGCGGCGGAGAATTCTAGAGATCATGGGGAACAACTCCTTGCGTGGTGTCACTAGGCTCCCGAACGCCAACACCTGAATCCGGTTCCTGAGAAATCGGCAGTGAGCGGACAAGAGGTCCGGCGCCTGCCTGCAAGCAACATCACAGAGCAAAACGCCCTCGCAACGAACGCTGCGCCGGACGCATCCAGCCTCTCCCACGCGCCGGGACTTGCCCGCCCGGCCGGCAAGCCTATAAGGCGCGCTGCTTCTGGAACCCCATTCATGTACCGCGTTCATTGTCTCCTCCCCCGCGCCGACGCCGAGCGCCTGTCCGACATACTTGCAGGCATGGACCCCTCGCCCGCGGCCGCCGTGTCGGTGGAGGAAGCCTCCCGCGTCTCCTGGAGCCTCGATGCCTTTTGCATCGATGAAGACCTCGCCAACGAAGCCGCCGCCATAATCGAGCGCGAAGTGTCCGGCGTATCCGCCTCGGTGGTGGAACTGGAAGACAAGGACTGGGTCGCCGTCTCACTCGCCGGCCTGCCCGCCGTGCTGGCCGGTCCGTTCATCGTCGCCGGCTGGCACGAGCTCGCCCATCTGGAAGGCGGCCGCATCCCCATCTGGATCGAGGCCGGCCCCGCCTTCGGCACCGGCCACCACGGCACCACCAAGGGCTGCATGCAGGCTCTGGCGCTGGAGCTCGCCCGCAAGCGTCCGCGGCGTGTGCTGGACATCGGCACCGGCTCAGGCGTGCTCGCGCTCGGCGCGGTGAAGCGCGGCGTCCCGTACGCGCTGGGAACGGACATGGACAAGGAGTCCATCCGCATCGCGCACGAGAACCGGAAGAACAACAAGGCCGGCCGCAAGCTGAAGCTGCTGCACGCCCGCGGCGCGGGCCATGCCACCATCCGCGCTGGCGCGCCCTATGACCTCGTGCTGGCGAACATCCTGGCAAAGCCGCTGGTCGGCCTGGCTCCAGAGATCGCCCGCCTCGTCGCCCCGGGCGGCCGCGTGATTCTCTCCGGCCTGCTGACACACCAGGAGCCGCAGGTGAAAGCCGCCTATGCCGGCCGGGGATTTACCCTGAAACACCGCCGTCGCCTGAATGGCTGGTCGACGCTGGTTTACCAGCGCCCGGGTTGAATTCGGCACACCTTGCCGCAACGAAAAAAATCTATCCCACACCTGCCCGGCTCGGGGTAGAATGCGTGCGTTCGAACCCTCGCGTGGAATCTCATGAGACAGACATACGAAGTCGTTGGCGGCCCCGACGTGGGGCGGGCGTCCCTGCCGCTCCTGCGCGCGGCGCTGAAGGAAGCCGGGCTCGACGGCCTCTACATTCCGCACGACGACGAATACCAGAACGAATACCTGCCCGCCTGTTATGAGCGCCTCGCCTGGGCGACGGGCTTCACGGGCTCGGCGGGCGCTGCCTTCGTGTTCCAGAAATCCGCCATCGTCTTCGTCGACGGCCGCTACACCCTTCAGGTGAAACAGCAGCTGGCGCCCAAGCTGTTCGATGTGGGCGACCTCGTTGATCCCGGCGCGTTCGGATGGCTCGCCAAGCAGACGCTGACGGGACAGAAGATCGGCTACGACCCGCGCCTGATGTCGCCCGACGCGCTCGACAAGCTGACCGAAGCCGCCGCGAAGGCCGGCGCCACACTCGTCGTTGTCGACCCGAACCCCATCGACACCGCGTGGACCGATCGCCCGTCCGAACCGACGCAGGCCGTCGTGCCGCACGATGTCGCCTACGCCGGTGAGAGTTCATCGTCCAAACGCGCCCGCCTCGGCCGCGCGCTGGCCGAGCAGAAGATCGACGCGGCGGTGATCACCTCGCCCGCCTCCATCGCCTGGCTGTTCAACATCCGTGGCGGCGATGTCTCGCGCACGCCGCTGCCGCTAGGCCGCGCCTTCCTGTTCTCGGATGGACAGGCCGAGCTGTTCCTGCACCCCGCCAAGATCGGGCCGGAGCTCGGCCAGCACCTCGGCAACGAAGTCACGCTGCGCCCGCAGAACGAGCTGGAGCGCCGCCTCGCCAAGCTGGAAGGCAAGCGCGTCAGCCTCGATCCGTCCGCTGCATCAAGGTGGTTCTTCAACACGCTCAAGAAGGGCGGCGCAGAGGTCGTGCGCGGGGCGGATCCCGTCATGCTGCCGCGCGCCAAGAAGAACGCTGTCGAAATCGAAGGCGCCCGCAAGGCCCACCGCCGCGATGGCGCAGCACTGGCGCGCTTCCTGCGCTGGTACGAGGCCAAGGGACAGACCGGCGAAGTCTCTGAGATCGACTGCGCCATGAAGGTTGAGGAATTCCGCGAGAAGACGGGCGAACTGAAAGACCTCTCCTTCAACTCGATCTCCAGCGCCGGCCCCAACGCCGCCATCAACCACTATCGCCCCGACACCAGCACCAATCGCAAGCTGGAGCGCGGCTCGCTTTTCCTGCTTGATTCAGGCGGCCAGTATCTCGACGGCACAACCGACGTTACGCGCACACTCGCCATCGGCGATCCGTCCGAAGAGATGAAAGAGCGGAATACGCGCGTGCTGAAGGGCCACATCGCCCTCTCCCGCGTCCGCTTCCCGAAAGGCACGACTGGCTCGGCGCTCGATATCCTGGCGCGTCTCTCGCTCTGGGAAGCCGGCCTCGATTTCGACCATGGCACCGGCCATGGCGTCGGCTCATATCTCGGCGTGCACGAGGGCCCGCACCGCATCGCGAAAGCGCCGAACACCGTGGCGCTCGAACCCGGCATGATCCTCTCGAACGAGCCCGGCTACTACAAGGCCGGCGCCTGGGGCATCCGCATCGAGAACCTGCAGGTCGTCACCGAGGCGAAGCCAATCCCCGGCGGCGACCGCGACATGCTGGGCTTCGAAACGCTCACCCTCGCCCCGCTCGACAAACGCCTCATCCTGCCCGGCCTGTTGACCGAGCAGGAATGGGTCTGGATCGACCGCTATCACGCGCGCGTGCTGGCCGAAGTCGGCCCGCTGCTCGATGAAGATGATCGCGCCTGGCTGGCCGAGGCCTGCAAGCCGCTCTGATCGGACTAGTTGCCGAAACCCGTGGGCAGTTCCGGAGCGCCGCCGAACTTGTCCAGTTCGCGCTGCAGCGCCGTCGACCGATCTCCGGTTGCCTCGTTGGCCGGACGGCAGATGCGCTGCTTCTGCGTGCGCGAGCCTGTGACAGCCTCGTTGCGGCAGACCATCTTCGGCTCTTCCGCCGGCTTGGCCGGTTCAGCCACCGCGGGAGGCGCAGGCGGCGTTGTCGTGGTCGTGCCCTGCTGGGCGACGGCGACCTGTGAGGCCGCCAGAAGGACCAGGGCAGACAGTGCGATCAGCTTCATCGGGAAATCTCCACTCTTGCCACTACGATAGATAGCTTGCGCTCGATGGACAACCTCACATAGTCGCGACCTGACACACCGGCCGTTCGCCGCTGCAAAATCGCCGGATTTGCGGGCATGCTGCACGCCGGAACAACGAGGAACCAACCGCCGCCATGAACAAACGCGACCCCCTCGCCGCCCTTGCCGTCCTGCTCGCCACACTCACCTCGGCCTGCGCATCGATGAGCTACGACGCCGGCGACAGCCAGTTTTCGTCCTGCCCGGCCTACAAGCCCGCCTACGACGTGACCGACGCGTTCATGACCACCTTCAACTCGAAGGATGCCGAGGCGTGGGGGAAGGTGTTCCACTTCCCGTCGGTGCGCATCGCATCGGGGACTGTGCGCATCATCAACGGTCCGCAGGATCTCGAATCCAGCTTCCCCGCCCTCGCCGAGCAAGGCTGGGATCGTTCGGCCTGGGCCATGCGCAAGGTCGTGCAGTGCGACGCGACGAAGGCCCACATGCTCACCACCTTCGTCCGTTATCGCGCCGACGGCTCCGAGATGTCGCGCTTCAACTCGCTCTACATTGTCGAGAACAAGGACGGCCGCTGGGCCCTGACCGCAAGGTCCAGCTTCGCTCCGTAAGAAATGGCCTCGATCCACTCCTCCCCCGGCGGTCTGAAGTTCGGCGAGGACGCCGCGCAGTACGACTTCGCACGCCCGCCTTATCCGCCCGAACTCTTCGACTGGCTGCGCGAACGCTGCGGCCTCATTGCCCAGAGCACCTGCTTCGA
>Ga0209480_10000152_pt1 | contig 61403 bp, 39 predicted proteins | sample JI61114C2DNA_FD_187501 | JGI IMG/M metagenome (GOLD analysis project Ga0209480, IMG submission 187501) | Wastewater effluent complex algal communities from Wisconsin, to seasonally profile nutrient transformation and Carbon sequestration -... | ecosystem: Engineered > WWTP > Effluent > Algae...
TCGCCCGGGACGCCGAGGGCGGCGTCGGCTTCGTCCAGGGCAGCCCGGACACCAGCAATCGGGTGATCCGCGGCGGCGCCTTCACGACCGAGATGGACGAGGAGATCCGCGTCACCGCCCGCAAGCTCCGCAACGCGAAGGACCGCCGCGCCGACCTCGGCTTCCGCTGCGCGCGAGACCCGTGATCCGAACGAAGGGGCGGGCACCTCACGGCGTTGTGAGCGGGTGGTCGGCGAGCCAGTGGTCGAGCTCGGGGTACGAGGCCAGCTCGTCGGCGACGAGGCGACGGGCATCCTCGACGAGCGCGCGGGCCCGCGGGCGCTCGGCCGGGCGCGCGGCCCACAGCGCGCGCGCCAGCTGGTGCCGGGCCTCGACCAGGTTCTTGGCGCCGACATCACCGGCGGTGCGCAGCGCGAGGGCTCGCTCGAGCGGGGCGAGGGCCGCCTCGGCGTCGTCTCCGGCGAGGTGGCTCTTGCCGATCCCCAGCAGCGCGAAGGCGAGGGCGGGGTGGTTCGGGCCGAGCGAGCGCTCCCAGCGGTGCAGCGCCTCCTGATAGTGGGTCCTGGCCTCGGCGTGACGCTCGAGCGCGCTGTAGATGAGCCCGAGGTTGTTCCACGACGCGGCGATGTCGGGGTGGTCGGCCGCGTGGGCACGCTCGCGGATCGCCAGCGCGCGGCGCTGGAGCACCAGCGCGGGCTCATAGTCCCTCAGGTAGGTGAGGCTGACGCTGAGGTTGGACAGCGTGCTGGCGATGTCGGGGTGGTCGGCCGGCAGCGCCTTCTCGCGGATCGCCAGCGCCTTGCGGTAGAGCGCGATGGCCTCGGCAATCTGGCCGCGCACGTTGTGGCTGTTGCCGAGGCCGTTGTACGAGGTCGCGACATCGGGGTGCTCCTCGCCGAGGACCGCGCGGCGGATCGTCAGGGCGCGCGCGAAGTAGTCGCCGGCCTGCTCGCTCAGGCCGAGGTTGAACGAGGCGACGCCGAGGTTGTGCAGCGAGGTGGCGACGTCGGGGTGGTCCAGGCCGAGCTTCGCCTCGCGGATCGCCAGCGCCTCGCGGGCGCGCTCGATCCCCGCGGTCGAGTCGCCCCTGGCGTCGAGCACCAGCCCGATGTCGCTGCGCAGGTCGGCGGTGAGCAGGCCGTCCCCCTCGCCGAGCCGGGCGACGATCACCGCGGCGACCTGAGCCCACACCAGCCCGGCGGCGTGCTGCGCGAGGCGCTTGCCCGCGACCCGCGTCAGGGCGATCGTGGTGCGCGCGGCGATCTCGTCGTGGCCTGTCCTTGCGGACAGGTTATAGGCGGCCTCGAGCCGGGTCGCCGCCGCCGCGTAGTCGCCCTGACGCTCGTGGGCCTCGCCGACCTGATGGAGCGCCTCGGCCTGCAGCGGCGCGTAGTCGAGGGCCTCGGCGGCCTCCAGGGCGGCGGCGGCGAGCGCCTCGCCCTCGTCGTAGTGGCCGCCCTGGAGCTGGGCGGCGGCCTGTGACAGGCGCTCGCGCTCGTCCTCGACGCGGGCGCGCACCTGCTCGTCCTCGGGCGGCTTGACGGTGGCGGCGAGCCAGCTCGGGTCGTCGCAGACGGTGAGCGAGGGCAGGCTGGCGGCGGCGCGCACGGCCTGGGCGGCGATCTGGCGGTCGGCGGCGGCGAGCAGGCCGACCAGGCTGCGGAGGTGACGGAGGCGGTCGCCGAGGCAGACCAGGCGTGGGCCGGACAGCTCGTCGCGGACCTCGCAGGCCCGCACCTGGGCCGCCCGCCACGCGTCGCTCCACGCGTCGAGCCGGCCCTCGACGCCGGTCCAGGTGTCCGCCGCGTAGGGCTCGCCGGTCGCCAGCAAGGCGGCGCGCACCGACTCGCGGGCGCCGCTGTTCCACACCGCGGACACTGCGGCTCCGCTCGCCGCGCAGGCCGCCGTCTGCCGGGCCTGCAGCTGCCACGCGCCGAGGCCGAGGCCGAGCAGCAGCGCGAACGCGCCGAGCCAGACGAGCCGGCGTCGACGCGCGCGCGAGGGGTCGTGGGCGAGGGCGACGAGCAGCGCGTCGATCGTCGGCCAGCGCGCGGCGGGGTCGACGGCGAGGCCGCGCAGCAGCGCGACGCGCAGCCACGCCGGCACGTTGTTGCGCGGCAGCGGGGCGAGCTCGCCGGCGGTGACGGCGAGCGCGAGCTCCGCGAGGGTGTCACCCGCAAAGGGGAGCTGGTCGTAGAGGCCCTGCCAGAGGGCGACACAGAACGCGAACTGGTCGCTGCGCGGGTCGGCGAGCAGGCCGAGGTGCTGCTCGGGGGCCATGAAGGCGGGGGTGCCCATCACGGCGCCGGCCTGGGTCAGGGCGACGTCGGAGCTGGCGGATGGTGTCGCTGCGCCGGGGGCGGGGAGGTCCTGCTCGGCGGCGACGCGAGCGAGGCCGAAGTCGGTGACGCGCGGGCGCCCGTCGGCGCCGATGAGCACGTTGTCGGGCTTGAAGTCGCGGTGGACGATGCCGGCGGCGTGGGCGGCGATCAGGCCTCGACCTGCCTGAAGGAACATGTCGAGGGTCTCGCGCCAGCCGCGGTCATCGGCGCCCTGCCAGTCGGCGAGGGTGCGGCCTTGCACGAACTCCATGGCGACGAAGACCTGGTCGCCGAAGGTGCCGACGTCGTGCACGGCGACGACGTTGGGGTGCGCGAGCTTGGCCATCGCCTGGGCCTCGCGGATCAGTCGGGCGCGGCCGAGCTCGGGGTCGCCGGCGACCTCGGAGCGCAGCAGCTTGACGGCGACCTTGCGGTCGAGCTCCGGGTCGTACGCGGCATAGACGACGCCCATCCCACCCGCGCCGAGCCGCTCGATGACGAGGTAGCGCCCGATCGTCGCGCCGCGCTCGAGCTCCGGCGAAGCAGTGAGCGGGGGCGCCGGCGCTGCCCCTGGAAGGGTCCTCGCGTCGGTCGCCATGTCGAGCCTCGTCGGCCCGCTCGCGTCGATCCTCTGCACCGCCACCACCCGGGCCGATGTTATCACCTGCGGGCATCGCCACCAGCCGCGTCGATGAGCGCCTGCGCGCGCTCGGCGGCGCGACTCAGCGGGCCGGCTGGGCGACGGCCATGAGGAAGTCGAAGCGCGCCTGGAACAGCTGGCGCTGCAGCGCGACGCCCTCGATGTGGTGGCCCTGACCGGCGAATTCGACGTAGGTGACCGGCTTGCCGAGGGCCTTGGCCTTCTCATGGAAGGCCCGCGACTCGCCGACAGGGACCCGCCAGTCGTTGCTGCCGTGGGTGAGCAGCAGCGGCGCCTTCAGCAGGTCGACGTGGCTGAGCGGGCTGCGGTCGCGCATGCGCGCGAGCTCCTCGGGCTGGGCCGGATCGCCGCTCTCGAGCACGACCCAGTCGGGGATGTTGCACTGGTCATGGAAGCTCTTGATGTCGGAGAAGCCGGCGTGAGCGAGGCCGAAGCCGAAGTCGAAGGTGGGGGTCGCGGCGGTGGCGGGGAAGGTCAGGGCGCGCATGGTCGCGTAGCCGCCGTGGCTGCCGCCGTAGACGCCGATCTGCCGGGGTGAGAGGCCGAGGTTCTTCTCGGCCCAGCGGGCGACGTGGAACAGGTCGACGATCTCGTCGCCGCCGAGGTCGCCGTCGTTGAGGGCCATGAAGGCCTTGCCGAAGCCGTCGCTGCCGCGCACGGCCGGGGAGATCACGGTGAGGCCTGCGGCGCACATGACGTGGTCGAAGGTGCTGTAGCCGTTCTCGCCGCCGTAGAAGGCGCGGACCAGGACGAGCTCGCGCGAGCGGTCGGCGGCCGGGCGGATCGGCCGCAGCACGAAGGCGTGCAGCTCGCGCGGCTTGCCGGTGCCGCGATCGCGGTCGAAGGTCGGGATCTTCACCGCCTCGGCCCGACACTGGACGATCTGGTTGCTCAGCGCCCCGGGCAGGGCGATCACCTGGACGTTGCTGAGCCCGGCCGCCTTGCCGTCGCTCGGCGCGACCGTCGACAGGTTGGCCTCGAACACCAGGTCGGGCGCCTCCTGCGTCCACAACACCTGCGCCCCGTGACCGTCGATCACGTCCGCCTTGCCGCGCTGCAGCTGCTGGCCCAGCACCTTGCCGCTGTCCGCGTCGACCAGCGCCAGCGTCGAGCCCATCGGGGTCCGGTGGACCGCGAACAGGCCGGCGTCGACCAGGCGCGCCGAGCTCACGTCCTCCGTGAAGCGCGTCAGCTGCCGCAGCTGCCGGGTCCTGCGCGAGTACCGGTGCAGGTTCAAGTACCCGTCGTCGTTGGCGATGAACACCAGGCCGTCGCCGTCGACCCAGCCCTCGAGCGCGTTCGCGTCGGTGCGCGGGACCTTCGGGTCGGTCAGCACCTTCACGGTCGGCTTCGCGGCCTTCAGGTCGACCGCGACCAGCTGCACGCGGTTGCGGTCGCCGTCGACCTGGGCCTGGAAGAACACCTCGTCGCCCTCCGGGGACCAGCGGATCTCCGACCAGGTGAAGCGCAGGCCCTGGGTGTCACACACGACCTCGCGCGCGGCCCGGGTCTTGACGTCCATCACCCGCAGACAGCTGCGAAACGGCGCCTTGCTGCCGCTGCGCGGCAGGTAGGCGACCTGGGTCTCGTCGGCGGAGAAGCCGAGGCCGTAGACATAGTCGTGGTCGCTGACCTGGGCGAGCGCGCCGGACTTGAGGTCCAGGGTCCAGAGGTTCATCCGCTCGTCGTTGCGCTCGTCGGCGTGCAACCACAACGTGTCGCTCGCGGCGTGGTGGTGCAGGCTCCACAGGCTGCGCTTGGACCAGTCGACGTCGCTGACGGTGACGGCCTTGCCGAGGTCGAGCGGGCCGGCGACGCCGCGCAGGTCGAGCATCTTGAGGGCGTAGCGGTCGCCGGTGGCGAAGAAGAACAGGCGCTGGGTCTCGAGGCTGGGCATCCAGCGCTCGAAGGGGAAGCCGGAGAGGAAGGGCTGGAGGTCGACGGCGCGGTCGAAGTAGCGGACCAGGCCGGAGCTGGCGGGCGCGGCGGGGTCACCTGCGGCGGGCGCGGTGCTGGGGTAGGGCGTGGCCTTGTTGGTCGGGGCGCAGGCCGCCGCCAGCAGGGCGAGCAGCGGGAGCGACAGGGCAGCGAGCGGCGAGGACAGCGAGCGCATGGCCTCCCGGAGTAGCAGCGCCGAGACGCCGCTGACAAGGGGCGACGGCCGCGGCGGGTCCAACCAATGCAAACGCCGCGACCACAGGAGCGTGGCGCGGCGACGGTGTCCGGGCGTAGGAGGGGCCGCCTGGCCGTCCCTCGTAGGCCCGCTCAGTACGCGTTGGGGTTGTCGTTCGGGACGACCCGGGTCATGAGCAGGCCGCCGAACTGCGAGGGGTCGTAGTTGGGCGTACCGTCGATGAGGCCGTTGTCGGTGCAGTACGGCAGCGCGGCCGCCTCGGGCATGCTGTTGCGCGGCCACCACAGCTTGCGAGGATTGGAGAGGCACACGGCGCCGTTCGGGCCCCACTTGGCCTCGATGACCCAGTCGGTGTCCGAGACCTGGATGCCCCACTTGTCGGAGACGTCGATCGCGTTGCCGTTGGAGGTGTGGGTGACGCCGTTGCCGAAGTAGTCGGCGCGGATCATCCGCATGGCCGCCTCGTGAGCGTCGCTCAACTCGGCGCTGACCCACGGCTTGTAGCCCCACTCGACCGCCTTGGCCAGCGACGCTCCGCGGCAGGCCCAGGTGAACTTGCCGGTCCCGGCCTGACGGGTTGCGGTCTCCGGGTCCCAGGTCCCGGGCAGGGCGATGGCCTCGGTCGGATTGCCGGCGCCATCGCGGCACAGCGTCTCGAAGTCGTCGTCCACGTTGAGCTGCTCCACCGCGTAGAAGTACACGCCGGACTGCACCCCGCTCTGCACCACCGACGCGATCTTAAAGGTCAGCGGCTCATCCACGCCAGTCGCCAGCGGATCGAAGTTGACGTTGAAGACCGTACCGGCGAGCTGAGCGCCGACCTTCGTCGTACTGCTGCCGGTGTCGAAGGCGCTCAGCAAGCTGCCGTTGATGATCTCGATGTTCGTGAGCGGCGTCGCATTGAGGCGAACGGCGGAGGTCAGCGCCCCGTTGATGCGCCCGAGCGCCGCTCCCAGGGCCGTGCCATTGAACCTCTTGTTGTTGAACCTCTTGTTGTTGAGGTTCGTTCCGTTGACCTCCCTGCCGTTCTCTGCCACGGAGCGGAACGTCACTTCGTCGTCGAAAGGCGTGAAGTCAATCTCGTCATTCGCTGCCACGTCTTCGGCCAGTTGCCCGTTATTGAGCGCACTCTCGGCATCACAGCCGAGCGCGAACATAGCCAGAACAGCGTTCCCTCTGAAAAATTGTCTCTTGTTCACCATATTTCCTCCCACCTACTTGCTTCTACCGTGGGGGCAGTTGACCCACAACAGAAAATCGTTTCTGAGTGTGCGCAACCAAGGCTTCACCTCCTGAGCGTCGGTGATGACCTCACATGCGCATGAACCGACAGATCCCGAGCGATGCCTCACGAGTCCGTACGGGTAATACCCAATCGAAGACCTCTCTGTTGCCCAAGGCCCAGGTCCGCGCGGTCATTTCTGCGGCGTCGCGCAGACCCGCAGACCGACCGTCGAATCGCGCGTCTCCGGGGGCGAGACCGTCCGATTGACGGGCACGGCCATCACGTCATCGTAGGCGAACGAGCCGCCACGAATCACGTGGTCGCCCGTGGCGAGCGACGAGCTCACCCACTCGAAGACGTTTCCAGCCGTGTCATCGAGGCCAAAAGGGCTGCGCGAGGCCGGATGAAGGCCGACCTCGTCCGGCCCGACAGCGCTGGGCTTGCCGTAAGTGTCGTGGATATTCGCGTCCGCAGCCTGGAGGCGCTCGCCATGCGGATATCTGCGCCCGTCCGCGCCGCGCGTCGACCGCTCCCACTCCCAGTCCGTGCAAAGTCGGGCACCTGGCACTCGCCCGGTGCCGTCCAGCCATGCCAGGTACCTCTCCGCGCTGGGTACATCGATGCCGCTGACCGGCATCTGTAGCCAATCCTGCTGCGCGTTCACGCTACGCTCGGTATAAATGAGCGGCTGCCCCGCAATGGCCGTGTAGGTCTTTTCCCCCGCGGTGATCGTAAGTCGCCAGATATCCTCCTCGACCGAAAGACGAATGCCCGCCTCCGCGACCGCCAACGTGTTGTCGCCAGGGAAGTACGGCGCTCGCTCGCCGACTGGCAGCGCGCGGAGAAAGGCGAGCCACTCCGCGTAGGTCGTTCCATGCCGCGCGATTAAGTAGGGGCCCGTCTCGACCACGTGCTGGGGCGGCGTCGAAAAGAACCGGCGCACCAGCTCATCGTCCGGGCTCCCGAACAGGAAGCGACCCTCGGGGATGTAGACGAAGCCCTCGGGGACGCTCTCGGGGCGCGGCAGCGCCAGATCGAGCGCCAGCGCCTCGCCGCGCCCGATCATCAGCGGATAGGCGATCGTCAGCGCGTCGGAGAGCCGCAGGCTCAGCTGGTAGGAGCCCTGCGCCAGCTCGACCGGGCCGAGCGGCGTATCCCCGAGCACGCGCGGCTCGTCGAGCGTGTACCGAAAGGTGGTCGAATCTTGCACATATTGCGCGAGCGAGACTGACACCGAAGGAGTGGTGCGCAGCGAGAGCGCGCCAGGGGCGTGCCAGCGGGTGTGTTGAACGCTGCCCACGGGCAGGCGCTCGACCAGCTCCGCGGCCAGCTCGCGCTTGCCGTCGTGCTCCGCCGCCAGCGCGCGCTCGAGGATCACGTCGGCCAGCCGCTCCCGACCGCTGGCATTCTCCTGGTCGAGCCCGAGGACCGCGTCGAAGGCCTGGATCGCGGTGCGGAACTTACGATCAGCGGCGATGGCGACGGCGCGGACCTTCGTCCAGGAGCTCTCACCGGCGTCGCGCTTCGCCGCGTCGAACTCGGCGAAGCTCTGCTGGCGCAGGCGAGCGGCCTCGGCCTGGTGTGTGCGGGCCTGCTCGAGCGCGGCCTCGGCGATGGCGATCTGCTCGTCGACCTTGCGGGCGAGCTCGCGGGCCTGTTCGACGCGGAACGCGATGAAGACGGCGAGGACGAGGACGGGGATGCTGCCGAGGGCGAGGAGCTTGAGCCGGCGGGCCCGCTGGACCTGGGCCCGGCCCGCGGCGAGGAAGGCCAGCTCGCGCGGGCGCAGGGTCTCGCGCTCGAGCGAGGCGCACTCGTCGAGCTGGTCGGAGCTCCACAGCCCCGTACGTCCGCTGCCGAGGCGCTGCCACTCGAGAGCGGCGAGCTCGAGGCGGTGGTTGACCTCCCGGGCCTCGCGGCCCTCGGAGATCCAGCGCTGCAAGCTGCCCCAGTTGCGGATCAGGGCCTCGTGGGCGATCTCGTAGACGGTGCCGTCCTGGGCCTCACGGGCGACGACCAGGCGGCCGCGGACCAGGGCCTCGAGCGCGGCCTCCTGCGGCTGGTCGCCGACCACCAGCTCCTCACGCGGGAGGCTGGCGCGGGTGTCCTCGATCGTGACCAGGCGCATCAGCAGGCGGCGCACGGCGACGCGCTGGGGGGCCGGCAACGCGTCGACGACGTTGTCGGCGTGGCGGGCGAGCGCGCCGGTGACCCGACCGATGCGCTCGAGGTCGTGGATGGTGATGTTGCGGGTCGCGGTGTCGCGGGCGTCCCACAGCTCGGCGAGCGCGAACTGCATCAGCGGCAGGCTGCCCTCGGCGCCGGCGACGACGAGCTCCTCGATCAGCGCCTCGGAGTCGAAGCGGACGTCCTGCAGCGCGGCGGGCCCGACGATCGCCTCGCGCAGCCCGGACTCCGAGAGCGGCGTCAGCAGGTAGAGCGCGGCGTTGATGTGCGGTCCGATGTGCGGGAGCGCGGCGACGCGGGTCAGGAAGTCGCCGCGCGCGGTCGCCAGCAGGCGGAGCCCCGGCGGGCCCCCGGCGAGCTCGGCGAGGAATCGGCCGACCGCGGCCTGCTGGTGACGGTCGGCGAGCGTCACCAGCTCCTCGAGCTGGTCGATGAAGACGATCAGGCCGCGTGCCTTGCCCTGGTGTCGGGCGATGCTGCGGACCAGCTCGGCGGGCTCGGCCTCGAGCTGCTCGCGCAGCGACTGCTCGGGGAGCGCGAGCTTCGAGGCGAGCGCCGACACCAGCGTCTGCAGCGGTCGCCGCCCCGGCATCAGCGAGAGCGTCGACCAGGCCCGTCCGTCGCGGGCCTGCTCGCTGAACACCGGCAGCACGCCGGCGCGCGACAGCGAGGACTTGCCGACGCCGGAGTCGCCCGCGACCAGCACGAAGGCCTCGGCGTGCAAGCGGTCGACGACCGCGCGGATCTCCGCGCCGCGGCCGAAGAACACCGAGCGGTGGCGGGCCTCGAAGGCCTGGAGGCCGCGATACGGGTTGCCGCCGATCGCGTCGGTGTCGCTGCCCGCCAGCGCCAGCGCCTCGAGCGCGGAGCACAGCTCGTCGCCCGAGGCGTAGCGCTCGCTCGGCGCTCGCAGGCAGCGATCGATGATCGCGGCCAGGCGCTCGTCGACCCAGGGCGCCGCCACCCGCAGCGGCCTCGGCACCGTCTCCTGAGACAGGCGCGCCAGCTCTATCGCCGAGCTGCCGCTCAGCGGCGGTCCGCCGCTGGACAGGATGTACAGGAGCACCCCGCAGGCGTACACGTCGGACGCGCGCGAGGCCGGCTCGCCGCGCCACAGCTCGGGCGCCATGTAGTAGGGCGTGCCGACCACGCTCATGTCGCTCGACTCGTCGATGCGGACGCGATTGGCCTCGGCCTTGATCGCGCCGGGGCGCGACAGGGTGCTCTCGAGGGCGAGGTGCTGGGCCTCCGGCGATTCGTCGACCCGCGGCGAGCGCGAGGGGCTGGCGGTGAGGCTGGCGTCGATGGTTCGCCCGCCGCGGGCGCCGGCGTCGATGCTGACGCGCGGCATGCTCTGGTGCTCGGGCTCGAGGGTCGGCTGCTCGTGGAGCGGCGCGGGTCTGCTGACGGGCGCGACGCCGTCGGTGGCGGCCTCGAGCAGCTTGGCGAGGCTGAAGTCGAGGAGCTTGACCTCGCCGCTCTCGCTGAGCATGGCGTTGGCGAGCTTGACATCGCGATGGAGGACCCCCATGCGATGGGCGCAGGCGAGGCCGCGGGCCAGGTCGACGCCGAATTTCAGGAGGTCCTTGTTGGGGGCCGGGCGCGGCAGCTCGCTGAGGCTCTGGCCGCGGATGTACTCGCCGATGATGTACATCCGGCCCTCGAGCTCGCCGACGCGATAGACCGCCATCACGTTGGGGTGCTGGATGCGGGCGGCCGCGCGGGCCTCGGTCAGGAAGCGCTCGCGAGCGCGGGCGTTGGCGTCGACGACGTTCAGGAACTTGATGGCGACGGGGCGGTCGAGGACGAGGTCATGGCCGAGGAAGACGACGCCCATGCTGCCGCGGCCGAGCACGCGCACGAGGCGGTACTCATCGAATTGCTCGGGCAATGTCCATTGCGCGCTCGCCATCGCCTATCGGTCCCGGGACAACATAGCCGGGAGCGGAGGCCACAGTCACTGGCGGATGGGGGCCAGGGACTTCACCAGGGGGGGGTACCCTGGTGGATGTGAGGCTGCGACTAGACGGCCATCTCCGGGGCGCTGACCCAGGTAGGGCTGCTGCTCGCGGCGGGCCGCTCGGGCGGAGCGGGGGCGTTGGCGAGCCGACGGGTCTCGACCTGATGGATGAATTCGAGCGCGGCCTCGACGCTCGCGCCCTCCCCTGCGACCTCCGCGAGGATCTGCCCGCCGCCGGCGCCGATCGTGAGGACCAGCCGACGCGAGGTCCCGTAGAGGAGCAGGAGCAGCATCACCACGCCGAACAGGCCGTAAGTGACGTTGCGATCGTGCTCGAGCGCGACGATCCCCAGCACCGCGACCAGGAAGGCGCACCACAGCAGATACGGCAGGTGGCTGCGGCCGAGCCGGACCCACTGCACCGCGTCGATCGGGAACGAGACCATCGCCGAGGACGAACCCTCGCGGATCACCTGCCAGATGCGGTGGGTCGTCAGGGTGACGTCCATCCAGGTCGCCACGGGGTACTCGCCACGGAGCATCTTGCGGTTCATGCGTGCCTCGCCCTGCGCGGATGCTACCGCCCCCGCGAGGCGCGGGGAAGCGCGCCCGGGGCGCGAGAGTTGCAGTATCCTGCGCCCGAAATGATGGCGTCACCGGGCTGGATGGTCGTGCTGCTGGCGCTGGCGGGCTGCGAGGAGCCCTCGTCCGCGCCGAACCTGGCGCCCGCAGCTGTCCTGGTCGCGGCTGCAGGTCCGGCCCATGCGGCACCTGCCGGAGCCGCGACGCCGGTCGCTGCGCCTGCGCCTGTGGAGCCCGCGGTCGCGGAGCCGGTGCTGACGCTGCCGCCGCCGCTGAGCGAGGCGCAGCGCGCGGCGCTGCTGGCCGGCGGGGATGAGCGGATCGTCAGCAAGCGCGAGCACTTCACGGTCAGCAACGAGTACCGCCACGACCTGTGGTTCCCGTACCTGCGCGGCCTCGGCGGGGCCTACGTCGGGGTCGCCTCGGACCAGAACTACACGCTGATGGCGGTGGCTCGTAGCGAGGTCGGCTACCTGCTCGACCTCGACCGCCAGGTGGTGCGCCTGCATCGGGTGTACATGGCGCTGATCGCGGCCTCGCCGGGGGCGGACGAATTCCTGGCGCGCTTCGACGCGACCGCGGAGCGGGAGACCCGGGCGCTGCTGGTGGCTGGTCTTTCAGACATGTCGGAGCGCGACCGCAGCGAGGCGCTGCGCTTCGTCGACGACAACCGGGCGGCGCTGCGCGAGTACCTGGGCGCGGTGCGCGGCACCCGCCGCGGCGAGCAGGGCGTGACCTGGCTGAGCGACCCCGAGCTGTACGCGTACATCCGCGCGATGGTGGCCGGCGGACGCCTGCGGCCGATCAACGGCAACCTGGCCGGAAAGACAGCCATGGCGACGATCGCCGCGAGCGCGCGGGCGCTGGGGCTGACGGTCGAGCTGCTGTACCTGAGCAACGCGGAGGAGTACCTGTCCTATACGCCGGACTTCGTGGCCAACGTGCGCGGCCTGCCGGGCGCCGCGAGCAGCGTCGTGCTGCGCACCATCCACGACCGCTTCGTGGGCTGGGAGAGCTCGGGCGACGGCGACCGACGGTGGAACTACCAGGTGCAGCCGCTCCTCGACTTCCAGAGCCGACTCGCGGAGCGCAAGAACAACGCCCGCGCCGCGATGCTCGAGCGCGCCACCGCGGAGGGGACGATCTCCCGGGTCGCGCGGGGCGTCAGCGTGTTCAAGCCCGGCGGCGGCTGAGACCTGCGCGGGCGCTCAGGCCAGCGGGACCGCGACGCCGGCGTTGACGAACAGCAGCACGCCGGCGACCTCGGCGCGCTCGAGGCCCCACTGCTCGGCGGTCGCGGCTCGCCAGGCGGACATCGGCTCGCGGTAAGCGGCCGCCCGCTCGGCGGCGTGCTCCGGGCCCTCGACGGTGTCGAGGCAGAAGCCGAGCACCGTGGCCCTTCGGACATGTACTTCAGGACCTGTCGCATCGGCCACATCATCATGCTCGAGCACGACCCGCGGGATCTCTCCGGTCTGCAGGGCGCCGCCCTCGAGGCGGGCGAAGGGGACCTGCCGCTCGACGCGCAGCGCCGTCACCGGGGCGCCGCCGCGGCTGAGCGCGCGCCGCAGGTCCGGCGCGTCCAGCAGCGCCAGGAACTCGTCGACCCGCGCGCTCGCCCAGGCCTCGTCGCGGTTGGGCACCACCGCCTGCACCGCGGCGCGCAGCGCCCTGCGGTCGCCGCGAAACTCCTCGAGCCAGGCGACCTCGGCGAACAGCGCCCGCAAGGCCGCCGCCCAGGCCGAGGTCGGACCGTCGCTGAGCGCGAGCACGTCGCCGACCGTGCGGCCCGCGAGGTCGCTGGCCAGCGTGTTCGCGGTGCGCAGCAGCGGGCCCTCGGTCGGCGCGAAGGTCAGCGGCGCCTGGGGGGACTCGAGGTGCGGGGCGGAGGGGTCGATCGCGGCCGGCGCGACCGGGGCGTGGGGCGCGAGCCACTGCGGGTCGCCGAGCTCGTAGACGACCTGGTCGGGCTCGACGGGGCCCGCGGAGTGGTCGGCGGGGCGCAGGGCGCTGAGCACGAGCGAGGCCATGCGCGCGGGGGCGGCGCGGCTGCCCTCGCCGGGCGGGTCGATGAGCATGAACAGGCCCTCGCGCGCGCGGGTGACGGCGACGTAGAGGAGGCACAGGCTCTCGTGGGCGAGGCGGCCGATGTGCTGCTCGAACATCGGGCGGAGGTCGTCGAACATCGACCACATGTCCTTGGAGACATGTCTTGCGATGCGAGAGATGGGGCCGGCGTCGCCGCTGCGCTCGTAGACGACCTTGAGGGTGCGGGTCGAGGCGAGCTCGCCCTCGAGCTCGGGGAGGATGACGACGTCGAACTCGAGGCCCTTGGCCTGGTGGATGGTCATGACCTGGACGGGGGAGGCGGCGGGGTCGGCGACGGCCTTGATCTCGACCATGGCGACGAAGTCGTCGCTGCGCAGGCTGGCGCGCTGGTCCCAGGTCTGGGCCAGCTGGATCAGCTGCATGCAGCGCCGGTACTGGCGCTCGTCGACTTGCCCGGCGATCGCCTTGACCCACGGCTGCAGGGTCGGCGCGAGGCCGTCGCTGGCGATCAGGCGGCGCACGCGGGCGGCCACGCGGTGGCGCGCGCCCTTGCTGTCCTCGGTGAGGCCGACGACCGGGCCCAGCGGCGAGCTCAGGACGTTGAAGGCGGCGACGCTGTGGTCGGGGTGATCCGCGAGGCGCAGCAGGTCGAGGATCGCGTTGACGGCGGGGGCGTCGGTCAGCGGCCCGCCGCCGCGCCCGGTCGCGGGGATCTTCAGACGGGTCGGGCCGAGCTCGTAGAGCACGCGGCCGACCGCGCCGTTGGTGCGCAGCAGCACGCCGATGGTCTTGCCGGGGCGGCGGTGGTGGAGCTCGGCGACGAGGTGGGCGGCCTCGTGCAGGCGCAGGTTCTGGCGCTTGGCCTGGTCCTCGCAGCGGGCGACGGTGCGCAGGCGGACGAAGCCGGGGAGCTCGGCGCGGGTGGTGCGATGCGCGGTGAACTCCTCGTCCCAGCGCTGGGCGGCGTCGGGGTAGCGCTGCAGCGCCGGGTTATCGGCGAGGCCGCTGAAGATCTTGTTGACGACGTCGATGATCGGCTGGGCGCTGCGATAGCTGGTCGCGAGGGTCTGCTTGACGATGCCGGCGCCGGCGCCGAGCAGGGTGTCGATGCGGCTCAGGATCTCCGGGCAGGCGTTGCGCCAGCCGTAGATCGACTGCTTGACGTCGCCGACGCAGAAGAAGCTGCGCTCCTCCGGGGTGTAGCTGACGGTCTCGTCGACGATCGGCCGCAGCGCGTTCCACTGCTGGATGCTGGTGTCCTGCATCTCGTCGAGCAGCACGTGGCGCAGGCGGGCGTCGAGGCGGTAGCAGATGTCGTCGAGCTGGCCGCTGAGGTCGGCCTGCGCCAGCGCGACGGTCAGGTCCGAGAAGGTCAGCACCTTGTGCTGGTGCTTGACGCGGCGATAGCAGTCGTCGAAGCGCAGCAGCAGCTCGTGGGTGGCGCGGGTCTGGTCGATGACGCGGCGGCGGTACACGCCCTTCGCGTGCTTGAGCAGGCGCTCGTAGGCGTCGACGGTGCGCGGGTCGATCGGCTTGCCGTAGTAGACGCAAGTGCCGTCGGAGATCTTGGCCGCGAGGCCCTGGCCGAAGAACTCCATCCAGTCGTCCGAGCTGCCGGTGCGGCACTGCTCGGCGCGCTCGCAGTCCTTGGCGTGGGCGTCGATGGTGCGCTTGGGGCCGCCGGGGACCGCGGCGCGCAGGTCGGCGATCGCGTGGTCGACGGCGGCCTCGGTCAAGGTCTCGGCCGGGGCGATCGCCCGCCAGGCGTCGGTGTAGCGGGCCTCGCGGTAGAGGTCGTAGAGGCCGCTGACGGTGTTATCGATCGTATCGGTGACGGCGCGCTCGGAGCTGCCCTCGGTGAGCGAGGAGAGCAGCTCGATGATCGCGTCCTCGTCGCCCTCCTCGAGCATGCGCTGGATCGCCGAGCGTCGCAGGCGGGAGGCCTCGTCCTCGTCGACGATGCGGGCGTCGCTGGGGAGGCCGAGCTCGAGGCAGAAGCAGCGGACGATGGTGCCGAAGAAGCTGTCGAGCGTGCGGATCTGCAGGCGGTGGAGGTTGTGGGCCAGGCTCGTCAGCAGGTCGAGCACGAACTGGCGCGAGAGGCCCGGTCGCTGCAGGCGGCGGGTGAGCTCGTGGCGCTTGTCGTCCTCGTCGGCCGACTCGGCGAGGGTGCGAAGGATGCGGTCGCGGATCTCTCCGGCCGCGGCGCGGGTGAAGGTGCTGGCGAGGATCGAGAACGGCGCCGCGCCGCGCGCGAGGATCTGCAGGTAGCGGTTGGTCAGCTGGTAGGTCTTGCCCGAGCCCGCCGACGCCAGGATGCTGACGTGCTGCAGCTCGGCCCCGCCGTCGAGGCGCCGCTCGTCCAGGCCGTGGATCGTGTTGCTGGCGATGTCCTCGGCCTCGCGCAGCACCGCCAGCACCTCGCCCCGCGCGGCCACGCCGGGGTGCAGCGCGATCTCTAGCTCGCCGCCGCCGGGCGACCACGGCGAGTGGCGGGCGTCGTGCTCGTCGAGCGTTCGTTCGAGATCGAGGTCGAGGTCCAGGTCGTGGTCGGGCCAGGGGCGCTCGTCGCCGGCGGGGCTGTCCCACGGCACCGGCGCGTCCGCGGGGCCCGGCGCGGCGAGCTGGCGTGACATGGCCTTGGGGACAGCTTGTTCGGACCTGGCCTTCGGGACAGGTGCCGGCTCCGCGGCGATCTCGGCGCGGGCGGCCTCGCTGCTGCGGGCGAAGGCGCCGGCGACCGCGGTGAACAGGTCGCGGCTGGGCGCGCGGGGCTTGCGGGGGCCCTTGCGCGCGGCGCCGGGCTTGCCGGCCTTGCCCTTGTCCGGCCTGGCGCGCGGCTTGACGGGCGCGGGCGCGGGCTCACCGGCCTGGACGTCGCGAAACAGCCACAGCGCCTCGGGGGCGGCCGCGTCGGTGCGCCTGGCGCTCACGCCTCGTTCTCCAGGTCGTCGGCGCCGCCGAAGACGCGCGTCTGACAGATGTTGGCGAAGGCGTCCTCGAAGCGGGCGGGGTAGTCGTCGGCCATGTCGAAGCGACCGGCGCGGACGTTGCGGACGATGTCGCGGGCGGTGCCGATGGCGTCGTCGAGGTCGGCGAGGGACCAGCGGGCGACGTGGAGGGTCTCCTGCTCGGCCTTCTTCGGGAGGTTCATGTAGGCGAGCTGTACGGAGCCTGAGACGCCGTGCTGGGCGGCGAGGTGGTGATAGAGGGGGAGCTGGAGGTCGTCCCAGACGCGGCCGGAGGAGCGGCTGGCCTTGTGGGTGCGGTCGGGGGTCTTGCCGGCCTCGCTGGTCTTGTAGTCGATGATCATCCACGAGCCGTCGCGCTCGTTCTGGTCGATGCGGTCGATCTTCCCCTTGATGCGCATCGGCGCCTGGTCGGGGATCTCGAGGAAGGTCTCGGCGGGGAGCTCGAACTCGCAGTGGCGGATCACCCAGCCCTCGGCGCTGCGGCGGGCCTGGTAGCGGGCGAACACCCGCAGGCGCTCGCGCAGGCGCGCCAGCTGGATGCGGATCGCCGGCAGCGGGTCGGCGCCGTAGCCCGCGCGCGCGCGCTCGACCAGCAGCTCCTCGAGGTAACCAGCGATGCGCAGCGGGTCGGTGCTGCGCGCGTACTCGCGGTCCTCACCGAAGTGCTGCAAGACCTCGTGCGTCAGGTTGCCGAAGCGCAGCGCGTCGAGCTCGACCGCCGCGTCCTCGACCTCGCGCAGGCGGCGGATGTACTTGAGGTAGTAGCGGAACGGACAGCGCAGGTACCAGCCGAACTCGGTGACGGTCATCGCCTCGAGACCGACCACGCCGGCGGGCACCTCGGGGATGCGAAAGCCGGAGACCCCGCCGGCCGGGGGCGCGCCGTAGGGGAGGTTGCGGCGCAGGGCGTGGGCCGGGTCGCAGAGTCGCAGCACGCGGGCGGGCAGCAGGTGCTGGGCGCCGGCGAGGAGCAGGCGGCTGGGGGTGAGTGGTTCGCCGTCCGCGGCCTGGCGTCCGGCGATGAAGGTGACGTGTTCACGGCTGTGGCGGATGGCCTCGAGCAGGTAGAGGTCGCGGGCGTAGCGGCGGCCGTTGGCGAGGATGCCGAGGTGTTCACGCAGGCCGTCGGGGAGGAAGGCGTCGGCGCTGACGGCCTGCGGGATGGCGCCGTCGTTGAAGCCGGAGAGGATGAGGATCGGCGCGGGGTCGTGGTGGAGGTCGAGCCAGCCGAGCATCTCGATCTGACCGGCGCGGGGGTCGTCGGCGACCCGCAGGCTGGCGATCTGCGCGAGCACGAGGCGCAGGCCGGTCGGGCCATCGACGCTGGGCTGCAGCTCGGCGGCCGCGCCGACCAGGCCCCCGAGGGTGCGCGCGATCTCGAGGCAGGTCCGGGCGACGCGGGCCTCCGAGAGCTGCGTCGTGCCGACGTCGATGTGGCCGTAGGCGTTGCGAAGGATCTCGAGCACCGGCTCGAACCACTCCGTGAGCGGCCGTCGCTCGCCCTTGAGCGGCGCGAACAGCCGGCGCACGATGTCGTCGAGGATCTCCATGCGGCGCACGGTCTTGTCGTCGCCCAGCCACGGACCTCCGCCGGTGTCCTGCAGGTGCTCGGTGTAGTAGCGGTCGAGCACCGTCAACCACTCGAGGCCGGGCATGTCCTCCTGGACAGGTTGAACTGGTTGCGACGGATCGGGGACCAGCGCGAGCACGGCCGCGACGTCGACCATCGGCGGCAGCCCGGGCGGCGCCTCGGGGCTGGACGCGTCGGAGCTGGACGCGTTGGGGCTGGATACGTCGGAGCTGGATACGTCGGAGCTGGACGCGTCGCGGGGCTTGCGAGGGCCGAGCGAGCGGCGGACCCAGGCCTCGACGTCGGGGTGACGCATGAGCGCGGCGAAGGCGGCGAAGCGCGGCTGGTTGGCCCACTCGAGGCCGGCGTCGAGCAGGCGGAAGGGTCGGCTGCGCAGCACGGACTGGCCGCGGGGGTCGTGGACGGTGATGTCGGCCCACTCGCCGGCCTGGATCATGGTCGGGCTCAGCTTGTCGTCGCCGATGCCGATCGAGATCTGCTCGGGCCTATAGTTGCCGCCGAGCTTGGCGAGGCACTCGACGACGGCCTGGGCCTGGTCGCTCGGGCGGTCGGCGATGATCAGCTGATGATCGGGGATGTGGACGATGCGGCCGGTCCAGAAGGTCCGGTCGAGGCAGCCGTCGGCGTCGAAGCCGTCGACCAGCGCCTCCGGGGCGTGGATCAGGGCCGTGGCCCGCTCGCCGTACGCGCGCAGCACCGCCCGCTGGACCCGCGCGAGATCGACGACGCCGATCAGCACCAGGCTGTAGCCGGGGTCGACGGGCATGTCGGCGTCGACGAGACCGGCGACCGCCTGATGACGCCGCTCGTGCGGGTCGACGCGTCCGCACCGACGCAGGCGCTCGCGGTAGCGATCGCTGAGCCGCTCGAGCATCGCCCAGCGCAGCGCCTCGCGCTCCATGTCCATGCGGGCCGCGACCTTGGCGACGTCGCGCAGGCTCAGCAGCTCGCCGGCCAGCTCCTCGACGATGCCGCCGATCTGCGCGGCGAGCTCGTGCCAGGCGGGCCAGTCCTGGCCGTCGGGTCGCGTCGGCAGGAGCGCGGCGATCTGCTCGGGGGCCGCCTCACGCAGCACGTGCATCCACGCGAGCGTGCACTCGAGGGCCGAGGCGGTGTCCGGGGTCGGCGGGACCAGCTGGTCGACCATGGTCCCCGGGGTCAGCACCTGCGGGGGGACCAGCCGCAGGCCAGCCGCGGCGCACTGGGCCAGCAGGGCGTGCAGGAGCAGCTTGCCGGCGCGGGTCCCCGGCAGCACGCAACGGACCTGCCGCAGGTCGCAGCGCTTCCCGTCGCTATGCTGGCTGATGAGCCAGGCGGCCGCCGCGGGCAGCAGCGGTCGATGCCAGTCCAACCATTGCCGGTGCATGACCAAGATCCCGCACGGGTCGCCGGGCGATCCCCGAGACCTGCAAGCTATGCAATGAAGCCCCCCCGTGCAAGGCCTCGCAGCGACTTTGCCGGCCCGCAGGTGGGTCACGGCGACGGATCGGGGTGGAGTTTGGGGCCTGATCGGCTCCTGGATCCAGGGGGTGATGACCGGTGATCGCGGGGCTTTTATTCCCGGCCGCGGAGAATCTCCAAAAATTTGACAGCGGGCTCCGAGGTGTCGTCGGGACCTCAACATCACGGCTCGTGCATCGACGGCCAACTGCCGATCCCGGCAAGATGCCCGGCCGATCGCGGCCGGCCAGGCCGTGGTACCGTGCAGCGCCGTGTTCACGACCCTGCTCGCTGCGGCGGCGATGCTGCTGACGCTGGCGCTGCCGACCTTCCCGGACGGGCTGACGATCCCCATCGTCGGCTTCCTCGGGCTGGTCGGGCTGGCCGGGCTCGGCGGCTTCCTGCGGACGGCCGCCGCCCGGGCCGAGCTGGCCATGCTGGCGCCGTGGCTGCTGGGCCTCGGCCTCGGCCTGATGGTCGGCCTGCTGCGCGGCAACCCGCTCGGCCAGGCGCTGGAGGACGCGCTGCCCTACATGCTGTTCGCGCTGGGCCTGTGCGCCGGTCGCGGAGCCTCGCGGCCGGGCTGGTTGCTCGCGGTGATCCTTCTGGTGTGCCTGCTCGACGGGGTGATCTCGCTGGTGCGCATGCCGAGCTTCGACCTCGGCCGGGTCCGCTCGACCTTCAACTACTTCAAGATCATCGCGGGACACCTGCTGGTCGGCGTGTACTGCGCGGCGTTCCTGCACCGCCAGGCCCGCAACCGCCTCGAGCGCGGCCTTCTCGCCGCAGCGCTCGCGGTGCTCGTCCTGGCGATCGTCGCGACGGTCAGCCGCGGCATGGTCCTCGGCCTGGTCCTCGGCCTGCTGACGGCGCTCTACGTCCGCAGACCCGCGCGCGGCCTGCTGGTGGGCGGAGTGGGCGCGCTGCTGGTGCTGCTGTTCACGGCCAGCGCCTTCGACTTCGGGGCCCAGTACCTGCGACTCGGAAACCAGTCGACGGTCGACGGCCGGGTCAGGGAGATCGGTCTGTGCCTCGAGTACTTCGTGCGCATGCCGGTGTTCGGCGCGGGGCTCGGCGCGGAGTTCGTGGTCGACGGCTTCGTCGTGTCCTACGTCCACAACATGCTGGCGTATCACCTGTGGAAGTTCGGGCTGGTCGGCTCGGCGCTGTTCGCGATGCCGGTGTGGGGGATGGCCCGGCGAGCGCTGCGGCTCACCAGCCCGCTGCGCGCGACGATCCTCGGCGGCGCGGTGAGCGTGCTCGTGTATCTGGTGACCGCGGCGGCCTACAAGAGCTACTTCCTGGTGCCGATGCTCGGGATGACGATCGGCGCCAGCCTGCGCATGACGTTGCCGTCGCCGACGAAACCCCCTAGCGTGGAGCCGGCATGAGCGACCCCCGGGCCCCCTTCGCGGTGGTGATGCTCACCTTCAACGAGGAGCTGAACCTCCCGAAGGCGCTGGCGTCGATCGGCCGCCGCGCGCCGGTGGTGATCGTCGACTCGGAGTCGAGCGACCGCACGCCGGAGCTCGCCCGCGAGCACGGGGCCGAGTTCATCGTCCACCCCTTCGAGGACTACGCGAGCCAGCGAAACTTCGCGCTCGAGCAGGTGGCCGCGCGCTACCGGTGGATCTTCTTCCTCGACGCCGACGAGGAGTTCACGCCCGAGCTGTGGGACGAGGTCTCGCGCGTGTGCGCCGAGGACCAGGTCGACGGCGCCTACGTCCGCCTCGACGTGCGCGTGCTCGGCCACAAGCTGACCCACGGCGAGTTCTCGCGCTCGATGGTGCTGCGCCTGATGCGTCCCGAGCGGGCCCGCTTCGGCCGCGGCATCAACGAGCGCGTCGACGACCGCGAGCTGCGGATCTCCGTGCTCAAGACCCGCATGATCCACCGCGACGCCCGGCCGCTCGCGCACTGGTTCATCAAGCACGTCGGCTACGCCCGCAAGGAGGCGCTCGCCTACCTCGACGGCATCGACCGCGCCCGCGGCCTCAAGGGCTTCGGCCTGCGCACCAAGGCGGCGCGGATGATCGGCGTCCGCTGGGCCTACAACCAGATGCCGCTGTTCATCCGCCCCTTCGCCAACAACTTCCGCGCGGTGGTCGCCCAGGGCGCCTGGCGCGACGGCCTGCCCGGCCTCATGCACGCCGGCATGCACGCGCTGTGGTACCCGATGCTGATCGACCTGCTCATCTACGAGGAGAAGCTGCGCCGGCGCGGGGTCCTCGACCGCGAGAACGCGCCGCGACCTCAGGACTCGACGACGACGGAGACCCCATGATCAAGGACCAGCTCCAGCGCAGCTTCAAGTCGTGGCTGACGCGGGTGGGGGTGCACGTCTCGGCGCGCACGGTCCACCGCCTCAACGCCGCGCTCAACTACCTCGAGGTCGGGCGCTGGATGGCGTCCCACAACTTCGACACCAGCCGCCGCGCCCAGGACCGCCGCCAGATCTTCGAGAAGATCGCCGAGGAGGTCGGGAACCAGCGCGTGCTCTACCTCGAGTTCGGCGTCCACCGCGGCGAGTCGATGCGCCTGTGGTCCGAGCTGCTGCGCCACCCGGAGGCCGTGCTGCACGGCTTCGACAGCTTCGAGGGCCTGCCCGAGGACTGGACCCTCGTCGACGGCCGCGGCACCTTCTCGACCGGCGGCGAGGCGCCGGCGCTCCCCGACCGCCGGGTGAAGTTCATCAAGGGTTGGTTCGACGCGACGCTGCCGGCTTATGAGGTGCCGCCGCACGAGCGCCTGGTGGTCCACCTCGACGCGGACCTGTACACCTCGACGGCGACGGTGCTGCGCGCGCTGGAGCGGCACATCGTGCCGGGCAGCTTCCTGCTCTTCGACGAGTTCTCCGACCGGCTGCACGAGCTGCGGGCCTTCGACGAGTTCCTGCGACTGCACCCCGGCTGGCGCTTCCGCCTGGTGATGGCGGACGAGATCCTCGCGCGGGCGGCCTTCGAGCGGGTGGCTTGAGCAAGACGCGCAAGGCGCTGCTGTGGATGGCGGGGCTGTCGCTGGTCAGCCTCTGCCTCGGCGTGCTGCGCGAGTTCTGGATCGCCCGCGAGCTGCGGGCCAGCGGCGACGCCGACCTGTTCTTTCGCGGGCTCGTCGTCGTCGGCGCGGCGCGTGGCTTCGGCATGGCGCTGTTTCGCGCGCGGTGGATCCCGGTGCCCGCGCAGGTGCCCGCGCGCCAGCTGCTGCGAACCGAGGCGAGCACCTGCGTGGTCATCACGGTCATCGCGCTGATCGCACTGGCGCTGATCGCCGGCGCCGACGCGCTCGCCGACCCGACCCTGTGGGTGTTCGCGGCCGCCGTCAGTCTGTCGACGATCGGCAGCGCGGTGCGAGCCCTGGCCGAGCGCGCCGGCCAGGAGCGACGAGGCTTCGTGCTCGAGTGGGCGCTGCCCCTCGGCGCCATCGCCGGGGCGCTGATCCGGCCGCATGGGGCGCTCGGCCCGGCGATGGGCATCCTGGCCGGGCTGATCGTCGGCTTCGTCGGGCTGCTGCCGGTGGTGCTTTCGCACAGGTCCAAAGGGACAGGTACCGAGGGACAGGCGGCGCCCGTGGAGGTGGTCGACCGCGGCCGCACGCGGGTGCTGCTGTTCGACGCGCTGGTGTACACGAACCTCGGGCTGCTCGAGGCCGGGCTGTCGCACGTGTTCGCTACCGGCGGCTTCGCGCTGCTCAACTACGCGTACCTGTTCGTGAACGCGGCGCTGATGGTGCCCTCGGCGGCGGCGACGGTGGTCGGGCTGCGGGCCTCGGCGGGCGGCGACCCCGCGGCCCACGCGGCGCTGCGACGCTGGGCGGTGATCGGCGGGCTGGTCTGCGCGGGGCTGGTGATCGCGGTCGGGCTGCTGCTCGGCTGGGCGCCGATCGCCACGCGCGTGGACGCGGCGGTCGGCTGGTCACTGGCCTCGGGCATCGGTGTGGTGGTGCTGTGGAGCGCGCCCTTCGCGGGGCTGCGGCTGGCTAACACGATCGGCCGGCAATTCGTGATCGCCACCGAGCCGCGGCGAGTGGTGCTGTGGGACCTCGTCGGCCTCTCCGGCCGGGCCCTGCTGCTGATCTTCGCGATGCAGTGGCTGGGGCTGCTGGCCTCGCCGATCGGCCTCGCCTTCGCCGAGGCGGTGCAGCTGCTCGCCTGGTGGCGTCGACCTCAGTCGCGAGCAGCGACCGCGTAGACCTCGAAGGTGCTGCCGAGGCCCGCGCGGTCGATCACCCGCAAGGGCAGCTGCGCCGCGGTCGCAAGCCCGCGCGCGAGCGCCCGACCCGGCAGCGAGGCGCCGAGCAGGTGGCGCTCGAGACCCTGCTGCAGCGGCTCGCGCCCGAGGCCCGAGACGCTGGTCCAGCGCACCGGGTCGAAGCCCGCAGCGGCCAGCAAGAGCTTCAAGCCGCGCCGGCTGAAGCAGGTCAGGGGTGAAGGATCGACCAGCGCCAGGCGTGGACCCAGAGCCCGCGCCGGCACGCCGCTGCTGCTCGCGGTCGACAGCGCGAGGAAGCCCCCAGGGCGCAACCACTTCCGAGCCTGCATCAATATGTCTCTTGGGTCAGGAGTGTGCGCGAGGACGTCCCACAGCGCGACGGCGTCGAAGCGCGGATCGATCGGCTCGAGGTCCTTCAGCCCGCCGGCGTGGATGCGATGGCCGCGGGTCCGGGCCGCGTCGCAAGGGGCCGCATCGACGCCCTCGGCCTGCATGCCGAGCTCGCGGACGGCATCGAGGAATTGCCCCGGTCCGCAGTCGACATCGAGGACCGTGCGGCAGCCGAACTTGCGCAGGACCGCGGCGCGGGCGTCGTCCAGAGCCCGCGTGCGCAGGGCGCGGCCGGAGCCGTCGCTCGCGTGTTCGCTCGCTGCTGGCTCGTCGTGCACGGCATCGACGACGTGCATCACGTGCCTGGCCGGGAACCCGGCGAGGAACACGGTGCCGCAGTCGTTGCAGCGCAGGTGCTCGCGGCCGGCGGCCGCGAAGGCGAAATGGGCCCCGAGATGATTGCAGGCCGGGCAGGCGCGCACGAGCGGGGCCGTCATGCCGTCATGCGTAGCACGGTCGCCGCGAGGGGGGCCAGTTCGCGGCGCATGACCGGTCACCCGGCCGAGGGCTTACCGACGACGACCGGTCTCGCGGCGACGACCCTCAACGATGTTGGGCTGCGTGATGCATCGGCGCCGCGTCGGCGGGCTCCGGGGCCGAGCGCGCCTCACAGGCCGTGACCGTCGTGGCGATCAGCGCGGCGGCGCCGACGAGCACGGTCACGCTCCAGCGCGGCTCCCGACTTCGCACCCGGTGGACGTCGAGGATGGCGCCCACGCGGTCTCGCAGCCCCGCGGCCGGGGCCGGGCAGGCGCGCCCGAGTCGCTTGCGGGCGAGCGCGACGAGCTGCGCGGCGTAGCTCGACGAGCGGATCCCCGTGCGCAGCGCGGCGTCATCGGCGGCATCCTCGGCGCGGGCCCGCAGCGATCGCAAGGCCCACCACGGGAGCGGCGAGATCCAGTAGAGGGCGCGCACGACGGCACCGGCGAGCAACAGCAGACAATCGGCGCGGGCGACGTGGGCGAGCTCGTGCGCGAGCAGGGCCCGGCGCTCGCTCGCGGGGACATCGAGCATCCGGCGCGGCACGAGGATCACCGGGCGCAGCACGCCGACGGTCAGCGGAGTGTCTGTCTCATCGGACAGGCGCAATTCGACGCCCGGACGACCGGCGAGGTCCTCCAGCCACAACGCGGCGGCGACCGGGACGCTGCGGGCGAGTCGCTGACGCGCGAGCAGATGGCCGCGCAGGAGGCGGACGAGCAGCAGCAGCGCGCCGGTCGCCCACAGCGCCAACAGTGAGACCGCGACGGCAGGCGACAGGCCCAGGTCCGAGGCCGGGAGCGCGAGCCGGGTCAGCGGCAGCACCAGAGCGACCGCGAAGGCCAGCGCCCAGATCCCCCGACGCACGGCCGCGCTCCGCCGGCGCAGGCAGGCATCGAGCACGATGGCGACGAGGAAGATCTGCGCGCCCACCAGCTCGAGCGAGCCGATCCAGATGACCAGAGCAGACGCGTCGAGGTGCATCTCAGCGGCCCTCCTTGCGCGCCGGCGCGATCACCCGGATGACCGGGACGGACCCGTCGAGGTGCATCTCAGCGGCCCTCCTTGCGCGCCTGCTCGATCAACGCGCCGAGCTCGTCGAGCTCATCGACCGAGAGCTCGCGGCCCTCGAGGTCGAGCAGCGCCGCGACGGCGTCGGTCGCCGAGCCGCCGAAGAAGGTGTTGACCACGTGCGCGAGCGCCGAGGCCCGCGCGCGCTCGGGCCGCTGCGTCGGCGAGTAGACGTAGGTCGGCCCGTCCACGCGGTGCTGCAGGTGACCCTTGTCCTCGAGGATGCCGACCAGCGCGCGCACGGCGGAGTAGCTCGGCGGGTCGGGCAAGTCGGCGAGCACGTCGCGGATCGTCGCGGTGCCGCGGCGAAACACGATGTCCATGATCTGCCGCTCGCGTCGACTGAGCGGATCGGGGTCGTGCTTGCGCCGGGCCATGCGATGTGCTGTTTTCTTAGCATGATGCTAAAAACTCAGCAAGCCCCCTCCCCGGCCCTTTGGGCCGCCTTCATCGTCGCCTGCGCGGGGTCGCTCGCGCTCGACCTGTGGACCAAGCAGTGGGCGTGGGAGACGCTGCGGCCGCCGGACGCGGCGGTGGTGGTGTGGGACCCGGTGCTCGAGCTGTCGTTCGCGTACAACCGCGGCAGCGCGTTCGGAGTGGTGCGAGAGCTCGACTCGCCGACGCTGGTGGCGGTGATCACGACGCTGCTGATCGGCTGGGTGGTGTTCACGGCGTGGCGGCTGGGCGGCGGTCGGCTGGCGCTCGCGGGCGCTGGCATGATCGTCGGCGGCGCGCTCGGCAATTTGTACGACCGCCTGTTTCGCGTCGACGAGCTCGGCCAGCACGGCGTCGTCGACTTCATCCGCGTCAACTTCCCGTGGGGCGGGAGCTGGCCGAACTTCAACGTCGCCGACGCGGTCCTGGTGGTCGGCCTGCTGCTCCTGCTGTGGAGCCTGCGCGGCCGCCGGTGACAGCTCGAATCTCAGCGGTCCATGTAGCTGCGCTGCCACTGCTCGAGCACCAGCAATGACCAGATGCGATGGCTGTGATCACGGGCGCCCGCGCGGTGCTCGGCGAGCAGGCGCGCGACCTCGGCCGGCTCGAACAGGCCGCGGCGGGCGATCTGCGCCGGATGCAACAGGTCCCCGGAGATCTGCGGCTCGGCCCGCTTGAGCCACACGCCGAAGGGCGCCGTGAAGCCGAGCTTCTTGCGGGTCAACACCTCCGCCGGCACCTTGCCGCGCATCACTCGGCGAAGGATGCGCTTCGAGGCCAGCGCTCCGACCCGCATCGGCGACGGCGCTCCCGCCATCAGCTCGACCAGCACGCGGTCGCAAAACGGCACCCGGACCTCGAGCGCGTGCGCCATGCTCATCCGGTCCGAGCCGCGCAGCACGTTCTCCGGCAAGAAGCCGCGCAGGTCGGCGTAACCTGCTCTCTGCACCATGTCCCCGAGGACAGGTTCGACGAAGGCCGCCGCGACCGGCGCGAGGCGACCGGCCGCGTGCACCTGCGCGCGCGTGCTCGCGGTGTACAGCCGGTCGCGCACGGCGGGCGGGGCGTAGCCGACCCAGGCGGCGTAGCGCTCGGGCGGGGGCAGTCGGCAGCCCTCGAGGAATTGGCGGGCCCAGCGGCGCAGGCTGCGGGCGGTGGTCGGTTCGCCGGCGCGGGCGAGGACGCGGCGGGCGAGCTCCAGACCTGGCACATGGGACAGGCTCTGGGACAGCAGGAGGCCGCGATAGCGGGGGTAGCCGCCGAAGACCTCGTCGCCGCCGTCGCCGGCGAGGGCGACGGTGACGTGCTGGCGGGTGAAGCGGGCGAGGCGATGGCTGAGCAGGGCGGCCCAGGAGCCGAAGGGCTCGTCGAAGCCGCGGACGAGGGTGTCGAGGTCGCCGAGGAGGTCGATGTCGAGCTCGAGCTCGCGGTGATTGGCGCCGAAGAATTCGGCGACGCGGCGGGCGACGGGTCGCTCCTCGTAGGAGCGGCCCTCGGGGCCGTAGCCGACGCAGAAGGTCTCGACGGGGTGACGGCTGCGCTCGGCCATGAGGGCGACGATCGCCGAGGAGTCGAGGCCACCGGAGAGGAAGGCGCCGAGCGGGACGTCGGAGACGGTGTGGAGCGCGACGGCCTCGGCGAGCACGGGGGCGACCGCCTCGGCCCAGGCCTCGAGGCTGTTGGCGCGGACGAGGTGGAGGTCCGGGGCGCGCGGGGCCGGGTCCCACCAGCGCTGGACCTCCAGATGTCCCTTGTGCCAGGTGAGCGTGTGGCCCGGCGGGAGCTGGCGGATGCCGCGGAAGATCGAGCGCGGCGGCGGGATGTAGAACAGGTCGAGGTAGGCGTCGAGGCTGGTCAGGTCGAGGCCGCGGTCGACCTCCGGACAGCACAGCAGCGCCTTGGGCTCCGACGCGAACAGCAGCGCGCCGTCGGCGAGCACCGCGTAGTAGAGCGGCTTGATGCCGAGGTGATCGCGGGCCAGCAACAATGTCTCTCGGGACATGTCCCAGAGGGCGAAGGCGAACATCCCGCGCAGCCGCTCGAGCAGGCCCGCGGCCCCCCAGCGCTGGTGACCGGCGAGCAGGACCTCGGTATCTCCCTGGGTGAGCAGCGGCTGGTCGCTGGCGAGCAGCTCGCGGCGCAGCGCGTGGTAGTTGAAGATCTCGCCGTTGAAGCTGATCACCGCCTGGCCGTCGGCGCGGAGCATCGGCTGGGCCCCGCCGGCGAGGTCGAGGATCGCCAGGCGCCGGTGGCCGAGGCCCAGCGCGCCGTCGATGTGCAGGCCCTCGCCGTCCGGGCCGCGGTGGCGCAGGCTCGCGGTCATGGCGGCCAGCAGCGCCGGGTCATGGCGACCGATCATCCCGGCGATCCCGCACATCGGCGCGAGGGTAACGCGAAGCGTGGCAGCGCGGGGGAAAGCGCGTAAGCTCGGGCCTCCCCGTGCCTGCCCGCGACGACGAGACCCTGAAGGCCCAGGTCCGCGACCACTGGGACCGCGAGCCCTGCGGCACCCGGGGCCTGGACGAGCCCGATCCGCGCCGACGCCAGCGCCAGGCCGAGGCCGAGCGCTACGCCGTCGACGAGCACATCCCCGGCTTCGCCGGCTTCGCCGGAGCCGCCGGCCTGCGCGTGCTGGAGATCGGCGTCGGCGCCGGCACCGACTTCGTGCAATGGCTGCGCTGCGGCGCCCAGGCCGTCGGCGTCGACCTCAGCCCGAACAGCCTCGCCGAGACCCGCGCTCGCGTCGCCGCCGAGGGCTTCCCCGAGGCCGAGCTGCGGGTCGCCGACGCCGAGCACCTGCCCTTCCCCGCCGACAGCTTCGACCTCGTCTACTCGTACGGCGTGCTGCACCACTCGCCCGACACCCCGCGGGCGATCCAGGAGGTCCTGCGGGTCCTCAAGCCCGGCGGCGAGGCCCGGCTGATGATCTACCACGTGCCCTCGTGGACCGGCTTCCTGCTGTGGGCCGTGCACGGCGCGGCCCGCCTGCGACCGTGGCTCTCGCCGCGCCAGGCCATCCACGACCACCTCGAGAGCCCCGGCACCAAGGCCTACACGCTGCCCGAGGCCCGCGCGCTGATGCAGGGCTTCGTCGACGTGCGCGTCGAGACGGCGCTGCTCGCCGGCGACCTGCTGGCCATGCGTCCGTCCGCCCGCTACCAGGGCGCGCTGCACCGCCTGGCCTGGGCCGTCTATCCGCGCGGCCTCATCCGCCGCTTCGGCGCCGCCCTCGGCCTCGGCCTCCTGATCACCGCTCGCAAGCCACGGCTCCGCGGCTCCGAGTCGACTGCTCTTTAGGACATGTCTGAAACGACACCCAAGGTCGAGCCGGTCGAGGGCTGTCCGCTGTGCGGCGGACGGGCCGGCGCGAGCCTGTTGCCGGTGCAGGCCGGCATCGGCGTGACCCGCTGCCGCGGCTGCGACCTCGTGCACGCGACCGGCCAGTACGCGGCCGAGTTTTTGAGCGAGGACTACTACGCGGGACGGGCGGCGGGACGGGCCGGCCGTGCGGAGGGGGCACCAGCCGGCCGGGAAGCGGCGGCCGCCCGCCCAGGGGTCGCCCGCAAGCGGCGGAGCGTGGCCCTCTACGACCGGCTGAGCCACGGCCGGATCGGCCGAGCGCGGCCGGGCGCGCGGGCGCTGGACATCGGCTGCAACACTGGCCTGCTGCTCGATGTGCTGCGCGAGCTCGGCTATCACACCGAGGGCATCGAGCGCTCGCCGGCCGGCGAGGCGGCGCTGGCGGCCGGGCACACGGTGCACGCGCTGGACATCGAGGCTCACGAGCTCGGCCTGCCGCGCTACGACCTGATCACGCTGACCCACGTGCTCGAGCACCTGCGCCGGCCGGTCGCCGGGCTGGTGTGGATCCGCCGGCACCTGGCCGCGGGCGGCATCGCGGTGGTCGAGGTGCCGAACTGGGGCGACCGAATGCGGCCGCTGTGGGGTCGCCGTTACCGGCCACTCGAGCTCGGGGACCACGTCAGCTTCTTCGAGCGGGCCACGCTGCAGAATGCGGCCGAGCGGGCCGGGCTCACCGTACTGCAGATGTGGAGCGCACCGCAGGCCGGGACCCTCGTGCTCCCGAGTTTGCTCACGGCCATGGACCTCGGCCTCGGCCTGCGAGCCTCACTTCGAGCCCGTTCCAATCCAGGAGATCTCGCGGCCAACGACGGCGTCGCGGCTGGCGTCGCCGCGCCGCGGGTGGTCGGCGGCAACCTGGCCGGTCGCCTGCGACGCAGCCTCACCCCGGCAGTGCTCGCCGCCCTCGATGGCCTCGATCCGGCCCTGGAGCGCATGTTTGGGCCCGAATGTCCGTGGGGGGCCAACCTCGTCGCGGTCCTCGCTCCCGGCCGCGGATCATGATCCCGGCATGATCTGCGCGGCTTCATGGCTCGCAGATCGCAGCGAGATCATGCTTGACACCCTGACGCGGTTCCAGCATGCTCCCGGTCCCGTCGGCCCCCAAAGCCGACTTGGGACGGGGTGGTAGTTAAGTCGGTTATAACGCCGGCCTGTCACGTCGGAGGTCGCGGGTTCGAGTCCCGTCCGCCCCGCTCCGAAGAAGCCCGAGCTAACCCCTCGGGCTTCTTTTTTTAACCTCGGTTTCGATGCACGCCGAAGACCGACGTCCCGCGGCGCCTGGCCGCAGAGGACGCGTCTCGCGGCGGCGTCACCAGCCGAGGATGTAGCTGAACACCAGCGGGGCGACGATGGTCGCGTCGGACTCGATGATGTAGGCGGGCGTATCGACGCCGAGCTTGCCCCACGTGATCTTCTCGCTGGGGACGGCGCCGGAGTAGGAGCCGTAGCTGGTCGTCGAGTCGCTGATCTGGCAGAAGTAGCCCCACAGTGGGGCCTCGGTGCGACGCAGGTCCTGGTGGAGCATCGGCACCACGCAGATCGGGAAGTCGCCGGCGATGCCGCCACCGATCTGGAAGAAGCCGATCGTCGTGTCGCGGGTCGCGCGGGTGTACCAGTCCGCGAGGCGGATCATGTACTCGATGCCGGTGCGCACCGTGTGCACGTTCTTCACGTCGCCGCTGATGACGTGGCCGGCGAACATGTTGCCGAGGGTCGAGTCCTCCCAGCCAGGCACGAAGATCGGCAGGTCGGCCTCGGCCGCGGCCAGCAGCCACGAGTCCTTCGGGTCGATCTGGTAGCTGTTCTTGAGCACCCCGCTGCGAAGGATGCGGTACATGAACTCGTGGGGGAACAAGCGCTCGCCGACCTGGTCCGCGCGCACCCACTCGGCGAGCACCGCGTCCTCGATGCGCCGCATCGCCTCCATCTCGGGGATGCAGGTGTCGGTGACGCGGTTCATGTGCCGGTCGAGCAGCGCCTTCTCGTCCTGGGGCGTCAGCTGCCGGTAGTGCGGCACGCGCTCGTAGTGGTCGTGGGCGACCAGGTTGAACACGTCCTCCTCGAGGTTCGCGCCGGTGCAGCTGATCGCGTGGACCTTGCCCTGGCGGATCATCTCCGCGAGGCTGATCCCGAGCTCCGCCGTGCTCATCGCCCCACCCAGGGTCACGAGCATCTTCCCGCCGCCCGCCAGGTGCCGGTTGTAGCCCTCGGCTGCGTCGACCAGGGCGGCCGCATTAAAATGGCGGTAATGCCTGCGGATAAAGCTGGAGATCGGTCGATCTTGCATGTGCAGGCCGCGAGGATACGCGATTGCGCGGCCGCCTGTGGCCCCTTTTTGCGGGGACGGCGCGCGTCAGCTTCAGCACGCGACGCCTGTCCCCGGGCCCTGCCTGCGAGTAGCCTCGTCCCCTGATGCGACCTGCCCTCGCCCAGGCGGCCTGCCACCTCCACGACCTCATCGTCGTCGGTGGCGGCGTGACCGGCGCATGTATCGCCCGCGACGCCGCGCTGCGCGGCCTGTCGGTGGTCTTGCTGGAGAAGCACGACTTCAGCCACGCCACCAGCGCCGCCTCCTCGAAGCTCATCCATGGCGGACTGCGCTACCTCAAGAACCTCGAGGTCGGGCTCATCCGCGAGTCGCTGCGCGAGCGTCGGACCTGGCTGCGGGTCGCCCCGCACCTCGTGTATCCGCTGCCGGTGTTGCTGCCCTCGTTTCGCGCCGACAAGGACGGGCTGCTGAAGTTGCGGGCCGGCCTCACGGTGTACGACCTGCTGGCCTTCGACCGCGGCTGGCTCGCCGACCGCGACCAGCGGGTGCCCGGTCATCGCACGCTCACGCCGGCCGCTGCGCTCGCGCTGCAGCCCGACCTCCCGAGCGAGGGCCTCGCTGGTGCGCTGCTGTATTACGACTGTCAGATGTTCTCGCCGGAGCGGCTCGCGCTCGAGTGCCTGCTCTCGGCGGCCGCGGCGGGGGCTCGCCTGTACAACTACTGCCGCGTCGACGAGCTGCTGCGGGTCGACGGTCGGGTGGTCGGGGTGCGGGCGCGCGATTTGCAGAGCGGCGAGGAGGCCGAGCTGCGCGCTCGGCTGGTGATCAACGCCGCGGGGCCGTGGGCGGACCTGTTGCTGGCCGGACTCGATGGTCCGTCGGCGCACAAGCTGATCCGCTCGAAGGGGATCCACGTGATCACCAGGCCGCTGACCTCGGGGCACGCAATGGCGATCGCGGGCCGCGGCGGACACTTCTTCGTGCTCCCGTGGCGCGGCCGAAGCTTGATCGGCACCACCGACGAGCCCTATCACGGCGCGCCCGACGACTTTCGCGTCACCGAGGGCGACATCCGCGGCCTGCTCGCCGCCGTCAACGCGCAGCTGCCCGCGGCCCGGCTGAGCCGCGAGGACGTCCAGCACTTCTATGGCGGCCTGCGCCCGCTGGTCGACGACGGCGGCAGCACCTACAACGCCAGCCGCCGCTCGGAGGTCACCGACCACGCCGCGCTGGGCGGCCCCGAGGGCCTGATCTCGGCGACCGGCGGCAAGTGGACCACCTCGCGTCACCTCGCCGAGCAGGTGCTCGCGCTCGTCGGCGAGAAGCTCGGCCGCACGCTCGCGCCCTGCATCACCGATGTCACGCCGCTGCCCGGCGGCGCGATCGGGAACTTTCGCGCCTTCGTCGCCGCGACTCGACGGCGCCACCCGCGGCACGACCCTGCCCTGCTCGAGCACCTCGCGCGCAACTACGGGGCGCGCCTGCCGGAGCTGCTCGTGTACCTCGAGGCCGACCCGCTGCTCGGCCGCCCGCTGGCGGACGGTCTGCCCGAGATCGGCGCGCAGGTCGTCCACGCGGTGCGGGCTGAGCGGGCCGTACAGCTCGAAGACGTTGTTCTTCGGCGCAGCGGCCTCGGCACGCTCGGCCATCCCGGCGAAACCGCCCTGATCGGCGCGGCGCGCTTGATGGGACGCGAGCTCGGCTGGGACCGGGCCGAGCGCATGCGTCAGGTCGAGCGGGTGCTTGACCACTACGTCACCGCGGCGGCATGACTTTAGACCATGCACGTCCGGGCGATCGTCAATCCGAACTCATCCAACGGCCGCACGCGCGCCGCCTGGCCGCGGATCGCCGAGGCCCTCGACGCGGCGATCGGCCCGCTCGAGACCGTCTTCACCGACAGCCCGCTGGCGGCCACCGAACGGACCCGCGAGGCCCTGAACGACGGCGTCGATCTGGTGATCGCGGTCGGCGGCGACGGCACCGTCAACGAGGTCGTCAACGGCTTCTTCGCCCCGCCGACGCCGGACCTCGAGGACGTGCCGCTGCGCCCCGAGGCCGAGCTGGCGGTGCTCATGTCGGGCACCGGCGGCGACTTCCGCAAGACCTTCGACTTCGCCCCCGACCTCCCCGGGCAGATCCAGCACATCGCCCGCGGCGCGACCCGGACGATCGACGTCGGTCGCATCGACTACACCGACCACCACGGCCGTCCGGCGGCCCGTTACTTCATCAATATCGCCAGCTTCGGCCTGTCCGGGCTGGTGTCGGCGACCGTCAACCGGGCCAGCTTCACCAAGCGCATCAACGGCCGCTTCGCGTTCTTCCTGGCCGCGGTGCGGGCCACCTTCGGCTACAAGATGCCGCGCGTGCACCTGCAGGTCGACGACCAAGAGCCGCTCGAGCTCGGCATCAACACCGCCGCGGTCTGCAACGGCCGCTACTTCGGCGGCGGGATGCACATGGCCCCGGAGGCGCGCCCCGACGACGGCCTGTTCGACATCGTGATCATGCACGACATGAGCACCCTCGACCTGCTGCGCGACCCCAACGCGATCTACCGCGGGACGCACGTCCACAACCCCAAGGTCATCAGCCTGCGCGGGCGAAGGATCAGCGCCTCGCCGCTGCCGGGGCCGGACGCGCTGCTCGACGTCGACGGCGAGACCCCCGGTCGCCTGCCGGCCACCTTCACGATCATTCCATCTGTCCTCAAGTTCAGGTGCTAGGAAGTAGGTTCTCGGATGACCCTCGATCGGCGAAAGCTGCGCTGGAACGGCTGGGGCTGGGCCCACGCCAACTTTGAGCTCGGAGCCCGCGAGGACGCGGTGTGGGCCTACATCGCCGACGCCCTCGGCCGCGAGCGGCTCGCCCGCAGCCCCGCCGTCCCCTTGCCCGACATCCACGTCCCCGGCTCGCGCCTCGACGAGGACACCCTCGCCAACCTCCAGGCCATCTCCGGCGCCCTGCACGTCAAGACCGACCGCTACGAGCGGGCCTTCCACGCCCGCGGCAAGAGCTACCTCGACCTCCTCCACCTCCGCGCCGGTGAGCTCGGCGAGCAGGTCCCCGACGCCGTCGTCTACCCCGCCGACGCCGAGGAGACCCAGGGCGTCGTCGACCTCGCCGTCGCCCGCGGCCTCGCCGTCGTCCCCTTCGGCGGCGGCTCGAGCGTCGTCGGCGGCGTCACGGCCCTGCGCGGCCCCGCCCACGCCGGCGTGCTCACCGTCGACACCACCCGCATGCACCGACTGCTGACCCTCGACGAGGTCTCGCACGCCGCCACCCTCGAGGCCGGCGTCTACGGCCCGCACCTCGAGCAGCAGCTCCAGGCCCGCGGCTACACGCTCGGGCACTACCCGCAGTCCTTCGAGTTCTCGACCCTCGGCGGCTGGGTGGCCGCCCGCGGCGCGGGCCAGCAGTCGAACCGCTACGGCAAGGCCGAGAAGTGGCTGCTGGGCGCGCGCCTGGCGACGCCGAGGGGCGCGTGGCACACGGAGTCGTTCCCGGCCTCGGCGGCGGGTCCGAACCTGAACCAGCTGGTGCTCGGCAGCGAGGGCATCCTGGGCATCATCACCGAGGCGACGGTGCGCGTGCATCCGGTGCCGGCGCTGCGCGACTACCGTGGCTACCTGTTCAAGTCCTTCGAGGCGGGCGCGGCCGCGGTGCGCGAGCTGGTGCAGCGCCAGGTGCCGGTGGCGATGTTGCGGCTCTCGGACGCGAACGAGACCCACTTCTTGCAGGCGTTCTCGGGGGCCCAGCACCCGCCGGGGGCCGCGACGCGGATCGGCAGCTCGGTGCTCGCGTGGCGCGGCTACGGCGAGCAGCGCTGTCTATTGTTGATCGGCCTCGAGGGCGAGCGCGAGGCCGTGCTCGAGGCGCAGGTCGTGAGCCGCTGCGTGTGCGAGCGCCACGGCGGCGCGTCGATCGGCGCGAGCGCGGGCCGCAAGTGGTACGCGCGTCGCTTCATGATGCCGTACCTGCGCGACCCCTTGCTCGACCGCGGGATCGCCGTCGAGACGCTGGAGACCGCGACCCGCTGGTCCAACCTGCTGAGCCTGTATCACGACATCGACGCCGCGATCCGCGACGCCCTGCAGGCCAACGCCGCCGACCCCCGCGCCCGCGCGATCGTCATGTGCCACGTCTCCCACGCCTACGAGGACGGCGCGAGCCTCTACTTCACGATGGTGTTCCCGCAGCGGCTCGGCGACACGCCCGCGACGACCCTCGCCGCGGCCAGCGAGCAGTGGCTCGCGGTCAAGCGCGCCGCCACCGAGGCGATGGTCCAGGGCGGCGGCACCGTCAGCCACCACCACGGCGTCGGCACCGACCACGTCCCGTGGATGGCCGCGGAGAAGGGCCCGATCGGCCTCGCCGCGCTCGAGGCCGTCAAGCGCGGCCTGGACCCCGCGGGCGCGATGAACCCCGGCAAGCTGCTGCCCACGAGCGGCTGACGCGGACGCTTCAGGGGCTGGCGCGCTCGATCGGGAACAGCGCCAGCGTGCACAGGCGATTGCCGATGCGATCGCCGATCGCCAGCGATCGCTGGACCCGGGGCCACAACGGCAGTCCGCGCAGGCTGGCGCGCTCGGCCCAGACGCCGAGGTCATGCTCGGCGACCACCGCGTCCGCCGTGAACAGGATCAGCACGACCGCGGCGTGGGAGATCTGCGGGTCGCTGGCGAGCTTCTCGACGTCCTTCCAGACCGGATGCTGCAGCGCCGATGCATAGGCACGGTTCGGCCGCAGCTCGTGGAACTGCGCGACCGCCTTGACCTCGATCCACAGCGCGTCCGCGAGGCGCATCGTCTCGCGCGGCGCGAACAGACCGAGCTGCGGCTGCTCGTCTGCCAGCGCCGACCCACCAGGCGTGAGGACCATGTCGCAGCGCACACCCTCGCTGCGCCGCCGCTTGCCGCGCTCCCGCGGGAAGCGCTGCTCCGGGTGGACCTCGAAGCCCGCCGCGCGCAGGCCGCTGTGCAGCAGCGGATGCAGCTCGAGCTCGCTGCGCGCGTCGAGGCCGCGCACCGCCTGCTCGAGCTCGATGTCCGCGGCCGCGCGCGTCAGTCCCGCGGCCAGCGCATCGGCGAGCTCGGGCCATGACCAGCATGACGATGACCCGCGCGCTGCATCCTCCGCCATCCTCGCCATCCTAACGCGAGGCCCGGGCTTGAACGATCCCTGGCGATCGAGGATAAGCAGCGGCGTGCTCTCCGCCCTGACCAGCGTCCCCACCGACGACCTCAAGAAGGCCCTGAGCCTGCTGCACCGCGGCGAGCTGCGCTGCCCGCTCACCCCGCTCGAGCTCGTGCGCACCGGCTTTCAGAACCACCTCGACGCGCTGCTCGGCCAGCTGCGCACCCTCGACGCCGCCGGCGTGCGCGCCGTGCTCACGGCGGTGCTCTCCGAGCGCCTGTTCGACGCCCAGGGTCGGCCCCGCGCGCTGGCCGAATCCTGAGTGCGCATGCATCGATCCTCGATGCATCCATGAAAAAGGCCCCGACGACCGTGGCGGTCGCGGGGCCCTCGCGTTCGCTGACGGCGCTCAGTGCGTCAGCTTGCGGTACTTGATGCGATGCGGGGTCAGGGCGTCGTCGCCGAGGCGGCGCTTCTTGTCGGCCTCGTAGTCCTCGTAGTTGCCCTCGAACCACACGACCTTGGAGTCGCTCTCGAAGGCGAGGATATGGGTGGCGATGCGGTCGAGGAACCAGCGATCGTGGCTGATGACGACGGCGCAGCCGGGGAAGGCGAGCAGCGCGTCCTCGAGGTGGCGCAGGGTGTCGACGTCGAGGTCGTTGGTGGGCTCGTCGAGGAGCAGGAGGTTGCCGCCGCGCTTGATCAGCTTGGCGAGGTGGACGCGGTTGCGCTCGCCGCCGGACAGGACGCCGACCTTCTTCTGCTGGTCGGCGCCGTTGAAGTTGAACTTGCTGACGTAGGCGCGGGCGTTGATGTCCTTGCCGCCGACGCTGAGGGTCTCCTGCCCGCCGGAGATCTCTTGATAGATGCTCTTGTCGGGGTCGAGGCTGTCGCGGCTCTGGTCGACGAAGGCGACGTCGACCGTCTCGCCGATCTTGAGCTCACCGCCGTCGGGCTTCTCCTGGCCGGTGATCAGGCGAAACAGCGTGGACTTGCCGGCGCCGTTGGGGCCGATGACGCCGACGATGCCGCCCTTCGGCAGGGTGAAGTTCAGGTCGTCGAACAGCAGGCGCTCGCCGAAGCCCTTCTTCAGCTTCTTGGCCTCGACCACCGTGTTGCCGAGCCGACGCGTGAACGGGATCACCAGCTCGGTGGTGTCGACGCGCTTGTCGTTGCTCGCGGCCAGCAGGGTCTCGTAGGCCTGGACGCGCGCCTTGCTCTTGGCCTGGCGGGCCTTCGGCGACATCTGCACCCACTCGAGCTCGCGGGCCAGCGTGCGCTGGCGGTTGCTCTCGGCCTTCTCCTCCTGGGCCAGGCGCTTGCGCTTCTGGTCGAGCCACGACGAGTAGTTGCCCTTCCACGGGATCCCGTGACCGCGGTCGAGCTCGAGGATCCACCCGGCGACGTTGTCGAGGAAGTAGCGGTCGTGGGTGATCGCCACCACCGTGCCCGGGTACTCCTGCAGGAAGCGCTCGAGCCAGGCGACGCTCTCCGCGTCGAGATGGTTGGTCGGCTCGTCGAGCAGCAGCAGGTCCGGGCGCTGCAGCAGCAGCCGGCACAGCGCGACCCGGCGCCGCTCTCCGCCGCTCAGCGTCGTCACCTCCGCGTCGCCCGGCGGGCAGCGCAGCGCGTCCATGGCGATCTCCAGCGTGCGGTCGAGGTCCCAGCCGTTGCCGGCGTCGATCTTGTCCTGCAGCTCGGCCTGCTCCGCCAGCAGGCGGTTCATCTCGGCGTCGCTCATCGGCTCGCCGAGCTTCATGCTCACCTCCTCGAAGCGCGTCAGCACGGCCTTCATCGGCGCGACCGCCTCCTCGATGTTGCCGAGCACGGTCTTGTTCGGGTCGAGGCCCGGCTCCTGCGGCAGATAACCGACGGTCACGCCCTCCGCGGCCCAGGCCTCGCCCTGAAACTCCTTCTCGACCCCCGCCATGATCTTCAGCAAGGTCGACTTGCCAGCCCCGTTGGCGCCGAGTACGCCGATCTTGGCGCCCGGGAAGAACGAGAGGTAGATGCTCTTCAGCACCTCCTTGCCGTTGGGGTAGACCTTGCGCAGGTCCTTCATCGTGTAGATGTACTGATACGCCGCCATGACTCTCCTCGGGGCGCCGCCGGAGCGCGCGCGGCGGGAGGATACCAGCGCCACGGCCACGGCGCGCGCTCCCTCGCGCCTCGTCGACCCGTGCGAAATCTCGGCGGCGCCGCCGGCCCGGACGGCCCCCGGGGCTGGTACCAGGGCCGGGCCGCTTCCATAATCCCGGCGCGATGAGCCATACATTCGAAGCCGAGGTCGTGACCACGTCCGATGCCGACAAGCCCGCCGAGACCGGGGCCGTCCTCGCGGGGGCGCCCGGGGTCGCGGGGACGGCCGACCCCGCGGTGAAGCAGGGCGAGGGCGAGGGCGAGGCGAAGCGAGCGGCGCAGAGCCACGCGCTGGCGGTCGACGCGTCGTTCAAGCGCTACGGCATCGAGCGGTGGGGCCGGGACTTCCTGCGTTCGAACGAGCACGGTCATCTGGTTTTTACGGCGCCGAGCTGTCCGCCGGTCGACCTGCACGCGCTGTCGGTGGAGCTGGCCCGCCGAGGGATCCGCACGCCCTACGTGATCCGGTTCCCGACGATGATCGAGAACCAGATGGGGATCCTCAAGAGCGCCTTCGCCAAGGCGATCGCGGAGAACAATTATCAGGGCCAGCACATCGGCGTGTACCCGCTGAAGGTCAACCAGCGGCGCAGCGTCGTCGACACGGTGGTCAAGGCGCGGGAGCGCCTGAACTACGGGCTCGAGGCCGGCAGCAAGCCGGAGCTGCTGCTGGCGCTGGCCCAGCCGCCGCTCAAGCAGTCTCTGCTCATCTGCAACGGCTACAAGGACCGCGAGTTCATGCGCATGGCCTTCCACGCGGCGGAGCTCGGGCACCACGTGATCATCGTGCTCGAGAGCACCCGCGAGGTCCGCCGCTACCTCGACGTCTTCAACGAGCAGGACTGGATCGCCAAGCCCGAGGTCGGCGTGCGCGCCAAGCTGTACAGCCGCGGCAGCGGCCGCTGGCAGGGCTCGGGCGGAGAGAGCTCGAAGTTCGGCCTGACCACCAACGAGATCCTCGCGGTCGTCCGCGAGCTCCAGGGCGCCGGCATGAACGGCCAGCTGTCCCTGCTGCACTTCCACATCGGCTCGCAGATCACCCAGATCAAGCGCATCAAGACGGCCGTCCGCGAGGGCGCCCGCATCTACGCCGACCTCCAGGAGCACTGCCCGCAGCTGCGCTACCTCGACCTCGGCGGCGGCATCGGCGTCGACTACGACGGCAGCCGCACCTCGTACCCGTCCTCGGCCAACTACACCCTCGACGAGTACGCCTCGCAGGTCGTGTTCGAGGTCACCGAGGCCTGCGCCGAGGTCAGCGCGCGCCAGCCGACGCTGCTGACGGAGAGCGGGCGGGTGGTGACCGCCAACCACGCGGTGACGATCGCCGACCTGCGTGAGGTCCAGGGCGAGCTATTGCCGGTGCCGGAGGCGCGCGACGACGAGCACCGCTTGGTGGCGGAGCTGCGCGAGACGCTGGAGAACATCAACACCAAGAACGTCGACGAGTACTTCCACGACGCGATCGACTTCCGGGACGAGTGCTTGCAGCTGTTCTCGCGCGGGTACCTGTCGCTGGAGGAGCGGGCCTCGGCGGAGGGGCTGTTCAACCGCATCCGGGTCAAGGTGGAGAAGATCGTCGAGACCTTGGCGCACCCCTCGGAGGAGATCACGGACTTCCTGAGCAAGGCGCAGCAGAAGTACCTGGTCAACTTCTCGATCTTCCAGTCGATCCCGGACGCGTGGAGCATCGACCAGGTGTTCCCGGCCGCGCCGCTGTCGCGCCACGCCGAGAAGCCGACCATCCACGCGCAGATCGTCGACATCACCTGCGACAGCGACGGCTGCGTCGAGACCTTCGCCCACCCGGACGAGAACCTCCACTACCTGCCGCTGCACGAGCGCCGCGGCCCCGACGAGAAGTACTACCTCGGCTTCTTCATGACCGGGGCCTACCAGGACAGCCTCGCCAACGTGCACAACCTGTTCGGCCGCTGCCACGAGGTGATCCTTCGCAACCCGGACGACGACATGGTGCTGCCGGGCAGCGAGCGTGTCGAGCTCAGCCCCAGCCTCACCTTCGAGATCAAGATGGGCGCGACCTGCGAGGACGCGCTGTCGGCGATGGACTTCGACGTCGACCGTATCAACAAGTGGCTGCGCGACCGTCACCTCGCCGTCGAGACCACCCTCGGCGAGTCCTGGGCGATGGGCCTGCTGCAGAGCTACCCGTACCTGTCGCGCTAGGCGCGAGGCTACGCGCCGCCGAAGACCGCCTGCAACAGCGCGGCGATCAGCCACAGGCCGAGGCCGACGGTGCCCAGCAACAGGACGCCGAGGCCGACCAGCAGCATCACCACGAAGCCGCGGTCGGCCCGACGGCGGCGCTCGGGCGCGTCGAGGTGCGCGCGCAGCAGCGCGAGGTTGCGCTGGTTGGCCCGCCAGGCGACGTCGAAGATGTCCCCGAGGACAGGCACCGAGCCGGCGAGCATGTCGACGCCGATGTTGACGGCCATGCGCAGCAGGGTCGGACGGGCCGCGCCGAGGCCGGCGGCGTGGAGGAGGATGTAGCCGGAGCCGATCGCGCCGGCCCAGTCGCCGATGCCGGGGATGAGGCCGAGGATCGGGTCGAGGCCGACGCGGATGTCGGTGCCGGGGATGCGAAACGCCGCGTCGAGCAGGCGGCTCACGCGGTCGAGGTGCGCCAGCTCGGTCTGCTCGGCCTGCGCCCCGGGCTCCCTCGGAATGTCGTCGCCCGGTCGCATGCCGGTAGCATAGCGCGCGCGCGGACGCGCTCAGCGCACGCTGAAGTGGATCGGCTCGAGACGCGCCGCGAGCCGACCGTCCGCGGGGCGGGCCAGGACCTCGTGGTCGCCCGGCGTCGCCGGAATTCGCAGCTGATACGGCCAGTCGCTGCGACCCGCCACGCGACCGTCGACCACGAACTCGAGCGCGCCCAGCGTCCGGGCTGCGGATTCGCCGCCCGCGACCAGCTCGGCCCGCAGCTCGATCGTCTGCGACTCGGCCCGCGACAGGCCCATCGCGTACACGCTGCCAGGCGCAGGTGCGACCAGTCGCACCACCGGGACCGCCGCGCCAGGCGCCGCGCAGCCCGGCACCCGCGCGCGCGGCAGCCACGGCCGACCGAAGGGATCCGGGCTCGCGCCGACCGCGGCCCGCTCCGCCAGCCACACGTCGAAGACCGGCGGCAGCACCACGGCGACCTCGCGGCCCTCCGGGTCGCAGCGCAGACCGGCCGGGGCCTGCGGGTCGCGACGGACGTGCACGTGCAATTCACATGTCCCATGGGGCAGGTGGTCGGCGAGGAAGTTGCGCTCGACTCGCTCGTCGCAGGCGGGCCCGGCGGGCAGGCCGGAGAGCGGGCAGACCTCGGCGCTGACGAGCAGGCCGGCGTCCCAGAGCGGGGCGCGCTGGGGGACGTCTTGCATCGCGCGGGTCATGACGTCGGCGAACAGCGGACCGGCCCCGGAGGCGCCGGTGAGGCGGTCCATCGGCGCGCTGTCGGCGTTGCCGAGCCAGACGGCGACGGTGCGTTCGCGGGTGTAGCCGACGGTCCAGGTGTCGCGGTAGCCGGAGGATGTGCCGGTCTTGACGGCGACCGGATACGGCATGGTGAAGGGGCCGCGGCCGTGGAGGCCGCGGACGCGAGCGAGCGGGTCGGCGAGGACCTCGGAGACCATGGCCGCGACCGCGGGGTCGATGACCGGGGTGGTGCGAGCGGGCTGACCGAGGGCCGCGGGCTCGGCGACGGTGAAGCGCAGCGGGGCGTAGGCGCCGCCGCGGGCGAGGGTCGCGTAGGCGGCGGCGAGCTCGCGCAGTTCGACCTCGCCGCTGCCGAGCGCGAGCGCGAGCCCGTAGTGTTCGGCGCGCTCATCGAGGCTCGTCATACCGAGGCGGTGCAGCAGATCGAGCAGCTTCTGGGCGCCCTGTTCGGCGGCGAGGCGGACCGCGGGGATGTTGAGCGAGCCGGCCAGCGCCTCGCGCAGCGGGATCGGCCCCTCGAGGCCGCCGTCGAAGTTCTTCGGGACATACACGCCGCCGGGCTCGGCGAAGGTGGTCTCGACGTCGGCGGTCATCTCCGCGGCGCTGTGACCCGCGGCGAAGGCCAGCGCGTACACGAAGGGCTTGAGGGTCGAGCCGGGCTGACGACGCGCGCGCGCCATGTCGACCTGCCCGGCGATCGCTACGTCGTGAAAGTCCGCGCTGCCGACGTAGGCCAGGACCTCGCCGCTGGCGTTGTCGACGACGATCACCGCCGCGTCGCCGCCCCCGCGCTCGGCGATGCTGGCGAGGTGCGTGCGCGTCAGGCCCTCGACCGCGCGCTGCAGGCCGAGGTCGAGGGTCGTGATCGTGGCTGTCCCCGGGGACAGCTTGTCCTCGGCGAGCAGCGCCTCGACCAGGTGCGGGGCGTGGAAGGGGCGCGTCAGCGGGCGGAGGACGATCGGCTCGTCCTGCGCCCGCCGGAGCTCCTGCGCGCTCAGGTGACCCGCCTCGTGCAAGGCGACCAGCAGCGCGCGCTGACGCAGCGCGACCCGCTCGGGATGATCGTAGGGGTCGAGGAAGGACGGCGCGCGCGGCAGCACCGCGAGGTGGGCCGCCTGGGCCCAGCTGAGGTCCTTGCTGGCGACGCCGAAGTAGGCGCGAGCGGCCGCCTCGGGGCCGACCAGGCCGTTGCCGTAGGGCAGGCGGTTCAGGTACTCGCGGAGGATCTGCGGCTTGCTCAGCGCCTGCTCGAGGTTCTGCGCGCGGGCGGCCTCGCTGAGCTTCTCGAGCAGGCCGCGGAGGCGCGGGCTGCCGCGGCTGTCGAGCAGCTTGACCAGCTGCTGGGTGATCGTGCTCGCGCCGGAGACCATGCGACGGTGACGGATGTTCTGCGCCGTGGCCCGGGCGATCGCCCGCCCGTCGACGCCGCCGTGCGCGAAGAACTGCGCGTCCTCGCTGGTCAGCGTCGCCTGGACCAGGCGCGGACCGATCGCCTCGAGCGCGAGCGGCTGACCGCGCACGCCGGTGTCGCTGGTCAGCTCACGCAGCAGCCGGCCCTCCCGGTCGAGCACGCGGTGCCCGGCGTGCCAGCCGTCGGCGAGGCGCTCGGTCGGGTCGCCGACCTGCGCCCGCACCAGCGACCAGGCCCCGCAGGTCAGGGCGCAGGTCGCTACTGTCCCGAGGACAGCCGGTACATCCCACCGTCGGAGGCGACGCGGACGGTTCGAAGCGGGCTCGGTCATCGCCGTGTCAACGCCCCGCCGCGGCGTTTTACTTCTTCACCGTCACCGATCCGGTCGAGCTGTAGCCGAGGCTGTCACCGACGTACATGAACTCGGCGGCGGCCGGCGGCAGCACGAAGGTGCCGGGGGTCGAGGCGCGCACCAGGTAGGTCGCGAGCACGCGCTCGCCCCAGACGCGGTCGAAGTAGACCTGCACGCGATCGTCGCGGAGCTCGACGTAGCTGGCGTCGCTGCCGCCCCAGCGCATCATGTCGGCGAAGGGGTGCTTGTCGGAGAGCTCGGGCGCGCGGGCCACCGTCCACAGGTCGGGCTGGATCGGCTCGAAGCCCGCGGGCAGCCGGTCGGTGACGGCGAGGTAGTTCATCTGGCTCGAGTCGAGCTGACCGATCGGGAGGTCGGCGAGCAGGGCGACGCGCAGCACGGTGCCGGGCTTGATCGCGGCGAGGTCGACGGCCTCGCCGCGCGCGTCGGTGATCACCCGGTAGATGTCCGGGCCGCCGGCAGCGCTGGTCGCCGCGAGGCCGCGCGCGTCGTTGAGCTCGCGCTTCCACCCGGCGCGGACGATGAAGGCCAGCGCCGCCTTGCTGTCGCTGCGCAGCGTGAGGAGCTTGTCCTCGCCCCGCAGCTGCGTGAGCGGGATCTGGAACTCCTTGCTGCCGCCGCCGAGGTCCTTGGCGGCCGTCAGCGCGTCGCCGCCGAGCGTGACCGAGAACTCGGCGCCGCCCTGGGGCAGCCCGCGGATCTGCTCGGCCACCGCCATCAACGAGAAGGCGGTCGACTGCGTGGTGTACGAGTCGGTCGAGGCGGCCAGCGCCTGGACCAGCTTGGTCTGCAAGGTCGTGCCCGGGCGCAGCCGGCCGAGAGCGATCGCCGCCTGCGCGCGCGAGCGAGTGTCCGAGCCGTAGTAGTAGAAGTCGCTGGAGCGCCGGTCCTTCACCAGCTTGCCCTCGGCGTCGAAGGCCGCCTCGACCTCATCGAGGAGGACCTTCACCCGGTCCTCCTGGCCGCTCAGCGTGCTGAGGGCGATCGCCAGGTTCGACTTGCCGAACACGCCCTGGTCGCCGCGACGATCGTAGAGCGCGTCGGCGCTGCTCGCCGGCAGGCTGCCGAGCTCGCCCAGGCTCAGCGCGATCGAGGCCTGCACCTCGCCCTCGATGCCGTCGCTCAGCAGGCGCTCGAGCAGGTAGTCCTCGACGCTCTTGAGCAGGCCGTCCGGGAGGCGGATGCCGGCGCGACGGGCCGCGACCACCGCGCGAGCGGCGTAGGCGGTGCCGTAGATGTTGGGCGTGGAGTCGCCGGGCCAGTAGCCGAGGCCACCGCTGGCGGTGCGCATGGTGGCGAGGCGGCTCAGGCCGGCGTCGATGCGCTTGTCGAGCTCGGCCTGCGACAGGCCGGTGAAGCCGATGCGCGGGAGGATGTCCTTGGCGGCCAGCAGCGGGAGGGTGCCGGAGGTGGTCTGCTCGACGCAGCCGTGGGGGTAATCGAGCAGGAACTGCATACGCGCGCCGAGCTCGGGCCACAGGTGCTGCCCGACCTGGACGGTGACGAATTCGTCGTCGCCGCGGCCGACGAGCGCGGTGGTCGGGATCTCCATCTTGATGCGCTGCTCGCCGACGAAGGCGCCGCTCAGCTGCGGGCGCTCGCGGACGCCGGCCAGGTCGACGGGGATCTTGGCGATCACGGCGTCGCGGACCTTGTCGCTGGCGTCCTTGACCGAGAAGTCGAGCTTGAGCTCGCCCGGCGCCTGGGCCGTCAGCGGGAAGCCGACCCGCTCGTGCCCCTGCGGCTTGACGGTCACCGCCTGCTCGCGATCGTTCAGCAGCACCCGCGCGCTCAGCGGCTGGTCGGTGTTGTTGTGCAGCATCGCCGCGACCTCGAAGCTGTCGCCGACGGCCGCGAAGCGCGGGACCACCGGCACCATCATCACCGGTCGGCGCACCGTGAACTCGCTCTCGGCGCCGACGCCCTTGCCGGCCTTGTCGATGACGACGGCCATCATGCGGAAGCGCGTAAGGTTGTCGGGCAAGGTGAAGGTCGCGGTCGCGCGGCCCTGACTGTCGGTGCGCAGGTCGGGCTTCCAGTACGCGGTCTGGACGAAGTTCTTGCGGGCGTTGTTGGTGGTCGAGCTGCCGTCGCCGGCGCCGTCACCGGCGGTCTGACTGTGCTCGAGCAGGGCGGCGAGGCGGTCGCGGGTGTCGCTGACGCTGAAGCGCAGCGGCTGTCCGGGGCGCAGCGCGACGGCGGGGTCGGCGGCGTGGAAGTTGGTCATGCGAAGGATGCCCTCGTCGACGACCGCGAGCGCGATCTCGGCGCCGGCGATCGCCTGCTTGCCGTCTTTGACGTCGATGGTGACGGTCACCTGCTCGCCGGGCTCGTAGGTGGTCCGGTCGCTGCGCACGTCGGCGCTGAGCCGGACGTCGTCCATCGCCACGGGGAGGCGGATCGCGCCGATCTTCCAGTCGGTGCGCTCGTCGCCGCCACCGATCGGCAGCAGCGTGATGGTCGCGTGCACGTGCGGCGCGTGGCCGGCGAGGATCGGGACCTCGAAGACCTTCGCGGCCTCGTCGAGGCGCAGCACCTGGTGGCTCAGCAGCCCGCCCTGCTCGAGAGTGAAGATCGCCGTCGCCGCGGGGAAGGGGTTCTGGACCAGCAGCTTCGCGGTCTCGCCGGGCACGTAGCGACCCTTGTCGGCGATGATGTCGAGCGTGCGCCCGCGGGTCGGCACCGCCTTGCGCGCGCCGCCTCCGCCCCAGGCCCAGATCGATCTGACGCCGCCGGCCTTGCCCTCGGCCTCGGTGATGACCTCGTAGGAGCCGTTCTCGGTCGGGGTCAGGTCACAGCTGACGGACACCTTCGCGGAGACCGTCGAGCAGCTGCCCATCGGCTTGACGGTGCGCTGCCACTGGTACTCGTAGCCGCCGCCCTTGCGCGGCTTGCGGCTGTAGGTCCAGTCGACCAGGTTCAGCTTCGCGGTGACGGGCACGCCGGCGACCGGCCGACCCTCGTGGTCGATCACCCCGAGCTGCACCGGCACGGCGACGCCGACATCACCCCAGGGCTTGGTGATCTTCAGGCCGACGTAGTGGGCCGTGGGGTGGACCACGACGCTGCCGCGCCCGGCGATGTGGCGGTACGAGCTGTCGGCGACGTCGGCCTCGAAGGTGAACTTCTGCGGCCCGGTCGCGCCGCCGAGGTCGAGCTTCTGGGTGACGGCGAGGATGCCGTCGGGGCCGAGCTCGCCGTGTCCGGCGCGCGACCAGCCGCGCTCCTGCTCCTCGTCCCACCAGTTGTAGCGGCCGTCGGTGAAGTGAAAGCCGGCGTCGGTGAAGGGGCCGCCGGGCAAGCTGGCGTCCTCGCGGTCGAGGGTCCAGTCGACCCCGGCGCCGTCCATCGCGGCGCCGAACAGGTACTTGCCGAGCACCTTGGCGCGCAGGGTGTTGCTGGCGGCGACGCTGGCGTCGACGTCGACGGTGAAGCGAGGTGGTTCGAACTCGGCGACCTGGATCACGTCCTCGGCGAGGACAGTCTCCGCGGCGGAGGCCTCGGCGACCTCGATGCGATGGCGACCGACGCGGGCCTCGGCGGGGATCTGGTACTCGCCCGCGACGCTGCCCATGTCATCCGTGACGAGCGCGAGGTCGGCGAGCTCGTCGTCGGTCGGCCCGAGCACGCGTAGGCGCACGGGCGTGCTCGCGAGCGGCACGATCTGCTCGCCGAGCTTGCGGCGCACGCTGGCCTTGATGAACACCTTGCTGCCCGGGCGGTAGATCCCGCGGTCGGTGATCACCAGCGCCCGCCGGTCGCCGGTCGCCGGCGCCGACTCGGCCGCGTACTGCGGGAACAGCCGCGCGTCGCGGTTGCCCGGCTTGAGCGGCACCTGCAGCGTCGTCTCGCCGTCCTTGACCATCAACAGGCCGGTGTCGACCTGGCCGGTGCCGACCGGCAGCGTAGCGAAGCCGTTGGCGTCGGTGCTCTTGCCGTCGAGGTCCTTGCCGTTGAGCGAGAAGCTGGCCCCGGGGACAGGCTCGCCCGTGCTCAGGCGCGCGACGTGGACCAGCGTCGCCTCCGGGGTGACGTGGGTGTGGACCGCGATCGCTCGCTCGTCGCCGGGGGTGACCAGGGTCAGCGGGCTGCGGGAGGCGCTCATCCACGACGGGTACTTGACCGGCAGGGCGTCGAAGGCGGGGGCGTCGAGGACGAGCGACAGGATGTAATTCTTGCCGGGGCTGAGGCTCGCGAGCAGGTCGACGGAGGTCTTGACGAACTCGTTCTCCTTGGCCTCCGGCGAGAAGGGGATCTCGATCGCGGCCGTCTCGCTCGGGACCTCGTGCTGCTCGACCTGATTGCGGGCCTTGTTCAGCGCCTCGGCGTCGTCCTGCACCAGCCAGGCGAGGAGCTTGCCGCGGGCGACGTTGCGGGTGGTGACCGTGAACGTGCGCGAGGCCTGGCCGTCGAGGATCAGCACGCCCTCCGGCATCGACACGCTCGCGGCCATCGGCGCGGTCGCAACGGTGAGCTCCATCGCCGCGGTGATATTGCCGTAGCGGTCCTTGAGCTCCGGAATGGCGATCGTGTAGCGGCTCGAGGGCTCGAAAGCGCCGGAGATGCTGAGGCGCCCGGTGCTGTCCCAGCTGCCTCCGCCCCACACGTTCAGGTTGGGCACCGGCGGCGTGACCTGCAGCGTGGCCTTCAGCTGCCTGTCCTCGACATCGAGCCGGTTGGTGTACTCGACCACGACCTCGCGGCCGTCGGTGCGCAGCAGCGGCGAGTCCCACTGGCACAGGCTGCGCTCGTAGGAGTAGCCGCAGCTGACCGTCTTGAGCTGCAGCGGACCGGCGACCTCGTAGTTGTAGTTGACGGCGTCGTGTCCGGGCCGCCCGTCGTCGACGATGAGGGTGAGGCTCTGGCCGGCGGGCAGCGGGCTCGCGCCCTTGACCTCGATGATCTGGCGCGGGTTCAAGGTGTAGCCCTGGAGCCGCCCGCTCGCCGGATTGGCCACCGTGACCGGGATCTCGGTCTCCTGGCCCGGCTTCTGCTCGTGGTCGGGGACCTTGTTGGTCCACAGGTGGACCAGCTTCGCCGCCTTCTTCGCGGTCACCGGCTGGTCGAAGACGACGAAGACCGAGCTGGTCGCGGAGAGGCGGCTGCCCGAGTACGGGAACACCTCGACGATGCCGGGCTCACCGATCGTCGGCAGATAGGTGAGCACCTTGCCGGCGACCTCGATGCGCGGCTCGGCGGTGAACTTCGCGATCCAGGGCTTCTCGAGGCCCACGTCGTCGTTGGCGGTGACGCCGGCGACGGAGATCGTGTAGGTCTGCTCCGGGTCGAAGGGCTTGGTGGCGGTGAACTCGAGCGTATTGATCGAGGTCCACACCGCCTTGCCGGCGACGGCCGGCTCGATCGTCACGACGCCGGCGCTGACCGGCACCGGCTTGTTGTTCTTGATCGGCTTGGGCAGCTTGACCGGACGATTGAAGACGACGCGCACGGTCCGACCCTCGACATCGAACTTCCCGGTGCCCTCCTCGAGCTGCGGCTGTTGCACGCGAAAGCCGGTGTTCGGGTCGGTCTCGTCGGTGCCCGCGATCTCCAGGGCGGGGCGGGGATGGCGGCCCTCCGGCCCCGGCGGGAAGGTCAGCGTGGCGCTCGCGTCCGGGACCGTGCGCGTCAGGATCTCCACCGGTCCATTGACCTCGTCCGCCTCGGTCGTGGGCGTCGACGGCACCGGCGTACACGCGAGGGCCGCGAGCACCAGCGGCGAGACGACGAGGAAAGTTCGAGCGAGACGGCGGGACAAGCGGGGAGCCATGGCGGGCGAATTGTGCAAGACCGGCGTCTCTTGAGAAAGCCGTGGAGTTACGCCATCGATGGGCGCCATTTCGGCCGCTCGTGCTCGCCGCGTCCCGGCGGCGATGTACGGATGTCACGAATCATTGCATCCTGCATGCTGCCTACCGCCGCGCAGTGTGCTGCACGTTGGCGAATTTTCCGGGTGTCACCGATCATGGCTTTGGACGATGCGCGCGCGCGCGCGGCGAGAGCTGAACAGCGTCAGCACACGCTTGTCGCGCGCGCATTGACGCGGCTATGTCTGACGCTGCAATGCCGACCTCGCGATCGACCCTCCTCTTGAGCCTGCTCCTCACTGCCTGCGGCGACTCGGGGGAGCCGACCACCACGGCCAGCAGCGGTCAGCCCGCCACCGAGCCAACGACCAGCTCGAGCTCTGAACCGACGACGACGACGACCACCACCACCACCACCAGCGACTCGAGCTCCGATGCGACGCCGACCTCCGGCGCGATGACCTCCGGCGGCGACGAGGTCGCGGGCCTGGAGCTGCTGCCGCGCCTCGCCGGTCTGTGGAGCGGACCGGCGACGATGACGCCGCTCGGCACCTTCAAGCTGATGAACATGGACCTGCGCGCGGCCTCCGGTCAGGTGCTGTTCGCCCGCGCGGACCTCGACGCGCTCAACAGCCTGCGCTTCGCCTTCGAGGTCGAGGCCCCGGGCGGCGCGCCGACGCTGGTGTATCGCAACGGCGGCTACTTCCTCGGGATGCTGCGAGACTCGCGGACGGCGCTGGTCGAGCAGGGCGAGGACTCGTGGCGGTTCTGCTCGACGGGCGCGCAGGGCTGCGACTACATCGACGCGCGCTGGACCTTCAGCGGGGGGGACGCGCTGGTCTTCGACGTCAAGGTGAAGGGGTCGCAGCACGTGTACTGGGAGGCGACGCGCAAGGAGACGCGAGCGCTGCCGGAGCCGTTCCCGTCCGACCTGACGCCGCTGGCGAGCGACGCCGAGTTCCCGCCGATGCCGACGCTGAAGATCGACGTCGGCTGGGCGCAGCCGCTGGCGCAGGACGGCGAGGTCTGGACGATCGTGACGACAGGCGACTGCGACCTGCAGCTCAAGTGCACGCACAGCCGCTCGCTGCGGGCGATGGTCAGCGCGGGCGCGACCTCGGCCAGCCTCACGATCGAGCAGATCCACCCCGGGCCCTACAAGCTCAACGCGATCCTCGACCGCAACGGCAACCTGGCGACCACGCTCTACCCCGACACCGGCGATGGCGTCGCCAGCCCCAATCAGGCGATCATGGTCGCGCCCAGCGGCGAGACCGCCGTGAAGGCCCAGATCGTCGTCACGCTCTGAGCCGCGGCGGGCTGCGCCGGGCTGTCCCATAAGACAGCCGACTCAGGCCGTCACTCGAGCGAGAGGTCGTCGTCGTCGATGGGCCCGGTCACGGTGCCGGTCACCGGTAACGGGCCGGTGTTGTCGGACGCGCCCGCCGACAGCGCGGGGCTGCTGTCGCCGGCGCCGAGCTTCGCGGGGCGGCGGCCGACCAGGAAGTAGGTGCACAGCGCGCCCTTGCCCTTGACGTGGATGATGCCGCGGCGCTGAAACGCGTACTTGTGACGCAAGCGCTTATAGGTCGACTCGGTGACCTGGATCGCGTTGGCGATGCCGTGGCTCTCCATGCGGCTGGCGATGTTCACCGTGTCGCCCCACAGGTCGTAGGCGAACTTCTTGGTGCCGATGATGCCGGCGGTGACCGGCCCGCAGTTCATGCCGATGCGGATGCGGACCCCGCGGTTGCGCTTGGCGTTGAAGCGCTCGATCACGGCGAGCATGTCGAGGGCCATCTCGGCCATCGCCTCGGCGTGGTCGGGCCGCGGCATCGGCAGGCCGCTCGCGGCCATGTACTCGTCGCCGATGGTCTTGATCTTCTCCAGGCCGTGCTTCTCGGCCAGCTGGTCGAACATCGAGAAGATCTTGTTGAGCATCGCCACCAGCTCGGCTGGCGGCAGCTGCTCCGACATCCGCGTGAAGCCGACGAGGTCGGCAAACAACACCGTCACGTCGGGGAACACGTCGGCGATCGTCCGCTGGCCCTCCTTGAGCCGCTCGGCGATCGGCCGCGGCAAGATGTTCAGCAGCAGCTGCTCGCTGCGCTCCTGCTCCGAGCGCAGCTTCTTGATGTACGCGCGCTCGCGGTCGCGCAGCCGCTTCTTCTCCAGGCAGGCGCCGATGCGGGCCCGCAGCACCACCGGGTTGAAGGGCTTGGGCAGGTAGTCCTCGGCGCCGAGCTCGATCGACTTCACCACCGTGTCGAGCTGGTCCAGCGCCGAGATCATGATCACCGGCAGGCCGCGCAGCTTGTCGTCGGCGTGCAGGTGCTCGAGCACCTGATAGCCGTCCATCTCCGGCATCATCACGTCGAGCAGGACCAGGTCGAAGTCCTCCTCGCGCAGCATCTCCAGCGCCCGCTTGCCGTTCTCCGCCAGCTTGACCCGGTGGCCCTGGCGCTCGAGGCGGCGCGACAGCATGTTCCGGTTCGACTCGTTGTCGTCGACGACCAGGATCTTGCCGGTGTCGCTGTGCGCGAGGACGGACAGCCGCCGCTCGGCGTTCGGCGCGTCGCGCAGCGCCGGCGCCGGCTCCGGCGGCCGCGTGCTGCTCAGCGCCTTCGTAACCGCGCCGCTCGACACGATCTCGTCGAGGCGCTTGACCGCCTCGAGGATGCGCTCGATGTCCGCGGTCACCTCGTCCTGGCCGCGCTGCTGGGCGCTCACGACCAGCCGCTCGACGTGGTTCAGCAGGTGGCTGAGCGGGAACAGCAGGTCGCGGTTCAGGCGCTCCTGGCTCGGGCGCTGCGCGTGCGGGTCGAGGATCTCGTCGATCAGCGCCAGCAGCTGCTGCGCGTCCGTCAGCACCCGCCCGATGTTGCTCGACACGAAGTCGTTGCTCGAGGCCTCCGCGTCCTCGATCAACATCTCGCTGTAGCCGATGATCTGGTTGAAGGGCGTGCGCAGGTCGTGGCGCAGCTGCGCCGCCGTGGTCCGCTTCGACGGGCCCTTCGGCGCGTCCGGCTCCGGCACCGGCAGCTCCATCGACAGCGAGCTCTCGCTGTTCACCAGGCCCAGGACCCGCGCTGGCTCCGGCTCATCGAGGTCGACGTCGACCTCGAGCTCGACGTTGTCGCCAGCGGCGATCGGCCGGAGCTCCGGCTCATCGAGGTTCATGTCGTCGAACTCGTCCTGCGGCTGCAGGGCTTCGACGGGCAGCGGCGGCAGCTCATCCTCGACGAAGGTGTCGGCGAGGATGTCGTCTTCGTCGTCGTCGACGGGGATCCCCGGCACGGAGGGCGCGGCTGGCTCGGCGAGCGCGTCAGGCTCCAGCGCGGGCTCCGGTGCCGGACGTGTTGGGTCAGTTTCTCGCATGCGATGAGTTGTGCGGAGCGTTGGAGCCTAACGGAGATCGTGCAGACCGATGGTATTGCAGACTCCGTGAGAGCGATCACGGCTGTCTCACCGGCTCCCGACACCATGCTCGCCGCACCAGGCGGCCAGGACAACCGGGACCTCACCGTCGTCGGTCGAGATTCGGGGCGAGATCGCCCCCGGCGCCGCGTCCGGCGAACGGGTGGGGGCCGCAGATTTTCGCTCAGGACCGCCTGCGGCCGCCTGTTGGCCGGTCAGAGGGTCATCAGGCGCGGGTTCGCCGGCCCCGGGGATCGGGCCCGACTCGGGCGATCGTGCGGAGCGATCCCCCGCAGGAGAGCGCGCGCTACACGTCGTTCCGTGGGCGGCGCCCGCCGGCTCCGGGCCGACCACACGAGCTCGCGTCGTCCGCATGGCACCGCGCCGCAGCACGAAGATGTCGATGCACCGACTGCATCGCCCGCACGCACGAGCACGCGGAGGCAGCGACGACCGCCCCAGCGCGGGCACTCGCCGCGCGAACTGGCGCGATCACGACGGCGCGGCAGTGACCGTCACGAGTCGTCGCGCGAACGCTGGCACTGTCGTGACGCGAGCAGCGACATCGCGCCAGCGGGGATGCGGCTTGACCGACTCGAGCGAACCTTCGATGATGCAAGCAGCTTAGGTCCCCGAGGACAGGTCATGTCAGAGATCCGTGATGTGTATACGTTGGGCAGCCCGATGTCCCTCCCCGAGGGCGTCGCGTTCGATGCGAAGACGCGCCGATTCTTCGCCACCGGTCTGCTCGGCGGGCAGATCACGCAGATCGACGCCGCCACCGGCGTCGAGACCCTCTTCCACCAGAACGAGGGCGACGCGCTGCAATTCTCGGGCGCCAAGGTCGACGTCGAGCGCCGACGCCTGTGGGTCTGCGGCTCCGACATCAGCGTGCCGCGCGGCGGCGTCAGCGTCTTCGACGTCGACACCGGCGCTCTCCTCCACCACTTCCCGCTGGTCCGTGGCGGCATCTGCAACGACGTCTGCCTCGACGCCGCGGGCGCCGCCTATGTGACTGACTCGTTCCAGCCGGTCATCTTCCGTGTCGACCTCGCGGACGGCAGCTCCGGCGAGTTCGTGCGCGACCCGCAGATGGCGGCCCCGATGGGTCAGTTCGGCCTCAACGGCATCGCCATCACCCCGGACGGCGCGTACCTCATCGGCGGCTTCACCTCGCCGTCGAAGCTGTTCCTGATCCCGTTGGCAGCCCGCGGCGCGGTCCAGGAGATCGCCCTGAGCGGCGACCCCTTCGCGGTCCCGGGCGACCGCCACTTCACCGGCGCCGACGGGATCATCTTCATCGATGAGACCCTCTACGTCGTGAACGACGGCGGAGTGCAGGCGGTGGACTTCACCGCCGGCGACTACAGCGCCGGTCGGGTCAAGAACATGCTTGCGCCCGAGCCCGGCCTGACCACCGCGGCCGTGGTCGACGGCGAGCTCTACGTGATCAAGTCCGAGGTGGTGATGGCGATGCACATGCGCCAGCCCCCGCGCCTGCCGTTCAAGATCTACCGCTTCCCGCTCGCCGCCTTCGCGTGAGCAACAGACCGGCGGAGGCCTCTGCAGCGGTCGCTGCGGAGGCCGCCACCATCAGTAAGATCTGTGATCAGTGAGCCCGACGGGCGTTGCCGATGTGGATCGCCTCGCCGAGCGCGTGCTTGGCGGCCTCCATGACGGCCTCACCGAGGGTGGGGTGCGGGTGGATCGTCAGGGCGATGTCCTCCGCGAAGGCGCCCATCTCGATCGCCAGCGCCGCCTCGTTGATCAGGTCGCTCGCCTCGGGGCCGACGATGTGAACGCCGAGCACGCGGTCGTCCTTCGCGTCGGTGACGATCTTCACGAAGCCCGCGGTCTCGCCGATCGCCATCGCCCGGCCGCTGGCGGCGAACGGGAACTTGCCGACGTTGGTCTTCAAGCCCTTCGCCTCGGCCTCCTCGACGGTCAGGCCCGAGGACGCGATCTCCGGCTCCGTGAACACGACGTTGGGGATCTGCCGCGCGTCGTTGATCGTCTTGCGACCCGCGATGACCTCGGCGAGCACCTCGCCCTCGTGCGAGGCCTTGTGTGCCAGCATCGGCTGGCCGACGACGTCGCCGACCGCGTAGACGCCCGGCACGTTGGTCTGCTGGCGATTGTCGACCTCGATGAAGCCGCGCGGGCTGACCTTCACGCCGGTCTTGTCGAGGCCGAAGCCCTGGGTCACGGGGCGGCGCCCGACGGCGACGAGGATGACGTCGCAGGCGAACTCCTGGATCTTGCCGCCGACCTCGGCCTTGACCACGGCCTCGCCGCCGCGCTCCTCCCAGCCGAGCGCCTTGGCGCCGGTGTGGATCTGCCCGCCATCCTTCTTGATCTGGCGCGCGACGACCTCGGCGCACTCGGCGTCGACGCCGTTCAGAATCCGCGGCAGGCCCTCGAGCACGATCAGCTGGGTGCCGAGGCGCTGGAAGGTCTGGCCGAGCTCGAGGCCGATGATGCCGCCGCCGACGCACACCATGCGCTTCGGGACCTGCGCCAGGTCGAGCGCGGCGGTGCTGTCGAGCACGCGCTTGCCGTCGAACTTGAAGCCGGGGATCTCGATCGGCAGCGAGCCGGTAGCGATCACGATGTGCTCGGCCTCGACGATGTCCTCCGGCCTGCCGTCCGCGTAGGTCAGCTTGACCCGGTGCGCGTCGAGCAGCTCCGCCGTCGCCGTCACGTACTGGGTGCCCGCGCCCTTCACCAGGCCCTGCACGCCGCCGGTCAGCTTCTTCACGATGCCGGACTTCCACGACTGCATCTGCGTCATGTCGACCGCGGCCTGCCCGAAGCTGAGGCCCATGTCCTTGACGTGCTGGGCCTTGTGATAGAGCTTGGTCGCGCTGATCAGCGCCTTGGAGGGGATGCAGCCCCAGTTGAGGCAGACGCCGCCGGGCTTGTCCTTCTCGACGAGCATGGCGTCGACGCCGAGCTGACCGAGACGGATGGCGCAGGGGTAGCCGCCCGTGCCCGCGCCGATGATGAGCGCCTTCTTCTTGATCGTGGCCATGATGGTTCGTCCTTCGGTGAGCCGGCCCTGGGGTCAGATGCCGGCGAGCAGCAGCAGGTTCGGGTCCTCGAGGAAGCGGCGGACCTCCTGCAGGAAGTTCGCCCCCTCGAAGCCGTCGACGACGCGGTGGTCGAGCGAGACTGAGAGGTTCATGAGGTGCCCGACGACGATGTTGTCACGCTCGTCGACGATCGGCACCTTACGAATGGCGTGGACCCCGAGGATGCCGACCTCCGGGAAATTGATGATCGGGGTGGCCAGCACCCCACCGATCTGGCCGAGGCTCGAGATCGTGAAGGTGCCGCCGGTCAGCTCCTCGCGCGTGCAGGACCCCTTGCGCGCGGCGTCGCCGAGGCGGGCGATCTCTCGCCCGACGTCCAGGATGCTCATCCGGTCGGCGCCGTGCAGCACCGGGACCATCAGGCCCTGGTCGGTCGTCGCCGCCACGCCGATGTTGTAGCGCTTCTTGACGATGATCCGACCGCCGGCCTCGTCGAGCTCGGCGTTGACGATCGGGAACCTCTTGAGCGCGTGCACCACCGCCTTCACGATGAAGGGCAGGAAGGTCAGTGCCACGCCCTGCTCGGCCGCGACCTGCTTCGCGTCGGCGCGCAGCTTGACCAGCCGCGTGACGTTGACCTGCTCGACGTAGGTGTAGTGCACCGCCGTCGTGTACGAGCGGACCATGCCCTCGGCGATCTTGCGCCGCATCCCGCGAAACGGGATCTCCTCGTCGCCCGCGACCGTCGTGACCGGCCGGGCCGCGGGCTTCGCCGGCGGTGCCGCGCGGACTGCGAGGGCTGAAGGAGAGGCTGAAGCCGGCGCGGCGGCGGTAGCGGACGTGACGGAGCGAGTCGGGGCCGGCTGGCCTACGGGACCTGGCTTTGCGGACAGCTCGCCGGCGCCGCGGGCCTCGGCGTCCCTGGCGCGCAGGACATCGCCCTTGGTGATCCTTCCGCGCTCGTCGAGCGGCAGCGAGCGCAGGTCGATGCCGGATTCACGGGCGAGGGCGCGGGCGGCGGGCGTCGCCAGGACGGCTTCGTTCGACGGCGGTGCCGCGCTCACGGCCGTGACGGCGGGCGCGGCCACGGCCGACGATGTGACTTGTGACGCCGCCTGAGACGCACCGGGCGCGAGGATGGCGATCACCTGCTCGACCGCACAGATGTCGCCGACCTGGGCGCGGAGCTCCTGCAGGGTGGCGGAGATCGGCGAGGGGACCTCGATCGTGGCCTTGTCGGTCATGACCTCGACGAGGGCCTCGTTGGCGTGCACGAAGTCGCCGGGCTGCTTGTGCCAGCGGACGATCTCGCCCTCGACAACGCCTTCACCGATCTCTGGAAGCTTGAACTCGAGCATGCACGGCTCCGATCTTCAGTACGTGGCCACCCGCGTGATCGCGGCGGCGATCGCCTCGACGCTCGGCAGGCCGGCGTCCTCGCCGCGGCCGGTCAGGGGGCCCTCCGCGCCGCCGACCCGCAGCACCGGCGCGTCCAGGTGGAGGATGGCCTGATCGGCGAGCAAAGCGACCAGCTCGGCAGCGATCGCCCGGCCGCCCGCGTGTGCCACGACGAGCTTGCCTGTCACCGCCGCCCCGAGGATCCCCGGCTCGTCGAGCGGGGCGAGGCCGCTGACCTCGACGATGCGGACGTCGAGGCCGGTCTGGTCGGCCGCGGCGAAGGCCTGGTCGACCGCGGCACCGATCGCGTAGACCGTCACGGTCGAGCCCTCGCGCACCACCCGGGCCGCGCCGAGCGGACGACCGAGGCTGTCCTTGACCGAGCCGGGCAGCAGCTCGCGCAGCACCAGCGCGCGCGGCAGCAACAGCAGGGTCGGCTCCTCGCGGTCGTCGAAGCTGGCCGCCGCGCGCAAGATCGCCGGCGCCTCGGCAGGGTCGCCGAGCACGATCACCCGCAGCCCGGGGACCGCGGTCAAGGCCGCCTCGGGTGACTCCGCCCCGTCACCGCCGAGGCCGAAGCCCGGCCCGGTCGGCGCGACGATCAACACCGGCGCGGAGCGTTCACCCTCGGCCGTCGCGCTGACACGGCCGAGCTCGCGCAGCGCCGCGTAGCCCTCGAGCAACCCGGTCGCCGAGGCGAGCAGCACGATCGGTCGCCGGCCCGCCATCGCCAGTCCGGTGGCGTGCGCGAGGCTGGCCGCGGGCGTCAAGGGCGTGGCGATCACGCGCAGGCCGAGCCCCGGGTCCTGCATCGCCGCGCGCGACAGGCCGAGCATCCCGCCGTCGCGCACATCCTCGCCGAGCAACACGCGCCGCAGATCCTCACGCAGCAGCTCGGCCACGACCTCCGACAGCCGTTCGAGCACATTCATGGCGTCTCCTTGTCGGCGGCCGACTGGGCGTGGCGAAACGCCCGCTCGAGCTGGCCGCGCACCTCCGCCTCGATGACGTCCTGAAAGGTCGGCGTCCACTGCTTCTCGCGGTCGAGGTGCCGCCGCAGACGCTCGAGCGGGTCGCGGTGCGCCGGCACGTCCGCGCTGCGCTCACCCGGCTGCAGCTGCGTCACCACGACCTCGACCAGGCCCGGTCCGCGGCCGTCGCGGGCCCGCCGAAACGCCTGGTCGAGCGCCGCATACACACCGACCACATCGGCGCCGTCGACTCGCCGCGACCACAACCCGCAGGCCCGGACGCGCTCGCTCACGCTGTCGCCGAGCAGGCCGGCCTCGGCGGGCGCGCCCTCGGGCCACAGCTGACTCTTGCAGATGAGCACGAGCGGCAGGTCGCAGACGACGGAGAGCGCGACCGTCTCGTGGAAGTAGGCGGTGGTGGTCAGGCCTTCGCCGAGCAGGGCCGCTGTCATGCGTCCGGGGCCGGCGAGCTTCTGCGCGTGGGCCTGTCCGGCGGCGAGGGCGAGGTGGAGGCCGAGGGCCTCGGGGGCGTGGGCGATGCCGAGGTCCGCGGCTGCGACGGCGCCGGGTCGACCGTTGTAGGTGACGCCGAGGACCTGGTGGGCGAACTCATCGAGGTCCATGCCGCGGATGGGCGCGAGGGCGAAGTCTCGCACGCTCGGATACAGCCAGTCCTCGGGCCCGGCGAGGGTCGCGGAGATCACGGTGGCCGCTTCTTCGCCGGCGCTCGGGGCCCACATGGGCAGGCCGAGCCGTCCGAGGCGGAGATCGAGCAACCGGGCCGCGACCATGCGCTTGTACAACGCCCGCAGGTCGAGCCCTTGCGCCGCCCGCTTGTCGAGGAGCTGCCCCTCGGGATCGAGGCTGAGCTCAACCCCTTCGGGATCCCAGGGAGACGGTTCCATGGCCACGGTGGTGAGGGGTTTTATCTGCCGCCAAAAACCCCGTCAAGGCCGGCATTGCCGGCCAATGCGTGCGTTATGCGAAAGCCTGACCGAGCTGCGTGCTGGCACACCGCTCAGCAGCCCCAGCCGCCGTCGACGTCCAGCACCTGGCCGGTGATGTAGCCCGCACCCTCGCCGAGCAGGAACTCCACCGCGGGCGCCACATCCGCGGCCTCGCCCACGCGGCCCAGCGGGACCTCCTGCGCGTATGCGGCGTAACCGGCCTCGCCGAAGCCACGCGTCATGTCCGTGCGCAGCAGCCCCGGCGCGACCGCGTTGACCCGGATCCGCAGCGGCCCCAGCTCACGCGCGAGGGCCCGCGTCGCGCCCTCGAGGCCGGCCTTCGCCGCCGCATAGGCGACGACCCCCGGGAGCCCGCGCCGGGCCAGGTTGGAGCTCACGAACACCAGCGAGCTCCCGGCCCGGAGCCGCCCCTCTCGCAGCAACGCCCGACACATCCGCAGCGGCGCGCCGAGGTCTCCGTCGAGCTGCGCCATGATCGGGTCGACCCCGTCGACGGTCTCATCGGCGAAGGCCCCGCGGACCACCACACCGGCGTTGAACACGACCCCGCCGAGCGTCCCGCCGGGCCCGAGCGTCGCGTGCATCAGCTCGGTCACGCGCGCCCAGCTGTCGGCGCGGCTCAGGTCGGCCATCACCAGGTGGGCAGCCGGACCGAGCGCGGCCGCCGTGGCCGCCGCCGCCGCGACATCGCGGCGATACACCCCGAGCACCTGACGCCCGCCCGCGACCAGGCGCTCGGCGACAGCGCGGCCGACCCCCCGGGTCGCGCCCGTGACCAGCACGGATTCACCTGTCTGTTTCGACATGTCTGTTAAAGCCTGTCCTTAAGCACCATCGACGAGGATCTCATCGGCGGGGATGAAGCGCGGCTGATCGCAGCAGAACACCGTCGCCAGCGCGGCGCCGGTGTTCACGTAGTCGTGCACCTGGCCCTGCGACCACACCATCGGGGAGAGGCCGACCAGGCGCTCTCCGCAGCGGGTCAGCTCGCCGCGCACGTGCCACTCCAGCTCGCGCATCACCTGATGATGATGCGCAGAGATCGACGCGCCGGGCGCGACGTGCAGCAGGTACAGCCCGGCCTCCTCCGTCTCGAGCACGACCTCGACGGTGCCGAAGCGGGCCGCCTCCTGGTAGCGCGGGAAGTCGGCCTGGCGCCGCAGCACCTCGACGCCGGCCGAGGCCGCCCGCCCGCGCAGCGCCTCCGGCTTGTCGAGCCGCAGCCGCACGCTCACGAGGTCCGGGTGGACCGCGAGCAGCATCGCCGACAGCTCCTCGGCGGCCGACTCGAGCAGGCGGTAGCGGCGAAACTTGAGCAGCGCGGCGACCTCGTCGGCGACGCGGTCATAGTTGCAGGTGTCGGCGATCGACCCGGAGCGCCCGGCCGCCGACAGGTCGAGGCCGAGCTCGAGCTGCGCCAGCAAGGGCTGGTTTCGCGTGCGCTCGTCCGGGTTGACGCCGATCGTGCAGGCGAGCTCGAGGTCGCGGATCCGGATCGCGTCGCGGGCCATGCCGCGTTTTAGGCCAGGTCCGCGACCGCCGCCAGTCGCCCTGGTATAACCCGCCGCGTGACCTCCCCGTCGCACAGCCCGGTCGTCATGAAATTTGGCGGCAGCAGCGTCGCCGACCTCGAGCGCCTGCGTCTGGTCGCCGGCCGCGTCGTCGCCCGCGCCGCGAGCCAGCCGGTGGTGGTCGTCGTCTCGGCGATGGGCAAGACCACCAACGCCCTGCTCGCCCAGGCTCGCGCGCTCGCCGACCCGCCGCCTGCCCGCGAGCTCGACATGCTGCTGAGCACCGGCGAGCGCGAGGCGATGACCTTGCTGGCGATCGCGATCCAGGCCCTCGGGCGCTCGGCGATCAGCTTGACCGGCTCGCAGTGCGGCATCATCACCGATCACCAGCACGGCCGCGCGCGCATCATCGAGGTCCGCCCGTTTCGCATCCTCGACGAGCTGGCCGCCGGCCA
>Ga0209480_10000153_pt1 | contig 61326 bp, 65 predicted proteins | sample JI61114C2DNA_FD_187501 | JGI IMG/M metagenome (GOLD analysis project Ga0209480, IMG submission 187501) | Wastewater effluent complex algal communities from Wisconsin, to seasonally profile nutrient transformation and Carbon sequestration -... | ecosystem: Engineered > WWTP > Effluent > Algae...
GCATGAAATCTAAATGGCCGAATCAATTTGATATGTAACAACAAAACAAGTGTGAACGGCGTAAAAAGAGTACCAAGGGTACCTACTATATTTATTACCTTTTCTCTAACCGATCTATTAAGCCAGCCAAATCATATGACTTATTTTTTAGGTCATATTCATGTTGAGACTTTATTGGTTCAACTGTTCTATAACTAGAACCATCCTCTTCTAAGAGTACTAGCTCAATTTGAGCACCGGGATTCATTCTTAGTAGAAAGGATCTTTTGCGAATGTAGAGTTCCTTATCTGATAACCATTCTGCCCTGATACTATTTAATTCTTCGTCCTTATCAGTAAAAGGTTTGGAACCTAATGTCTTTATAGGCATTGGAAAACTGTTAGATTCTATTTTAAAGGTATTATTGGTAGAATTGATAGTTGAATATTTATAAATGCTGCTAGCATAAGCGCTTCTTGTGGCATCTAAGACATCACTCTTGTCACTTTTATCTCCATAATTGTACATGACTGCAGGTACCGTATAAGAGCTACTACAAATAATATCAAGAGACTGAGGCCCATTGTCTTTGAACTCAAGTTCATTTTTAATGGTAATCTTATAGGATTTGGCTATGTATTGATCACTATACTTAAGTGATTTTTGAAATTGTACTGTGAATTCCCATTTCCTACTTTTTAATATCTGCCGGTAGTTTTTTTGTTTAAACCATTCAATCTCTCTGTCATTATTGGCCTGAATCTCGTCCCTGACTTTTTTAAGTTCTAGTTGCAATGAGTCAAATTCTTTCATATATAACTGACGATTTTTAAGTTTTTTCTGTTCAACAACCAATTCGGCTTGTTTTGCTGCCATTGCTTTTTTAGCTAATTCATCTGCGATTACCCTTTTTTTCTCTTCCTCAGCCATAGCAATATCTTCTCTACGCTTAGTTTCTGCTTTAAACTCTACAATAGCTTTTGCAGATAAATAATCCATATTTTCTTTTGCAGTTATGTAATTTTTCCCAAGTAATTGAGGATACTTTGTTTGGTCGGTAAGGGAATATATTTGATTAGGCTGGTTTACATCGTATAAATTAATTGAAACAAAATTGCCCACATTAGGCTGAAAAAAAACTTCATAGTAAGCAAAATAGTTCCCTGTTATATCTACATTAATACTGTTCATATAACCTGAACTGCTTGTTGGATATAGAGAAACAACACTTAATTGTTTGTCCATTCCATATTTAATATAAATATCCTTAACCCCTTTCTTCCGATAGTCTATAAAATAATCCCGATGCTCAAAATCAGAACCTAGATAAGCCATATTCATTTCACCATAAGAATCTTTAAGCTTTACCTGATAATCATACGTAAGCTCTTCCCCCTTTAAAACTGCCAAATCATATGTCCAAATTCCACTCACCCGAAAATCAGTAGTTATATCAACCTTATTTAACATTAATTTATTATTGCAAAAACGCCACTTGGCAGCATTTGGATAAAACGTTTGTTTTTTATACAAGCTATTAACTTGTTTTTTGTTTAAATCATAAACGTAGACGCCTATTGAACTTTCAAATTCTTTCTTTTTGTTTTCTTCCAATTTAAAAATGAATAATTTATTAAGCGCAACATGATAATAAGCCTGAATATTTACTTTATTGATCCAATAAATACCAACTTCCCTAGGAAGTAAAAAGTGGTGAATTTGCTCACCCTTTTCATTTTTAATAGCAAATTGCTCTTGGTCGGTGATACTTAATTTCATCTCTGCAGAAATCCATTTATCTAGCGTTCCCTTAGCTGGTGGAGCATAAGTATATAATGGTAAAAAACTAGCAGCAACTGCTCTGCCTTTAGCGGTTTTATCAATATCGGCAAAAGGAATTTCAGAGAGTTTCAGCTTGTTTTTAACATCCCAAAGCAAATAAACACTGTCTATATAATTTTTAAAATACAGTTCTTCGCCAGTTAAACTGAAAACCAAATCGTTCTCTTCCCATTGAACTTTTTGTTTTTGAGTTAACGGTTCATTTGAATTATTAATTTTGATGCTAATATTGCCTGTAGATACCAAACCTGCAGTTCGCTTATTTGCAGCATTAAATTTAACTGGTAAAGTGGTTTCATCTTTTTGACTCTGAAGTTTAGTTTGATTTTCAATTTCGGTAATATTCGTTTTAGCAATTACCAATGAAGATTTGGCAGTATTTATTTTTGTACTTACTTGACTGCTAAACTTACTTGTATCAAAAGCTTCATAGTATTTCAAAGCAGTTTCGTATTTTTCCTTTTTAAACCAAACATCTCCAATTAATTCTGTTAATGCATAGGAATGGGTAATTTTAGATTGTTCAATTGGGTAACCAGTGCAGTCTCCAATTTTTAATGGCCCAACTTTAGCTGCCCATTCTAGAGGGGGCAATGCAAGGTCTAAATTTCCCAGCGCCAATTCCTTTTCTCCTAATTCTATGCAATAGTGAATAAATTTATGCAGCATGAACCCTTCATCACCAGCATACTCATCCCGATAATCATTTGAAAATATTTCAACTGCCTTTCTCAAATTACCCATAATACGATAGGGTTCTGCCATATAATACCTAGCACATAAATAGTTTTTATTTCTATTAAATAGATCATGATAATCATGGTGAATCCGTACATCTTTTTTTTCCCAAGAATCAGGTGTTTTGTAATCGTACACTAACCTAGCTATTCTGTTAGCCTCTTCATAATTTTCCTTCTTCATCAATTTCTCCCAAGGGGAGAATTCAGGGCAAGCTTGTTTTTGCCCTTTACCTATAATTGGCATTATAGCTATAATAAATATAAATAGAGAGATTTTCATGAGTTCAGAAGGGTTAATAAATAATTATATTATAAATTCTTGCTTTATATTAAAGATAAATAAATCTATATACCAGCATATACCGTAAACAGGGTATATATTATTTTAAATTAGCAACTACTTTCACAATTCATAATAATAAATTAATTTCTTATTACCGCATTTTTATGTGATAGATATCACTAAATGTGCGTTACCCATACAATAACTTAGATCATGAAAATTAGGGGTACACTATTCATATTACTTACAATAGTGTCTAATATTTGCCTTGCAAATATGGCTTCACCAATGAAAGAAGGCTCAAAAAACGCAAGTAGTTTTTCAAGTAGTGACATATCAATTTTGCATGAAAATATTTTAGTAAATATTGATTCAAATTTTAAAAATGCAAAATATACTGTTGAATACATTATCAAAACAGATGTTGAAGGTGGTCAAATACCCTTACTATTTTTAGCAAAAGACATAGAATCTGATTTTACTGTTTGGGTTGATAACAAATTGGTATTAATAAAAGATATTCCAAATTATTTAATAAAACCAAAAGAAGATTTGTTTAACAATTTCAGCCAATCATTTAATGTACTAATTGATAGTATACGTTTTATCAAAATTCGCTGGAAGGATAATGAAAGTAGTTTATATAAATTGTCAGATTTAAAATATTTTGAAACATATCTACAAAAAGGAGAACATAAAATTAGAGTAGAATATACAGCCAAAGCATGGGTCTATCATGCAAGCTGGACTAAAGAATATAGCTTTAGATATTCTCTAGCACCTGCAAAATATTGGAAATCATTTGGAAGTTTATCAATTACTGTAATCCAAAATGATCAATCATATAAAATTAGCACCAATTTAGGTAACCCATTGGAAGGTAAAATGGGAGCAAATAATTCTTGGAAATTCAATTCAATTCCAAATGACTTATTTGAAATTAATTACATCCCAACAATTGGTACTTTTACAAAAATTCTCATTGCCATAGATCCAATTGGGATAATGCTCATATGTGGCATACTGCTATTTTGTGTACATATTAAATTAATCATTAAATCATATAAAAACAAAGTAGTAATACCGGTAAAATGGCTGGTAATAATAGGAAGTTTTTTAGTACCTTATTTAATGTTACATAGCTATTATATTACCTATAATTCAATTGATTATTTAATAGGATCAGAAGCTAGCAAAAGACATGGATACACTATTTTAATGATATTTTGGTACCCAATAATAGTACTTATAAATATAATTATAACATTGTCAATAATAATACTTTACAAAAAGAAAATAATGAAAATATGAAAATAATACTGATCATTTTAATAGCCCTAATATTTACAGGAAATATTTCTGCCCAATTAACAAAAGAGCAAGAGGAAATATATAAAAATCTTTCTGCAGAAGAAAAGAAGAAAATGGGTGTAAAAATTAATGAAGAATTGAAATTAATGGGTCAAAAATCATTGGCCTTAGCACATGATAAACAGAGAGAAACAATATTAAAAACTAAGCCACTTGGCTATGATAGTGTTATTACAATTGTAAAAAAAGTAAATAAAACAAAGGAGATTACCCTTTTAGAGTATTTAGTTCATAATAATTTTGGGGGCAATGAAAATGAAGCGCTTGAAAATTATGCGATTTCGGATACATTTTACTTAAAAGCAAAAAAAATAGGGCCTTTTGACAATATAGATCAGGCATCAGTAATGGAGGGGTATTACTATGTTAAGAATAACTATGATTATGCACGATCATTATTCAGAAGAAAAAGATTTCAAGAAGCCCTGATCAATTTTGAAACAACAGCTGATTATTACCAACCAGATTCCTCCTACCTATATGCAGCTAGAGCAGGAATAAAGCTAATAGAAACAGGAAAAGAAATAAACAAAATAAATGTTTTAAATAATTTCAATAAAGCAATATCATTAGACCCAAAAAATCCAATCGCAATAGGAGAAAGAGGAATATTTTATGTTTCTATTCTTAAAGATACTACTAGAGCAACTGCTGATTTTAGTAAAGCTGTTCAATTAAATCCAAAAGATGCCGAGTCTTACGAATATTTATCGCTTATCAATTACTATGCTGGCAACAATGCTGCTGCAATTTCAGCTATCACAAAATGTATTGAAATATACAAGATGCAGCCTTCTTATTATGGAACAAGAGCGCATTATTATAATCACATAAAATCTTATGAATTAGCTATTAAAGATTATAATGAAGCTATATTTTTAGATCCTACCAATAATGAAAGTTATTATTTAAAAAGAGGTGCTTGCCAAAAAGCAATAAATAATTATATAGCAGCATATGACGACTATGGTTTTGCTACCATGATTAACCCTAGTAATACAGATGCAAAAAAAGAATTACAAAAATTAGACCCCTACCTAAAAGAAGCCTACGAAAAAATTGGTTACACACAACAAAATGGATTTCAATTTTTCTTGAACAGGGCAGAACAATTAGCTAAATTATCAGCAGGTTTAAATTTAGGGCCAGCCGTAATGAATTATTATAAATGTATACAAATTGAACCCAAAAATCCCGTGCCCTATTTTAAAGCAGGTAAAATTTTTAAATATTTAAAAATGACTGGATATGCAGAACAATTCTTACGGTATGCAGCATATGCAGATGGAAAAAATTCTGAGTATTTTAGTGCATTAGGAGACGTTTATCTAGATCAAAGTAATTATAAAAATGCATCAGGATGTTTTGATACTGCTGCACTATTAGGCTCCAGAGATATTATCCTATATATAGCAAATGGAAATTTAAAATACACAAAATTAAATAATAAAATAGGCGCTTTAAAAGATTTTAATATAGCACTTACCATAGACCCTTTAAATATAGAAGCTCTCACCAATAGAGGATTCTATTATTTTGAAATAGCAGATTATAACGCAGCTTTAGCTGACTTTTTAGCTGTTAAAAAAATAGATCCCACAAATGAAAAGAATATACAATATATAGAGGCTTGTAAAGATAAAATTAAAAAATAGTAGGATTATTTTATAAACTTATCATTAACCCAAATTCCTTTTAGTTCATGTCGAATTGGCTTGCTATTTTTCCATTCATAAGATATAAGTAAGCCTTCGCCTTCCCTTTTACCATTGACGAAGTTACCGATATAAGTAGATTTATCTGCATAATCGCAATATCCATAACCATACATTATGCCTTCTTTCCAATAACCCTCATATTTTAACCCTGTTTTGTCCAAAAATTAAGGGGTCGATACAGTAAGCAAAACTAAACATAAAAAAAACAGGAAACTTTTCACTATTGTTTAGTTTTAATCTCTGTTAGTTCAACAGACATACCAGTATCACCCAATACCATTTTGGTAATAATCGGATTTTGAGGGTCATCATTTATCCAAAATTCTTCCCTACCATCTTCCGATTTGATGTGAATAACATTCATCCATTTCATACCCAAATTAACATCTCTATTCATTGCTACTAAAGATTCTGTACTCATGGCTTCCACGTCATTTATAACTGTGAATTTTTTGGCTGCTCCATTACCCGATTTTATCAAAGTTGATCCATCATTTTTTATTTGTTGAAAAACGGCATTACTAACCCAAACTGAAGTTTTGTCGGTACTATAGAACTCGCCTGCTGCAAAACTATTTAATAATGCATGTGCTGAATTAACTGCTTCTTTTGATATAATTACATTTCCATTTTTATTTACAGGTGCCTCCATCCTCCAATTAAAAGAAATTTCATTGCTCATATTTACTTTTGGATTGGTAATGTTGAAGTTATATACGCTTTTGAGCGTAGTTACTTCAAATACATACGTTGTAGTTAAAGTAGGAAAGATTGCTGCTTTAGCATCTGGGCATTTTTTTTCCAATAAAAGATTTTCATATCCAGAAAAATACTTATTCAATAGATCCACATCTTTACAAATCATTTCTTGATTGCCCATTTGATTGTAAATTTTATATCGGGCATATAAATAATCCTCAGTACTGTCTTTATCAAACAGTTGATCAGCTAAAGAAATAGCTTCCGGGTAACGTTTATCGTTTCTAAGAAATATTAAATACCGAATATAAACTTCGTGATTATTGGTGCCTTCCTTAATTACACTATCTAAAATAGCATACGCTTCTTTAGTAGAACCAGCAGCATAGAAGATTTGAGCATAAGTGTCTATAAAATTCTTTTGTTCATTTAAAGACAATAAAGGATAACCTATTCCAGCGTACTCCATAGCTTTTTTATGATCGCCATTTTCAGACAATTCACCACCATATAAAAAATAGGGTAAGCCTAATTTAGGTGCATAAGCAATAGCTGCTTTATAATAATATTCTCCAGATTTATTGGAACGATAAAATTCGGCCAATAATGGCAAATATGCAATAACACTAGCTGCAGAATCCTTGTTCTTAATACTTTTTTTAATATCTGCAATTGCTTCATCATTCTTACCCAATCGTGCTTTGAGAGAACTACGTACCATAATTGTTATAGAATCTTTAGGTTGCTTAGCAATTACCAAATTACAGGTTGTGATGGCCTCAGCATATTTACCATCTGCAATTTGTTGGGTTATTTTTTTATTCAATGCTTCAACAGATAAAGGCTTTTGTTGTGATTGAGCTTGAATTATCACAACAAATGAAAATATTAGAATTAATAAAAGATATTTTTTCATAAAAACGCAATTAGTTTAAAAAATCTAAATTATAAAAACCCAAAATGATAGCTATACCCTTAATAGGGTATTTTTAAGAAGCAATTAAACTTTACTAAATTTCTTTTTTAATATAAAATTTCTTCTTCCCAAGAAATATTTTATCCGGATATGAATAGACCGAAATCAGGTATTGATCACTAAAAACCACTTCCTTCAACTTAATATAAAAATCTTTCCAACTTGCATTAATGCTTCTACCCCTTAAAATTTGTGAATCCAATACAATGCCATCCCTTTTGGTTTCTACATAAATTTGATCATACTCAATTTTACTGAAACGATGAAGAAATCCTACAATTCTAATATCATCGTCCTTTATTCTAAAACCACTCATCCCTATCCCTGTTGCTGCAGAAAGCTTACTAGTTCCTACCATTACAGAATAGGCGTATTTTCTTGTCCATTCTGCCTCAGCCTCTTCATATGCCTTAGTATTCGTTGGCAAGCCCAGTTTAACCACTTGTTTTCCGAATTCAGAATTTTGAGCAATTCCAAAATTTACATACATGCAAAGAATCCCAATTAAGATTATCGGTTTCATTTTATTTTTTTTTAAAAGTAATAAGTAGATTGTAAACTTATATACCCGCAAAACGGTATTATTATTTGTAGTATTTTTAGTAATAACTACCCAGTTTATGACTTCAAGAACCCCAATGGCCGACTTATTAAAAGGCATTGCTGTTATGTTAATGATTCAGGTACATATACTGGAAAATTTTGCCAGCAACTCTATATTTAACAGCCATGGAGAAAAATCCACACAAATTTAGCAGGAAATGTATAGGCTGGAAATACAGGTTGAGGAAATGGAAGAATTTTAGGCTGACTTCTAGAGTTCGGCATTTTTACCGAACTCTAGAAAAGTTCGCCTTTTTTACCGAACTCTAGAAAAGTTCGTATTTTTAACCGAACTTCAACTATTTATATATGGCAACACATGCAGTAATCACTGGCGATATAGTCAATTCAACCAAACTGGATGGACGGGCAGAGAAAAAACTGATTGCTACTTTGCAGAAAGTTTTAGAGCCTTATAAATTCGAGTTTTACCGGGGTGATAGCTTTCAGGTGTATATTAGGGAAGCAGATAAAGCCTTGCAAACTGTTTTGCTTTGTCGTACAGTTGCCATTGCTACGAAAACTAAGGATGAAGCAGCATCATGTGATATTAGGATGAGCATAGGTATTGGCAATGTTGTGTCCCCATTGCGAAGCCTCGCTTCTGCTAAAGGGGAGGCATTTGTTTTATCGGGACGGGCTTTTGACCTTTTAAGCCAAACAGATACACGATTGGCAATTTCTATCGCCGAAAAAGGGCAAAAGGGCATCTCCTATGGCTTTGAATTGGTAGCAGCTTACATTGACTCAATTTATCGGGGAATGAGCATAAAAAAAGCGGAGGTGATTTTTGAATTGTTATCTGGCGGTTCACAGCAGGACGCTGTTAAAAACTTGAAAAAATCAAAAAGTACTGTATCGGAAATTGCCAGTTCAGCAAAATGGTCAGAAATTGAATGGATACTGACTAAGTATAAAAAACTAATCAACGAAATCCAATAATAATAGAAGCCATATGGTTAACCAAACTGTTACTGGCACATATTGTAACAGATTTTATCATTCAACCTTCGTCCTGGGTTGAAGAAAGAACTCAAAAACATTTTGCATCCCTAAAACTGTATCTGCATGTACTTGTTACAGCAGCTTTTGCATGGTTGATGATAGGTTGGAAATATTGGTTGGTCGCACTAATTGTGTTGGTAAGTCATTTATTGATTGATGGATGGAAGTCATATCAGAAAAAAACGCCAGCAAGTTTTGCAATCGATCAATTGCTTCATTTTCTAATCATCATTTGTTGCTGGTACTTCTCATTTGTTAATTGGCAGCTTACAAAAAGCTGGTGGAGTGCCATAAATCAAAATACCTATTTGTGGACCCATATAACTGCTTTTACGTTCATCACTTTCCCTTCGGGTATCATTATTGGTCAATTTACCAAACAATGGCGTGACCAGATAGCAAATTCGGATAGTCTGGGAAATGCAGGCAAATGGATCGGGATTGTAGAACGTGTTATTGTATTAATTCTTGTCCTGCAAAACCAATTCGAAGCTATCGGATTACTAGTTGCTGCCAAAGGTGTTATTCGGTTTAATGAGAAGGATCGCCCGGAAGCCAAAACAGAATACCTTGTCATTGGCACTTTACTAAGCATTGGTTTTGCAATATTGGTCGGCTTACTGGTAAGGTGAGTTCGGCTTATTTACCGAACTCTTTAAAAGTTTGCTTTATTTGCCGAACTAAATGCATGAAGTATTACTATACCATCTCTTTCACTTTCCCATCAAATTTTTGCTTGTAAAGAGGGCATCTTATGCCACCTGCAAATCTCTTAAAATAAAAAGACCCACCAAGGTGAGTCTTTTTAACTGATTGATAATCAGTGCCCCGGAACGGAGTTGAACCGTTACTCGCGTTGCGGCGAACAGGATTTTAAGTCCTGCGTGTCTACCAATTCCACCACCGGGGCTGCCATGAAAAAATCCCGACCCATGAAGAGCGGGATTTTTTTGGAGCGGAAGACCGGGCTCGAACCGGCCACCCCGACCTTGGCAAGGTCGTGCTCTACCAAATGAGCTACTTCCGCGGTTTGTAAGAACTAAATTGGGAGTGCAAAAATAGCAATCTCTAGTTCATAACAAAATTTTTTTTGGACTATTTATACTCAGGCTTGTATTTAGAGCTGCTTTGTACTTCTACTTTAGGTTTTCCCTTGTAGCGTTGGTTGTACATACGGTAGCAACCGCCTAATACAAAAGCTAGAATGCAAAATACTTGTAGATAGAATAAGAATCTAGATGAATTCACCCAGTTGGTCTTAATGTCTTTTTCTTTGTGTTCTAATATTTCCTGTGACATAGTAGATTATTGCTTTGCAAAAATAGGGTATGCAACTAAAATTATCATCCCTTTGTGGATATAATTTCTAGAAAACGTTTTTTATTCCGAATAAAATAGTTCCAAACCACCGATCCGGCATACACACCATGCAGTTCCAGCATCGGTTTCCGCACTTTGGTGGCTTTTAAATAACGAGTACAAAACCACCAACCAAAAGCCATATGCGCTTTCATGATTGCAGTAAAAAAATAGATGTCTCCAGTAAATAAACCTTTCCAAGCAGAAATAGCGTCTAAGAAAAAACGAAAAGGAAGTTTCCAGACCAATTCAGTGAAGGGTAAATTTTTTGCCAACATAATCAGGTTGTTCCTGAAATTCAAAAACACTTTTCTTCCCCCTCTTGGCAATGTGCCCCCTCCTACATGAAAAACTTCCGATGAAGGACAAGCCATTATTTTATACCCAGCTAATTGCATTCTCCAGCACAAATCAATTTCTTCTTGATGTGCAAAAAAATAAGGATCAAACCCTTTCATTTCATGGTATACAGAAGATCTCACAAACATGGCTGCACCGGATGCCCAAAAAATGGTTTGATTGTGATTGAACTGCCCCTCATCTGTTTCACATACATCAAAAACCCTTCCCCTTGAGAAAGGATAACCTAAATGATCAATCCATCCTCCTGCCGCTCCAGCATATTCAAATAAACTGGGTTCATGAAAAGAACGCATTTTGGGTTGGGCTGCAGCAATTGTTTTATCCTGCTCCATTAAATCAATCACCGGATTAATCCAATCATTACTTACTTGCACATCTGAGTTAAGCAAAACATAATATTCGGCTTCAACCCTTTGCAAAGCCCAATTATATCCCCCAGCAAAGCCTTCATTGGTATGATGATCCAAAATTTGAATATGCGGATAAGTTTCTTTTACAAATGAGATAGAATCATCTGTAGAACCGTTATCTGCTACAATAATTTTTAAATTAAGGTAATTACTTGCCATCACCGAAGGCAAAAATTGCGCTAGGTGTTTTTTACCATTATAATTTAATATAACTACTGCAACGGATGGAGTCAAAATCGGTATTTTGGCGAAAGTACAATCAAAATGGTTAACTATTCAGACCCCAATTAATTAATGCCCTTACTTCTCTGGGAACTGTTTGAACCCGCTCTTTAGAAGCTTTATGAGCCAAACGAACTATGATTATTTTCTTAGATGGAATGGCAATGATATATTGCCCTAAAATTCCTCTTGCATAAAATATTTCTGGATGTTGCGGATCGAGCCACCACTGGTATCCATAATAATTGCACGCCAATCCTTTTGCATCTTTGATATTACAAGCCGTGATAGATTGCTTCCAATAAGCACTATCAATTACAGATACTCCATTTATTTTTCCAGAATCGAGCATGAACTTACCAATTCGTGCAAAGTCTCTGGTATTGGTATTAAAACAACAAAATGCCTTGGTATTTCCATTCGGGCCATCGGTACTCCACAAGGCATCGTTACTAGCCCCCAGCGGTTGCCATAATTTTTCAGCCGCATATTCACTTAGTTTTTTACCAGTCACTTTTTCTAATATCAGCCCCAATAACTGCGTATCACCGCTTTTGTATTTATGTAAACTACCTGGCTGATCAACCATTTTCACATCAGTAGCGGTCTTCATTAAATCTGCACCATAATATGCTTCGGCTGTTACTGCCAGTGGATTCCAATAACTTTCATTCCAATTGGTACCACTACTCATGGTCAGCAAGTCTTTTATTTTAACTGCCGCTTTATCGCCCACTGCAAATGCAGGAATAAAATCACCCACCCGTTGCTCCACCGATTTTATTTTACCTTCTTTTATTGCGGCTCCAATTAAAATACTGGTGATACTTTTTGCAACAGAAAAAGAACCCGACAAGGAACTATCGCTGTATCCGTCCCAATATTTTTCAAATAAAATAGAATCGTTTTTAATCATCAATACACCCACCGTGCTCAAGTCTTCCAATAAATTATTCAAGCTATCTGGGTAGGCATTTTTATTGTACGTAGTTGCCAACGGCCAGGGTTTATCTTCTTTAGCTTTGGCCACTTTATTGTTTTCAAAAATGGTATAATCGTCAATGGCAGAAAAATTATAATAAGCTGCCTTGAATAAATAAGTTTGATCAAACAACACCGCATAAGCAGAAAAAGCACCAACAACTACTATTAGTACAATAAAGAGCCATTTCAGGATTCGCATAAGATGAATTTGAGATTGAATATAATTAATTATCTTGCATCTATGCTAAACATGCATTTTCTTCATTTCAATTTAGATTTTCTGGACCATCCTGCGGGTACTAGATAAATAACCCTGTCCATTTTGTTGATGTATAAACAGTTACATGCTCATTGCTTTATGATCATTGCACACTGATCAACTTATTTCTTTATTTATAAATTTTACCAATGGAAACTGCGTTACTTTCGCCAGTTACTGCTGCATACTTGCAACTAGAAGATCAATATGGTGCACATAATTATCATCCCCTACCTGTGGTTCTAGAAAAAGGAGAAGGCGTTTTTTTATGGGATGTTGAAGGAAAACGATACTTCGATTTTTTAAGTGGCTATTCAGCGGTAAACCAAGGGCACTGCCATCCTCGGATTATTGAGAGTTTGGTTAATCAAGCTAAAAAACTCACCCTCACTTCTCGTGCATTTCACAATAATTTATTAGGCCAGTACGAGCAGTATATTGCAACCTATTTTGGTTACGATAAAGTGTTGCCCATGAATACGGGTGTAGAAGGTGGAGAAACTGCCATCAAACTGGCCCGCAGATGGGCTTATTCTAAAAAAGGCGTTGAAGAAAATAAAGCCAAAATCATTTTTGCTGAAGGCAATTTTTGGGGAAGAACACTGGCTGCTATTTCTTCATCAACCGACCCCAGTAGTTATCACCAATTTGGTCCATTCATGCCAGGTTTTGAATTGGTTCCATACAATGATACCATTGCATTGGAGCGAGCATTACAAGATCCAAATGTGGCAGCTTTTATGGTAGAGCCCATTCAAGGTGAAGCAGGGGTGGTTATTCCAGAGGAAGGTTACTTAACAAAAGTGCGTGCATTGTGTACTCAATACAATGTCTTGTTTATTGCAGATGAAATTCAAACAGGATTGGCTAGAACTGGGAAACTATTGGCCTGCGATCATGAAGGAGTTAGGCCAGATATTTTAATTTTAGGAAAAGCCTTAAGCGGTGGTGTTTTACCGGTATCTGCGGTACTTGCAGACGATTTTATCATGATGAATATAAAGCCAGGAGAACATGGTTCAACTTATGGAGGAAATCCATTGGCTTGTGCAGTTGCAATTAGTGCACTAACTGTTATCAAAGAAGAAAAGTTGGCTGAAAATTCGGAAGCAATGGGCCAACTCTTACGCAATGAATTGAGTAAACTCAACTCTCCGTATATCAAAACCATCAGAGGAAGAGGATTGCTCAATGCAATTGTCATTAATCATCCCAACCCAGAAGCGGCATGGGATTTATGTTTGATTTTAAAAGAAAAAGGACTTTTAGCCAAACCAACCCATGGAGATAAAATTCGTTTTGCTCCGCCATTGGTCATTAATCAAGCACAGATTTTGGAATGCGTTGGTATTATTTCTGCTGCTTTGAAAGATCTATCTTAGGCAAAAAAGACATAATCATTGTAATGGCTGTGAAGGCAAGTAGGAGAAACAATCCTACTTGTTTTTCCGGGCATTCACCTGCAGCACAAGTGGTAAGTAATAAATAATTTCTAACTGCCCAAGCAAAAATCATTGCAGTCAAAAAAACATTGACTCTTTTAGCCCAAATTTTGGGTATCAAAAATAAACCGGCGGCTATACTCCCCATATAAACAATAAACATTCCTGGTCTACCAAATCGAGTTCCATCTGCTTTAAAACCGGTGATCGTTAAATTCTTGCTTTCTATGTAAACCAACGGCATAAAGCATACTAAAATGGCTAATACAACAGCTATAAATCCAATTGTTTGAGAATATTTCATTTTTTTGATTGTGCAGCAAAGTTAACTTAAAAGTCTTTCACGAGTTTAATCTCATTTCTGTATAATAATATTCTACCATCGTTCTCTAATTGCTTTAACAATCTAGAAATGACCACTCGAGAAGTGGCCAATTCGTCTGCAATTAAATAATGAGATGCTTTAATAACGCTGGAACCAGATACTTGTTTTTTCTCGCGTAAATATGAAATCAATCGCTCGTCTAATTTATGAAACGCAATAGATTCAATATTCTTGAGTAATTCTAAAAAGCGTTCGTTAAAACTACGCATGATGTAATTTTTCCAACTTGGATACTTACACAACCACTCTTCTAACTTAATATGAGGAATGGCCAGTAACTCAACGTCTTCTTCAGCAATGGCTTTTACTTCGCTTTTTTTTGCTTCAACACAGCAACTGTATGCCATAGAACAACTCTCGTTACTAGATAAATAGTACAACAATAATTCCTTTCCGTTTTCGTCTTTTCGTAACACTTTAATAGTACCCTTTAAAATCAAAGGCATATATCGGATATACTTACCGTAATCCATGATCAAATCTCCCTCCTTAAACTGTCTTACTTCACCAAACTGGTACATTTCTGTAACCAACGCTGGTTCAAATATGGCGTCAAATGGCGTGACATTTTTATTCATGCTTAAAAGTGATAGTTCAATACAAAGTTATACAGAACCATGTTCACTTTATTCAATTCATATTTTGCTTGTTGATACAAATCACCTTGGTTCCATTTACCAACAATTAATACTTGCGCATCCATTCCTTGAAACATGCCAGCAAAAGCATAGCGTACATCTAGATTAACCTGCATGTAGGAGGGCATCCCAAATTTATTCAGTTGGGTATTACGAACATCAGGTAATTTAAAATATCCACCTGCTACATTCAATTTCAATCTTTTTTGTGGGATTGAATACGCCGCTTTAGCAACCACCCCATGTACATCGCCAAAACCTTCATTTCTTTCTCTAGGCATAAAAGTAAAAAAAGGATTACGCCCCCACTCTCTTGGCATTAAATACCTTCCTTCTTTCGTGATTCGATTATAATTTAAAGAGAAATCCCATATGGGTGTTTTGTATCCAACTCTTGCTCCATAACTAAAAGAGCCATTGTCTTTTTCTATAAATCTTTTTGCAGGATCTTCATTACCTCCGTCTTGTAAAGCATGTTGTTTAACTGCTTGTAAAGAACCATAGTATTGATGGTCTTTTTCTTGTGCAGGTAGCGTAAAATCCAATTGAAATAATGCTGAATTAAATACTTTAGGAACCACTAAATTCCAAACATGCAATGTGGCCTTCTTTGAAATGGTGTGATGTATTCCTACTTGCATTAAATTACTTGCTTCTACATTGCCAGGATAACCAGCTTTGCTTCCATCAGCGTTAACACCTGAAGGATATATGCCAATGGACTCTCCAACTCCATACCATTTTACTGTACCTCTTGGTGAAATGGCATATAACAATCCTCCTTCAATTTTTGTTTTTAGTAAATCGTTGAACTCCATCCAAACACCTTCAACACCCGTAGGTCGCATACGACCATCTTGCAAATTAATAAAAAGGGTATTAATCAATTGTCTACCAAAACTAATATGCGACTTTTTGAAATTATATTTTAAATAGAATTCTTCTAAACGATCCAAATCCATTTTATTATGCGGATCTTCAATATCAAACAAAGTAGTTTCATATCGACTACCTAGACCAGTTAACGGATCTTTTTTAGTTAAGTCAGATGAACCTATATTAAAAATATAAAAACCGCTAACGGCAAACTGAAAGCCTTTAAATTTTGCAGTTTCATATCTTATTCCTCCACCCGCTGCGTTTGCATAAAAATCAGTGAGGCCTTTTGCATTATCTGTTGCCATAAAAAAATACCGAAAATGCCCATTCACTGTTCCAGATTTAAAAGCATACAATAACGAACTAGTATCTAATAGATTTTCTTGCTTCCCCTTCCACATTTCTGGTTTGGCAGCAATTTCTTGGTGTTGTGAAAATGCAGTGGCAGAGCAGAGCAATAATGCTACTACTGAATATATAAAACGCATATTTATTTATTTAGTCATTAACGAAATTCATAATCCACCCCTGTAACTTGAGACAACAATGTATTAGGTGCGTCCAATATGATGGCATTCTTTTCTGGAGTAGGTGTTACGGGTGAATTTTTCTTTAAATATTCCAACATCGTGCCATGCAACGTATAAGGCGTATTTTTAGGATTTTGTACGTTTCTCATTCTGCACAACATATCTGCAGGATCGCCATCACGCTCACAAGCACAAATGGTATAAATTTTATTGTTATCGATCAAAGAATTGCCAACTTTAACTTCTTTGACTCTTTTCCCTTTTTCTGCAAAAGCTTCAAACTTTACTGTCATTCCTTTAAACTTAATCACCCAACCGCCAAATCGTTCTACTGCATCTTTTGCAAATACATTATTGAGTTCTTTTTCTAACCAATCCAATAACTGCTTCCCAGTAACAGCGCCAGTTCTAACCGTACTATCTACTGGTAGCATATCAAAAATAAATCCTTCGGTAATGGGAATATTTCCTGTAGAATCAGGGGTTGTTCTTGGGGGACAAAATCTAAATCCATTAGACAAAACAATATCTGTTTCAGGTAGTTTCCATTTTAATGCATTAAGGATTAATGTATCAATTGGATTTTCTACCACAAAATATCGATACAATGGTATGGTGCTATACCCTGCAACTTTATAAATTTGATTCGCAAATGGTTGTTCATATTGATTGATTAAGGCAACCATATTCTTATCTGCTTTGTAAATGGAAGCATTCACTTCATCCAAATGGTATTCATCATTTACTAATTTTCCGTCTTTAAAACTCAATTGTAATTTTCCAACAAAAGAACCAAATGCACCGGGCTCCACTACTTTTGCATATTTACAAACAATCGGTTTTCTAACACGTTCATGGGTATCACCTCCTAAAATATAATCTACGCCTGCACACTCAGGCTGATTGGCCAAATGCAATTGCTGCGATAAACCCAAGTGGGCTATCACCATCACAGCAGCACATTGCTCTTGATTTCTCAACACATCAATATAATGCGCAATATTTTCTTCTGGTTTGGTATAAATAATTCCTTTACTATAATTAGGTGATTGTCTTAATGGAACCAATGGATCTGTATAACCAATGAATCCAATTTTAATGCCGTTAGTATGCCAGATATGATAAGGGGGAAAAATCAATTCTCCTTTTTTACCTTCTCCTAAATCGTGATACATATTGGCGCATACTTTGGGCGCGTGTAATGCTCCCAATAAAGTTTGCATGGCTTTCTTGTAATAAATCACTTCCCAATTTCCTGGCAAATACAAATCGTAATTCAATGCATTTAAAATGGGCACCATGGCTTTACCCAATGTTTTAACCGACAACTCACTGCCCTGAAACATATCCCCTGTGTCAATTAAGAAACTATTGGGATTACGTTTTTTCTCTTTTTCTAAAAAAGTGGCTAAATGCGCATACCCACCCGTTTTTCTAAAAACAGATTTCCCATTCTCCCAAAACAATTCATCATGCGGATGCACTTGGCAATGAACATCCGTTGTTTGCAATATGGTTAAAGTAGTGGTTCCGTCCGCATCAGCTGAACCCGAATTTTCTTGATTATTTATGGCAGCAGCCACTTCATTTATCCCAGTTGCAGAAACCAATCCAACTCCACCTAAAGCACCAATTTGTTGTATGAATTTTCTTCTATTATTAGACATACGATTTATTTTTTGGCTTTTTCAGCAATAGGTTTATAGGGACCGTATTTATGTTGTTTTTCAGAAAAGGAATCTGCGTAAGGACCAAAGGGATGGTCAATGGGTTTCTTTGAAATATCAGGCCAATCTTTGGGCACTGCAATATGTGGACGAGATTGAGCCAATACATATGCGGAAACATCCCAAGCTTCTTCATCAGTTAATTGTGGATTTTCATGGGTAACGCCCAATGGCATATTGTATTTAATGTATTTGGCAAAGTTGGTGATTCGGTATAATCCTGTTCCATCATTGAAACTATGTTTACCCCAAAGCGGAGGGAAACTGTATTCAATTTTATCCGGATTCAAAACACCTTCTCCATTTGCCTGATGGCAGCTCTGGCATTTGGTTTCATAAACAGTTTTACCATTTTTGGGATCTGCAGCCCTATCTAAAAATGCCAAGTCTTTTAAACCAGCCCCCACCGCCTTCTCGCCTTTTGGAACATTCGATCCAATATGATTAATATAAGCAACAATCGATTGCATTTCTTTACTAGCTGTATCTAATGCTTTTCCATTTAAACTTCGCTCAAAACAATCATTTACTCTTTTGTAAATATTTTCTGAAGTACCACTTCTTGCTCTAAACTTTGGATAGGTAGCAGCAACTGAACCATAATTATTTCCAAATGCCATTGTACCTGCTTGCAAATGACAGTTTTGACAATTTTGCCCATTCGTGATTTGCAAAACAGATCCGTTGGGTCCTAAATACTTTGCAGTATGTGCAATTAATTCTCTTCCATAATATACCTGTTCTTTTAATACTGGATCTGCTATAGCATCCATTGCTTTTGGTTGCCAATATGCCACTGTTGTTGCAACCGCATTTTCCTTCTCTGGCTTTGCCTCTGGAAATGGAGGTGTTATTGCTTTTTCATTAGAAGATTTGAACCAACCTGAAATAGTATCAGCATTAAAAATAAGCAATGGCAATATGATTATAAAAGCAACTAATACTATAATCAGATTCAGCATTCGCTGAATCATTTTGATTAGACTTTGTTCTTTTAAACTAGGCTTTTCAGCTTCCATTTTAGTGAGATTAACTTATTAATTAATGAGGTAGTTTTTTCATGAAAACGCCATATAAATAAGTACCTACAATAGCAAAAAAGAAAACAACAATCATAGACAAAAAGCCATATCCAATATTTACCACCATTGGCCCAGGGCAAGCTCCACTTAAAGCCCATCCTAAACCAAATATGGTTCCGCCAATCAAGTAACGAGTAATTGATTTATCCTTTGGAAAAAATACGATTGGGTTACCATGAAAATCCCTGATATTAAATTTCTTAATTAAAGCAACCCCAATCACACCCAATGTTACAGCAGTTCCAATAATTCCATACATATGAAAAGCTTGGAATCGAAACATTTCTTGAATTCTAAACCAGGAAATGGCTTCAGATTTTGCCATTACAATCCCGAAAACAATTCCTAGCAATAAAAATTTGATGAATTTCATTATTTAAAAAATTAATGGCATGATTAAATAAGTCATTGCTAATCCTCCAATGAAGAATCCAATAACTGCAATTAAAGAGGGTAATTGTAAATTGGATAAACCACTAATGGCATGTCCAGATGTGCATCCTCCTGCATATCTAGAACCGAATCCAACCATTAATCCACCAAACGCTAAGATTAAAAAGCCTTTTAAACTAAATACAGCGTCCCATCCAAACAACTCTTGAGGCTGTAGAGATGCTGGTGCAGCTATACCCATCTTACTTAAGTCGTTAATGGTGGCGGATGATATTTCAACTGGTTGTCCACTCGATAAAAATTGGGAAGCAATATAGCCACCAATAATTGACCCAATTAAAAAGACAATGTTCCATATTTGTGCCTTCCAGTTAAAATCAAAGAATTTGGTTTTCTTTCCCAATCCTGCTGCCGCACAAATGGTACGCAAATTAGATGAGAATCCAAACGACTGTCCAAAATACAATAGGAAGAACATGATGCTGGCAATCATGGCCCCAGAGAACCACCAAGCCCAAGTTTGGGTAATTAATTCGCGCATATGTATATGTTATTATTTAAGATGAAATGAAATGATTGGTTTAAATAAATGGTTAATCAATTTCTCGGTAGCACTTTGGTGAAGCATTCCTCCTTTTCCATGTGTACCAATACAGATCATATCCATATTGGTCATCTGATTAAAATGAATCACTCCATTTTCAACATCTTTATCGTTAATGATATGACATTCAAATTTGTTAATTGAATTTAAATTAGCAAACTGCTGCATATTTAATTCAATAGCCGCTTTAATTTCAGCAATCTCCCCAGAAACAATCTGCAATAAATGTAGTGTTGGATTAAATGCTTTCAAAATCTTATGCATTAAAGCTAGGTTCTCTGCAGTAGGCTTTGAAAAATCGTGTACTAATAATAAATGATTAATGGTTAAATCAGATCGGTCACACTTTAACGACAATACAGGAATAGTAGATTTTCGAGCGACCATTTGGGTGGATGTGCCAGATATCTTCTCCTTTAAACCCCAAGCTCCTTTTGTTCCCATTACCACTAAATCCATTTTTGCAGATTGAGCATAATCTACAATAGCATCCGTGGTTTTACCCAATAATAAATGGGTATTAATTGCTGATCCATAAAGGGTTTTCAAATTTGCCAATTTCCTTTCGGCAATTTCTTTTTGTTTTTCTACATAGGCTACATCAATTTCTCCACAAGTACTAATATTACCCGCTGAGTCCATGGTAACCGTATCTGGCACAGACAAAACATGCAAAAAATGTATTTCTGTACTTATTTTCTCTTCTAATTTTTTTACCATCAAATAGGCAAATTCAGATTGAACAGAGAAATCAGTAGGTATTAATATTTTCAAGGTTTCCATTTTCATTATTTGGGTTAGTGAACAAATTGGGCAACATTTTGCCAAGTACCACCATTAATTACATTTTTAAACCCTTGTTGCTCTAACAATGATTTGGCCATTCCACTTCTATTGCCACTTCTACAAAAAACAATGATATTTTTCTTGTCTTTGAATTGTGCAATTTCCTTAGTTAAGTTGTCAAGTGGAATATTTACTGATCCTTTAACGTTCCCGTCTGCGAACTCTCCTGGAGTTCTTACATCCACCAAAAAAGCGCCTTCAGCTATCACAGACTTTAAATCTACCGAAGGTCCACCTCCAAATAATTGACTAAATATACTCATGACTGTATTATTTAAATTGTTGTAAAATATTTACTAATCCTGCTTTAGGAACAACACCGCTTTGTCTCCAAACCGCTTCCCCTTTTTTAAAAACAATCAAGGTAGGAACTCCCTGAACTTGATAAGCAGCTGCTGCTTGTGGATTCTTGTCTACATCCACTTTTATAATAGTTACTTCGTCTCCTAAACTGTCTTTCACTTCTTTCAAAATGGGCGACATCATTTTACAAGGACCGCACCATTCTGCAAAAAAGTCTACCAAAACAGGTTTATCCGATTGTATCATTTCATTAAATGTCATAACCCGTTATTTTATTGATTAACTGTTTTTGTTTTATCTTCTTTTTGAAACATACCCAGTAACAAAGCCCCCATCATTGCTCCATACAAGGTACTGTTGAGTGGCTTTGAAGTAATTGCACAGGTTCCTGAATCGCAACCAATCTGTTGCCAATAAATATATCCTGCAATTGCGCCTATCAAAGACCCAATCAAGTAAAGCTTATTCTTATTTAACCACTTCTTCATAACTGATCTCCTCTGTTGTTTTTGATGTTTTTTTCATTGGAGTGTAACAACCTCCGGTTCCGCAACAACCTGTATTAAAAAGGGCCATAATCGTGAATAAAAAACCAGCCACTCCAAATATGGCATCTTTATTGGCAATTGCTTGTATAATGATTGCAATACCTGCCAATAAACGAACAACACGCATAAAACTCCAATTATTGAATATTAATTCCTTCATAATCCGATTATTAATTGAATACAAATGTAGAATAGCAAAATGGGCTAATTGGTAACAAAGGTTACAAAGCTGGCATACACTCCTGTGAGCGCCAAAAGAGTTTAAGCGTGCAGCACATTCTAAGGTTGGCAATGATACCTGCTACTGCTGTTATAGCTGCAACTGAGTACAAAGCCCCATTCAGTCCTATCCAGTCTGCTAAAAAACCACTCAATAAAGCGCCTATTACATAACCTCCATCTCTCCAAAATCTAAATACCCCCATTACTTCTGCTCTTTGGGTGGGGTGTGCATTCTCTGCAACAACAGTTAAAAAATTAGGATAAACCAACCCTGTTCCTAAGCCCAGTAAAACGGCGGCTATAATCGCGCCAGTAAAAGAAATAAACACCACCAAAAATACAATTGCCAATGCCTGCAAGAGCATACCTACTGTTATCAATTGTTTTTTACAAAAATGATCCCCCATTTTTCCTGTAAACAATTGAGATATCCCCCAAACCATTGGATAAATACCAGCTACAACGCCTACTTCTGCAATGCTAAAAGATCTTTGTATTAAAAGTAAAGGAACCAGCCCCCACATAACCCCATCATTTAAATTATTCACTAACCCATTTAATGTTACCGAACCCAAATTGCGGTGTTTCCAACTTGTTGAAGCCCAAATATTTTTAAGCAATGGAATAGTACTTTGCGCAGTCTCCCTTTGAATAAATGAAGCTGTATCATTTACCCAGAAAAGTGAAATCACCAATCCAGCTAAAACAAAGAATAATCCTGGTACAAAAGGATAAAATGCATATCCAAATTGTGATGCAATTTGTGCAGAAAGATAAGCAGCCAAACCCACAGATAAGTATCCAGCAAATTCATTTATTCCCATGGCTAACCCCCTATTCTTACTGCCTACTAAATCTATTTTCATCACTACCGTAGTGCTCCAAGTAAGGCCTTGGCTTATTCCTAAAAATATATTTGCAACTATAATCCAGTTCCAATGATTGGCGTACATCAAAATAAATGGCACAGGAGATGCCAATAACCAACCAGTCACTAATATTTGTTTACGGGTAAATTTTCGAGATAAAATTCCTACTGCATAATTACTTATTGCCTTACTTATTCCAAAAGCTACAATGAAACTAGTTAATGCAGATGCTGCTGATAAGGAAAATAGGGCTTTGCCAAATTCAGGTAAAATTGATCGCTCCATACCAACCATTGCTCCCACAAAGGCATTGACCAATACTAATAATAGAAACTGGGTTTTATTTTCTTTTAGTCCTTGCATATTGGAATAATAGGAAGCAAGGTAGAATTAAAATATGCTCGCTTTTGTAACAAAAGTTACGCAAACAAAATCAATATAAGTAAGGAACTAGTTTGAAAGATTTTTGCTGATAAGTACGGTACTCAGGAAATTGTTGATTCAGCATTCGTTCCTCCCAATGAAGCTTAATTATTAATACAATCAATAATATAAGCCATATAATTACCTTTTCCCAATTAGGATAATCTATACTAATTCCTGCAGTAAATAACAATACTGCCGTATACATTGGATGCCTCAATAATCGATATGGACCGCTTGTTATTAATGCTGCTTCTACATGTGGCATGGGTAAAATTCGAATTTTACTAATGCGCATTACCCATAATGACCATGAACCTAGCACAATCGCAACCGAAGCAAGAATAAGACCTGTTATATTTAAATTGAATGGATAAGCCGATTGAACCAGCCAACCAATTGAAGAGAATTGGATTAGAACCAGTATATATGCAAAGGGCTTATCCATCAATAGCGCATTGATTAATTGTGTGAAACTTTTACCACTGCATCTAATTTTATGTTTGCTTTAATTGAATTAGATATCAAACAGGCTTTTTCTGTTTTTTCTAATACACGCATTGCCTTTTCTGCATTGTGCTCATCATTTATTACCAAAACTGGTTTTAAAAGTACCGTAGTTATTAGGTACTTACCTTCAGGCTGCTCTAATAATCCTACTGCTTTACAATCAAGCGATTCAAACGCTAATTTAAAATTCTCAGCTATGGCCAAAAAAGTAGTCATATAACAAGAATTGACTGCGGCTACCAATAAATGCTCTGGCGACCATATTCCCGGAATTCCATTTGGAAACTCTGGTGGAGTAGCCACTTCAATTGAACTGTTTAATACGGGTGAACTAATTGTTCCTTTTCTATCACTTGTCCAAACCAAATCAACTTCGTAATGATGTGCGTTATTCATAATGATTAAATTTTCATAAGTTTTGAAGGACAAACAAAATCAGTTTTCGGAATAGCTGTTTCGAGAATTGACTTGTACCCGCCTGCTATTTCTGTAAAGTTTCTATATCCTCTTGCTTGTAGTATACTTGCGGCAATCATACTTCTGTATCCACCTGCGCAATGCATAAAAAAATGTTGTTTAGGATCAATATCTTTTATCCAATCGTTAATATAAGACAATGGTTTATTATATGCATTTTCAATATGCTCAGCAGCAAATTCTGATTCTCTTCTTATGTCAATAACCTGGTCTGTTGTTGGGTCGTAATTTTCTTCAAACAACTTTGCATCAATTCGTTCAATTGTATCTACAGGTTTCCCAGCATTTAACCAAGCTTCATATCCGCCTGATAAAAATCCAATCACATGATCAAATCCAATTCTACTCAATCTAGTAATTGCTTCCTCTTGCTTGTCTTCATTGCAAACTAACAATATGGGTTGATTAACATTGACTATTAACGCACCCACCCAAGGTGCAAAGTCACCATTCAATCCAATATTTACCGACTGAGGAATATAGCCTCTGAAAAAAAGGTCTGAATCTCTAGTATCTAAAATAAGGGCTCCTGTTTCTTCAGCTGCTGCTTCAAATGCTTCTACAGACAAGGGGTTAGTCCCTTCTGATAATACTTTATCAAATGATGCATACCCTTGCTTATTCATTGCAACATTCATTCCAAAATATCCTGGTGGAGGCAATAACCCATCAGTAACAGATTTAATAAAGCTTTCTTTATTTGGCTGATTTAAAGCGTAGTTTACTTTTTTCTGATTCCCCAAAGTGTCAACCGTTTCAGTCATCATATTTTTTCCACATGCACTACCAGCTCCATGAGCAGGATAAACGATGATATCATCAGACAATGGCATTATTTTATTCATTAAACTTTCGTACAACATTCCAGCCAATTCTTCTTTTGTCATATTTGCCACCTTCTGAGCTAAATCAGGCCGACCAACATCTCCAAGAAACAACGTGTCTCCGCTAAAAATGCAATATTCTTTTCCCGATTCATCAATTAACAAAAAAGTGCTGCTTTCCATTGTATGACCTGGCGTATGCAATACTTTAATAGTAATATCTCCTACTTTAAATAAATCGCCATCATTTGCTGTGATGCATTCAAAAGCAGCTTTTGCAGTGGGGCCATAAACAATTTGAGCTCCAGTTTTTTTACTTAAATCTACATGACCACTCACAAAATCTGCATGAAAATGTGTTTCAAAAATATACTTGAGTTGCACATTGTCTTTTGATAATCGATCCAAGTAGGGTTTAGTCTCCCTTAATGGATCAACAATTGCAGCTTCTCCATTTGAAACTATATAATAAGCACCCTGCGCTAAACATCCCGTATAAATTTGCTCAATTTTCATAACCAATATTTTGTATTATTTATGTTGTAAATTTCTGAAACAATCTGTTGACACACCGTATCAAAAGTTACATATATACTTTAGCTGAATTATTTTTTAGCAGTATAGGCATCGGGCGATTTCATGAATTCATCTTTACATTCTGTTGCGCAAAAACCATACACTTTACCCTTGTAATGTGCTGTGTCGGCTATTCCCGCTGTAACAGGCATTCCACAAATAAAATCTCTTTTATTGCTAACCATTTCTGGGGTGAATTTTGGGGCAGAATCTGAATGAACAAGCTGCATAGTTGAGCCATGTTTTACAGGTGTTAAAGTGGATGTTGAATCAGTTTCATTATTCTTGCATGATGCAAATAATAATGAAATAAATAAGACTAATAAAGTGGACTTTAATTGCATGTTACTATTTTAATATTACAAAATTACAAGACAAGAAGTAGCAAAAAAATGAGTATAATCATAAAAAAAGCAGCTTGGGGGAGGCAGCTCTAATTAAACTTTGGTATGCACTAATTCTCAACCGGTTCACCGGCATTCAACCACTCATTCATACCTGCAGAATAATTAACAATATTCTTGAATCCATTCTTCACGAGGATTGAATATGCAATTGCCGCTCTATCTCCTCCTTGACAATGAATCATTACTTTTTTGTCTTTGCTAATTTTATCTAAATTATTGGGTAGCGTACCTACAAATACATTGTCTGCACCTTTAAGATGACCTGAATTAAATTCAGCTACACCACGTAAGTCTACTACTTGAGCAGAAGAATCATTTGCTAATGATTTTGCCTCAGCAAGTTCAACTAAATTCACTGTTTCCAATGTTCCACCAGCATTGGTAAATTCTTGTACAGATGGCAAGTAGCCTGCGATATTGTCTAAGCCAATTCGCATTAATTTTCTGGCTAAATCATCTAACATAGACTCATCAGCTAAAATCATAAAAGGCTCATCATAGGTTAAAAACCATCCTGCCCATGTAGCAAATGAATTATTCCCTTGGATATTTAAACTACCTGGAATAAAGCCAGCTGCAAATTCTGTTTTAGGTCTTGCATCTAACAGCTTAACTCCTTTAGCCATATTCGAATTCACTTCATCAATAGATAACTTTTTGAGCTTTGGAACTTCTGTTAATAATGGACGATCTACTTTATTTAACTTCTTCATCATTGCAAAATATTTTGGCGGCTCAGGCTGATCTGCCAATAAATATTTCGTAAATCCATTCTCATCCGTTGGATATTGAAATGCCCAGTTACGCGCTTTCTCATATCCTACTGTTGTACTAGGCACAGCACCCAAGGCCTTGCCACAAGCAGATCCTGCGCCATGTCCAGGCCATACTTGAATATAATCTGCCAATGCATTAAACTTCTTGATACTCTGGTACATTTGCTTTGCGCCCTTATCTTGTGTACCTACCATTCCTGCTGCTTTCTCTAATAAATCTGGTCTACCAATATCGCCTACAAAAACAAAGTCTCCGGTAAACAACATAACTGGCTCATTGCTAGCCGGGTGATCAGTCAATAAGAAACTGATACTTTCTGGAGTATGACCAGGTGTATGTAATACCTTAAAGCTAAGGTTTCCCAATTTTACAATATCGTTGTCTTTTAATCCAACATGTGGAAATTCATATTCCCATCCTTCTCCACCTTCATCAGATAAGTATAATTGAGCTCCTGTTAATTGAGCCAATTCTCTAGAACCTGCTAAAAAATCTGCGTGGATATGTGTTTCGAAAATATGCGTAATAGTCATATTATTGGCTTTCGCAATTTCTAAATAGGTATCCACATCTCTTTTAGGGTCTATAACTGCAGCAACACCTGCTTTTTGACACCCAATAAAATAACTTGCTTGAGCTAAACTCTTGTCGTAAACGTGCTGAAAAAACATATGGTTTCGTATTTAAGTTTGATTAAAATTGTAATGCAAATATCTGTTCGATAAAATAGTTGTTTGGTAACATTTGTTGCATTTAGTGCCCTCCACCTGTTGGAAAAAACAATTCCTTAATAATGATGTAAATTCCCATTACTAATACAAACCAACCAAAGGCTTTCTTCAATTTTTCTCCTGGAATTTTCTTAGACAAAATTATGCCCCAAAAAATGCCTATTACCGCAAAAGCAGTAAATGTTAATAGTAATTTCCAATCGATTACTTGCGCACCTTGTAAGTCTCCTGTAAAACCAATTAAAGACTTTGCGGCAATTATAAAAAGAGAAGTACCCACCGCTAATTTCATGGGCATTTTAGCCAATAATACCAAAGCAGGTATAATTAAAAATCCGCCTCCGGCACCCACCAATCCAGTTAGTATTCCTAATACTGCTCCTTCCAATAAAATCATTGGATAATTGTAGACCATTGGTGCCGATTCATCAGTAACTGCTTTTTTACCAGGCCTAATCATACTAACAGAAGCCAGTATCATTACCACAGCAAATAATAACATCAAAGCAATTGATTTAGTAATCACCAATCCACCAATTGAAACTATTTCGGCAGGTATTAATGGTACCAACCATAACCTTGTAGCATAAACTGCGGCAATGGAAGGAACCCCAAAAATTAATACTGTTTTAAAATCAACTCTTTTTTGGATGGCACTTTGTACCCCACCAACCAATGCAGTTGATCCCACAATAAACAAAGAATAGGCTGTAGCTAAAACAGGATCAACTCCCATTACATATACTAGAATGGGTACAGTCAAAATTGACCCTCCGCTACCAATTAAGCCCAGAGAAATACCTACTAAGGCTGCAAGCAAAAATCCAATGATAACCATAGAATAAATTTAGAAAGCAAAGTTGCACAAACAAATAAGGACAAATGGTTACAAAAGTTACACTTTATTGAAATGAAAAACCCCCGATTACTCGAGGGTTTCATTTTTGTGCTTCGGAGGTCCCGAGCGGATTCGAACCGCTGTGGAAGCTTTTGCAGAGCTCTGCCTAGCCACTCGGCCACAGGACCTTTTAATGGGATGCAAAAATAGCGGAAACAAACTAATTTTAAAATTCTAAATAAGAAATACCGAATTTTACCAGATAAATATTGGATTATGAACCAAATTGGTGCCAGTGAATTGATTATTAATGAAAGAGGAGCAGTATATCACCTCAACCTTAGACCAGAAGAGCTGGCTAACACCATTATTACCGTTGGAGATCCAGGAAGGGTTGCAGAAGTGAGCAAATATTTTGACACGGTAGAAGGAAAGTACGAACATAGAGAATTTATTACGCATACTGGCTATGTCGGAAAAAAACGAATTTCAGTTGTTTCTACTGGTATTGGCCCTGATAATATTGATATTGTTTTAAATGAATTAGATGCATTGGCCAATATTGATTTTGAAACAAGAACCATTAAACCAACTCATACAAAATTGACCATCGTAAGGATGGGAACTTCTGGATCGCTTCAGGCTTCAATACCAGTAGATAGCTTCGTAGCAAGTACACATGGTTTGGGGATAGACAATCTCCTTAATTTCTATAAATTAAGCAATAACGAAGAAGAGTTGCAAATTCTACAATCCTTTAATGTTCATACCCAAATAGGGCAAAATGGGCTACAGCCATATATTGCTGCTGCATCTACCCATATTCTAAAAGAGTTTGTAACTGGATTTCACCAAGGCATCACGGTAACTTGTCCTGGTTTTTACGGTCCACAAGGAAGAATATTACGTTTACCCCTTCAATTTCCTGACCTGATCAATCAATTGACGCATTTTCAATTTGGACAACATCGCATCAGTAATTTTGAAATGGAAACAAGTGCAATTTATGGATTAGGAAAATTATTAAATCATAACTGCTTAAGCCTAAGTGCAATAGTTGCAAACAGAGTAGAGCAGACCTTTAGTAAAGATGGTGGCAAAGCAGTAGAAAGCCTTATCGTTAAAAGTATAGAAATATTGTCTACAATCAAATAAATATTTTTTTATCAGCTGTATAGATAGTAAATTTGGTTAATGTCTGAAACAATAAGACCCGACATATCTCTTTATCAACAAACTATTTTGGTAGCAAAAGAAGTGTATGAACTCACTTGTAAGCTACCCATACAACAGCAGTTTGTACTTACCTCACAATTGAGAAGGTCAATTATTAATGTTTGCAACAGACTATCCGCTTTTACAGATTGCAACTCAAAATCGACCTTAAAAAGGAACAGTGAATTTTTTATAAAAGTATATGCTGAAATAAAGACCCAAATGAAAATCTCCATTACTTTAGGGCATTTCACTTCAGCAGACCTTATGACACTTGAGAATTCCTTAGATCAAATCCTCATTTTCTGCGAAAGCAATATCCAATCGAGCTACCGCAATTAATCACTAGTTCTTCCTGATTTCAACCTAAATTGCAACATGCAATTGGATTTCAACAAATACCAGGGTACAGGTAATGATTTTATTGTTATAGACAATAGAAATAACCAGGTACAGCTTACTCAAGAACAGATTGCCCATTTATGTCATAGAAGATTTGGTATTGGTGCAGATGGATTGATGTTGCTAAATCTTCAAGAGGGCTTTGATTTTGAAATGAAGTATTATAATTCAGATGGGGCCGAAGGCAGTATGTGCGGAAATGGCGGAAGGTGCTTAACCCAATTTGCAAGAGATGCTGGCATTTTAAAAAGCCATTATGCTTTTATTGCATCTGATGGAACACATGAAGCCATTATTGAAAAAACAGGATGGGTTAAATTGAAAATGAGCGATGTTCACTCAGTTAAAGAGCAAGACGGCGCTTTTATTTTAAACACAGGCTCACCCCACTATATTCAACCAGTGAATCAACTTAATGAACTTGATGTTTTTTTGGAAGGTCAAAAGATCAGGTATAATACCCAATTTAAAAACGAAGGCATCAATGTAAATTTTGTAGAGCAAGAACCAAACGGCTCATTAATGGTTAGAACCTATGAACGAGGGGTAGAAGACGAAACCTATAGTTGTGGAACCGGAGTAACTGCCGCAGCGTTGAGTAATAAAAATGCAGTTATTGGATTCAATACTGTTTCCATTGTTACAAAAGGAGGGGCTTTAACCGTTGAATTTGAAAAAAAGGATCATCAACATTATCAAAATATATGGCTCTGTGGGCCAGCAACATTTGTATTTAAGGGCACCATCGCATTATAAATAAACACCAAAGGCTTTCAAGGATGATTCAATATTTCAAAAATATCAACGGACAAACAATTGAAATTCCAAAAGCCGACCAAGGTGTTTGGGTAAATTTAGTTCCCCCTTTTAAAGAGGAAGAGTTCATAGAATTGAGCAATGAATTAGAAATTCCAATAGAGTTTTTAAGAGACTCGCTGGATATAGATGAGCGTCCTCGTTATGAAATGGAAGATAATGTAAAGATTATCATTATAAAAACACCCACGGAAAATAATTCATTCAACGATTCAGATGCTTTTTACATCACCATCCCCATCTGTATTATCCTTACACATAACCAAATTATTACAGTCAACTCTTTTGACAATGGTGCCATCAAAAAATTCCTGAATACTTTTCAAAAAAGACATCCAGACAAAAGAAATATGATGGTGCTAAAAGTGTTTGAAAAAGTGGTTCAAACTTTTTTAGATTATCTAAAAGAAATCAATCATAATAGAAACCAATACGAGCAAAGCTTATACGATAGTAATAGTAATGTAGACTTACTTAAATTAATGAGAGTACAAAAAAGCTTGGTTTATTTTGTTACTGCACTTAGGAGTAATGAAATGCTCATGATGAAAATGGAACGAACCAATTTTCTAGGTTTAAATGAAGACGAAAGAGAATTTCTTCAAGATTTAATAGTTGATACCAGCCAAGCATTGGAGATGGCCAATATCTACACGAATATATTAAGTAGTACAATGGATGCATTCGCCAGCATCATTAGCAATAACTTAAACAATGTTATGAAGCGGCTGACTTCAATTACTATTATCTTATCACTACCGATCTTAGTAACAAGCATTTATGGAATGAATGTAGACCTCCCCTACCAACATTCTAATCATGCATTTTATATTCCCGTAATCATTTCTCTTTTTGTATCAATTGTTATTGGAGGTTATTTTTATAAGAAAAAATGGTTTTAAATGCCCTTATTTAATGTTCGCGTTTACGGTTTACTAATAGATCAATACCAACGTTTATTGGTAACAGATGAATTTATTAGAGGAAGTTATATCACCAAATTACCCGGTGGAGGATTAGAATTTGGGGAAGGAACCAGGGCTTGTTTACAAAGAGAATTCATTGAAGAAACAGGTATTGAAGTGAATGTGGGTGCACACTTTTACACAACAGATTTTTTTCAAATTTCTGCTTTCAACAATAAAGATCAAATCATCTCAATTTATTATTTGGTTCATGCTGCAGATACAAGTAAAATAAAAACATCTGAAATACCGTTCAATTTTAGCAAAGACCAAGTAGCTGATCCAAATGGTGAGTCTGAAGTGTTTAGATGGATACCCCTAAAAGAACTAACCCCTGAATCAGTTACATTACCCATTGACAAAGTGGTCATTCAATTATTGAAAGAAAACACCTAATCCAGGTTTATCAGATAATATTATTTTCCCTTGTTCGTATTCAACGCCTTTTGCATTTGCTTCTGCAAGCAATAATGGGCCATCCATATCAACGTAGTCCAATTGGGGTAAGAAATGCCCGATGGCAGCTGAACCAATTACTGATTCATTCATACTTCCCATCATCACTTTTAAATTAAGCGACCGAGCTTCTTGAATCATTCTTCTTGCAGGAGTGATACCACTGCACTTGGTTAACTTAATATTAATCCCATGAAAAAAACCTACACATTTTGCCACATCCTGTTCACTCACACAAGACTCATCTGCAATCAATGGCAAAACAGATTGATTGAATAATATTTTCATCCCTTCCCAATTATCTTTAGCCAGTGGTTGTTCTATTAATTCAACACCCAACTGTGCCAACTCGGGAATAAGCTTTAATGCCTGCTCAGTTGTCCAACCAGCATTGGCATCCACCCTAAAAATGGCGTCAGTATGTTTACGGAGGGCTTGAATAATTCCTATATCATCCGGCGTTCCTAATTTGATTTTATATATGGGCCAAGGCTTGGCCTTCAATTTTTCAACCATTTTTTCGATGGAGTCAATTCCAATGGTATAATCACATTGTGGCAAATCGGCACTCCATTGGGTATTCCATAATTGATACAATGGCTTAGCCTTCATGTGGCCATACAAATCCCAGCCAGCCATATCTAAAGCAGCAACCAAGAAAGGATTTTGTGGAAATAAATGGTGCAAATAATGCCAATACCTTTCAGGATCAGTAAGTGCAAATTTCTCCACCAACTTTTGTTTTTTTGTTAAATCATCCACCATTTGATCCACAGAAATATTGTAATAAGCAATTGCAGGAGCCTCCCCGTATCCAATAAAAGGTCCAACAGATAATGCTACCAACAATGCAGTTTGATGCGTTTTTGTTCTACCATTAGAAATGGTAAAAGCATCAACAAAAGGAAGATTGGTTTGAGTAAATTGAAGTACCACTGTTTTATTTATCTCCCTGATTTATGAATAAATGCCAAAAGTTCTTGATTAAAATCATCAGCAGACATCAACTCCTCAATTGTTGTATGCATTCGATAGCACCAATAATGATTGGGGTTTGCAGGCACATTAATTTGTTCCTCTAATGGATCCTCTCTTCTGATTTTTTCATTCATGCCCATCAAGTCTTGTATCTGAAAAACACTCCACATGGCAGGTGAATATAAATGTTGCAAAACAATGGCCTTATTGATCCATGCTTCACAGTAATAAGGAGCATCTCCCCATTGCCCTAATTCATGGTTATAAAATTCTTGAATTTTACCCTTATCTTCTTCCCACCAACCCCTAATGGTACTCATATCGTGTGTAGAAGGAGTTACTACGCTCAAGTATGGAGCATCATTTGGATGAAAAAATGCTGTAGCTGGATTTTTGGGCATTCTTTGAATCTCTAAACTTAACAATCCCAACTGTTGCATTACTTCAGGTACACATCCAGGAACCATTCCTAAGTCTTCCCCACAAACCAACATATTCGTTACACGCTTTAAAGCAGGCAATTTATTATAGGCTTCCTTTTTCCAAAAATCATCTTGTTGTTTAAAGAAATAATGAGAATACAAACTTCTTAACTGTTGCTGGGTACTGAACTCTAAATTTTTAAACGATGAAGTGCTTTCAATTCCATATCTAAAATGGAAATAGGATCCTGTACCATCTGCATCAAATAATATGATATTACTAATAAGGCTGAAAAGCCCTTTCTTTATTTTTTCATGGTAAACATCTTGATCTAAAGAAGCAAAATGTTGCTCTACTTGTCTTTGTGTTTCAAAGCCGTTTTTTAATCCGTAAGTTCCATCCTTGTGATTGATTAAGAACATACTTTTAACCAACTCATTATCGTAACCAAACACTTCCCAAAGAACAGCATCAGTTATATAAGGTTTTGTATAACGACTATAATCAAACCAGATACCTTGTTGTGCAAAAGTTACTAGTGATATAGGAATGGCCGGAACAAAATGTCCCATGATTCCTTCTACCGCATGCAATGGAATACTCCAAATTCTAAAGAACCCGAGTATATGATCAATTCTGAATGCGTCAAAATAATGGCTCATTTGTGCAAACCGCTGTTTCCACCAAGCAAATCCATCCTCTTGCATCCGTTGCCAATTATAAGTTGGGAAGCCCCAATTCTGACCTGTCACTGCAAAATCATCAGGAGGTGCCCCAGCTTGAAAATCCATATGAAACAAATCTGGATGTTGCCAAGTGTCTGCACCATGTCTGAATACCCCAATAGCTATATCGCCTTTTAAAATTACTCCTTTTGAATGTGCGTATGCAGTTGCTTCCTTTAATTGCAAATGCAAATGGTACTGCAAAAAATAATAAAAGGAGATATCGTGATACGCAGCCGATTTAGGGTGTGTCAATTCAGCTATATCTTTCTCTTTGTAGTTTTTGTAGGCCGGCCATTTTCCAAAATCAACTGTCTTATACTCATCTCTTAAATAACAAAATGCAGCATAAGAAACCAACCAATACTTGTTCTGCTCAAAAAACGCTAAGAAGGATTTATCTTCAAATAATTCCTTCCCAACAGATTTAAATACTTTTTTTGCAAAGCCCAATTTTAGATTAATCACTGCTGCATAATCTACAGTGGACATTGCGTTTAGTTGCAATCGATCTTTCTCTAATTGCTGTAATTGTTTTGAATGTTCTTTACCAGCAATTTTAGCCAAGTTAAGGTAGAGCGGATGTAAAGCAAAAGCAGAAATAGCCGCGTAAGGATAAGAATCTTTATTGGTATTGGTTGCGGTAGTATCATTGACAGGCAAAAGTTGAATCATTTTTAATCCAACCATTGATGCCCAATCAGACATCTTAATTAAATCGGTAAACTCTCCTACACCAAAACTAGATTGGCTTCGCAAACTAAATACCGGAATGGCCACACCAGCCCCTTTCCAAGATTGATTAGGCAAGTAAGTAAATCCATCATTTACTATTGTAAGTTGCTTTTTTACTACTTGATTATGTACTATTCGATTATCACCAGATTCAAATTGAACCAGCTTCTTTAGTTCCAAATCGTATACCCCATATTTATATGCAATGGGAAATTGTTCTTTCCCAAGGTTCAAGCTGATTTCAAAAAATGGGGTTTCCACTTTTTTCTGCATTAATAGCAAATTTTCCTCGGACCAATTATTTGCTTTACTAAATGAGCCAGAAATACAGAGCACTTGATTCTTAGAAAGTAAAGGGCTTTTAACTCTAAATAAATGCGTGGAAGACTTTTCTGCTTTTATTTTATTTTCTGTTTGAGCCTCCTTCAATAAAACATTTTGAAAAGCTTCTGTATAAAAGGCATTTTCAAAATAGCCCGCATGATTCCAAGTATCAATGATTTGTATTTGACTTGCCTTATATGCTTTAATATCAATGACTCTGTCAGAACCCCAATCCACTACTGTGGAACCGTCCGCATTCATCAAAACATAATTGTATTGCACTGTTTCTTTTGCTAGATCTTCTAACCAGTCAATACTTACTGTCCAAGCTTGTTCATTAAGGTATTGCATGGGTATTGCATTGGCTATATCCCCATTACCTAATAATACATGGTTACCTGTTAAAAAAAGATTCTGCCCAAACTCTGTATGATAGTGTAATTGAAAATTTAGTTTAGTAGGTGCAGTTTTTGAGGCCGACTTCTCGGCTGTTTTTTTTACAGTTGTTTTTTTTACAGCAGCTTTTTTTACAGCAGTCTTTTTAGGTGCAGCTTTATTCACTACCGTTTTTTTATCGGGAGCAATAACTTTCGCCTTTTTTTCTACAATAGGAAGTTCCTCCTTTGCAGCAATCGTTTTTTTTGAAGTAGCCAATGGAAAAAATTTATTGACGCTAAAATAGTAAACAATGTGTAACTAAGACACTTTAATTACCTGAAAGTATCATATCAGCTGCTTTTTCAGCTATCATAATGGTGGCAGCATTGGTATTACCTGATACAATGGTAGGCATGATTGAAGCATCTACCACTCGCAATCCTTTTACTTTTTTCACTTTTAATGTATGGTCAACCACCCCCATGGCATCATTCCCCATTTTGCAGGTGCCCACAGGATGATACAAGGTTTCAAGTGTTTTTCGAATATGGTCTAAAATGGCATCATCAGAAGCATCGGCAGCAGGGAATGAACTCGTTCCATTTGAAAATGCTCCCAAAGCTGGCGCATTCAAAATATTGATCGATTTTTTGATGGCTTTCAACAACAACAATTGATCATTTTCTGAATGAAGTGCTTGATGATTAATGATTACACTATCAGTTGGATTAGCGGATTTTAATCCAACTGTTCCCCTGCTTTCAGGGTGCAATAAAATAGACATGATTGAAATGCTATCTGTAGTTGGAAAAGTTTTTAAATTATAAATATCTGTTGAATAATCCTTCGCTATTCCTATTGGTGCAAAATGATATTGTATATCGGGCCTGGATTGGTTCAATTGAAGCTGAATAAATGCATTGGCTTCTAATGGGCTATTACCTAAAGGGCCTTTTTTAAACAATAAATGTTGCAAAATGGCTTTCCTTTTATTCCAAGGTTTTAATAATGAATTAGCGGAAGGCGTATTGGTTTCAATGGTTACTCCACTCCAAAAATGATCTTGCAAATTTTTACCAACACCTGGCAATGCTACCAAAACATCTATTCCCACTCGTTTCAATTCAGTAGAGTCTCCAATACCTGAAAGCATCATTAGCTGGGGTGATTGAATGGCACCAGCTGATAATAAAACCTCTTTATTACAATTGATTCTTTCAGACTGTGTATAGGCAGAAGATACTTCAACCCCTACAGCTCTCCCATTTTCTATGATTACTCGTTTAACTCTTGTATTAATTTTTACAACCAGATTTTTTCTTTTCATAGCAGGCTTTAAAAATGCATCTGCCGCACTAAATCGCTTGTTGTTTTTTATATTAAACTGTAATAGATGAGCTCCTTCTTGCACATCGCCATTGTAATCCTCATTTTTGGGTATGCCAATTTGTTCACAAGCATCAACAAAAGCCTCAGCAAATACACTGGGTTGTTTAGCATAGCTAATATACATGGGCCCTTCCTGACCATGGTAAGCAGATTCAATATTTTCATTTAGTTCAGATTTAATAAAATAAGGCAATACTTTATCATACGACCAACCTGGGTTTCCAAGTTCAGCCCACTCATCAAAGTCGGCCTTATTTCCTCTTACATAGGCCATAGCATTGGTAGAGCTACTGCCTCCAAGGGTTTTCCCTCTTGGTATATATAATTTACGATTATTCAATGAAGGCTGAGGAGTACCCCAAAATTGCCAGTCTACTTCAGATCGATGAAGTTCTCCATATGCACCCGGAATATGTATTTCCGTTTTTTTATTTGATCCACCTGCTTCAATAAGCAATACCTTGTTTTCCGGATTTTCTGATAACCGATATGCCAACACAGAACCTGCTGAACCTGCCCCAATTATGATAAAGTCGTACGTCATATCTTAAATATACTTAAAGTACACTTATATTTGTAAACTAACAATTGTTCGTATATGAATTTGAATGAAAATCGCAATGAAGATTGGATGAAATTAATGCTGAGCGAAATGAGACAGCGCATGGAAAAAATTGCATTAGGAGGAGGTAAAAAAGCAATTGAAAAACAAAAAGAAAGAAATAAACTAACAGCAAGGGAACGAATTACCTATTTGTGTGACTCAGCACAACCATTTACTGAAATTGGCGGCTTTGCTGGATTTGGCATGTATGAAGAAGATGGTGGCTGCCCTGCGGGGGGAACCGTGGCAGGAATTGGTTATATCAGTGGTAGGCAGTGCGTCATTGTAGCGAATGACCAAACAGTTAAAGCGGGTGCATGGTTTCCAATCACTGGAAAGAAGAATTTAAGAATGCAAGAAATTGCAATGGAAAATAGACTACCCATTATTTATTTAGTAGATAGTGCGGGGGTGTTCCTTCCAATGCAAGACGAAATATTTCCCGACAAAGAACATTTTGGAAGGGTCTTTAGAAATAATGCAAGAATGAGTGCTATGGGCATCACCCAAATTGCAGCTGTGATGGGGGCATGTGTAGCTGGGGGGGCTTATTTACCCATCATGAGTGATGAAACTTTGATGGTAGAAGGCAATGGCAGCATTTTTTTAGCAGGTTCTTATTTAGTAAAAGCTGCAATAGGTGAAGATATTGATAATGAAACTTTAGGTGGAGCAAATACGCATACAGAAATTAGCGGCATAGCAGATTATAAGTTTAAAACAGAACAGGATTGTTTAGATCATATAAAAAAAATAATAAGCAAAATTGGGGCCCCAGAAAAAGCTGGATTTGATCGTGTAAGTCCTGCTCCTCCAGTTAAAAATCCATCAGACATTTACAGCATCATACCAGAAGGAAATTTGAAGCCCTATGATATGTTAGAAATAATTGAACGAATGGTTGACAACAGTGAATTCAATCAATTCAAACAAGACTATGGCAAAACCATTTTATGTGGTTATGCTCGAATTGAAGGATGGGCTGTTGGCATTGTAGCCAACCAAAGATTGGTGTGCAAGAGTAAAAAAGGCGAAATGCAAATTGGTGGAGTGATTTACAATGACAGTGCAGATAAAGCTGCACGATTTATCATGAATTGTAATCAAAAAAAGATTCCATTGGTTTTTTTACAAGACGTTACAGGATTCATGGTAGGCAGTAGAAGTGAACACAGTGGCATCATTAAGGATGGAGCAAAACTAGTGAATGCAGTAGCCAACTCTATTGTTCCAAAAATCACCATCGTAATAGGGAATAGCTATGGAGCAGGCAACTACGCCATGTGTGGAAAAGCCTATGATCCAAGATTTATTTTTGCATGGCCTTCAGCAAAAATTGCTGTCATGGGAGGCGATCAAGCGGCTAAAACATTGGCACAAATTCAGGTAGCAACCATGAAATCCAAAGGACGAGAAGTCACTCCTGAAGAAGAAAAAACCTTGCTCGATACCATTAAAGACAGATACTATCAACAAACCACCCCTTATTATGCAGCAGCTAGATTATGGGTAGATGAAATTATTGATCCAATTCATACCAGACAATTAATAGCGGAAAGTATTTCAGCAGCCAACCACAATCCGCATTTAGAAAAATTCAATACGGGTGTGTTTCAGGTATAATGCACAAAATGCATTTATTTCGTATCATGTCTCATCACTTAATGATTTATACAGACGGAGCTGCAAGAGGCAACCCTGGACCCGGAGGATATGGTGTTGTATTAATTTGGGGGCAGAAGAGAAAAGAAATTGCGGCTGGTTATCGACTCACTACCAACAATAGAATGGAGTTGATGGCGGTAATAGTGGCTTTACAATCACTCACTAAAAATGATATTCCTGTTACTATTTATACCGATAGTAAATATATTGTTGATAGTGTTCAAAAAGGATGGCTGCAAAACTGGATTAAAACCGACTTTAAAGGCGGCAAAAAAAACAAAGACCTCTGGCTACAATATCATGCATTATCCAAGCAGTACCATGTTCGATTTGTTTGGGTAAAAGGTCATGCCGATAACGCAATGAATAATCGATGCGATGAGTTAGCCACACAAGCAGCAGATGGAAAGAATCTATTGATTGATGAAGTATACGAAGCGGAAAAAACTTAAGCTATATTCAATTTTGATGCATTGCGCTTGATGAAATACCAAGCCCCAAAAAGTACTGCGCTAAAAAATATGGTTGAATAAATACTGTTTGGGTAAAATGGTAAGCCATCCGCATAAGTCATCATCAATCCTTCAACGGTTTTAGGTCTATGCCATCCACCACCACCTAACCAAACTAATCCGTTAGATAAGATGAAATAAATAGTAGGAGCAGCAACTGAAGCGCCTGCGATAGAAGCAATCTTTTCTTGTTTTACCAAGAAACCAATGCTGGTTAATCCAATAATCAACAAATAGTTTTTCCACTGACCGCCATAAAATCCAGAGATATCAGTTAGGCCATTCATATATAGTACTTGATATAAGCCATCAGAAATAAACATAGAAAGCAATGGTAATAAAAATGCAAGCTTCTTGTTATTCACAAATAAAGAACCTGCAAAAATTGCAATAGCCATTTGAGGCGCAAAACCCATTGGACGATTCGGGAACACTCGGTAAATTGCAGATGCAAGTACCATTAATACTAGAGAAAATATAAATTGTTTATTCAGTTTCATTTCAGTCTGTTTCGGAAACAAAAATAAGCCTATTCATGAAAGAAAGGCTTTCATTTTTACCCATTATGTGAATAATCCTCAAATTGATGGAACAAAAGCCTTAAAAAGGGTACAATTTCCAGTTGCTGTTAAGGAATATTCAGTCTCTGCTAAAATTGCAGCAGCTTCTCCTTTCTTAAGAACCATACTTTGGTTTACTAAAACAGACCCCTCAGTCACAATGATTATTTCCAAAGAAAAACTGTTTGCATTGTACATAGCACCTGCACTTAACTCAATTTTACTCAACCCGAAGTCTGGTACAGGACATGGGTAAATCACTTCCCCCCCAGCCCCTGGCGTACCCTTCATAATTTCTGGCACTACCGACTCAAATAAAGTATGATTCATTAATTCAGGAACGTCCACGTGTTTAGGGGTTAATCCTCCTCTTAAAACATTATCACTATTGGCCATCAATTCAATGTTCTGGCCCTCCAAATACGCATGAGGTACCCCAGCTTTTTGAAAAACAGCATCCCCCTTATTTACTTTTACAATATTGAAAAAATAAATAGAAAAAATCCCTCGGTCAATATTTTCAGTCAACCCATTTTCTTCGTACAACTTAGCTGCCCACCAACCAGGATTGCTCTTATCAATGCTTCCTTCTTTTTTTAGTCTAATAGCTCTTTTTACAAGGGGTTCAAGCATATTATTGACATCATTCTGCGACATTTCCATCACAAACTGATACAAAGCTTTAATTCCATCTTGTCTAAATAAGGGTAATAATATTTTCAATTCAGGCGTATCCAATAAAATTTCCTCTAATGCATTTTTACTTTTAAACCCATGCAAAAGCCAAAACTCACTTAATGCAACCATTACTTCTGGCTTATGGTTTTGATCTTTATAGTTTCGATGCGGCGCATTTAAAGGGATACCGGCTATATTTTCTTCATCAAAGCCAATTTCTGCAGATTCTTTAGTAGGATGTACTTGAATGGAAAGCATGTCTTTTACATCCAACACTTTAAACAAATAAGGCAATTCTCCAAACCGACTCATTACTGCAGCCGTAATGGTATTAGTAGGATTTTCTGCAATGAGTTGATTTAAATTGACCCAATCATTTCCAACTAAAATTTTGGAAGGGGCTGATGGATGCGCCCCCATCCAATATTCGGCTGAAGGTTGATCAGTGTCCAAATTATGGTTCAACAATTGAGGAATAAATGAATGACCTCCCCAAGCATATGGTTGTATTACTCCTTTTAATTTAAAAATCCGTTCGTTCAGCTGCATATACAAGTATTTATTCTTGTTATTAACGAGAATTTGACCATTATCTTGTTTAGAATGAAAAAGAATCATTTAGAAACTGGAACTACTGGAGAAGATCTGGCTGTTGAATACTTGCAAGAAAGGAACTATTTAATACAAGAAAGGAATTGGCGTTGTAAACATTTTGAAATTGATATTATTGCTACTTACCAAAATCTTTTAGTGTTTGTAGAGGTAAAGACAAGAAAAACACTTGACTTTGGTTATCCAGAAGAGAGCATTAGTAAAATAAAAATGAAAAGGCTTAAACTAGCGGCCACCGTGTATCATTTTAATCATCCACAATTCAAAAGGATACAATTTAATGTGATATCAATTCTGCTCCAAAACAATCAACCAGCTTCCATCGAAATGTTTGAAGATGTTTATTTTCATTAACGCACCCTACTTTACTTCTTAAATGCAAAATATACTGCACCTAGAATAAATAAAAAACTAATAAGATACTTGGGCTGAAAGGGTTCTTTTAAATATACCACTGCAAATATGGTGAAAACAATTAAAGTGATTACTTCTTGCGTAATCTTAAGTTGAAATCCACTTACACCATTCATATACCCCAATCGATTTGCTGGCACCATTAAACAATATTCAAAAAATGCAATGAACCAACTAAATATAATCGCTTTCCATAGAGGCATTCCTTTTTCTTTTAAATGGCCGTACCAAGCAATGGTCATAAAGATATTCGATAATATAAGCAGCAGAATGGTTTTAATCATGGTCTAAATTTTGACAAAAGGACAAATTAAAGACAAATTGCCACTAAATTGTATTCAGCACAAAACTTGTACATCTTTTATTTGTAATTCAATTCTATGAAGAAGTTTCAGGCAATTATTCACTTTAAAATGGATGACCAGTTTATGACACTGGTTCCAGCACATCGAACCTATATTAATTTCTTAATGAATAAAGGTATTATTGATAGCTATGCTGTGAGCATGGAATCGCAAACTTGTTGGATTACCATGAACACCGATACCAAAGAAACAGCTGACCAATATTTGGTAAAAACTCCTCTTTATAAATATTGGACTTATAGCATTGAAGAGTTATTTGTTTTTTATAGTCAACACTATCGATTACCAGCTCTTCAACTCAATTAATCCCGAATACTGTACATTTGTCTACCAATTTTATAGACTACTATGCGTCAAGCAATTTTTTTTTCGTTTTTATTCTTTTTTTGCCAATCAATTAAATCACAAAATTCATTTAATCCATTGGGTGAATGGAGAGGAAGTTTTCCGTTATACAATGGAGAAGAAATTCCTTTCAATTTCTCTGTCAGAAATGACAGTCTTGGTAAATATGTAGTCTATTTTATTAATGGTTCAGAAGAATACTATGGCGGACAATTAATACAAGTAAAAGATAGCTTACAAATTTGGATCAATCAGTTTGATAGGCTCATGACCATTGGTATAAAAAACAACAAAATACTAAAAGGTAATTGGCGCAGACAAACAAATGGAGAAGATGCGTATCCAATTGTAGTAGAACAGAACAATACACAACGATTTATTTGGGAAAAGCAAACTGCACCACAAAATATAGCAGGCAAGTATGAAGTGGTATTCACCAATGACTCTGGCAAACAAATCAAAGCAGTTGGTTTAATTAATCAAGAAGGGAATAAAGGTGGTGTAACATTTTTAAGACCCAGTGGCGATAGTAGGTACTCTTATGGGTCTATACAAGGAACGGAATTTAAATTTTCTTTATTCATTGGCTACTCACCATTGCTATTTACAGGAAGTATTGAAGTGGATGGTTCCTTAAAAGGAATTCAGCAGGGTTTGAAATCAGTTCAGCTAATCAGGGCTTATAAAAATGAAGCAGCTGCACTTCCTGATCCTTCCACATTAACGCAACTAAAAAACAATCAACAACCTTTTAATTTTAGTTTACCCAATATAACTGGAAAAAAAATTAGTCTTGAAGATTCCATATATTTCAATAAACCAATCATACTTACGATTGGGGGTACCTGGTGCCCCAATTGCGCCGATGAGGCAAAATTTTTATCAAATTGGTATAAGGCTAATAAAGCAAGAGGTATTGAAGTAATTACCGCCCAATTTGAAATAAAAGACGAATTAGGATATGCCCAAAAAACAATGGCCCGATTTAAAGAGAAATTTGGGATTGAATACCAACAAGTATTTGGTGGATTATCTAATGGGGAATCGGTTATGAAAACATTTCCTTTATTAAAAAATTTTACTGGTTTTCCAACTACTCTTTTTATTCGCTCAGATAGGACCATTCAAAATATTCATGCAGGATTTGCCGGCCCAGCCACTGGTGACTATTATCAGGCATTTATAAACAGTTTTAATAAGCACGCGAACGATCTTTTAAACAAAGACCATGCAGAGCAAATTGAAGATTGGAAAAGAGCTCGGGTACGTGCATTAAAAGCAGAAGATGGATGGCTTAATTTAGAAGGATTGCTATGGTTAAATGAAGGAGTAAATAAATTTGGCGCTGGAATCAATAATCAAATTGTATTCCCCGCTGGCACGATTGCTTCTAATGGGGGCGAATTAATTAAAATCGGGGACAGTGTTTGGTTAAAACCTGCTCCTGGAATAAGCTATGAAGTGGATGGGAAAATGACCAAAAATAAAATTCAGATTTTTAGTGATGCAACAATTTCTGCAGTTGTCAATCACCGAGACTTACGCTTTACCATCATCAAAAGAGGCGAAAAAATAGGTGTTAGATTGAGAAACCTACAATCAATTCAACTAAAGAATTTTGCTGGAATTAATTATTTTAAAACAGACAGTAGTTGGCGCATCAAAGCAAACCTGATTAAACCTGCTTTTAAACAGAATATCATCATCAAGAATGCGCTGGGTCAAGAAAATCCAACAGAGCTGGTCGGGAAAATAAGGTTTGAATACAAGGGCCAGTTTTATACTTTAGACGCCATTTCAGAAGGTGATTATTTATTAATTGTAATGGGAGATGCCACATCAGGACAATCCACTTATGCTGCGGGAAGGTTTTTGTATATCCTTAAAACAGAAGCCGAATCGCCTAACTTCATGATCGATTTCAATAAAGCCTACAATCCTCCTTGCGTTTTTACTCCTTATGCAACTTGTCCTATTCCGCCAGCTCAAAATATATTACCTTTTGCAGTAACTGCAGGAGAAAAAATGTACAGCAATCATTAATTTTAATTCATGACGGCATCCTTTTATAGTTGGGATCATGATGTGTTGAATATACGTGTATTGGTGAGTGCCGGGGCTAGAACGAACTTATGGGGTAAGGTAAAAGGGGATCAAATAAAAATCAGTGTGATGACTGCCCCTGAAAACGGGAAAGCGACTGCTTTTTTAATTGATTTTTTAGCTAAGAGCTTTAATGTGTCTAAAAAATCTGTTGAACTTGTCTCGGGTGAATTTATTCCTCATAAACAATTTCGCATCCACCAGCCGAAACAGCTACCATCTTTTATACAACCAAATAATACCTAAATGAAGAAATTATTTTTAATCATTTGCTTATTTATAGTAGTAAAATCTTTCGCTCAAACACCGGAAGAAAAACTCGCAGCTGCAGGTATCATACTCCCTAATATATCTGCACCTGTGGCGAATTATGTTAATGTAGTTAGGACAGGGAATTTATTATTTCTTTCTGGTAAAGGGCCGTCTGATCCATCAGGAAAATACATCACTGGAAAATTAGGGAATAGCTTAACCATAGAGGAAGGCTATTCAGCTGCAAGACTGACTGCAATTAATCAATTAGCTGTATTAAAAAAAGAACTAGGTGAACTTTCCAAAATAAAAAGAATAGTAAAAGTATTGGGGCTAGTTAACAGCAGTTCAGATTTTTATGATCAACCCAAAGTGATGAATGGATTCTCTGACTTAATGGTACTTGCATTAGGCGAAAAAGGGAAGCATGCCCGTTCTGCAATTGGAACCAACACACTTCCCTTTAATATGGCTGTAGAGGTTGAACTAATAGTTGAAATAGAAAACTAAAGTGTTTTCATATCAATTACAAATCGATACTTCACATCCGATTTGATTACTCTTTCGTAAGCTGTATTAATATCTTGCACTCCAATTAATTCAATATCAGAATAAATCTGATGTTCTGCACAATAGTCAAGCATTTCTTGGGTTTCTGCTATCCCTCCAATCATTGAGCCAATAATGCTTCTTCTTTTTGAAATCAATTTAGCAGCATTGTATGCACTGTCTTCAGGTGGAATTCCTACAATAATCATCTTACCTTCTAAAGTAAGTAAATCTAAAAATTTGTTCATATCGTGAACAGCAGCAACGGTATTTAAAATAAAATCAAACTTCCCCTTTAGTGCTTTCATTTGAGCAGGATCGGTTGATAAAGCAAAATGATGTGCCCCTAATTTTTTAGCATCTGCTTCTTTGGATGGCGATGTACTCAACATCGTTACTTCAGCTCCAAAAGAAGCAGCAAATTTCACTGCCATATGACCTAAGCCGCCTAACCCTAAAACAGCCACTTTATGCCCCTTCCCTACTCCAGCAAATTTGAGTGGAGAATAAGTAGTTATTCCAGCACAAAGCAATGGTGCAACTCCAGCTAAGTTTTCTTTTTGAGGTATATGCAAAGTATATTTCTCATCAATTACATAACAATTGGAATACCCCCCATAAGTAGGCGTTTTCTTATCACGATAATACCCATTATAAGTTGGAACCATTCCCTCTTCACAGTATTGCTCTAACCCTTTTTGACAGGGAGTGCAAGACCTACAAGAATCCACAAACACACCTACACCCGCTATATCACCTACTTTAAATCGGGTAACTTGATTACCCACTTGAATTACTTTGCCAACAATTTCATGTCCTGGTACAACTGGATAAATCGCAGGTCCCCATTCACCTCTGGCTGTATGAATATCCGAATGGCAGATTCCACAATAAAGAATATCAATTAGAATATCTGTGGCATTTAAATCATTGCGATCAAAAGACAAGGGAGCAATTTCGCTTTCCTTACTTGTAGCACCATATCCTTTCGCTTTTATCATAGTATTTTATTTTTGCTAAGATAAAGCGTTTAATTGCTGTAGCTAGGCTTGTTTATGAATGATGTCTTTAATAATTAAAATATGGTGAGCCGTATGTATCGTCAACATTTTAATTGCTGCTTTTTTATTCAGCTTCCCAAAAAAAGGATGAATGAAAAACTGATTGGGAGTTAAATTTTCAAGTACAATTAAACGCTGTTGTATATTTTCAAATGCAGCAATGGTATTGGCTTCATCAAAAGCTTCCGTTGGCTTGACTAGCTTGGGTGCTTTAGCAACACCTCTTGGAAATCGATTCAAACTAAAAGCCAAGAACCTTTTTATATTAAACTGGAACCGATAGTAAACTGGGTCGGAAGATTCCATGGCAGTAATAATTTGAGATAACACCAATAAGGAATGATCAATATGCCAACCTACATTAGATGAAGATACTTTTTCATTAAGTTTATTTGCGTTGGGCAAATAGGTTCTTAAATCATTTACATATTCAATTAATTTTTTCATTGAAAATATTTTAAATACAAAAATTTAATTTTTACTGATTTTTTCAGCAAAAGGTAGATATGCCGCTAATGCAGCAGATCCATACCATTTGTACAATTCAGGGGCAAGTAATCCTGAATGAATAGCGGGATCAGTTTGTAGTAATTTTTCTGCTTCTTCAATACTGGTTAAATTCAATATAAAAATTCCCCGGTATGTTTTATCATTTTTCCCAAGTGGACCTGCAACCACCAATTTATCCGCTTTTACCATCACCCCCATATTTTGCATATGACCTGCAAAGCAACTATCAATGAATTGCTGATTGGTTGTTTTATTTGGGCCAGTCTTCAAAAGCACCAATATATAGCCCTTCATGCCATTCTTATCTGCACCCAACTTTTTTGCAAGCACAGAATCATACAGTTTTTCTTGCGCACTTGCTTTAATGGAAAATAAAAGTGTCATTAATAAAAAATATTTCATCATTGGTATAATTTTAAATCGCGGGCTTTCTTCTCAAAAATAAATTTGTTCGAAATATATAATTTATAGAAATCCATAAACGAAGGATCTCTTCCCACTGGAATAAAATGGTCTTGAGATGGAGCAAACCGATATTTCCCATTCCCGTTTACCAATCCCCCATCTCTCCATAAATGAATATAGGAAATTTGATGGTTACCAATCCCTTTCATCAATTTCTTGGTAAACCACTCTGCGTAAGGAATATTCAGGAATCCGGTTTCGGCTAATGCAGGAAGCTTTTTATGTTTCTTTGCTACTTCAGTTAAAATACCCAATCGCTTGTCTAAAGTATTTTCGAAATCACTGTTATTGGAGGGGTCACCATATTGATAAAAATCAAAACTCATGATATCTACATATTCATCACCTGGATAATATTGCAGATACCCTGCTTCATTTTCAAATTTTTCAGGATTATACGCATATAACAAATGGTGAACCTGTTTTGTATTGGTTAAATAGTCGAAAGTAAACTTCCATAATGCCTTATATTCTTCAGGAGTACAAACATTTTGGCACCACCAAAACCAGTTGCCTGTAAACTCATGAAACGGCCTAAAAATAACGGGGATATATTCACCCTTATTATTTTTTAACCCAAGCATAAAAACTGCTACTTTATCTAACCAAGATTTATACAACGCATGTTTTTCACCCCCTGGAATAATTGAAGCAACTGCATTACCGCCGATATCCCAAGCATTTTTACCCGTTACAGGATTGTTCGCGTGCCAACTAATGGTTATAATCCCCCCTTTTTCATATCCCTCTTGAATAAAACTGGTCATTTTTTTAAAAGGAACACTGTCCAAATTAATCAAAGCATCCAATTCTAAATCACCTAATTCCCAACCATACATGGCAGGATATTCCCCCACAGCATCTTGAATTACACTTTTACCTGGAATATACTCCCATCCTAATCCGTAGGCCAAATCGTCTTGATGCCCAAATAATATTCCTTCTGGTAGCACTTTAAATAAATTATTAAACAGCTTAATAGTAGTTATACTGGCTTTCTTATCAGCAGTTTGGTAAACTTGACCCATTATTGGAATGATCTGGAGAAATAAAATACCTGTAAACAACAATCGTTTCATTTTCACCTTTTGAATAAGGTACAATTTACCCAATTAATGTTAACTAGAAATTAGTTCATCTGCAAGTTGACTGTTCTACTGAGGGGTGGGAAATAAAAAAGGCCTCGATAACTCGAGACCTTTGTGGGAGCACACGGGTTCGAACCGCGGACCCTCTGCTTGTAAGGCAGATGCTCTAAACCAACTGAGCTATGCTCCCTTATTTGTTTGGGAGTGCAAAAATAGGGTCTCGAATTAAACTACCCAAAAAAAATATGTTTTTTTCGCAACAAAGTTTGATTTTTTTTGAAATAAGCGTCTATTCCATAATTTTACACCATGTCCGATTTCTATTTTTCGAATAGCCCTCAAACTTGGGAAGCTGTTGATTCAGATACAGATACTATTATTGCTGATACCTTTAGTTTGATCGTATGGAATGATGAGGTAAATACATTTGAGTGGGTTATTGAAACATTAATGGAAGTATGTGGGCATAGTTTAGAGCAAGCTGAGCAATGCGCACTATTTGTTCACCACAAGGGCAAATACGCGGTTAAAAAGGGAGATTACGAAACATTAAAACCCATGTGCAATAGCATCACAGACAGAGGAATTGGCGCCACTGTTGAACAAAATAATTAATGCATATACTTTCTTCTACTATCTGGTTCCCTCCTATTGAAGATGCATTAGAAGATGGGCTATTGGCAATTGGTGGTGATTTATCTTCTGAACGATTAATATTAGCCTACCAAAAAGGTATTTTCCCGTGGTATGAAGGCGATACCCCTTTGTGGTGGAGTCCTGACCCTCGTTTTGTTCTGTTCCCAGAACAATTGGTAATCAGTAAAAGCATGCACCAGGTAATTAAAAAAAAACAATTCGAATACAAGACTAATACTTCGTTTTCCGAAGTAATTCAACAATGTAAAAATCAACCCAGAGCTGGACAAGACGGCACATGGATTAATGAAGCAGTGGAATTAGCTTATACAGAATTACACCATAAAGGAATAGCACATTCAGCAGAAGCATGGCAAAACAACCAATTGGTGGGTGGCTTATATGGTATAAAAATGGGAAAGCTATTTTTTGGAGAAAGTATGTTTAGTAAAGTTTCTAATGCAAGCAAGTTTGCATTTATTCAGTTGGTGGAACAGTTAAAAATGGAAGGAATTGTATTGATAGACTGCCAAGTGTACACCACACACTTAGAAAGCCTTGGAGCAACAATGATTTCGAGAACCAGTTTTAAAAAATATTTAGAAAAATACTGTTAACCGGGATAGCCATACATTTTGGCAACATCTTTTACTATTTTTTCTATATCAGCATCTTTATTAGCAGGGTCATAAGCCTGTTTCAAATTACTCCCAAAAAGTACGGCAACAGTTTGCCAAAAAGCTGCTGTCATAAAGCCTTTGTATTCGTCAATTATCTCATAGCAATTATTGCCTGTTTCTCTATTGATCAATTTCATCAATACCCTACCCTGGTATACAGATAACCTTGTCAATTGATCAGTAAACTGCTTTTTCATTTCCTTTTCTCTAGATCGGATAATTTGTCTGCGAAGTTGCTTGTCCTTCACATTAATAAGCTGAACATTTATTTCATTAATGATTCTAGAAGCGGCTTTTGCGTAGGGATAAGTTACATAGACCGCATTTCTTAATCGAGTCCAATCTGCCCAATAATTTTTTTGAGCAGCTGTTAGCTTTTTAATTACCAAAACACTCGGCAGCCATGATTCTCCAATGGTATCTCCTGTTGGAGTTATATAGGCATACACTTTTACTGTATCGTATATTCCTTTCTCTTGACTATAAGTATTACAAAAGCTTAGGCTTAAGAAAATGAATAAGATAATATAGTTGCGCTGTAGCTTCAATGTTATTCAATTTAGTCAAATTAGACTAATATTAATACCATGACACTAAAAAAGTAACCTACGCTGCCGTAACTATAAAACAGACTTTTGAATTTGTTTAACACGCTGAATAATTGACATTACAAATCCAATTACCATGATCACTATGCCCAACCATAATAAATTGATCATGGGGAATTGATATACTTTAAGCGTAATTAAGTCGGTGATATTTCCACTTTCTTTTACCCCAATCTCTAATTTACCCGAATCTTGATCAATTACTTTATTAAATTTCAATACCAAGCTTTGTGAAATTACACTGTCAGGCAATGAACGAAGTTCTTGTCCTTTCAAAGCAATACCTGGATAAGCTCTATATTGTTTTCCTTCCTTAGAAATGATGGTCATGTCTAAGAATAAAGCGGTTTCATCCGCAGCATATTTGGCTTTTAATTCGGTTGGATTAACAGCTACTTTGTTCAATATCATCATGCCGTTTCCGTAAAACAAAGTATCATTTACTTTTACCGTTTTATTTTTAAAACTAACAGTATCCGCTGCCCTATTTTCCTGAAATGAAGTGATGTAAACAAAAATGTCTTTATGCCAGTAATGTTTAGCAGCAGGGTTTGCCGCAAAACCTTCCATCCCTTTATTATTTTTAATTACATCCGGATACAACTTAAACTGCTCGGATCCATCTTTCGCTTTAAAATCTATTTCAAAGTATCTTTTTCTATCTCTTGGATTGGTGGTATCCATGGTATAAGAAACCATATATTTACCCATATCGGTAGCAACCGCTTTAAACAAAGTAAGGTTCTCAGCAGGGTCACCGGCTGGATTCCCTTTTTCATCTTTACTTTCAATACTCAGTGGGGTAACACCTGTGGTATTCCAACTCAAAATTGTTTTCTTACCTGAAGAAATCAATATGCCTAACAATGCTAATCCAAATCCAATATGCGCAACAGAAGGCCCCGCAGCTTTTATTTTACCTTTTATTCCCAACCATAAATAAGCAGTATTTGCAACAACCGCATAAACTGCTGCAAAAATGCCCAAATGTATTGCAGCTAAAAATCCAGGCCCTTTCTTGGTATAAGAAATATCTCCCCAAATACTTATGGCTGCTGAAATAGTGATTGCAATAATGGTAGGGATTAGTATTTTTTTCCAAAACATTCCCTTGGGGGTGTCTTTGTATTTTAAGTACTGGGTTGTTGCAGTAAGCATTCCTAAAATAATCGCAACAAATATTTGAATTTGATTGTGTGCAAACTCAGGGTCTTGCGGTGGTGCTATATTGGTTCCAAAAACTTTATTCCAAACTGGTGTAGATGTTTTTGCAATAATGACCATCCCAGATAAGAACAAAACCAATGATCCAATAAACATCCAAAATTCTCTACTATAAGTGCTTTCTTCTTTTTGAATGGAAGGGATGCTTTTGTATCGCACAAAATATAATACCATGGCTGGTATAAAAAAGATCAACACAAACAATAATAGCTGCGCATTCAATCCCATATCAGTGAAAGAGTGAACAGATGTATCACCTAAGATTCCACTTTTCGTTAAAAAAGAAGAGTATAAGATCAAGACAAAGCTGATGATATAGAAAAAATAAGTTGGTCTTAAAGAGTAGCCACTATTTTTATAAATCAGGTTCGTATGAAGGCCAGCAATCAATGTTAACCAAGGAACCAATGAAGCATTCTCTACTGGATCCCAAGCCCAATAGCCCCCAAATGAAAGACTTTCATAAGCCCATGCACCTCCCATCATAATGCCTGTGCCGAGTATCGCACCAGAAAAGGAACCCCAAGGTAGAGCAGCTTTAATCCAATCATGGTCTTTCTTTGCTAACCCCGCTATGGCATAAGCAAATGGAACAATGGTGGAAGCAAAACCAAGAAAAAGAATAGGAGGATGTATTACCATCCAATAGTTCTGTAGCAAAGTATTTAATCCTGTACCATCCTTAATAAACTCAAGATAATTGGGCTGACTAAAAATGGGTGCATCCATTTCATTGCGCAATAATGCAAACGGACTAATTCCAACTCGTGACCCAAAGAAATACATTCCCAACAACATAGTAGCCATGAAGAATTGTGCAAAACTAATCACTGTCATTACCGGCGCTTCCCACTTACCTGCTTTCCAAATAAGCACCCAGCCTAAAACACAATGCCAAAAACTCCACAACATAAAGCTTCCCTCTTGGCCCTCCCAAAAACAACTCAATAGATATTCAAATTGCAAACTCAAATCACTATGTGTGTAAGCATACTTATACTCGAACAAGTGATTGGAAATGATATAATACAAGCAGCCAAATAATACTAGAATGCTGATGGTTTCAACTAAAAAAGCCCATCTAGCCAATAATAGCCAAGGACGTTTAGTTTCATCCAATGATGCACTTGCCGACTTAAAAAAAGCAAAAGTTGCCAAAAGAGAGGCAACTAAACTTAGAATGGCAAAGAAATGACCAATTTGACCGGGCAGTAAATGTTCACCAATATAATTCATGTATCAGTTCTTAAGTATAAAACAGTTAGTTAGAAGTTTGCAATTGTTTTTTCATTGCGTTTGGATCATCCTTGTACTTAGAAGGACATTTGAGAAGAATATGCTCGCACTCAAATTGATTATTTTGCACTTTACCTTTTAGAACAATTCGTTCGCTTTTTTCCATATCCGTTGGCTTGGTATCGTGATAAACCACTTTGATGGAATTGCCTAATGTATCGATAGCAGTAAAACTTAAATAATTCGGATTTTTAACTGCATCGTATTCAATTGCATGAGTGGTGTCTAGCTTGGCAATTAGATTGACGAATTTTCCTTCTTTTTCTTTTGCAGATGCAATGGTTTCATAGGTGGTTAAGTCGCCACTGTATTGAACCAATACCGCAATAGCTGCGGCAATTAAAACAAGAATGATTATATGCGTAGTTTTCATAGCTAATTTTGAATAGCAAAGGTAATTTAAAAACAATAGGTAAATAGATTTGTTGTTTATTGAAGCTTGTTAAAATTTTCAACTTTCCACAAATAGCTAAAATGTCCATATCCACTGATAAAAATGCCCCAACAACTGAAGACTTTAGGCTATTCATGGCAAGAATCGTTTATGGAACCCTTTTTCTAATGATGGCCATACAAATGGGATTAGAACAACTTCCTTATCAGCTACCGCTGCAAGAATCAAGCTGGCCAATGAATCCCTGGTTTAGACCAACCATTAGTATTGTTGCGTCAACTGCAGTATTGACCGGTTTTTTTATACCCAATAGGGGCTGGAGTATTTTCACTGCATTATTGATGTTGCTTTTCAATTTCAGTTACTTAAACCTCGCCAATAATGCATTTTATAACTTTATCTGGTGGGCTTTGCTGATTCCTTTCTGCATGAACCCAATTTGGGTATTCAAAACCATTGATAGAAATAAATGGCTAGTCATCCTATTTGCTGCTGCAAACTGGATGAATTATGGATTAAATTGGGTCTCCATTCCGGTTTATTTGCTCTATTTTCTTCCCTTTTTACCATTCAAAGTCTTATTTGATTCATTTAACTGGTATTATGAGCCCAGATAAGTCATAAAATAGTAAGGTATTACCAATTTAGGAACTAACTTGCACCCCGTTTTCAATACTGCATATCATGAATGATTTAACTGGCTTTAATCCCAACGCGGTTGCCAATCCCAACAACAATATTTTTGGTCTTCCATTTACCGAAGAAGAATCAAAAGTGGTTATACTTCCTGTTCCATGGGAAGTGACCGTTAGTTATGGGGCCGGAACAGCAAGGGCCGCTGAACATGTGTTTAAAAGCAGCATGCAAGTAGACTTAATGGACATGGATGGAAATGCTGGTTGGAAGCAAGGTTTTTTCATGAAAGAAATTGATAAAAAACTATTGCTCAAGAGCGACTATTTAAGAAAAGAAGCAGAACTATATATCGATTATATATCTCAAGGTGCTGAATTGTTGAAAAACAAGTTCATGTGCAAGAGCGTAAAAGAAATTAATGAAGGCAGCAATTATCTGAATAATTGGGTGTACGAGCAAAGCAAAGCAATATTAGAGAAACAAAAAATTGTTGGATTATTAGGTGGGGATCATAGCACTCCTTTAGGTCTGATGAAAGCCCTTGCGGAAAAGCATGGTGCATTTGGCGTTTTACAAATTGACGCACACTGTGATCTTCGAATAAAATATGAGGATTTTACTTATTCGCATGCATCCATTATGTACAATGCGCTAAATGAAATTCCAGAGCTGGTTAAATTGGTGCAAGTTGGTGTGAGAGATTATTGTGAGCAAGAATGGGAATATATCTGCAATAGTAACTTTAGGGTAATTACTTATTTTGATAAGAATATTAAAGAAAGACTTTTTGAAGGGCAGCTTTGGAAAACTATAACCGAAGAAATTATACAACACTTACCACAGAAAGTATATATTAGTTTTGATATAGATGGATTAGACAGAAAACTTTGCCCGAATACGGGTACACCGGTACCTGGCGGATTTGAAAGTGAAGAAATAATTTATCTATTCAAAAAAATAAAAGAAAGCGGCAGAGAATTAATCGGCTTTGATTTAGTTGAAATTGGAGTTGGTGAAACAGATTGGGACAGCAATGTAGGAGCAAGAATATTATGGAGACTTTGTAATTTAATGGTATAATGAAAACATTTGACTATATCATCGTTTTAAAAAAACGAAACCATTCAACGGTAGACAACGTAAGCCAAATCATGCTACTTATTGCAGTTATTGCTTTTATAGGAAACGCGGCCAACGGTGCAATCAATTGGATTTCTTCCGTTGCATTTGCAGCATTAACTGCAGGATGGGGCATATTTTGTATTTGGCAAAAGAAAAAAGGCACTCCTCCATTTTTTAGATTTGGTTTATTATTGGGTGCAATGAGTTGGTATAGCATGGAAGATGGATTATGGATTGCATTGATCTACTTATTAGCAGCGATGCTAGAAAAACAAGTTAAGTTTCCAGAAGAAATTGCGTTTGATGAAAATGAAATTGTGTTTAACAGTTTCCCCAAGAAACGATATGAGTGGGCGGCTTTAAATAATGTAGTATTGAAAGATGGCTTATTAACATTAGATTTCAAAAACGATCAACTCATACAAAAAGAATTGGAGTCTGAAACGACTAAAAATACAGAGGAAGAATTTAATGCATTTGCAAAAGCACTCATAGAAAAAACAGCATATGTTAGTTAAACCATTTTTATTGTACTCCGATGGAGAGGGGAATATTTACGAAGATGAAACCCTTTATGCAGCAGGACGTGCAGGATGGGACGCATTTCCAGTTGAATCAGATCAGTGGATAGAATTGCCTCAGGGCGGGAATTTATATGAATTGCCAGGGAGAAAAGGAATAGGAATAGATGTTCAAACTGGTGAGATGAGACTTTGCGAAAAAGGTTGGGCTGTTGCAGCATTTATTCCGCCTGCATATACTGGTTTATTTATTGCGGCATACGAGACCATGCCAGACGCGCCAACCCTTCCATTGTTTTGTTATACAGCAGTAGGTTGGTTCGATGAAAAAAATTATGTGCCGGCGGTTAGAATTGAGAAAGATATTAGACAAGAAGCTGCTGGATTTGATGATACAAAAGTTAAGGAAGGAACTGCTCATTTGTTACAAGCATATCCCGAGAATAGATTGGTGAAGCATTTGATGGAAAATTGCTGCATGACTTATCATTGTCCAGCAGCAAGAAATTTTTCATTAGGTAGATGGGAATGCCCTGTTCCAACATCACCTGCGTGCAATGCCAATTGCATTGGGTGTATTTCATTTCAGCCAGAAGAGGAAACCATTGTTAGTACACAAGACAGATTAACATTTAAGCCTTTATCAGAAGAAATTGTTGAATTTACCGTACCCCATTTAATGAATGCGCCATTCCCAATAATTAGTTTTGGCCAAGGCTGTGAAGGAGAACCTTTGTTAATGTGGGAAACAATTAAAGAATCAATAATCGAAATCAGAAAGCATACCAATAGAGGCAGTATTAATATCAACACCAATGGATCTAAACCTGCCGCAGTTGATGCACTATGCAAAGCTGGTTTAAATAGCATGAGGGTAAGTACCAACTCTGCACAGAAACATATTTATGAAGCCTATTATATACCCAATAATTATGCTTTTGAAGACATTATTGAAAGCTTAAAAGTAATGCGTTCGTATAGCGGATGGACAAGCATCAATTACTTTGTTTTCCCAGGCATCACCGACAGTGAAGCGGAGTATGAAGCTCTTAGAAAACTCATAACAGATACCAATTTAAATATGATACAGTGGAGAAATTTCAATATTGACCCTGATTGGTATATGGGAAAAATTGGAATGACAGATACTGGTGAAATGTTGGGAGTAAAACAAATGATGGATTTAATTCAAGAAGAATTCCCTAATCTAAAATTTGGTTATTTTAATCCACCAATGGAAAGAATTAAGGGGGATTATAACCACCAATTTGCGGGGGCTCCTTTACAATAATGCAGTCTAAAACCAGCAACCATATTGTTCAGGGTGTTTTACTAGCAATCACAGCAACATTACTTTGGTCTGGCAATTTTATCATAGCGAGAAAAGTCAGTAGTGCAATTAGCCCAATCAGCTTGGCCTTCTATCGTTGGGCATGTGCTTCGGTGGTATTATTTCCATTTGCATATAAATATCTGAATGCAGAATTAACGCATGTAAAAGCCAATTGGAAAATATTGAGCTTAATTGCACTAACAGGAATTGCTTTATTTAACACATTCGTTTACATAGCTGGCCATAATACTACAGCAATTAATATGGCATTAATAGGAACCACTTCCTCCCCCATATTTGCAACTGTAATGGCCGTTCTTTTTTTAAAAGAAAGACTCGGTTTTTACAGAATCATCGGAATGATTATTTGCATTTTAGGTATTCTACTGCTGATATCTAAAGGGAGTTGGCAAGTATTATTTTCTTTCAAATTTTCAAATGGTGATGCATGGATATTGGGAGGCGCTTTTTCGTTTGCAGTATACAATATTTTAGTACGAAAAAAACCAGCGCAACTCAGTTCTCTATCATTCTTGATCATCATTTTCATATTAGGTACCATAATATTATTTCCATTTTTCATACTGGAACAAATAATGGTGAAAAATGCTGTTCAATGGTCTACTGCATTAATTGGTTCAATTCTATATCTTGGAGTAGGGACATCTGTCTTAGCGTTTTGGTGTTGGAATTTGGCTATATCAAAATTAGGGGCTGGCAGAACAGTCTTATTTGGAAACTTAATACCTATTTTCAGTACAATAGAAGCAATTTTAATTTTAGGTGAAACCATTACTCCTATTCATTTTTATAGTGGCATTTTAGTTATAGGGGGATTAATCATTGCTAATTTAAAATTTAAAAACAACTAAGTTTTAGATGGACTTAAACACCCTGATATTATTATGCATTTTTGCTTTTTTAGCAGGATTTGTAGATGCTATTGTAGGTGGAGGTGGATTAATACAATTGCCTGCAGGGATCATGCTCTTGCCTCAATTCCCGGTTGCTACTGTAATGGGATCTTTAAAGATTCCTGCATTCACAGGTACTGCATTTGCAGCAAAACAATACCTAAAAAAAGTCACAGTAAACTGGAAGCAGGTTGGATTAATGTGTTTAATTGCATTTAGCGCTGCATTTGCAGGATCACAATTGCTTTCTATTGTTAGCAATCAATATATGAAGCCTGTTATTTTTATTGTGTTGATAGTTGTTGCGATTTATACCTACACTAAGAAAAACTTTGGCCAAACAGTACAAAAAAAACTATCCAGTAAAACACAATTAAAATACGCTCTAGGAATCAGTTTAGTGATTGGCTTTTATGATGGTTTTATAGGACCAGGGGCAGGCAGTTTTTTTATCATGGCATTTATAGGAATTTTGGGATTTGACTTTTTAAAAGCCAGCACACACGCAAAGCTCATCAATTTATCTACCAACCTTGGCTCTATTACTTTATTCATGCTAAAGGGAACTATACTTTGGTCTGTAGCCATCCCAATGGCAATTTGCAATGCAATTGGAGGAATATTAGGGGCAAAGCTGGCCATCTATAAAGGCAACCAGTTCATCCGAATTTTCTTTTTATTGGTTGTGATGGCTACTTTACTAAGATTTGGATATGATATCTTTATAAAACCTTAGTCTTCTTCTACCACCACCCTGAAGCCTAAATCAATATAATAAAGATTGGGCGAAATTTTACTACGATAAATTACTTTTGATCTGGCAGACTCACTACCACTTCCTCCCCTAACTGCTTTGCGTGAACCTTCATTTGGCCCACTGTATGCCTTATTGATTACCATATTTTTATTATTCGAAAGATACCAACTTGAACTGTACCAGTCATTGGTCCACTCAAATACATTAGAACTCATATCATAAAGCTCAAGCTCATTAGGATAAGTACTACCTACTCTTCTTATATCCACTTCGCCTTTTTTATGTGTCCACCCAACTTTTTCTAAAAAATCGGATCCTGCATAAATGAATTTCTTAGATTTTTGACCTCCTCTAGCTGCATATTCCCACTCTGCTTCATTTGGTAATCTATATTTTTTACCTGTTACAAAACTTAACCAATAACAATAGTCTATAGCGTCATCCCAACTGATATTTCGTATTGGATAATTATCCGACCACCCTTCATTTGGAGCACTGGGCATTTTCCTATTCGTTTCCGTACAAAAATACCGATACTGTTTAACGGTAACTTCAAATTGTCCAATATTAAAATCCTTTACAAAAGTATTAAAGGTTGGCTTTGTGTCTTCAGGATCTTCCGAATTATTACTACCGATTGTAACACTCCCTCCTTTTACATAAACTACCTCGGGTAGATACGACTTATTCATTTTTCTATCTATTTCAAAAGGATAATCTCTAAAAATACCCACCCGATAATTATCCAAATCTGTATAATAAATATATCCAGCATTCCTCCAGTATTTGCTTTGCTTATTTTCTTTGATCCCAATTTTATTCAGAACTGAAGTAGGTCTAAATAATGGAGATTTTGAAAAAGTATCTATCGCTTGATAATATTTTTGAGGAGAACTTGAAACTTGTATTTCTGAAATATACTCTTTTGCCTTAAAAATATATAGTGTTACTACTTCTCCTTTTTTGTACACTAAACAATTTTTTGAAGGCAGTTCCTCCCGAAAAATATACCCTTTTTTCTCCATCCACTTTTCATGCTTTTTTAGCGGCATATTTTCCATTAAAAATTCCAGTTCAGAAATAGAATAACCTTCAGCAAAAAAAAGAGAGACTTTTTCAATGTCAATCTGAGCTTGAAGCTTACTTGAAGAGATGAAAATTAAAGTGATTGCTAATATCTTGGTTATCAAGTTCATACGGTAGAGGATGTTTAATTACAAGGTAAGAAAATTAACCTTTCTTTCCATCAATACTAATGGGATTAATGTACTTTTATACTTTATGAATCAAGAGCAGGTTTTAGAAAAACAGGATCAACTTAAAGCCACCATTATAACATTAGTTATAACTGTAATTCTATTCTCTTTATTTTTTTATGTGCGCTATCAACAGCCAGTCATTCAAGTGCCAACTGGTGGTGAAGGAATTGAAGTGAATTTAGGAGATGCAGAAACCGGATATGGTGCAATCCCGCCCACTTCAATTGGTGCAGCCTCACAAGAACAAACAAACACTTCAACAAATATTACTGAAGAAACCATTACAATACCTGAAAACAACTCATCTGAAGAAGACGTTCCACTAACAAGTCGTACTGCTAAATTGAACAGTAAGCCTAGTAGCTCCAACAGCATTGCTCCCCCCAATCCAAAGCCCAAAGCAGTTTTTACCGGTAATACCAAGAAGGGCAGTGGAGGAAATTTAGCAGATAGTTATAATGGAATAACCAACCAAGGAATTGCTGGTGGAAAAGGAGACCAAGGTAAACCAA
>Ga0209480_10000155_pt1 | contig 61078 bp, 42 predicted proteins | sample JI61114C2DNA_FD_187501 | JGI IMG/M metagenome (GOLD analysis project Ga0209480, IMG submission 187501) | Wastewater effluent complex algal communities from Wisconsin, to seasonally profile nutrient transformation and Carbon sequestration -... | ecosystem: Engineered > WWTP > Effluent > Algae...
CCATGACTACTCGGGCTTGGTCTTTTTCTTTCCTGTCATTTTCGTTCTCCTTTTGACATTTTGTCACCAGGAGCATTTTTTTCCAACCAACTGTCTACTGAACGGGGGTCATGCCACTAGAGATTTGATTTTGTCTCGATGAGCCAGCATAGTAGACTCGTGTCTTTCGAGAATATGCGCCGGTGCATCAGGATTTCGATATACTGCTGTATCACCTTTGTCAATTCTCACTACGGGAAGGATCTTGAATTTTTCCAGCATTATCTTTCGATCAATTTTGTCGAGTTCGTTTCTATTCGGATTTAAGTCGGCAGTTAGGTCTAGAACTTCAATATTATTTGATGCCAAACCTTTCCAAAGCAATTCAATGCCTTCGGCATCTGCAACAAAATAACTGTCCGCATATGCTTTAGCGCAGAAGCATATGGTAACAAAAACCACAGCAAGAACCCAACACATTTTTATCACTGATCGATCACGCAGCCTTCGATGCCATGTATCTGTTAACAAAGAAAGGATAGCAGCATTCAGTGAACGCTGCTATCCAAGTCATTCAAACAAGTTAGCCTGACTTGACTGACCTTGCCCCAAATGTTGCGCCAGCCATCAAGAGACAGCTGCCAGATTTACATCTCTATCTTAGTAGTCTTTGCCATTATCTTTGAACATGGCTCCCATTGATATCAAAACTGCCCACTTTTGTGGTGCTCGTCTAATTGCGGTTAGCTGCAACACGTTTCAGTAAGTCGCACAACGACCCTGCACCAAGGATGGTGCAACTCTATCAATAGAAAGAAAACAAAAGGCCCGCAATAAATGCAGGCCTTTCTTAGTTCATCAATTAACGCTCGATCGCTCTAACCAGCATTACTAACATTTCCCTCTAATGCCAGTCATTTCATTTCAGGGGCAAAGTTGGGATATTGTTGGGACAAGATTTTAAATAGCCCCAAAAGCAAAAGCGGTTTTCTTTCGAAAACCGCTCTCTATAATATTTGGGCGATGAGAGACTCGAACTCCCAACCCCCTCGGTGTAAATGAGTGGGTTAATGGTTTTATGGGCCTTTCGGGACTTTTACCATTTTTCGCCAACTTTCCCCAAAATACTTACCTACAGCGGATTTTGGGTATATTTTGGTTCCTAATCATTCCTCTAAATTCCCCTCCAAAGTTGGGATATTGTTGGGATGGAAATGGCACTAAAACCCGGCAATATCTTGAAAAAAGTAGAAAATTTCACCTGCATTGTTGGGATAGAATCGATATAATCGATTTAGAGGTGAACGATGAAGACCAAAATCAAGTTCATAATTGACTCTCTAAACAAGGCAGAGTGCCCAGTAGACAAGAAATGGCTACTGATTCCAGACCCTAAGACCCAGGGCCTGAAGCTTCGGCTTATGAAATCTGGCCCTAAGGCCTTCATTTTCCAAAGGCGCTTACCTGCCAACAATGAAAACCCAGGAACTCTGGTAGAAATTGTTCTTGGTCGATTCGGTGATCTCTCAATCGAGCAGGCACGTCAAAAAGCAGACGAACTCAATCGCATTATTGGCCAAGGCAAAAACCCGATAGTGATAGAGCTTGGCGAACTTACTTATGATCGGCTCTTCCGAACTTACATAGAGCAGTATGCCAAGCATGAAACTTCGACCTGGGAAGAAGCTGTCGAAAATCACAGACGTTATTTTGCACGCTGGGCCAACAAGCCAATCACAAAGATAAAAAGAAGTGATATTCAAGCCTGGGTCTATGACCTGGCTGGTGAAGGCCGTAAGAAAAAGCACACAGCAAACCGCTCTTTCGATCAACTCAAAGCTGTCATTAACTTCGGTAAACGCAAAGACCTAGTTTACTGCGATAACCCATGTATCGGCGTAGATAAGATACCGACTAAATCACGAGAGCGCTTTATACAACCGGGTGACGAATTTGCGCGCTTCGCTCAGGCGCTAGCCGATGAACCAAACGAAACATGGAGAGATTTCTTTTGGCTCTCACTGTTCGTTGCGGCAAGAAGATCAAATGTTCTAGCTATGGCCTGGGACCAAATAAACTTTGAGCTTGAAACCTGGACAATACCAAAGACTAAAAATGGTGACTCGCACTCAGTGCCTCTTACCCCAAGCGCAATGGAAATACTGAAGCGACGCTACAGCGACGTGAATAGAAATGATGTCTGGGTCTTCTACTCAGATCGCCGCTCTCGCAAAACCGGCGAATTTTCACACATGGGAAATCCAAAGGAAGCTTGGAAAAGATTGCTCAAGCGAGCGGAAATAACCGACCTTCGAATTCACGATCTTAGACGCACCGCTGGCAGTTACATGGCCATTCAAGGAGTCAGCCCAACAATCATTGGTAAAGCCTTAGGCCATAAGTCTCAAGCAGCTACAGCCATGTACGCTCGCCTTACGCAAGATCCAGTTAGGCAAGCAATGATAAATGCTCAAGCGGCCTTGGCCACACCATCAAAAATCTTTCCAAGCGAAGGCAAAGTAGAAGTACTGAAACATCAGTGAGAGTTGACTTGACGCTGGGCTTGCGTCCGCTAGGCTTGTCGCCAGGCAGCCAGGGAAGCGCCGCTAGAGTGGCAATGCCCTCGCTCTGTATCAAAGCCTCGGCGCGCACACCGCTGCGGCGGCTGCCGAGAAAGCGGGCGCAAGAGGCCGCAGGGTCAAGTCGAGTTTGCCGACGTGGTTATCTCTTGGTTGCAAGTTTTTCAGCTACGATTGATGGACAAAGAAACCCGAGTAGAAAGAAAAAACGTATTCCTTACAGATTAGGCGTTACAAGAACCGGTGCGGCTGGTCTCAAATATATTGCAACACACTGATAGCCTCTGTTAATCGAATACGAAATCGCCGATGATCTCAATTCGAAGCTCTGATGTTCTCAATCCACTACATTTATATGCTAGTGCCATACACCTGGTGTATGGTCTTGAAGCGATCTTTGTTCACTTCTCCAAATTGCCTTATCGCCTGCATCTAGGCGGTCAAAAAAGTTCGGAACATAACGGAGCCAGAACAATTTCAACGAAATCGAATCAATGCTAGAGGCTCGAAAAATCAGTCCTCTGTAAAATGGACTACTATTGTTAGGCAATGGAAACTTCTTCACACTACTAATGCAGTTTATGACCTTGCGATCAACAGCTTTTAGGCCTGAACTCGTGATTACCACGAAGTTTATCGGTTTGCCAGTCGAATCCAACCGGAAAGCTATCACTGGCCAACGACCATTCTTTATTTGTGGTGACAATTTTCTTACAGCTTGAGCTCGTATCAGTCTTTCGCTGTTTTGAAACCAAGGCAATAGAATTATATCTTCCTTAGCCGGGGAGCCAAGATTCCGCAACTTAATAAATTCTCTATCCTCAGAGCCTAGAGCAGTCTCTACATTGAGAACAACGGCCAGAAAAACTACAATTAGGATTCTCCGCATGGTTAATTGACTCATTCTCCAATTCTAAATGTCTATACCTTGACACTACACTAATATTGGCAGTAAACAAATTGATTTAACGATTTACCCGTTCAATGGAATAACCTTTTATATAACTAGCTGAGATTTCGGTAGTCACCCAAATATTCACACTGAGGAACAAACAGGTGAGTAGCGCTCTGCGTGTATAATTGATCATTGTCTCTCATCGTCGGAAGCAAGTGCCAAATTGCTTACCAACAAATTAACAGGAAGAGTGCCTAGCACTGCTGGTGGCACTTTCTCTAGATGACTGACTCGACTACAAGAGCACGGTCAGTTCGACAGTTTTAATACATGTCAAAAAAAACAACCGCCCCGTGAGCGCACAGCTTTGCTGGTGCGAACGGGGTGGCATAGCTTTGCCCAGTAACATCGACACTCTCTCCTTCAGGCAAGACTAACCTTGAACTGTTCGCATAGAAAGAAATCGAATTTTTCGCGCAGATGCACTCTCTTCAGGACTTAGCGCGCCGCATGCGCGGCGATCTATCATCTCAAAATAGCCAGGAAATTGTTTCAAGATAAAGTCGTAAAGGCTAGTACAGAAAGCTTCGCTGCTGGCCTGCATTTCAGCCAGCTCACAGATTGTTTCGCAAGTATTAGCTGCACCAAACCTAAGTATCAGCATGTTCTCCGCAGTCATTGAAAATTTGACTGGATTTGATTGAAGAGTTGTATCAAGAACCAAGACATCGCCAACCTTAATGGTGTGGACAATTCTGTTTAGCTTGATAGCAAACTCCAGAAGAGGACCGTTCATGCCTTTCCATCCACAGGGCTCTGCGTCTAACTTATCCACTAGAAAAGTAATATTCCCATTCGGTATCCAATCTTCTAGTATCTCGCACAGTTCCGGTGCGAAATCCTTTTTCATAAACTGCTCTGTTTCTTCAATGTCACTATGGTCCATCGAAAAGCTTAGGACGATCATTTTTCCCTTGTTTCCTTTCTTTCGCTTACCAGTTTATGGCATGCACCCACAAATCAGAGCAGTGCCAAAGTAAAGGCGATTGACATTTATGCACTAGGACGGTCTCCAAGGTTTACTCTAATAATTTTGCTTTCTTCGATAAAACGACAAACCATCAAGGAAATTACCTACTTCGTCGTATTTTGCTGCCACCACTTCTCGGCCTTTATCATTGACAAAGCCCCATTTGTTGTTCTTTCGAACTGCAGCCATTCCATCGCTCATAGCTCGTACTTCGTCATATTTTGGTGGCACAATCTCGGCACCAGTAGCATCAAGCAAGCCCCAACCATGAGGTCCGTTACAGACCCGAAAACAATTGGCATTCAGGCGCTCCAAATTTGCATAATTCTTTGAAATCTTTTTGCCAGCATGATTCAGTAAATAAGCAACACTGTTGTCGTAGCCTATTGTGCACGTATCATTATTTGTTTGTAGCGTTTTATTCTTCTGCTCTAAGACATAGAAAGGTTGCTCTTGAGAGAGCTTTGAACCACTTAAATCATTAGTTTGTTGTACAAGCTTAAGATGACCTTTGCGTAAAGGGTCTGGCTCGACTGAAAAAGTAATTTTATAACCGCCGCAACTAACAACGCAGCCACCAGAGATCCAATAAGTAGGGATAAAAATAGAGTAAAGCTGGTCCTTCTCGTTTTTCAAAAGTAGGAATTTACCGGAATAAAGCACTTCTCCAGATCTATCAACTAAATTAAAAACTGTATTTACGCTATGACCGTGCACTGTCCTTGAAGTAACACATAGATCTCCAACGAAAGCTGTAGCATAAGTAGCGTTTAGATTTTTCAGCTCGCGCCCTTTGCCATCTATAAGCGAAAAGCTTCTGAGCGTCCCTGAAATATCTATAGGTAGCAAACCATCAGCAAGCTTTGCAGTGGCAATGCCTCGACTAAATGGATTTGCTTCAACGAATGTTGGTTGTAATTTCCAGACACCCGTTTTATCGATATAACCAAATCGGCGCGTCAGTCTATCTTGAGCTACTGCCAGATTGTTAGAGAAAGAACCAATAGTAAAAAAGCGTGGCCTTGTGATCTCATGGCCATCTTTTGCAATAAGACCGACAGCTGATTCTTTCGCCATCTGCTTTTGCCAAAGTTTGCTCAATTTGTCGTACAAGGCCGGACTCTTCTTTTTGACTATAGTTAGGTAAGCCCCAAAATCATCGAAACCACCGTAACCACTCGAAACGCTGTAAAGATCGCCAGCCTCCCAGTATTTAAAGGCTTGTTCAATTGGCACACGTGATTCGTCTATGCGACCCTTATCAGCAAGAAAGCAGGCGTAAGAATTAAAAGGAGAAATAGTAATTGAACCCGGCGCTTCTCTTGTTTTTCCAGGTGGAGTAGCAGTCTTCAGCGCGATCTGATAAGCCTCTTTGTAAAGTTTCTCGGCCTCATCCATTTGACCCAACTTATAATTTAGATCAGCAATCTGAACCAATTCAGCGCATTGAAGCGAAGGGTCAATCTTGTCTTTATGTTCCTCGTAATAGCGTTTGTAGATTCCTACCAATTTCACTCTGTTGCGGCGCTGATGTAAATTTTGCAAAATGAAACTACTCTGATCAATGCCTGATACATCAGTCGGTTTGACCAAGGCATCAGCCTCCGCAGTGAGACCAAGAGCATAATAGACTTGCAACAACTGAAATCGCCTGCCTGAGTACGAATTAGCATCAGGCTCAGGATTTCTCGCCAAATCTGCTTCTAGACGCAATCGCATTTTTTGCAAATTGCTTCTATAAGTCTCCCGGTCAAGAATTTTATGTTGCTCTAGGTTCATCATCCAGTTAGATTCATGACTGGGATCATCGTCGATTCGCGAAGTGTGCTCCTTGGCAAAACAAGAGCCACCAGTGAACACCAGTGCCGCCGCGATGACAAATTTCAATGAGAATCTCGACATAACCCTAGCCGTTTCTGAAGTTGATCAAATCATACTCTAACCCCAGCATACGCCATTACTTCTATGTGGTGGAGTTTACAACATGCGAAACGTGAAAAAGGCCGTGAAAACTCGTGATTAATTTGTGCGGTTTTAAATTCTTTTTTTCTTTGCATGTTTTTGTCGAGAACTGGTTGTCATTGCGTAGATACAGCCAGGAAATGTTCTCTGCAAAAATCTAACAGCCACTCATTTACAGCAATCACAGCAAATAGAGCAAGGTCAGTCGGTATTCCCTTCAACCTTGGCACGCTAAGAGTCTGAGCCATTTTCATACCAGCGTTAAACAAATGGTTTAACTAGAACTCTTGAGTGAGCGCTTTAGACGGCTCGCTAGCTTTTCGATGGCTAACTTTCTCAATACTTTTCGGACAAAACTTGATAGTTCCACATGTGGTATTACGTTCAACGCCCGTATATTCAGGAAAACTTGGATTTTCATACCACAAAAGTGGTTCGGTATACCTTTCAATGCTTACTAGCATTGGCTTTCAAGGCTTTTTCTGAATCCCTTTATCCTGCCTTACTAGCGTAAGACGCTTCGCGGTCGATTGTCTTGGCTCGTTTCCAACTCGCCGCCGGACCGCGCTGCGCCTAGCTAGTCGCAAACCCTCCAGCTTGAGCCCTTTGGGCTATCGTGAAAATTCACAGCCTGCGGATAATACGATTTACCAGACGTCGTTGTTCAACGCGACGAGCAAGAAACAATCAACACATTTTGTCCAATCCGGTGCATGGCAAAGGGGGAGATCCCCATTTGCGCGGCTGGAAGTTGGGTATATGCTTATGAAATGAACAATCATAGAATATCAGCTAATCTAATCGGCTTCGTAGCAATCATTGCCTCGTTCATTTTCTGTTCGGCGGCATTTGCGGAGAGCGAAGGGCCATGCGCTGGTCAGACCAATATTGCCGCTTCAAACAAGCTGAACAAGCTCGGGCATAGGGAATACGCCCGCTGCAATTTCAAAGACGCTGCGACCTATTACTCCAAAGCAATTGGATTGAACCCAAGGCTGACTCTGGCCTATGCCATTCGCGGCGACTGTTACCATCTCATGGGAGATTGCGCCAGCGCCATCTCTGACCTTAACAAAGCAATTGAACTAGACCCAAGCGATACCGATCTGCTTGCTGACAGAGCGGCAGAAAAGCTCCATTTACATGATAATCAGGGAGCACTAGCTGACTTTGATGCAGCCATCAAGATGGGTCGGTCCAGCTACTTCCTGTATTTGTCCAGAGCCGAGCTGCGGCAACAAAAGGAAGATTTCGCAGGTGCAATTGCAGATTGCGACACAGCGCTTGCGTTGTGTCCGTCACGAACAGTATATTGGTGCAGAGTATATTGGTGCAGAGTATATTGGTGCAGAGGAGAAGCATATAAGGCCCTCGGCAAATTGTCAGAAGCTCGCCATGACTACAGCAAGGCCATTGAACTTCACCCAACCTATCTTGCCGGCTACGAGAAACGAGCATTCCTAAACTTCAAAATGGGTAATTTGGTTGGTGGAATTGGTGATTTCTTTCACTCTCGCGCTAATGATTTTCCACCACTACCAGCTGCGTTGCTTATTTTGCTTACCCTCGAAATAGTTGCGTTCACCCCGGCAATCATCGAAGTTAAGTCGTGCCTGCGCTAAGGCCATTCCAACATTTCAAAGCGAACTTGTTTCTTCTCAAGCAGTAAACATCGATACTTCAAAGCTTACAACCACCAGTTCAAGAGCTTCAGATTTCCTAATGAGAGGTTTTGGTGCCCTAGAGGCTAATACGTGTAAAGTTGTCGCCCCGAAATCCGCCCCAGTCCCTCTTAATCACTTCTAAAAGCGATAGGGGACGATCGACAATCGCACTAGATTTGATAAAAAACTTTGACCACAGGAGCACCATAGAAGGTGCCCTTTGCTCTGCTGTATCACTTTTAGCATTGAGCCTGTAATCATTTCAGGTAACGGTAAACCCATTCAAAAGACAATTCCAACTGCCATAGAGAATTGCTGAAGCAACTAAACTTGGCGGCACGGATAAGCTCCTGAATCTCAAAACTTAGCTGGCAGTATATGACCTTAAACTGTTCGCTTCAATTGTGGTATCACTGTCAGGTGGCACGCAGTTGGCATCCCCACAATTGGTAAACCCAAGAGTTCAATTGGTATCACTTTCATGGCTTATGGGTGCGGGGTCTCTGGAAACGGTAAAACTCCTTTATCCTGCCATCACCACTTACCCACTCTCTTCGCTACTCTGCCAGCTATTTTCCTGGGTGGTAATGTCGTAACCTCTTTGAGGTTTCGACTGATGAATAATCTCACTTAACAGGCAGCTTCACTGCCTCTGAACACTGCAAAACTTATCTATCAGTGACAGTTGAATGCGAGCTAGTGAAATTACCAATCACCGGCATGCCTATAGAGTGCAAGCCGTTTCCGCGCCTACTTATTGTCAACTAGCCCCACCTTGCTCATAGTCGTTGACAACCCGATAGAACAGGTCAAAGTCGAGATTCACGAACGAAGCTAAGTCGTTCAAAGCGTCAAAAGAATCAGCCATTGGCTCACTTAAACCCAGTTCCAAAAGAGGGGCTTCGACAAATGAGATGTTATGAAAATAGATGTCGCGACTATAGATGCGCGAAGCAAATGTGAATCAAAACATTTTAGCGCCCATTTATAGGCCAACGCTCAACGGTAACATCTCTATCCAAAATCTTTATTGCAACTCCATTTCGATAGGTCTCATTGCTGATAGGTAGGTTTTTGTAAGGCACCGATTTGCGAATGGCTTTTGCACCCATGGCATCTAAGTCGGCAGAGCCAGATGTTGCTATGGGTGTTAGTTTGTCAACTTTGCCGTCTTTAAAAGTTAGAATGTATCTGGCCCCCTTTGTAAGAGATGAAGAACAGTTCTTTTCAATTTCGTTGGCAAAATCTTTATACCAAGCCGGATTTTCCAGCCTTTTCACTTTAACCGAATCAGAAAAATGACATTCCCAAAGTTCAGCAGGGCCTCGTTTACCTTCTAATCTTGTTCTAACCAATCCACTGTTGTAGGTTTTGCTTTCCTCTGCTGCCACTGGCAAAACGATTTGTGAGATTAATAAACCGCACAAAAGATAAGAGACTGGCTTCATTTTCGTTCCTTCGAGGCAAGGTGCTAAATACAGCATAAGCGAGCTGGACCGCAAAAGACAGGGGAAAGAAAGTTTTCCTTCCTTCCTTCCCCCTGAGTGTTAGTGTTTAGATTTCGTTTTCTAGTGTGGTCTGATGCCAAATTGGTACCAGTGTTGTGTAGCTAGCAGGCAATCCCGTAGGGTCCAACAATGACCCAGTGGAACGATTAGCAGCCCAAGCAATCATGCACGCGAAATAGCAATTCTTCCCGGTAACTACGTCAGCAGTCGGTAATCCCATTTGAGAGACGGCAAATTCTTTTTTTTGCATAAACGCTGATAGGAAGCGACTGAGCATAACGCATAAGGTATACTTATTTCTAAGCTGCAGCCAACGATGAGGCTTTAGTTTCCGAGGTTTATACAATGAGTCTGAAAGCAGTCGTGACAGTGATTGCGGTGCTATTTGCAAATGCAAGTATGTCTGCTGATGCTCACTCCAGTTGGAGTTTTGAAAACCGGGCTGGCAATCTAGCATTCCACCAAAAGAACTACTCAGAAGCTTCTAAATGTTTCAAACGAGCGCTCAGGCTAGCAAGGAAAGAGGCTAAGTCAGCGGAACCAAAGCGAACGATCAGCTTAGCGGCGTTAGAGCTAACTGCATGTGCTCAGCGCAAAATTAAAGAAGAGACAAGACAAGCCAGTTTAAGTTCATCTTTGCTTGAGAATTTTATCGATAGCAGTGACGCTGATTTCGCTGACTGTCTATTAGAACTCGGTAAAATGTACCAGCAGCAACGCAAATTTGAAGATGCTATAAAGATTTTCAAGATAGTACTGAATCTTCATGAAAAATCGCATTCTTCGAGTGACACGACATACAGTGCTGCGCTCAATAGTTTGGGGTTAACATACCTCCAACAGGGTAACGTTACTGCTTCCGAAAGTTCACTAAAGAAGGCGCTTGAATCAACTCAATCGTTCAGCAGTTCTGAGGTCGCTGGTCAATGTGCAATATTGAATAATCTTGGGCTGCTGTGTTCCGCTAGTCTGCGCTATGAAGAAGCCGAATCGGCTTTTCAGAAATCAATCACGCTCAGCGAAACTTCAGACTGCGAGCCTTTTGCCAAAGCCGAACCACTAGCAAACCTTGCGGAGCTCTACGGAAAATTTCTCAAGTATGAACAAGCCGAAAGTTTGCTAAGACGCGCAGTAGCATACATGGAAAATCAAAAACCGGCCCACGCAGCACACCTTTCAGGCTTTCTGGTGAGCCTTGGATACTATTGCAGCAAATTAGGTAATTACATTGAGGCAGAAGAGCTTTACAAAAGGGCGTTGAAAATAGACAAGACAACAATTGGCTCAAACAATTTAAAAATAGCTAGAGACCTAAATGCTCTAGCGGTATTGTATTTTGTTCAAAAAAATTATTCAAAAGCCGTACCGTTGCACAAAACCGTTTTGAAAATAATGGAATCAGAATTTGGACCTAAAGATTCCGAGCTATACAAATATCTATTGAATTATGCTGAAGCACTTCAACAGGTAAACAGAGTACGAGAAGCAGACTTGCTGACAAACAGAGCAGGAGCACTCCTCATGGACCCGGCCATCGCTGACTGCGAAAAGGATATGAGTCCAGACGACCAACGTTGGAACGAGCTGCTCCCAGATTATATTGAGCTTCTCAAAAAAGCTCATCGATTCGGAGATGCAAAAGCTGCTGAGTCAAAACTCCTTAAAGTAAAATCGAAGTAGAAGGCATTTTATTTTCAAATCAAACCCATATTTAAAGTTTGAAGACGTCCGTCCGGTTTTGCCTGTATTGCACCTAATATGGTGCAACTCTATCAATAGACAGAAAACAAAAGGCCCGCAATAAATGCAGGCCTTTCTTAGTTCATCAATTAAACGCTTGATCGCTCTAAAGAGCATTACTAACGTTTTCTTATCATGCCAATCTTTTCCGGGGAAAAGTTGGGATATTGTTGGGATGGGTTTTTCCAAAGTCCCGAAAGTCTTGGGCGATGAGAGACTCGAACTCCCAACCCCCTCGGTGTAAACGATTCGGCAGGACGACTTTACTAGGGTTTCCGGACTTTTTGCCAAGAGCTACTTTTCATTCCTCTCTATTCCTGATATGCTGACTGTATACTCTTTTCTAGCATTTCTAATCGTATCTTATGACAACTAATGGTTTCTTTCGTGAATAGAAGCTGAATAGAAGATGCACTAAAACGAAGGGTTAATACCCCTTCGTTAAATAGAAGGGAATAGAAGAAAAAAATTCTATTCCGACGAGAGGGTCTGACCTCTTCGGCAACACGATGAACGAATAGAAGTGAATAGAAGATGAGGGGGATACGGCTGTGCCAAGGATTGCCAAGAACCAAATCAAGTTCAACAAGTTAGAGATAGAAAAGATCCCCCACCCACAGAAGGGCTCAGTTGTATATCACGACTCAGTCGTGAAGGGGCTTGTGCTATTTGTCTACACAAACAGCAAGACCTTTCATATCTATAAATTTGTTGGCGGCAAGCCGATTAAGCCGAAGCTAGGCAATTTCCCTGACATGACTGTAGAACAAGCGCGCAAGGCCGCTATACAGATGCTCGGCACCATAGCAACTGGCGCTCCTGTTGTATCGAGACGTGTTTCTAAAGCCGCCGGGCTGTATTTAGGAGAACTGATTCAGCACTACATAGATAAATATGCTCAGCACCACTGCACGACCTGGGTAGAAATGCGTAAGAATCTGCATCGGTGTTTTGACCTATGGCTATCAACGCTAGCGGCTGAAATCACTCGCGCTGATGTACAGCAACAAATGAACACGCTAGGCAAAGAACGTGGACACCACACAGCGAATAGAGCCTATGATGACCTTCGCGCAGTATTTTCATGGGGCATTAAGTATGGTTATCACACCGGAGAAAATCCCTGCACCAGCATTACAAAGTTCAAAACCAGATCCCGAGAGCGTTTCATTCGACCAGATGAATTTGAGAGGTTCCTTGACGGCCTAAAGACCGAAAAAAATATTCCGTTTCGGGACTACATTTACTTGAGCCTATTCACAGGTGCGCGGCAGGGAAATGTTCTGGCTATGCGATGGGATCAGATCAACTTCGACCTGGGGCTCTGGCACATTCCAATCACAAAGAACAAAGAATCACAGACAGTGCCGTTAACCGAACTTGCGTTGCAGGTGCTTGAAGATCGATATGAACACCGAAAATCAGATGAGTGGGTGTTCCCCAGTGACGGAGTGACAGGGCACGTCGTCGAACCCAAAAATGCCTGGGCGAAATTCTTGGAACGCACTAAATTGGAAGATCTGCGTATGCACGATCTTCGTCGCACACTTGGAAGTTACATGGCGATGAACAACCAGTCCTTGCAAATCATCGGCAAGGTGCTGGGACACAAGTCGCCGACAGCAACCCAGATCTACTCTCGCTTGGCTTTCGATCCCTTGAAACACGCTATGGAAGCCGCGCAATCTTCAATGGCTAATAGCGAAGAGATTCTTCCATCAGGATTATTCAAGAAAAACAGGAAACAGGGGCTTAAGCGCGTTAAATAGAGTAAGAAGAGACAACGAGAGCCAACAGCAGAGACCTCTGTGTTGGTTAACGTAGATGATCAGATGCAAATACTAGGCATGCCAGGTTTGGCGTTCCTGACCACAAATCAAGTATTGAGGATCGCGATTACCATCAGACCAATCAGCACCAAACACTTATACTAAAAAGTTTTCCAATTTTCTTGTGATAACGATCGATATCACAAGTTTTAGAATCGTCATTGCAAATCATCCCAAACTTGCGCCGAATTAGACGAGAAATAACTCACCTTTAGCTTTGATTTATCGTCGGTAAGCTTTCTGCGGTTGCACCAATCCTTCCGCTTTTCCTGAATCTTTTTTGCCCGAGAATCAATGAAGGCATTGTTAGAATTTTCAGGATCTCCATGCAGCCCCACATAAAGGTCCTCAATTGAGGTGTTACAGCTCAATGTATCAATAAGATGCTCGTCTTGGTCACTCAGCGAGTGCCCATAAACGAAAAGAGAGCCCTCACTCCTAGCCAATGCCTCCCAGCACGATCTGAGATAGTTGTTTGACTGAATCCATCTCCATTTTTGCGATGACTTACCTTCGGTAATTACGAGAGGATATTCGTTAGCCTTAATTTCATCCTTAGCCTGGTCCAGCAAAGTTGCGTTGTTTTCCCGCCTTAGCTTTCTGGCTCCGTTCTCAAAATGAAATAGATGGAGCGCTCCGTGCAAAAAATAGAGGCAAGGCCCTTCCTTCCAGTCTCCCTTAAATACCAAGCCATCAAAATCCTCTATTCGCCCAAAACCGTCGGAAAAATATCCATGTCCCTCAGCATCAAAGTTAGCCCAGTAAACGAGCAAGTCGTAGCTCACTGTGAATAGGTTGTTGAATTGCCTTATAAATCGGCGGCAACTATCTAATTTCTTGCCATCAAGTTCTGACTGATCGTGAGGGTGAACAGATGAGATTGTCTCTGCCAAGAGACACTTTAAAGAATCATAGTCAGCACGAATAATGGCCGATTCCAACTCATAGAGATCGGCAATTTCAGCGCCATCATGCAAAAAACGCAGAATCTGTTCAAAATTGGCAGTGCCATACGTGTTAAACAGTTGCTCAACTCTCAGAGGCAAGCCGGCTTTACAAGATGCCTGATACAACGATTGATAAGAGAATTTGCTACTAGCTCCAATGCTGAAGCCATTTCCAAGAAACAAATTGGTAGCATTATGCTTTCGTTTCGACTCTGCAAGACAGTCAACGAAGTTTCTTACGGTGGGCAAATCACTCTCCTCAGTAAAGTACTATTCTGCTATTTCCAAGACTATTTGAACCTATATCTTATGACGTCTCAAATATAACCAGAGACAAATTGTTCTACGACAATTAGATCTGGTGACGTATTAGCAACGACAAATAAAATGCGCCGGCTGATAAGAGCTTTTTCAGTGGTCAGTTTAGATTAATAGTTGTCATGCCGAAAATCGTCCAGAAAGCCTTTTTGCGCATAAGTTATAAAGTGACGAAATCGGCCATCCAGCTGATGCGTAGCGTTTGGATTGAGATATAAAAACGATTCAATGTGTTTTTTCGGCTCTGAACTCAAGTTATCGTCAATCTCAAGAAATAAGATGCCTCCTATTGCTTTTGACAGTTCGAACATCTGGATATTAAACTCGCTATTGAAGTCACAGTTTTTGTATTGGCAGAAAACACGTCGACAGAGGGACCGATAAAAAACCATATTCATATCTAAAAAAGAAGAGTGATATGGATTTGACCAAGGCGGGACGGTAATAACCAAAAGAAAAGGTTTGGAGTGGAGAAACTTGTAAGACCAGTCGAACACACCAGAGTACCTATGCTCGGCCATCTCGAATGGATCAACAGTTGTACTGGTAACGACAACTGCCGGCGGCCAACCAATACGGAATGATAACCCAGAGACTATCTGCGATTCTAAATAGGTCGCGCCGTTCGCTAAGGCGTTTTCAAGTTCTTTTTGAACGGCCACTTTCACATGAGCAAGTGTTTTATAGTCAAAGACACTAGAGCGATCAGGCGAAACGATTGCATTATATTTTTCTCGGACTTTGCGAAGGATATCATCAAGCATGTTATTGCTGATGTCCATAAGACTTTTTACTTCAAAATAGAGATTTAAGTCTGAAATGAAGCCATCCACATTGCAAACAGCTTTTGGATTCAGTATTGAGACAAACGTCTCACTTGTCGACAAATCAATCTCTGTTTCAACGGGAGAACTTGAGTAGTGAAGATGGACTCGATTTAAAAAATCAATTGCAGCCAATTCACCGTAAGGCCCCTCAGGCCTTGCGTATGCAACGTCCTGAGCTAAGCGGATAATTGTATTTCGATCTTTGGAACCTGATTCATAGGCTGTATGTAATCGTTCAAGCCTTTGCTTGTATGCGACTGCAAACTTCGCGAATTGATCGTTTGCAAGGGCACCAACAAAATTGTTGGAACGTGGCTGATTTTGTTTCACTACACACACACCTTTCCCAAAAATTGAGTCAAGAGTGGCTTGATATTCAGCCATTACGGCGGCAACGGATTTGGACATTCACTTTCTCCAATACCGCTGAGCAAAACATTCGCTAATGCGCACGGTTTTAAATGACCTCGAGTAGGCCGATTTGGCCAAAGTGATCAATAGGTAGCTCTACACTATCGATAGAATAAAGCTATAGCAAGCTTGTGTACCATGTCTGAATCGCTCTCAGGTTTTTCGTGTCTATTTTTCCCGAAGCTTCAATCGAACGAAAGAATTCTGTCAGCGCTGCCTGACTATTATTTGCTGACCAGTAATTTAGTCCTAATGGATCGGCTTCTGACACGAGATCGACTGGCCAGCTCTCGGCCATCTCAAGCGCAATCAATCTGTCCGCGGGAATACTTAATTTGAGAGCTTCCACTGCCCAGATAGAATTAACCCCAAACTCCATATAGTTAGCCCAATTTCGCCAGGGCCTCGCTTCTTGGTCTGGTGCAACCACGGCCAGGAAGTCGCAAGCCCTAAGAAGCCATGGCAAAAACGTTTGAAATACCCCTGATACTAAATCAGCAAAGTTATCAAACTCTGCATCCCAATGACTAGAATCGGCGTCTACCCCGATGATCCAATTAGTAATTGGTTGAGCTCGTTTGGAGCGTTTTGAAAAAGGTAGCAGAGCAAACATATTCTCGGTGCGCATTCCGCCGATCCACTGTTTTAGCAAAGTCTCGATATCATTTGATTTAACGCAAAATCTGTTGTTAGTACCGTTAAAAACTTTTCTTAAATCGGAATTGGACTGCTCCGGCAGCTCGAAAAATGTAGAAAGTAATTGCTCTGCTGCGAGAGCTAAGTCAGTAGGAATTGTTTCCGCTCTTAGAAAATTGACAATCTCCCGACAGCTTCGAGGTGAAAAGCCTGTGTTATTGGATGCCATTCCCAACTGAGTCAATTTAAGAGGACTAGATGCAACGGCAAAGGGTTCTTGCTGATCGCCAGCTATAAAATCAACGATGTTAGAAAATAATTTTTGAACCTTTTCTGGTTCGTCATTTTCATATTTAATCAGAGTATTCTCAAAAAATACTTGAGCTAAATTTTCTGTTGTTGGATTTTCTGGTATTGCAGCAATGAACTGAGATGCCAGACTAGCAGCTATTGATTCATCTAGTTCAAACACACCCATGGAGCTTTTCATAGCTGGTAATTCATCAGATAGGTACAACTTAGAGAATAATTGGCATCGAGCCTCATAGCTGTCAAAAGGCGCTGCACAAAGCGGATTGTCGATTATTACTGTATCGCCCTCAGTTAAAGAACCAGCTCTCCCACAGCGGCCGGCTATGTTTTTGAAAAGGCTACCAGCCATCGGTTTTTCTTTGCTTCCTCCCCAAGTTAGCCAATCGACAATAAATGTAAAACGAAAAGGCAAATCAACCCCTTCGGCTAATGTTGTAGTCGAAGCAACGAAGTCTATCTGATGGGATTTAACAGCATCTTCAATCAATTCTTTCACTTCGGATGGAAGCGTGGCAACATGATAAGCAATGCGCTTTTCCAGACAATATGCGAGTGTGCGAAGATGTGGATATTTATTTTGAAGCAACAAAATCAAATCGCCAATTGGTCCTATTTTGTCAGCATGCTTAGAAAAACGGTCAGCGACTGTTCGAGACAAACCGCGAGCACTCGAACGAGAGCCGCAGACAGCCAGAACAGGTCCAGCAAATTCATTTTGGAGAACGTTGACTAAATAAGCGATATTTTGATGAAATGATGGCTGCTGCGCGACCTTCTGCCCATAGTGTTTCACTGAATAAAACATGTTGTTTGGCCACGGCCAATTGGCCGAGCCATATGGAGTATCACTGCGTTGGTTTGTCCTTCGAACTTTATCTGTACCCACATACCAAGTAAGGCCACTCCTCGTCCAAATTGCCGTTCGCCTGCTAGTTGGCTTCCAATCATTGACAATTAATGTCGTTTTAGGGGTGCCAAGCCATTCTTGCAATTGCTCACCATTCGAAATAACACCTGACATGAGCATCAATCTTAAAATACTATTTCCCTTTTGAATCATCTTGAGACGTGTAATCAACCCTTCTAACCGAATTCCACGACTTCCCGACTCAAGTAGATGCGCCTCATCAAAAACGACTGCTCGTATATGCGAGACAAGGTCTGGTCTCGTACGCAACATAGCATCAAAACGCTCCGGCGTTGCAACAACTATAGTGCTTTCAATATCTGGGGCTAGTTTTCCAGCATCTTTATAAGATCCGGTCATCCGAATTACCCGAAACGCTTTTGGCGAATGCCTCTTCATCGAATCGGCAACCTGTCGAACTATGGCTACATATGGAGCTATATAACAAACAATGCCTGGTTTTTGATCGAGAGCATTGATAAGGAAAAGCTCGCCCAGCAGTGTCTTTCCGGTACTAGTAGGCAAATTAAGCACCACATCTTTGTCGCCACGTAGCAGTTCAAATTTCTGAATTGCTAAGAGCTGCGGGGGAAGTAGTACTTTCAATCCAGAAGCAGTCAGTCTGTGAATAAAGTCGGAAGGAAATCTCTGTTTGTATGGCTCCAAAACTGCAGGTATTGATAATGAAATGATGTGCTCCAAACTAACTCGCGCCGATCGCATAAGCCCACTCTCAAAGGCGGTGCATTCGTGTAGCATACAATCAACAAATTTTTGACGCAGTCCTTCTGTTAGTTCAAGGTTTCCGGTTTCCAAAAAGAGTACCAACTGTTCCAGGTATGCAGCGGTAAGTGGTTGCATCTCTGCTTTCGACAATATTTTTGGAATCAAACCTGGAGCGACTGTTGCTAATAAAGCAGCGGAAACAAAATTGAACTCAGCGCTCGACTCAACTCTTGCAAGGCATACAGAAGCTGAGGGAAAATTTCCTAACATGCTGTAAGCAACAGCGGCTACCATTGTTTGATTGAAACGATGAGAATCTGGAAACTCCTTAACTAACTGTGAGGAATAATCCATAATTCGAGCAGCCGAGATCAATGGTGCTGCATAATTCTCATCGTAAAGTTCTTGGTGTTTAGATTGCTCCAGATCTTGCATAAAGCTCATGACCGTTTGAGCCGAAGATATCAGCTCAGACCACCCTATCGGATAACCCGGAATTCCTCGCCGCTTAGCAAATGCAGAATTCTCTAACATAGAATAATCGAGCCACTCAGGAAACATTATTCAGACTTTCCTGTGGATATATTACCTAGTTTCGTCTCAAGGTCGGCTAGCGAAATCGACCAAGGCGTAATAGTTGACTCCGCCCAGCCAAGTCCAACTAAACTGGTTCTTACTGTTACCAACTTTGCTATGGGATCGGCTCCAATTTTTTCATGCACCAAAGTTGGTACAACTCGTATTTGCTTACAACTGCCGGGATTTGGAGCTTGCAGTCTATTAAGTCTGGGCAAGAGATTAGGTTTACCTAAAGAATACTGCACAGCATTTTTAACAGCTTGAATACGCATGCTTAACTGTTCAGCTGGATCTGTATCGAATAGCTTCTTGTAATCAGCAACCAATTTGCTACTGATGGCCAGGAGAGGATCGAAGGTGGTTTTGACTTCCTGCAACACCAATAAGTCATCCGACTCAAATTCTCCGAAATGACACCAAACGATATCAAGTTCAGACCTTGAAATTCGACTGAGAGGATTCAGCGCATTGGCAGGAAATGGATAATAGCTTTCATAATCAAAGACTCTACCAATAGTGAAAGAAATATATTCGCCAAGGTTGCCAATAATTGGGTTTGTTAGCTCGTCTGGCGAGTTCAGAAAATAAGTCGTATCTGAACGCAACTTTTCTAATAGACTAGACGCCGCCGCATTGCAGTTGGGGCTGCCTGTCCAAACAATAACAGCGCTACTTTCAGTCCGTTGAAACGTGGTCTTCAAACTCGGGAAAACCTCATAATTACGCTGACGATTATATCCAACTCTACTTTACACCGCGCAGCTCACGAGTCAACAAAATAGTTATTCTGATGACTCGTGTCATCCTTCTATTTTTCAGCCACAAAAAGTCATGAACTTCAGAAAATACGCCTAATCCTGATTTTCTGAGTAGTTTTAGAATCCACTATGCAGTAACATTTCCAAGAAATCGCGATAGAATCGGCTCCTAGCTAATACCAAATGAGGGCCCTGGCACATGACTGTATCCACCAGATCCTTGGAAAACTTTGAAGAACAAGCAGCCAAACTAGGTTGCACGATACCAGAGGGAATTTGCGTTTTTCCGAGAAATTTTGACGTGGCTGTTTCCCCTGCTGAGCTTGTTTATGACGATTCTGCTCAAACACTTCGCAAATTGCTCAAACGCGCTGGCGTGCAAGATAATGGCCAGCTCAATGAAAAAAACAATTACATGCTGCTGCGCAGTGATTTGCCGGTCATTTGCTTGTTTGCGGGATGGACTGTGCTGACTCAGGATCCCACGTCTGTGCAGCTCGCGCTTGGAGTCGCCGCTAACTATTTAACGGATTTATGTAAGGGTTTTCGCAGGCCCGAGGAGCAAGAATGCGAGGTCAAGGTTATACGAGAGCGAATAACTAACTCAAAACGTTTTTTTGAAGAAACATCATACAAAGGTCCAGTATCCGGATTGGAGGCAGCATTTAATGCCCTTCCCCGTGATTAACTTTCAAGATTTCAGCGAGGCTCATACCGCGTATCAAACTCTTTTAGACCATGCAACTTCACTATGTTATGTGAGTTGCAAAAACTCTCTACAGGATGAATGCTGTGCCAATCTAGAAAACTTTGTGACTAGTGGAAGTCGAGTCCTTCGACTAAAGCTGAATGTGCTTGGGGACGAAGAAGGCGTTAAGAAGCTCATTGTGCTTGAAGCTCAGCTAACTGCAATCTATCACGAACTGGCCTGCTTGCTGTTACTAAAAAGCAATGAAGCAGAAAAAGCTTGGGATCATTTAGTGCTAGCACAAGAGTGCGTAAAAGTAGTCGGCAGATTCTTTGGTAATGCAGAGGGGCAATTTGACAGACTGAGAGTACTTGAGATGCTTCTTTTCCCGCAGCAATCATTCATGAGTGTAGGCATAATTGTTCAAGAGTCCGAGTGCAGTATATGCACAGGAAACTACGAGATTTGCGACCATGTTGCTGGAGAAATATATGGGGCAGAATTGTGCCGACGAACAATCACAAAACTAGAATTGAAAGAAACTTCATTCCTTGGGAACAAGGAACCGAAAGACAGGCGCTGTCGTGTGACACACATAAGCAGGAATGGCGTGAAGGTAAACCTGATGACACGGGAAACAGAGTCGTGCGAAAAAAATGAAACTATTTTGTATGGTTATGCGGCTCGCTACAATTAACCGTTCAGATATCATTCACACCATTTCACAGTTTCCAGCCTTGCATGTGTATTTGCATGGACGATGGCAAAAAATTGGTGCCGTTAGACTGGATAGTCACATCTCCCCAAAAATGATTGAAGGCAATTGACAAAGGACTTGGCTCACAATCAAGACTTAGCAGCTAAAGGTGTTTTGTAGCTTACGCTTCGTTTCTCTCGGACATAAATTCAGACTCCTGATCATCATAGCTCGGGTTTTCGACGTAAGGTGACTCTAACTCGTAGTCGTACTCAGTAACTTTGACAACTATTGATGCGCGAAACGAAGTTGACCCAGTGTCTTTGTCGATCGAGTCAGTATATTCAATATCCGCAAGGCCTGTACATTCGAGCAGAACGTTATCCTCAACTAATTTGAGCTTGAGTGAGGTCAATTCAAACTCCGTGAACCCAGCATGTGCGCCACAAAACGACGGTGCACAATTGGCTAAAGCATCGCCAGATTCGGAAATAAATGATTCCTTTTCATATAGGTATTCAATAATCGAGGATGAGATGGCCGTTTCAAAGCTGGGCTGCTGAACATTTTCTGCCCACAGTTTAAGTAAAGGATACATGGCAACTAGCTCTGGTTTTTTATTTAAGATGATTTCTGCTACTCGCCACAATATCAACGGATCACGCTCGGCCTGAGTGACAGAGGCGGCGTGAAAAATCGCTTCTTCAATATCTAGCTCCTCCAGAATTTTCAAGAGAACATCAACAACGGCATCCGATGTGCGGCTTTTAAAGCCGTAGCTCACCGGGAAGAAACGAGACAGAGTGAGACGAAATGCATCTTCTTGCTCATGCAAGAGTTCCTGGATATTGTGGTTGTTCCAGATATGAGTGCGCAGCGGTGGTCGCCCATCATTACGTTCCCAACCAGCGAAGAGGGTCACAACATCGTCTACAACCCCAGTGGTGCAGGCAAGTAGGACACCATAGCAGTTGAACCCCATGGCATCGGCGTAGCAAGTTTGCACATCAGTTCTGCTTACCGACGATCCGCTACCGGCAAAATCTTTGCAAGTTACAAGCCATTTTTGTGATTCAGATTTGAGCGCGAGGCCGTTATAAGGTACGAAAAAAAATAAATCGCGACCCCGATCGGCGCCAGTGCCACCTTCCTCTACTTCATATCCAAGCTTTCGACCCATCTCAGCCAAAAGTGCTTGAAATCCGTAGCCTGGTCGGTCTCTTTGAGCTATCTCAGTGAAATCGAGTTGAAACCGCTCGGACACTTTGAAACCCCCGATTGAAAACGTTCCCACGGCAGTCTGCAACATAGCAGCTTGTTGTGTCATGTGGCAATGCCGCAAGGTTTTCGCAGAATCCTCAGGAGGAGACGTAATGACGATGGTACGATTCCAGCCGGACTACAAACATGGAATTTGAATCATGCTACCAGAGCTGTTTAAAAGATCCCAGAGCTGACACGCCTTGATGCTCAAACACTCATTCGAACTACAAACAAAATCGGAGGATAGCGTCATGGCGAGAGGTAAAGGCAGGGGGCGAAAACCGTTTATTCCGTTTAAAAGGAAATGCATTTATTGCCTTGTGGAAAAAGAGCCAAAAGACTTCAACAAAGAGCATGTTGTGCCCAGTTTGATGGGCGGCTTTGAACAAGGTATGACTATCAAATCATGCTGTACGGATTGCAATACATATTTTGGCACTCACGTCGATCCAGTGTTAGCAGAGGATTCATATGAGGCCATACTTCGCTGCCAATCCGGGATCAAGGAGCCAACGGCCATCGATGTTTTACGATGGCAGCGGGTCAACATTACCTTACCGTTAGGCGGTTGGTGGGGTGGCGCACGAGTGAAACTAGCATGGCGAGAGGATCGCATGATTATCGAACCACTTGCCCAGATAGGATTTCTAAGACACTCAACTACCAGCTATGAATATTTCACATTGCAAGAGCTAGCCGAGATAAGAGATTGGGATGATTTAAGTCCGCAAAATTTCAAAGTCATGTGCCAACACGAAGAGGACGAAAACAAGCTAAAAGAATTTTGTCAGGGACAATTCGGTGAGATCTCATTCAAACCTACAGAAGAAGCGCCTGTAGGCAAAGATGGTCAAGTCGATGTGGAGATCATGTCCAGAATCGATGATTTGGTAAAACGTGCTATCTGCAAAATTGCATTCAACTACCTAGCAAAAGTGTGGGGGCCAACGCATCACCAGAAATTACTGGACAATCGATTTGATAACATCAGACATTTCGTCAGGGCTGAACAGAAACTAGAAAGTAATCGCTTCACTGTGAAAGTCGGGAATGAACATTCGCTACTCAAACGGCCGCCCAATCTTGGGATCACAGCACATCTTATCGCATTGGACCATCTTCCAAATGGTTCTCTTCATTGCAGATTTTCCCCTTATGACCACTTTACCTATGATGTGACACTCGCTGAAAACGTTGAAGAGGTTTTGGAACCAGTAGCACATGCATTTCTGTATGGTGATGGAAAAATGGAATGCGTGCCGCTCTCTGAGTTAGCGGATCTTATAGAGGCCAAATAGGGTACGTATTGAACTGTCAAGGCCTGTATAAATAGATGCTTCAAGGCATCACATAAACTCTCTGCCGCTGCAGATATTGAAACAACAACAAACTCTACCTAAAATGACTGTTTCCTTGGAGGTTCTTTCGCATGAAACAAAAAAGCTATCGTTCCATTCAAACGGCTATGACTGGCTTTGCTTTGGTGCTGGGCTTCTCAGGAACCTCGGCAGAATCTTTTGATCACGGTGGGATGCATAGATATCATACTCCTGATGGACCAGCCTATCTATTACCAAAGATCTTGCAGATGCACCCGTTCGATCTAAATGCCCAGCCCGTTTACGGCAAACCTGCTGGAACTTTGAATATCGATAAAAACGGCCATGCGAAGCTCTATTTCCAAAATATTGAAGTGCCATCTATGAAGGACCTAGACTGCAAGTCCTCTAAAATTTTGGGCACCTTTCTTGGCCCCACTGGAGAAGACGACAATCAAGCTTACTACTGGACCTGCGACGTTTTAACCCTTCATGCGTCCGGCCCAAATCTTTATCACATAGATGTGCAATTTGCTGATAAGGAACAGCATTGGAAGAGTTACCGTGTTCGCGGATATCAGGTTATTCCAGAGTGGACATCAGTGGAATAATTAGATTCCCGAAAACAACCTTTTTCGGGAATGCTGCTAATTTTTTTTTGACAGGTCAACTGCCTTTGGTAACCAACAATGAAAAAGTCCCAGCCATCGTTTTCGGGAAAGTTGCAATTCCACCCTGCCGGTCCTCCCGTCAAACAAAAAAATCTTGTCCGACGCTCTCGCGAATTTCTAACTGCCGATGAAGTCAAATTGCTGATCGCCACCGCAAAGACGCAAGGCCGATACGGCATCCGTGACTCTCTTTTGATCTTAATGACCTATCGACATGCCTTTCGTGTGGGCGAAGTCGTTGACTTGAAGCGGGATCAAGTCGATATGGATAACGCGAAACTCTACCTAAACAGGCTCAAGAACGGCGATTCATCAGTTTACTACTTAGAGGGTTGTGTATTCCGCTGATGGCGGCCACCTAGCGCCTTGACTTTCCGGAATGGGTGGCCGGAACTTAGCGGAGCAAACAGAGGGTGATGAACTACGCGCACTTAGGAAACTGAAAAGAGACTCGACGACATCAGCATTTGTATTCTGCTCTGAGCGCAAAGGACCGCTTACAACCAGCTCTGTGCACAAGCTAGTAGTCAGAACCGGCAAACTGGCCAGAATGGAGTTTCCAATCCACCCACACATGCTGCGGCACGCTAAAGGCTGCCAATCACGTCAAAGGGCATTGATACAAGAGCCATTCAAGCCTACTTCGGCCATAAAACATCCAGCACACAGTGCCCTATACTAAGCTAGATCCATCAAGGTTCAAGGGGTTCGGCAAAGATCTCTAAAAGAGATGGTGCTTCAAATCATTGTCATGGTGACATTCTCGCTGCGAAGGCAAGTGCCAAATAGGCCGCAACCTCACACCTAAAGCGAAGACAGAGGCACACCTTAATTTGCCGAACTTGCACCGCACGGCCTAACGCCAGAGCTTTTGGAACTAGCCTCCAGCAGTTTGATTGCCATTGCCGCTTATCAACAAGCGGGGAGGACAATATTACAGCTATTTTAAGCATCCCTCTCTATATTGGGATCAACAATTGGAGTTCGGCCATGGCAGAGCCCTCAGCCATTTCCGTGCGCATGCCTGCAGCGCTATAGCATGGCAGAAATAGCGCAGACTATTTACCCAAGCTGGTCTTAAGCCCAAGGACATTGTATGCTTTCATTTCTTAATCCCTTCTTAAGCCTCAGTCATGCCAAAGAACAAACCGCAAAGACCGGCGTACAAAATAGTTAAGAAGGAAAATGACTATCATGTTTACACCAATGATGGTCCAGACGGTAGCCCAACAGGTCGCATAGCGAGAAGCTTTGACGAAGGCCAAAAAATTATTGCTGAGCTAGAAGACAGGGATAAAGCTGGCCTGGGAATAAACTCACTAAAACCTGCATACAAAATTGTTAAGAAGGGAAATGACTATCATGTGTACACCAATGATAGTCCAGACGGTAGTCCAACAGGTCGCAGAGCCAGCAGCTTTGACGAAGGCCAAAAAATTATTACTGAGCTGGAAAACAGAGATAGAGCTAGACTGAGACAGAACTCGAGCAAATCAAGCCAGCTCACGAGTAGTAATTACTCAGCCCAAAAGCAGGTAACCGGACGGACGACCAAAGCACCTTCTGAAATGAAGAAAAAGACAGAAGGGAAATCCACAGTTCCAAATACATCGGTCTTAAGCACTGAAGACAAAAGAAAAGAAAGCCCCTTTTCAGCGAACAAGGCAACTCAAAAGACTTCGTCTAGTCCCGCTCCAGCTGTAGCTCTGCAAGCACAGAAGGAGAAACTTAAAACCAAAAGCTCAATAATGCGACCGTGCTCGCCGGAGCACGCAGACAAAGCAAAAAGACTCTTTCAATTTCTGCGTGAATTAACCTTGCTTCGCAGCAAAACGGTCCGAACACTCGACAAGTACAGCTCGGTGCTCTGGTTTAATGATTTTCCTAAATTGCCTGGCTGTTTTTCAATATACGATGCTCCCGAAGATGAGCGTTCTGAGTTACTTCTCCAGATCGAACAGCCGCGTCTAAAGCAGCCCCCAGAGCCATCGGAAGGTCTGGCCAAATGGATAGACAGAGAGCAGCTTAATTCTTCAAAGCACGAATTTCCAACACTCAAAGAAACTATTGCCATTTCTAACTCGAAGGAGATAGAAGAAGGGCAGTCCAATATTAGATACGAGAACATTCACGATAATCCGCATGTTCAGGCTCAGTGGAATGAATATGTAGAAAGATTTTGGGTTCAGTGGGCAGAGCAGAATCGCAAAGATATAGCTGTCCAAGATTACTATGAGCAGATTTTCGATATTCAACAGATAACCCAAAAACTTGCAGAAGAGTATGAACTGCTGCTGGCAGTTGGGCTTTTGTCATGGACTACGCCGACCGGACAAACCGTGCGTAGACATTTACTAACAGCTAAGGCCAGCGTCAACTTCGATACACACAGCGGGATTCTTGAGATCACTGCACCACAAGAGGGGATTATATTTCAGCTAGAACAGGACATGCTGGAAATATCAGAGAGACCGCCCAATCACCATAGGCAAGAACTAGAGAAGCTGCTTGAAGCAGCTAACGAGAATCCACTCGGCAGCCAAGAAATAGAACAGTTTCTGCAATCATGGCTTCATGCTACTTCTGCTCGAGGAACTTATACCAATCAATTTGAGCCAGTATTTACAGCAGAGGAAGATCCCAAAGTCACCTTTGCACCAGCAATCATTCTCAGGAAGCGAACAGAGAGAAATCTTGTTCGACTCTTTGAGGAAATTATTAGCAACATCGAAGATACTGGGGAACTTCCGCTTGGAGTAGAACGGCTCGTATCCATCATGGATGATTCGGACTTCAACCCAAATGAAGATACCAATCAGAAAGAGTTAGTTGACGAAGAGATATATTTTCCGCTGGCGGCCAATTCCGATCAACGCGAAATTGCAGAGAAATTAAGACACCGGCAGGGGATTTTAGTTCAGGGCCCACCGGGCACTGGCAAATCGCACACCATTGCGAATTTGGTATGCCATCTCCTCGCTTCAGGAAAACGCATACTTGTGACCAGCCACACGCCACGTGCCCTTAGTGTTCTTCGCGATAAATTTCCAGAAGAAATGAAGGCCCTGTGCGTTTCTGTGATTGGAGACGACGGCACGGCCGCACGTAAAGCGCTTGAAGAATCAGTGTCAGGCATTACCAGCAAACGCAATAAATTCAACAAGTTGCAAAACAAACGGTTGATCAATGACCTAAGGACCAAGCTAGATTCACTCAGGCAGAGCGAAGCATGGATTCTCAACGCGTTGCGTGGAATAAGAGAATCAGATACCTATCACCATCCCATTAAATTCGGCTCTTATAGTGGAACGACCCAGGCAATTGCTCAGAAGTTGTCCGCGCAACATGAAAGCTGCCATTGGCTATCAATTTCCCCAGGCGAAGAAGACGAGCCACCGATTTGTGACGAAGAAGCCCTAGAACTACTCGAACTATTTCGCAGCTTGCCAGAGCAGCGAATCGAAGAACTAGGGAAGTACATCGTTGAGCAAGAAGACCTAGCATCCCCAGAACAATTTACTGAGTGGATCACGCAGCATAACTCCTTAACGGACCGCTCAAGCAACATCGCCGAGCTGAAACAACACCCAGCATTCACAGCATCCTCAAAACTCGATGAGCTTGCCAGAGAGGAGCTCTCCAAAACACTCGGCGAATTTACCAACACCCTTCAGCGACTCTTAAATCGCCGAGAGCCATGGGTCAAGAAAGCCATCACGGAAATAGTGTCGGATCGAGATCGGACTTGGCGAAAACTTCTATCAGTAACCAAAGATGCTTTATCGAAAATTGGAACAGATAATGATTGGCTGCTGAGCTGCAACATTACAGGGCTAGACGGTAAAGACACTCAGATAGTAAGGATTCAAGCCAAGGATCTGCTCACTCATTTTGAACAGAAGGGCTCCCTTGGTTTCTTTTGGCGTTTTCGACCTAAGCCTGTACAAGAGGGCATGCACCTCATCAAGAACACAAGAGTAGACGGCCGATTGGCAGACAACCCTGAAACCCTGAAGAAACTAATTCATTGGCTGGAGGTTAATGCCAGCCTCGAAATACTCAAAACCGCATGGCAGGGGATTGCCGACCTCAACGCCGGTAGCATAGTCGTGCAGATAGCAGAAATCGAAGATTGGTGCGAGCCACTCGAAGAGGGCTTGGGCATGCATGAGAAGATGCTAGCACTGCGTGATTCGCTTCGAGCGATTCCAGGCCTAGTTGAACCTCCGTGGGACGATTTAGACCAGGTCATCCGTTTCGCAGATGTTCTTGCGGCCGGACATGTAGAAGAGCGCTTACAATATATTAGCGCTGAGCTGCAGTCATTGCAGACGAAGCTAATGGTGGCTGGCTCGAATCCCAATGCCCATGAGGTTATGAATGAACTTCTCCGAGCGGCAGACACGCGGGACTGCGACCTCTTTCACCGCGGATACAACCAGCTAACAGACCTGCAATCCGGCAGACAGCTTCTTCGTCGAAGAGAAGAAATACTGCAGAAATGCGTCGGTTTAGCACAATCACTAATTACAGAAATCGAAGCAAGCCACAGCGAACCACATTGGGAGAAAAGACTCGCCTTCCTAAATCAGGCATGGAACTGGGCACGTGCTTCCGAGTGGCTAAGAAAAATTTCCTCGCCAGAAACACAACTGCAACTTTCAGACCAGCTCTCCAGTGCAGAAGCCGACATAAAAGACACGCTGTGTCAACTCGCGGCAGCCTTGGCTTGGGGCCATACTTTTGAGCGACTTTCGGACCAAGAGCACTCTTATCTAATCGCGTGGGAACTTGCAATGCGCAGGATAGGCAAGGGCACGGGCAAGTATGCGGAGCAACACAGAAGAAAAGCAAGAGAGCATATGGAGCAATGCCGGCCATCAATCCCGGCTTGGATTATGCCAATTCACAAAGTTGTAGAATCCACAAAAATTGGTGGCGAACCTTTTGACGTAGTGATAGTTGATGAAGCCAGCCAATCAGGGCCCGAAGCGTTGCTTTTGATGTACTTTGCAAAACAAATAATCGTTGTCGGGGACGACAAACAAATTAGCCCTGACTTTATTGGTCTGGACAAGCAGAGCGTCAACGCCTTAAGAGACCAATACCTCAAAGATGTTCCTTTCAGTGACGCTTTAGGAACAGACCATAGCTTCTTTGACCAAGCCAAAATAAGATACCGCGGCACGATCAGACTAAAAGAACATTTCAGATGCATGCCCGAAATTATTCAGTTCTCGAACAATCTTTGCTACGGAGACGATCCTCTCGTTCCTCTCAGGCAATACGGCGCGGGCAGACTTACGCCTGTTCTGCAAACAAGATATATCCAGGGCGGCTATTCCGATGCCGATTCCACCAAACCAATCAACAAGCCAGAAGCTGACGCGATTATCGAACAAATAAAACAGTGTTGCGCCGATCCGGCCTACGCCGGAAAAACAATTGGTGTAATTAGCTTGCTCAATACCTCCGGTCAAGCTGAGTACATAGAGCGGCGCTTCAAGACAGACAACATACTGTCCAAAGAAGAAATGGACGAGCGCAAGTTGCGAATTGGGGATGCTTACGTTTTCCAGGGCGATGAGCGTGACATTATGTTCCTGAGCATGGTGACAGCTCCCGCGCCTGACGGCAAGAGAGTTTCGGTTATGGCAGCGCCAAAAGATGAACGCAGATTCAATGTAGCTGCAAGCCGAGCCCGCGATCAAGCCTGGCTATTCCACTCAGTTTCGCTCGCCGACCTGAACCCCAAATGCAACCGATATAATCTGCTGTCCTATTACACCAACCCACAGATTGCCACAGTGGAGATAGGAGACACTGACGTTCAGTCATTGAGACTACGACTTGAAAAAAGCGCTCATTCATCTGAAAATCCGCCTAAACCTTTTGACAGCTGGTTTGAAGTAGATGTGTTTCTACGAGTCGCAGCGCGTGGATATCGCGTGCTGCCGCAGTATCCACTTAACGGCTACCGCATTGATATGGTAGTAGAAGGAATGAAAGGTCGACTAGCAGTGGAATGTGATGGAGACGCCTGGCACGGACCCGAGCGTTACGATGAAGACTCAGCCAGGGAAAGAGATCTCGAAAGATGCGGCATGCAATTCTGGCGGGTAAGAGGAAGCGTGTTTTACTTCGACAAAGAGAAAGCCTTGGAGAGCCTATGGACTCGACTGGAACAGTTAAAAATTTATCCAACAGAAACTGCCTCCTGAACTTCAACTGCTCTTGTAAGCCATGAATCCTTAAATTTCGCAATGATTCCTTTTGCGTAGTGACCTGCTCCCCGAAAGTTGACCCGTTACAATGGTGATAACTGCTTTTTTTTTTCTAACTCCGAACAAAAATACTAGAGTACTCACGGAACTTAGTTGCATTCAGAACATCAAGAAATTTGGACCTTGTCTACATGAAGCGAAGACTGGTTCCTGTTCACTTGTACTTCCCTCTCAAATTCGACCAGAAGTCGCCCTCATCAATATCTCGTCCAGGCTCGTCACTATCAGGCCCGTAACTAGTAGACCCATCCTGCGAGTCAGAGGGAGGCTCCAGTGAAGGGTTAGGCTCGTCCTCATTGTTTGGTTTCTCTCTAGCACTCTTTGCCTCATCATCTGATGAGGTTCGCTCTTCTTCTGCTCCTAACTCGTCAGGACTGCACTTAGCAGCAGAAGAATCTTCTTTCTCAAACCGCCCACTTGAGCTAGCTGCTTTCACCTCATAATCGTCAACTTTCAAAACCTCAATCACCGGCACCGGTAATCTCGTTGTGCTGGGATAGTCCTCCCAACTCTTCATCCTTGAGACCTTAACTGGATTAGTATTCGAGACAACCAAATACTTACCTTCTTTCTCTAATTTCAATAACTCTGCTGCATCAATGAGCGGCCTTGGGAATTGCCTGTTCGACAAATGACCGCTAGCAGAAACAATCTCCTGCTGAGTCTCTGTCCCAAGCATCTTTGAAATCCTCTCAGCCATACGGTCATCTGCCGGCGGAAATAAAACCTTTGTTCTGGGCTGACTCCAGATTATTTGTGCCAGCTTGTCCTTGTAGACATACTCAAGTTGCGCCAGGTCCTGGACCCCTAAGACTGCTCCTACCCCAGCATTTCTAATTACGGTCAAATACCTTGCTATCCCAGGAATGGCTCCATAGTTAGTGAACTCATCTAAGTACAAATTCAACGGATACTTCAAGTCTTCAAGCTTGCTCATGGCAAAAGTAAAAATGAAGTTGAAAGCCAGAGCCGACAGCGGCAGGTAATCTGAGCGGTGAACCGGCACTGCTAGGTACATTGTGAATCGCTGATTCACTAACTCTTCTACAGAAAAATCAGTGACTTCTGTCGCTGCGGCAATCTTGGGATTGGCAAATAGAGCTAGTCTGGCTAATAGGCCAGAAACAACACCGAACCTGAAATTCGGTGAGCTATTATTCAAGAAGGCCTCATATTCTGATTTGGCTATTGCCGACCTCGTAACAGCAAACTCCGCCTCCATTCCTTTTGGCCCTTTGCGAAGCAATCTCCGAATCGCTCCTAAGTTCGCTCCATCACCCTTCACCGATGGCTTGTCTATTGCAGCCCTCATACCAGCGGCATGCATCAAGAGCGCCTGCAGTAAGTGGGTCTCTGCTTGTCCCCACACCTGGTCCCCCATGTGGCTATCAGCCGTTGTGTTAGTGACAATCAAACCGGCGATCATCTGGGCATCGTCATATGTTTTGACCAGGTCAACTGGATTGATTCGCATCGTTCGCGGGTCATCAGGATTGAAGTAGAGCACTTTCTGACCACACTTCGCTCTCCAGCCAGCAGTTGCTCCATACAAGACCGGCATCTTACTTCCAGGCGAGGCCTCAGTCACAATCGCTGATGATTCAACTCTCTCAATCAAATTAGGAATGAAAATCGCAGTCGACTTTCCGCAACCCGTTGGACCGCATACAAGCACATGACGGTCTTTCATGCTCTTGGTCAACCAAAGCTTCTTCTCTTCAAATTTTCCCACCAGCAGACTCTGTGATAGCTCTTTTGCAGAAGCTCCAGGCTCTACTACAAACCCGCTATCAAGCAGCTCTGCTTCACTGGCGAACTTCGCCCTCCAGGGCACCTCAAGTTCTTTCTTGTCTCTAGCACTCTGCGCTGTTCGCACTATTTCTTCAATTATTCGCTGAGCCCTCTCCACACAGCTGTCAATATGAGTATCTCCATAGTTTTTTTCTTTGACTTTTACTTCGAGTTCCACTCGATCATCTAGATCTTTCCAACTCAAAGTAGCTTGATACTTGCAGCGCCAGCTCTCTGACCCATATGACTCAACAGTGTCGTCTCCAAACACTAGCCTGCCAAATGCCTCATCAAACAACTCGCTTCTGTACTGAAGCGAAACCATGGCATTGACTGCCACCTGAGGAAATTCCTCAGGTGGCAGTTCAATCACTTCATTTGCTCTGGCCGACAGACTCATTGGCTGTCACCATCGTCCATCACTGATACTTTCACTTTCGACCGCTTTGGTGCTTGTTGAAAGTTACCGGGCTGTTGGCGGCTCATCAACTTAGCCATGATGAGAAGCTCAGTTGCTTCCACCAGACCTTTGAAGATTGCCGCTAGTACAACTGTTAGTCCTCGTATCAGCACCACCAGAATATCGGTGAAGAGCTTAACGATAATATCGGGCTTAACACCAAGGATGCTGCAGAAGACCAGCACCATGAAAAATGGCAATAGAATTACACTGACTGTTTCTGTCATATCGAACACCTATTATTTATTGATTGAATTATTTTGTGACTGTTGCTGAGGCCGACATACTAGCCAATTCGCTTTGGAGTACCTGATTGGTCACTCTCTGGATCAGCCTGACGCGCCCTCTAAAGAAAAGTGCATATATAGTCCAGACGAACTGGACCTTAGTTTGTTTCGTCTCCCTATCTAAAGAGACAAAGACATCGAGTAAGATTTGGTTTAGTTTGTAGCCTTGAGGATTGAGAAAAAGTAAGTCTCTGCTCTCCCTATCCCTCCATTCCATAACGGCCCTAAGGGTAAGTTTAGTTGGATCCGCTATGACTATTCGGTAGTGATGTTCTCCCATATGTAAGCCTGTCAAGGCTCTCTTAATTGCGGCATAGACTTTTGGAGGCGGCTCGTTAAAGTAAACCGGCGGCGGGTTGTCCTCTATCCGGTGCATCAACCTCATGCCAACTAAAATTGGCACTGATAGCAGTGCTGCGACCCCTATTGGTACTAACTCATTCATATCTATTTCTCTCTTTAATTTTAAATTCTGCCTTTGGCGGTGATGCGCATGCCGTCGTCATCGTCGCGGTCTGAGTGTTCTTGGTCTTGCTCTTTAGCATCATGACCAAACGGCACAGACGCCGGTTCAGTAATCACAGTATTCTGCTGTTGCAACCAGCCACCTGGCTGAGTTTGACCGGGATTCTCTCCACCGGAGCTCTCTTTGCCACCTAAGTTCTCTTCGCCAGCTTTCTCTTGATCACTTTCTTGTGACTCTTTAGATTCAGGACCGAAGTCTGCTCCAAACACTTGACTAAAGTCAGGCCCGTCTTTTCCGTCTCTAAGCTGTTCTGCTTTCTCCAGCTCCACTTGCTCTTTTGATACTTGCCTGATTCCTTCAAACGGCCGACCTAGTTCATAGATTTTTCTAAGCCCTAACGCCTCCCACTCTTTGCGGTAGTCATCGTCGGTCTTAAGGCCCAGGTCCAATATCTGCTGCAACTGCTCTGGCCTGCCAATCCCTATTTCAATCAGCTTGTCGGCCATATCAAACCCTCTCATCATCTGATCAGTTTTGATATCAGCGATACGATCAAGCTCTCGATCAAAGTTGCGATCTCGACAAAGATAGCGGTCGGATATTTCCCTACACTCAGCCAGCATTTCTCTGTCTAACTCTACGTCTCTATCTTTTGAATCCTTACCAGCAACAACTACATGGGAGTGATAGTGATCGGTGTTGTAGTGATTAACCGCCCACCAACTGAATTCTCGACCAATTGATTTTTGCCATTGCTCCATTACCTCTCTGGTGTAGTCAGTTAAATTCACACTGTTATCACCTGGCGAAAGAATTATCTTGTGATACCCAGCGCGAGTACCTAACTTGTCTTTCGCTTCTTCAAACACCCTCACTCCGCTAATGTCGCTTCTGTCTCTTGAATAGAAAAGCCGGTCCTTGGACTTCTCAAACTCCGCCCTCGGCCTAAACTCCAGATACGAGAGGTGCTTCATCAGTTTGTCCTTGGCAATACCCCATCTATTCGATTGAAAGCGGGACTTAACCACTGACCTCACCCTGGCACCGTCGGTAGCTACCCTAGATCCAGGTCTCTGGCCCCAGGACTTCCCTCGTCTAAACCCTTTGTAGTAGCGGGCAATAATACGGATAGTACTTCTTGTGTTCGCCACATTTATTCGCTTGTAGCCACCTTTAACTTTGGGCGAACCACCAATTAGTTCAGGGTGTTTTCCCAAAGGCCCAGTGGTGGGCTCAAGAATCTTCCAATCCTCTCTGTTTAAGAAGTCATAGCGCCCGACAGTAAAGCCTTTCTTGTAAATTGGCTCTTTTACAAGAGGCTCTCGCGGTAGCCTAAACCTCCGCCCCTTGGCAGTCTCATATAATTTGCTCTTCTTCGCCCCCTTCCTACTCATGACTCACCTGCATGTAGCTCAGTGTCATGTTGCTTTGACTCAACCATTTGATCAGTTGGACGAGTTAGTCCAGCTTGTTCATCGACATCAGCTACCGGCTGTGCCTTCTTTAGCCAATCACCGGCAAACTGCCGACTCTGTCCCCACAACGCTTTCACTGCCCCTTCTGGCAAAGGTTCCTTCGGCAGCCCGCCATGCATGTATGGCAATGTTGTGAAATACAGCGTTTGGGCAGCCGCCCTAGTCAACTTTGCTAGCAGTGCCGCCATGCGGTCTTCCATTTTCCTTACTCGATAAGCAAGCTCTGTCTGCTCAATAGTTGCCTCCTCTACTGGATTCTCAAGACTGATGATCAGCTCACGAATCGCTGTTCGTGCTAACTCTGATGGCGAGACGTTTAAGTTCCGGGCATACATCTCTAACTTTAATTTCTCTTCTGGCAGGAGCGCAAAAGAGAACTTGGCCATTGACGGACCATTCACTTTCTTGTTCATATGCAGTTTGCGACCTTTAATATTTGGTGCCGCAGAAGATGGTGAAGGTGTTAGGACCTGGTATCAGGATGAAGCTCTAAAATCAGATACCAATATCCGGTATGACTTTCAACCGTGGCACAGCTTGGGTTTGGACTATTTTCATACCAGCGACAAACGGCTGGTCTGAGTAAAACTTTTTAGTGAGCGATCTAGTTGGCTCGCAGGCTCTGCAATGTCTAGCTTTCTCAGCAATTTTTAGACTAAATTCAATAATATCACATGCGGTATTACGTTCAACGGCCGTATATTCAGCAAATCTTGGATTTTCATACCACAAAAGTGTTTCAGTATTACTTTCAACGCTTACTAGCACAGGGTTTCCGGTTATTTTCTGAATCCCTTTATCCTGCCATCACCACTTCCCTCCCATCTTTTCTATTCTTCCAGCTCTTTTCCCTGGTGGTAATGTCGTAACCTCTTGGAGGTTTCGACTGATGAACAATCTCTCTTAACCGGCAGCTTTGCTGCCTCTGAACACTGCGAAATCTATCAATTCGCTACACTCCGGGCTCTCCGCTCTCTCTGTCTACGATCTATCTGCACTGGTTTTATGTTCCCTCGATCCTCTTACTATGCGTTTGGTTCAACCCACAGTCTTGAATTCGGGGCTTTATCTTACTCAGTAGATCTTCGCCATCACTCTCTAAACTTTGGATCTCCGATCCCAATGTCTGTTCTTGGTTCTGGCTTTGGCTCTCTCCCTTACCTGGTTTTATTTTCTGCTCCTTTTGTGTTTCCCGGGGGTAATCTTCAGTAAACACCTCTTCCAATCGACGGCTGTAACAGCTGTTGATCTTGTTGTGTTTACTGGAATCTAAATCTGTCATAGATCCACCTTGCTGATGCATTCGAAAAATATGTATCGGAACCACTGTGGTCACCGAATGATTGATCGAAAATTAATTGAAAAAATTGAGCGCTACAGTTAATTCACTTCGCGCTTCTAGAATTTACAATGATCGAAAGAAAATTTTTGTCAGCCCACGGCAACCTTTCTTGGAATCGCCTGAGCAACTTCAGCCAATATACCACCAACTTTCAAATTTGCAAATTTCGATTTTCTATTTTTCGAGCCTCTTTGCTTTTTTGATCTTTTCCCATCATTTCTCTAAATTTCGCTGCCTACCTTTTCCTTGTTCTTTCCCTTGTGATATTTAATTTTTCTACCCTTCCGCTCCCTTGGTTTACCCTGACCGATTTTCCTCTGCTTCCCTCAATCTCTCCGCCTGTTCACGCATCGCGCGCTGGCAGCGAGCGAAACCATGAGCAGCACCGCTGCGTGCCTAAACACAGGGCGGTGGTAGCGCACGCCATCAGCAGCAACGCTGCGTGTTCAACAGGGCTTTTAGCTCTTGGAACTCTGTACGCGAAATCGGAGCCGAGGCTAGCCCCGACTCCTTGTTCGTTAGCTCTCTCTTACTCGTAGTCTTCGAGTTCGAGTTCTAGCATTCTCTCTAGGCGCTCCTCGTCTGTTTCGAGCTTGAGGCACCGCTCTAGGACCTCTCGGAAGTCCTCGTCGGGTCCGAAGAACTCCTCGGCGTAGGCTCTCTCGACTGCTTCCATGAGCTCCTCGTCGTTCTCGTATATCTCCATGGCTCTCTCCTCGAATCGAACTGCTGACGCAAGCCGGTGGACCGTCTGGGGAGATGCTGTCAAGGCCGAAGAGCGCAGCGTGCCTTGACAGTGTCGGGCCCACAGGCGGTTCAATGCGAGCACCAGCAGAAGAGACGCTTGCTAACTTCAGTGCGCTGGCAGCGCACGTTGCGTCAGCTGCGACGGCGATCTTGCGCAGGAGCTGCGCGCTAAATACAAAAGCCAAGCGCTAGCACCATAGTGTATGTAATGGCAACGGATAACATCAATGGTGCAAACCAAAACTCGACCCAGAAAACGTGGGGTTGCTCTTCCCCGTTTGCTCTTGTTCTCTCGATGTGCTTGACTAAGCAACCGCAAAAGACTTTAGACGCAGTCAATTACGACTGCGCCGAATCTCTAGTCCCTCTTATCTAACTGGATGTATCGTAGGCAGAATCTTTGTGCCGTGAGCCTTGTTGTACTGCGACACTTGGAAGAACACGTTCATGTAATCTGCCCAGGTGGAGTCTTCTTCGGCTTCATTGCCACGGTTTACGGCTGCGTGGAATTCGGCTCTGGCTTGATCGAGTTTCTTTTGCATTTCTTCCATTTGCCTGCCCTCTTCTGGTGGTAACGCCAAGGTCACAGGGCATATCGAGCACGCAAAAAGGGGTCCGCAGGACCGAGCGCAGCGAGGCTTGCCCCTTGGAGCGCGCGCAGATCTGCCCTAGTTTCGGCAGTTAGCTCCAGGGGGCAGCAAGCAACGAAATCGCAATTGAACCGATTTGCCAGCCAGCAGATCACAGCAAGTTTACTGGCGAACAAGAACCGATGCACCAGCACTATCAGATACGCAGTTCACCAAGTGCTTGCTAGAAACACTCAGGCACAGCAGCAAATCACTTGCGACAACTAGGTAGTTCAGGAGCAGAGAGAAGGTGTGGCACTCACGGCGTCAACGGTCACCGCCAGGGAAGCTGCGGTTGGTCGTTTGCAACAAACGCTTTGGCAACGCAAGAGATTACAGCGGCAGACCCTTTGGTCCCGGGGCTACCTCGACTCCGAAGCCTGGTAGAAGCTCCCTGCCCATTTATGTTCAGCGTAACTTGATACTCGGAGAGTGTTTCCCGGGGATTCAGCCGGAATCACCGGCGACGATATGTCACCAATGCTCGTCAGCCGACAAATCAAGAATGAATTCTTGTAGATACCAAACCAGGTCAATGAGAAGTTAGTAGTGTCAGTAATAGATCGAGCGCTTATCTCATAGCAAACCAAACAGACCACTAGCTAATGCCTTGCTTTAGGCTACTTGCTGACAGGCATGGAAGAGACAGCGCGAGTACTATACGTTTCAGTAAATCGAGAAATCGGCATTTCTACTATATAATACAGTTAAATTATGAAGCCCTTGCTCCTCCTCCTCAGGGATGGAAGGGAGCTGCTGGCCATCCATCACCTGCGAGAGGCAGCGCTGAGGGTTGTGGAACGCAGCCTCCAAGAAATGCCAGGTAAAGTTAGAATGTGTTGTACTACATGCGTCTAAATGCTTGATTCAACTGACAATTTGAAAAAGCAACCGAAAATGACAGGTGAACTTATGCTCTTTAATAAAAAAAACTCAAGAGTTGGGAAGCTATTAATTCCTTTTGTTGTTTGCATCCCATTCTTCTTTCTGTCTCAGGCTCGGGCGTTGGGAGATGAGTCAACAGAAAATACCAGCTCACAGACAACGATGCCTAGAGTCATACTCAGTTCAAAGAAAACAATCTGTGCCATTTTTTGTGCTAAAGATAAGCCGAAAGGCTCGGTGATTGAGCCAGAAGATCTTACGCGTGATGAGATTTCAGTAGAAAAATTTCCCCTGGATGCAATTAATAATGAAGACATCGCCTATGGAAGAATGGTCCACATTGATTTAGAAAAGGGCAGCCTCATAAGACTTGAAGATCTTGGTATTACAGTGCTTCCTAACTGCCCAGCTCATATCCCCTGCGACAGTCATCTTCCAATTGATCTAGTTTATGCTGCGAGAAAAATTCGCAAGGGGAGTACCGTTAGCTACGAAGACCTTGATCATCGGCTGGTTCCGCTAAATAAGATACCTGCTCACTCTCTTGTGAGCCCCTATGCTGCCGTTGACAGGATAGCAGTTCGTAATATCAAAAAAGGAAGTATTCTATACGTTTTCGACTTTGGCATTCCTTACTGATGCTTCGAGTACACAGAATACTAGAGTAAAGTTTGCTATCCCGTTAAATCAAAAATTGTTTGGTTTATTTGTTTCAATCTTATTTCCGAATAAAAGCTCTTTTTGCAATCCTAAATTCGCATTAGAAGTGATTCTCTTATCGAAGAACAGCGAAAACCACAACCAAAGACAAAGCCTTTAATGAACAAATTAAGTGCGAAAGAGAAATATTCATTGGAGCGGCGACAGTGAAGGAGAGTGAGTCACTGTAACCGAGATTGCAGATTTGCCGAGTAAGCCTGACGCATACTAAAAACGATTTTCTGACGAGGTGCCCCACAAGCAGACGCCATAGATCTTCAGATTGCTAGTCGAACCCACTCAGGCCTTTCAATCCAAACAAGGCAGTTATTTACCAAGGTAAACCTAGCTAGAAATCTGTTCAGCAAAAGGGCAAGAAGTGAATACGACTTAGAACAGCAAGAATATGGGGATGCTTGCGCACCCCCATATTTAGGTAATCAGCTATTTTGCAGCAGCCGCTTTCTTAGTCTTTGGTTTAGCTCCACAGAGATGGAATCCACTGAGCTTCAGCACGGGCAAGGACACATCGAACTTCTCTTGGCCAACTTGTTTAGCGAAGGTGTTGATTGCAAGTCGCCCAGTAGCGCTGAGTTCGCGCCCTTTAGTGACTTGCTCCAAGACCCTCTCACCAACTTTATTCCAGGACTCGACTGTAACCCACATGGTGACATCTTCAGCCTTGTTGGCACTGTCACGACTACTGAAATCCTTCACGCCCAATGAGAATTTAACTAACTTGTTGCCGGTCTCGAAAGTTCTCACTTCTGGCTCGTTTCCTACGTGTCCGATTAGGTTTAGGTTGTTGTTCATGGCGTCCCTCCTTGGGGTTGTCGGTTGATGTGCCACCAAGAGCACGAGCCTCGCCGCGTAGCGCCGGAAGAGTTGGCAATGGGTGGCGCAGCCACCACAGGCTTGCCCATTGCCTACTCCTCCGGTCGTGCTAATGTGAGCCATCAATTAGACAGAACCCCGAGAGGCAAGCGAACAAGAACTAACGCTCGGGCACCAGGACGTGTAGAAGTTGAAGTCGCAGCCATACAAGATTGCAAGTATGTTCACAAGAGCTGATGGATAAAAGCGTTAGATGCAAAGGCCTGAAGCACCATTGGCCAAGACCAAGTCCTTGAGTGGTTGAGAAGGCAAGAAATAACTAAGATATGCAGTACAGCAACTAAGCGCTAGCATTCATCGCCGTTCACAAACAACACAGCCCAAGTATCGATTGAATTCAAGCCATGAAGAACTCGAAACCACATCAATGAATAACCAAGAAAGAATGAGCATGCAGATAAAGAATAGAAGGGAAGCATCTACCATCGGCACCCCAGGACGCCATTAACAAGTCCTCTCACAATTCCATATAGAAGAAAAAAGTGAACAATTATCCTGCCTTTATCATTCTCTATTTGAAGTAGATCCTTAGACCTCACAGCGCCTCTATCTAAACATTTGGCACTCATAACTCTTTGGCGCAGTTATCAGCATAGCTCTTAGGAGTATTTCAACTACTCGAAATTAGATGAGAAGAGCCGATGATTGCTCATCGGCTCTTTGCTCTATTGCCGCTATCGACTAGATCCTCAGCTGGGGGAATAAATCCCGGATGAGCTGTGCGTCTTCGTCTTCTTCGTAAAACCCTTGGAAGCCGAGGCAATTGAAGGTTTGTTGCTTGACTTGGTCTGGAACCTGGTCATTAAATTCGGGAGAAAGATAGATTCCACCGTGGCTTGCTGTGGACAGAACGGAGATACCAGGGGCTATTGTTCTCGCTTCTTGAACTTGACCCCATGGGGTTGTGGTTGGTTGTCTGTCTTGCATTTCTAGACCCTCCATTGGGCTTCTGGGATACGCCAAAAAGAACCACGAGACGCAACTGACAAGAAATTCGCGCAGCGCCTCGCAGAGGTTGATTTCGCAGGCAGCAAGTCTCGTGGTTAATTGAAGTGTTCCAAAGCCCTTGGAAGGGGCGGAGCAAGCAGCACATACCCACGGCAAGGGATAAACAACAAGTGAACTAGTGCGCCCCAGTGCGACCGTCTGACACAACAACAATGAAGCAATCAACTATCATCAAAGAAAGACCAAGCCCAGAGCAACTAAAGCAGACCAACAAGTGCCTCAGAACCAGGAATTAAGAAGTTCATGAGCCAGTACATCAGGAGAGAACACAAAGTACAGATAAATTGCGGCAAAGAAAAAAACGAGATAAATTGCTCAAAGACTCTACTCTCTGTTTCAACCATGACTGAAAGCGACAAGACAATGGAACTAGCAAAAACTATGGTGGCTCAAGCTCCTCCTAAAGCACCTCAGAATAGCGGCATCATTGGCAATGCAAATTACATAAAAAAGCAAAAAGAAAAAGGGAGGAATTACCCTCCCTTTGCAATTTTCTATTTCCAATCAATCAGTAGCTTTCGCAACTTGCGCTTGCTGTAATGGATTCTAGACCTCACAGTGCCAATGTCCACACAAGTAAGTAGTGCAATCGTCTCATAGCTAAGATCTTGCATGTGCAGCTGCATCGTTAGCTGCTGAGATCTGTTAAGACAGCCAAAGCTATCCACAATCTTCCACATCAGATCCACCTCCGCAACTTCTTTCTCAGGTGCTGGCAGGTAATACTCCTGGCCCTCCTGGACAGACAGAACCATATCGTCGACGATCGGCAGTACATGGCCATGCTCTTGGTACTTATTTGTCCGGCGATGGAAATCGCAAGCAGCACTTCGTGCAATCGTCGAGAGCCAGCCGCGACTGTATATGCCAGCCAATTTTAAGCCTTGATCTCTTCTTCCGTACTTAGCTTCCTGTTTAAGCACCTTCAGACAGACATCTTGGACAAGATCTTCGAGATCTCTGTAAGGCACTCCATTTCGAGTCAACGCACGACGAACAAAGTCTAATGTCTCAGCCCATAACTGATTTGAAGTCTTCGTTTCACAAACCTGATTTTGAGAATAGGTATTCATCGCTTTTCCCTCCAATTGCAGCCCATTGCTGCGCGAAGGAAAAAGCGATCCGCACCTCCGGCGGTCAAACCCATTGAGTCAGCAAACACGGTTTGACGGCCGTTCACCGCGGATCGAAAATACGAAGACGCAGGAGAACGGCCCCACCAAAAGCCGTTACTTCCTGCGCTGAGTCAACACAACTACCTGATACCAAAACAAAAACAGCTAGCCAAAAAAATCTATACCGCACACAGCCTTAGGCGCAGTCTTCTGCACAAGCCCTTTAAACCTAAACCCTCTTACACTGCTACTTCACCATATCCAAGCGACGCACCCCTGCGACTACTGCCTGCATAGCGAAGCAATGGGCCCCAAAGTCAAGGCCTTTAAGGATGCATACAGAAGAAACGCTGCTTGCACGACAAGCAGCGCCGCCTTGACTTAGGGTTTGCCAGCTAGGCTATTTGCCAGGCAGGAGTAAGGAGCGCCTGAGCCAGGGCCGCAAGCCATAGAAGACTGATGTCATAGCCGGAAATTTTAAAAGCAAATCGTTCAAGTTGATAAGCTCATCACGCAACAATTTCATCCCCGAATTTTTCAATTAGCTTAGGACTTTTCGCTCAATCAATCTCACTATCACTCACTCTCTATATCAACAATGACCAATCAAAAAGAGCGTCCTCTGTCCATGGAACAATAGACCAATGCAGAAGCTCGAACCTATCCTCAAGTTTGAGAACAAGCCGTCCCTCTGCTTCGCTCTCCTTTCCTGGTTCTATCCCTACGTTCATTACCTTTTACACAGCCCTGTATAGGCAACTCTCGAACAGCTACAAATATTCTGAGTGGTAAGATTGACTTATGACACGCTCTAAGATGATTCTCGTTATCGTTTGTGCTCTCGGTTTGGGCAGCTATTGTCTTTGGCAATCAAATGTCGATTCTAAGAAGCCCGAACAGCCAGTTGTAGTCGAAAGTAATAAAGGAACCCTTGTATATGCCATTCGTGACATTAAGAAGGGTTCAGTGCTTACTTGTGACTCCGTAGAGACAAGAGTCGTTGAGCAATGCAAAATGCCAAGCGCTTGCGTTACTGATGCCTCCACTGTCATTGGACGTAAGACTCGCTACGACATAGAAAAAGGGGGAATCCTTAGCAAATATGAGTTCATGCTACCAGAAGAGGCAAAACAGTACAGACTTGATTTAATAGGCCCTCCTTTCCCACCAGACAGTGAGTCCAAAACGCCAACGAAGTAGCCACTGATTGCCGCCCAGAACAACAATACTGGCAAAAACAACTAGTCAGATTCTCTTCGAAAATAACCACACGATGTCGAGTTAAAGCCATCGGGCTTTAGCACTTCGGCTAGGTCTTGCCTTACTTGCTTTTTCATCTCCTATTAAGTATCTGCCAACACTTAATCCTCACTTGTTGCTAGTTTTTTACTAGTACTTTGGAATCAGCTTGATCAGTTTACCAACTGGTCAAGCAAGGGAAAATCCAACTTACTCGCTACCTGGAAAACACACGACATAGATTTGCTCGCCTACAAAGCGTCGCTGCTTGAACTGCCTGCCAAGACTGTCAAATGCTAAGCTTAAGATTAGACATGTGCACGGAAGTAGTAGCATGAAAGACCTATCCATCGTACTCGAAGAAACTTTTCGCAAATATTCAACTTGCTTGACATATAGCGACAAAGGTAGTCACTCCGATAACTCTGGATGGTCAACTATCCAGTTCTCAACTCACTTCAAACGACCAAAGTCTATTCGATTTGAATGGTCGGGGGAAACGAATATAACTCGACAGGGCTTTGTGCCGGATGCAGCTAAGTCAACAGTGCTGCGCTGTGATGCAAAAGGTGTGTGCACCTATTTCGATCCTCGCAACACAGAAGAGCCAGAATTGCACTTCCCTAGCCTTGCTAACATGTTTCGGGAGGATAGCATGCTATCTGGGTCAGTCACGGACGTGATACCACCGCTTCTAACTAGAGAATTTGGCCTAGCACCAAAGTGGGGTAAAAAAGCTTTCCGAAAAATAGAAAAGATAGATGGCCAAGAGGGATACCCTTTTTGTGCCGAAAGATCATATATGCAGTATTCTCGGTGTGGGGCTGCAACTGTTACAGACACTATTTGGATAGACGAGAATTTTCAGATTGGTCGATTTCGTCATCAAATTGTAGCGAAAGCCGTTGACAAAAGAATAAGCAAATTTATAAGTTCCATATACAAAAACAAACCAGGTCAGCTTGAAAGGCATTTAGCGAAAGACGATATTTTTGTTGACGACTATCATTTCTCAGACGTATCCTTTGATAAGGATATTGACGATGCACTCTTTACCGTGGATTTAGATGCTTAGTCAGTCTTCCTGATGCCAGCGAATTAATTTCCACGCGATAGCTAATTAGCTAAATTGCTCTCAGCGTCACTCTCAGCAGCCAGCCTAAGCCATGCCTTAAACCTGAAGACCGCACTCACCGCGCACCAATGCCACGGCACCAAATCCAAGCGACGCCCCGCTGCCTGCATAGCGAAGCAACGGCCCCCCAAGTCAAGGCCTTCAACAAACAATACCGAAAAAAACGCTGCTTGCAGAACAAGCAGCGCTAAGCCTTGACTTAGGGTTTGCTAGCTAGGCTATTTGCCAGGAAGGAGTAAGGAGCGCTACTCCCATTGCCTAACCAGTTAGAGTCACGGGAGTATCAGTATTGGTTGCCACTCTGGTCCCTAAATTTAAAAGAGCTCGAACACAATAATATTGAAGTTGACAACCCTACTCAGTAGAAATTCTCAACCCCGATTACTTCAGTAACTTACGACTTAGCTCCAACTCATCTCTCTATCAATAAGACAAACTAACGAAGACGATATCTGTTAAGCAAGTTGCGACCGCACTAGATATAACACCAAGGGCGGTTATATCTAGATTGGAAAAGAATCAATTGCGTGGAACGCAATCTCCTAACGCTTTCGGCAAAAAAGAATGGCGAGTATACCCAACCAAGGAAATAGTCGAGGGACTAAAGCGCAATTCTGGCACTGTCGAGAAGGCAAGGAAAGAAGCGGCAGACACGAGCGAGTTTGATTTCTCCCCCGAAGACATTGAAATAGTCGAGGCTTCAGCTATTTACGAAGGAAGCTCGGAAGCGAGTGAGGAAGGAAATCAGAGCGGAAGCACAGAAATGCCAGAGGAGATGGTCAGCTCATATCGAGAGCCCCCAGACTGGCAAAGTATGGCTAGTGAGACTGCAAAGTCGATGGCTGAAGAATTAGTCCGCCCCCTCGGCGAGATTATCAAGCAGCAACAGGAGCGACTGGCCGAACAACAAGAACAGCTCACTCAACGCGACCTTTTGATCGAAGATAAGAATCGGCAGCTAAAACTACTTCCTGATTTCCAGAAGGAAGCCGAACGAAGAAGACAATAGGCTGAGACCAAAGAACTAGAAGCAATAGCTTTGGCTAAGCAAATAGAGGCTATGAAGGAACGGGATAGAGAGAAAGCTGCTGAAGTCGAAAGACTAGCCAAGCTAGAGACAGAAATGTTGCCCACGTTAGAGCGCCAACTTGAACAGGAGCGCCTGCTAAAGGAACGGACCCTAGCTGAAGCCCTGACTCAAATTGCTACCCTCGAACTGAGCAAGCGCGAGGCCGAAGAAGCAAGAATCAAATTGGAAGAATCGCTTCTACTAGAGATTGCCCGTCTAAAAGAAGACAAGGACGAACAGTCTAAAGCTGTACAAGACAAGTTTCTGGCTCTGACCGAAAAGTGTCATGTAGACAACACTTTTCATGAGTACTTAAAAGACGCAGAAAGTACTTTCCTTTATCTATAAATTGCTGTAAGCTAATTCCAGGAATCCGTAGATGGTGACTAGCGAAGCCTCTGAGTTTCAGAAATTCGCCAGCTCGCGTATTAGAGCGATCAATTGTTGGTGGTCTCTTGGATTTCAAAGCAATATCTAAAAATCATCGAATGTCTTTAATTGTTAGTTGCGGTCTTGTGCTTGCATGGGATAGCTGGGAATGGCATTGCTATATTGAAATAAATTCGATGTCCTTCTTGCCAAGTCTTCACGCTCAATTTGCAGGTTAGTGGATGAAACTCCTAATACTTATCGTCGCAATAAGCCTATCAACAGCAGCCTGCTTTGCCAAAGGTGGGCTGCCAACCGTTGCCGATACAAAAGCTTTTCAAACAATTGAGATAGCCGACCACCCCCCGTGTATTTCTGAGAGTGCTGCGACACGTGACCGCTGGGGATTAATGGATCGTACTGGCAAAGTAACACCTCTTCCTTTATGCCGAATTATAAAAAGCGGTCCCTTTGGTTGGATAGCAGCCGTAGTTACAAACCCCGATCGCACCCAGTTTGAGCGAAAACTGATCGGGCCAAAAGGTCAGATTATTCCAAAGACAGATACGATAGAGGTTGTTAATTTCCTAACAGAGAATCGGGCACCGGTCCGATGTACTTATGACGCCGAGAATCAAACAAACATTCCCTTCAACAATAGGAAACGCTTTTCATATTGCACAGAAACTGGAGAAGTTCTAAAAGCAAGATTCAATCAAGTCAGCGCTTTTAGCGACAAAGTAGCGGCAGTAAGAATTGGACAATCTGTAGGCTTCATCGGCTTAGACGGTCAATTTCTTCCAGATTCTAAGCTAGTCGAGTGCCAGTTCAAAGAAGGATTATCTCAAGGTTATCTGGCCGCATATGTAAACGGTCTTTGGGGCTATCTTGATACCCATGGTAATTGGCTGGTTAAGCCAATTTTCGATTCGGCAGAACCATTCAAGAACGATTTTGCCCAAGTAGGCATACACAATTCAACCCCAACTATAAAGCCAAAACCATATAACCTTACTTATATCGACAAAAGCGGCAAATTGTTTACCCAGCGTTTTCATTCTACTCAGCCATTTGAAGGAGACTATGCTGAAGCATCTATTCTTTCAAATGAACAAAATTCACGGCCTCTATGGGGGCTCATCGATAGAAGCGGAAAATGGGCTCTTGAGCCTAAATATTCGGCATTTGGTCGACCAATAGGTTCAACTAGACTAATTTATGACAAAGAACGTGTTGGTTTTTTCTCTAATGGCAAGATTGTAGTGCCACCAAAGTATGCGCATATAGGTCAATTCTCCGAAGGTTTAGCATCATTTCGGAGCCCTGATAGCAAGAAAATTGGTTATATCGACCAAGAAGGCAAGATCGTAATTCCGCCTCAGTTTGCTTTCGCCTGCGATTTCTCCGAAGGTTATGCCGCTGTAGGATATCCTCCGATGAAGACTGGTGAGAAAAGCAAAATGGGATTCATTAACAGGAAAGGCGTAATGATGATTGCACCAAAATTTGGTGGTTCGGCATTGTGGCACGCTGAGTTTAATCCTTCATTGATGAAATTCCGCGATGGAATCTGCCTGATACCAGATCGCCCTTTTGTGACCGGCAAAGACGGGGAAGGCAAATGGGGATACATCAATAAAGCCGGTCAATGGATTGGCCCATCCGCTATAACTCGAGGTGATCCGTTCTACATGGGGCGGGCCTTAATTCGATACTATCCGCGCTCTAGCAAAAAATAGCTCCAGTGCATCGTTGAAAATATCTCGATTTCACACTCAGATAGTTGCTATGCAACATAGGAGATAAAATGGCGAACAAAGTTAACCCGGGTCTATGGTGGAATTTCGTGGTGAGACCCTTTGACATACATTCGCCCGGCTCTGCCGCCAACAGAAGTTTAGAACATGCTGGCCATGGTGTAAGAAACGCAATAAGTGATTTAGCGAGATTCAATCCAACGCTCATCCAGATTTTGCAAAAGGCTGGTTACGACCGAATTAGATATTTAGACAGGTTATTCCTAGATCCCAACGGTACTGCTGGAAAAACGGAATACTGCGCTGACACGGAGCCTGGCCAAGCGGCTGCACCAGACTTTACGATTGGTGGAAGAATAACAAGTGTACCAGACGACTTTATCAACAGTAGATTCGCCACAGTGCATGAGTTTGGGCATGCCTTAGACGATTTACTAGGCGAAATTTTTAGCGCACCAAACGGTGCATATTTAAACACAAATGAATTTAAGACTGCTTACGATGAAGATATTAAAGAACTTAAAACTAAGCAAGACAACCACCAGCTATCTGCTGCTCAGGTAGACTACGTACATTTCGTCGCTTACCACGAAGTAATTACCGACCAGGGCGTTGTTTTTTTCAAACTTGAAGCTAATGAAACTGAAGAGGTTATTCCAGACATTATAGCTGCGATAGTCGAGTCACTTCCAGCTAATGGCCAAGGCAACGAGCCACAGTCAGTCCATAGCACCTTGAATTCATTTCAAATACTTGAACTCTTTCCTACAGTTGCAGAAAAGTTAAGAGTAGCTTTAGCCGCTATCGGAACACACTTACCAGACGAGTTTGAAAAAAAGAAAGACTGTCATGGTACGACAAGCAATTTTCAAAGCCCTAAAAAGCCAAACGAAATTGTCGCTCAAGTACAGGCTGCGTCACAAGCATCCTCATATGATCCAATACTTCTAGATCTCAATGGCGATGGCATTCAGACAGTATCTATCGACATAGGCTTTACATTTGACAATCATGCGAATGGTTTCGAAAATCGCACTGCATGGGTGTCAGAAACAGACGGATTACTTGTGTTTGATAGCCGGGGTGACGGTTTCATATTAGACGGTAGCCAGCTCTTCGGAACCTCGATGAAATTGGCAGATGGCACCTTCGCATCGTCTGGATTTGAAGCACTAAGGCAGTTTGACTCAAACCATGATGGTCTCATAAGTTCTCTCGACACTGATTACCTCAAAATAGGTGTTCTAAAAGGCGAAGGAACATTTGAAACTCTAGACGAGCTTGGCATAGCCTCTATATCTACCAACTCAACTGAGTCTATTTCTACTGACGCAAACGAAAATACTCAGCTGGAAGTTGGCAGTTTTACTTGGGCTGACGGGCAAAATGGATTCCTAGCAGATTACGCTTTTAAAGAAAATACCCTTCTGTCTTCCGCTATTGAAAGAGTCGAAGTTTCAGCTGCAATAGAGGCACTTCCTAACGCTGGGGGCTTGGGAACAGTGAGAGCTTTGCATGAAGCAATGCAGTTAGATAGCTCTGGAGCGTTAACTCAACTTGTGACCTCGTTCAGTCAAGCTACTTCCATAGCAGAGCAGGATACTTTACTTACACAAATTCTCCTGAAATGGACAGATTCAGATAGCTTGCCACACAATTTGGTTGGCCTCCATATGGACAACCAAGTCTATAACGCCGTTCAACGATTCTACGGTACTACATTGACCTACCCTGGCGCTCTAAATGGTGCGCCAGGCCTGTTTCAGAGTGAATATCTAAGCTCAGCATTTCAGCTAATCAAGGACTATGTTTACGGTCAAATGGTGGCCACAGGTACAATAAGTAACCTTGCAGACCTAATGAACGAAGGTGCTTACAACGACACACCAGAAGCGCCTACTAGATTCGATCTTACTCTAGTAACCACAGAACTTCTTCAACTTGAGCAAACTGATCCTAACTTGGCTGGGTTCGAAGCTGCTCAATTCATAAAGATGATCAATGGCCTGGGAATTGCCGAAGATACTGACTTTGAATCGTCCTTCCGAAACGTAATTGCGGCATCGTCTCCAACACTATTGGCAATAATTGATCAATACAGCAATGGCGTTCAGTCATTTGCTGACAATGCCACTATTGTTCGTTCCTCAATTGCATTTAACGAAACCATAACCGCCCATGGAAATAACGACTTCATCTACATGGGAGATGGCAGTCTTTCTGTTTTAAATTCAACCGGTGAAAACACCTTTGTCGAAGGTGGACGATTCGGCAAAAACATCATCAACCTGGGCGCTGGCAACAACAGGGTCTACCTCCGTTCCCCAGGCACATCCATCGAGCAAATTGATGTACTTGGCGCTGATGCCGAGGTGAATTTTGGCCCAGGCACCACTTTGATTGTCGAAGGTCAAGGAAACGGCAAGTTCTTCTTTGACCAAGGTGATGGTGAACTCACCGTTCGTGGTGGCGCTGTCGACCTCAGCCGCTCACATACAGACAGAATAGTTTTTGGAGCTGGGATTTTAGCTAGTGATATCCAGATGTCGCTTGAAGGCACAGCTTTGACTAATGTCAGGCTTAACTTCAATGGCTCTACTGACACAATCCTCATGGAAAATGCAATTGTGTCGTCGTCGTCGTCCAAACACGTAACTGAATTTGAGTTTGCCGACGGCAGCGTGCTCAACCTCGGACAGATTCAAAACAATCCTCTCTACGTTACTTTTACTGGCGACAACCAAACCTTCCAGCGAATTTACTCTCCGCTTGCAGAAACCACAACCATAAATGGCAGTAACAACTCTATTTTAGTGGGTTCTGGAAATAGCAACTTTATCGATCATGGTGTTGGCAATCAGTTCTATCTGCCACCAGCATTTAGCGATGCTGGCACCGGTGGTAATGTTACAGTCACAGTCGGGCGCGATACCAAAATTACTCAAGGTGGCGGTCTTGATACTTTCAATATTGGTATTGGTTCTGGATTCACCACAATTCAGCCATTTGGCACACCGCTCCATCAAGGTGATTTTGATACTATCAACTTTGGAGCAGGCATCAGTGCTGAGAGTTTGTATTTCTGGGCGCCGCCTGTGGCTTCAAGTCAAGCCACGGCCTATGACTTAAACATTGATTTTGCAATTGGCGACAAGGTTATTCTTACTGCTGGTCTGGTAGCAGGCTTAGATGTGCCACCAAACGCACTAACACCAAAATACGTTGAAAACTTCACTTTCGCCGATGGCTCTAGTTTGACGCTTGATCAGGTTTTAGCTCAAGGTGTTCACGTCATTGCCTTCACCGATCCTTTCTTCGGTGGTCCTTCCATCAATCGGAATTTCGCAACCTGGAAAGAAATCGTCACAGTCATTGGAGACAATGGTCAGTTGTACGAAGGCTCTGGCAATGATGCTATTGAAGATAGAGGCAACAATAATTACATCAATGCCGGTGCTGGTGATAACACAATCATCGCTGGCAACAACAGCACAATAGTTTCTAATTTTGGAACTAACGCAATAACAATCAAAGCTGGCTCTGGCACTACCCATATTCAAGAAAATGGTGCGCTCGGTGGAGCTTTCAACAACGGCAACGACACTCTAATTTTCGGCGCTGGTATCACAGAAGACAATATCCTTGCTTCATTTACAAGTGAGACTACTCTTCAGATCGACCTCAGCACAGGCGAACAGGTCATCATTGAAGGAGAGACTTTAGATCCTTTTGGTATTCGACAAGTAAGCACATTCACATTCGCTGGCGGGCAATCATTCACAGTTCAGCAGCTTCTCGACATATCAGTATTGGCAATAAACAATTCACTCGACAATGTCACCGTAGACAGGTCTACATCCACCACTAATGAAAGAATCAATAACAGCGGTCACTTCGACACTATTCTCTTTGGCGCTGGCACGACAACACTAAATGATACTGGCAGCGACAACCTTGTGTATGTCGGTACAGGCAAAGCGAACATAAATGCATCATCAAACAGCAGTATCTTTGGAGGTGCTGGCGATGCCACAATAACGGTTGCTTCTGGCGTTTCGGGCTTGCAAATCATTGAGCAAACCACTGGTACTGGTGCAAATGGCTACGATTCAGTAGTACTGTCTGGTGCTGTTTCCGTTGATGAGTACACTTTGTCATCAGTCGGCAAAGACCTGACTCTAACCGACAGCCTCGGCACATCAGTCTTGACTCTAAGAGATGGGCTAGATGCTTCTGCTGTCGCTAAATCAGTTGGTGACTTCGCATTCTCCGACGGATCGCATGTTGCCTTCGCCGATTTAATTCAGATAGGAGTCAATGTATCTGACAGCTCGTCAGATGCAACAGTTGATCGCAGCTTCTCAGCTGCTAAAGAAATCATCACTCATACTGGCAGCAATGGCACGTTCTTGCTCGGTAGCGGCGACGTAACCATGACAGTCGGCACGAATGACATTATTCACTCTGGTAGTGGCTCTAGTGCATTCAATATTGCTGAAGGCAGCGGTTCTACTACCATCATTGAAGACGCGCTGAGTGTAAATAGCAGTGCCGGTGACCTTATCCAGCTTTTGAATCTTGCAGATGCAAACCAAGTTACAGTAAGAGCCTCTGGCGCCGATTTTACCCTGGGATTTGCACCTGGCGATACAGTTACTCTGGTCAACCAGCTAGATGGAGCCGGTCTGAAGAACATTGGCGCCTTCATCAATGCCGATGGCTCTATTCTTATTGACAGCGCTGAGATTCAACAAATTGCTGATGCTTCGCGCTCAACGGCTGGTGATGACGTACTTACTGGCAGTCGATTTGGCGACCAAATCAATGGTGGTGATGGTAACGATACCATTGCTGCCGGTCTCGGCAATGATGACCTCTCAGGCGGCTTAGGTGATGATATTCTCAGCGGCGACGCTGGCAATGACTTCCTGTATGGCGATGACGGCGACGACACCCTCAACGGTGGCTCTGGTGAAGATATCCTCAATGGATATGTCGGAGCAGATACGCTATTCGGCAATGACGGCAACGACGTTCTTGTTGGCGGACTCGGCAATGACATTGCCTCTGGCGGCATCGGCGATGACACTTACTTCTTCAACCTAGGCGATGGCGTTGACACGATTGATGACGGAGCAGGTGCCCTTGGTGGTGGCAATGATGCCATCGAACTAGGCGCACTAAGACCTGATGTTCTCTTCGCGGCTGAAGGCGAAGACCTGCGCATCAGCTTCACTCAATCAGCTGAGAGTGTTCTTGTTCAAGGCTTCTTGAGCGCTGATTCAAGTAGACATATCGAGCTGGTCAAGTTCTCTGATGGCTCCAATATCAGCTACGACGATATCGTCACTCTAGTTTCAGCTCCTCCTGGTCAAGACATCTTTGGCACAAGTGGCAATGACACTCTTGCTGGCACAATTGGTGCTGACAGAATCTATGGCCAAAACGGCCACGACACAATCAATGCTGGCACAGGAGACGACCTCGCCTACGGCGGCAATGGCAACGATGCTCTGAACGGCGAAGACGGTAATGACACTCTCTTTGGTGAGGCTGGAGTTGATACTCTTCATGGCGGCATCGGTATGGATGCTCTTGATGGTGGAGCTGGCAACGACTTCCTCTACGGTGATGAAGGAGACGACAACCTGCTTGGTGGCACCGGACTGGACGAGCTTCACGGTGGTGACGGCAATGATTCGCTCGATGGCGGAGCAGCTGACGACACCCTCTACGGCGACAGCGGCAATGACACTCTAGCCGGTGGTACTGGAATCGACTACCTATACGGTGGCACTGGTGCAGATTCGCTTGACGGTGGCTCTGGAGCTGACTTCCTCTATGGAGAAGACGACAACGACACACTGGCCGGAGGCGGCGGCAACGACACCCTTGATGGTGGTGCTGGCGACGACAACCTAGATGGCGGCTCAGGAGCTGACTTCCTTTACGGAATGGACGGCAATGACATTCTCTCTGGTGGAACTGGTATCGATACAATTGACGGCGGTATCGGCGATGACACAATATCTGGTGGTAATGGCAACGACATTCTGTTAGGTGGTGATGGAATCGACCACATTGATGGCGGAGTGGGCAGCGACGACATCCACGGCGGCGCTGGTGATGACATACTGATCGGCGCTGGTGGTAATGACACAATCGCCGGTGATGATGGCAACGACAGCATCTACGGCGACACCGGCAACGATATTCTCACTGGTGGAACTGGCAACGATTACTTAGAAGGGAAAGCCGGAATTGACACGCTCTCTGGTAGCACCGGCGACGACAGCCTAGTCGGCGGCTATGGCAACGACACCTATATCTTCTCTCAAGGGGACGGTGTTGACACAATCAACGACCAAGGACGAGTCTCTGACCACATGGACACCATCCGCTTTGGTACTGGTGTAACAACTCAAGATGTTGCCTTCTACATGCAAGGCAACGATCTCTACTTGAGCCAAGGTGCCGGTGACTCCATCAAGATCACAGACCAGGCTTCAACCACCTCAAAAATTGAGAAGTTTGAGCTTGCCGATGGTCATTTTGCTGGTTCAGCTGACATTAACTTGCTCATTCAGCAGATGGTGGCCTACGACCAACAACACACTGAGGTCGATATCACTAGCGTCAATGACGTCAGAAACAATCAAGACCTAATGACCATCGTCTCTAATGTCTGGCACGCTGCTTAGGCCTGAACCAAAACAGAAATAGCAAGAGAGAGGGGCGCTGAATCAGTGCCCCTCTCTCTTATCTGACGCTCATGCCTTCGTGCATGTATTTCATCAATGGGTAGATGATGAACTCTATAATCCGACGCTTGCCGACCTTTATTTCAGCAGTCACGGTCATGCCGGTCTCCAATGGCTGTTTCTGCCCTTCTATCATCAAGAAAGGCGTAGTGGGCTGAACATAAACATCGAAGACCATGCCTTGTTTTTCATCTTCATAGCTGTCTTTAGAGATTAGTTTGACCTTGCCCTCAAACATACCGTACTTTTGGAAATCAAAAGTCTCAACCTTAATCTGGACCGGCATTCCTGTTTTAACAAAGCCGATGTCCTTGTTCAAGACAGTTACTTTCACAACGATTGGACTATTGCTTGGGACAATAGACATGAGCTTTTCAGCCGGAGTGACGACACCACCAATGGTGTGTACAAATAGTCTGTCGATGTGACCATTGATAGGTGAGCGAATTTGCTGCTTTGTGTTTTTGAAAGACAGCTCTTTCAAGTCTGCTTGTATTTTGGCTCTCTGTCTGTGTTTGTCGGCAAGTTCTTTTAAGTTGTCCTCATGATACTTGTGCCTAATTTCATTGGCTTCTTCATTCAACTGAGTTTTCTTGTGACTAAGCTGCGTCAGCTTGTGATTGGCTTGTTCAATATCGCCTTTGTAGGTCGTTATCTCGTCTTGAACCTTGTCATAGTCAGTCCTAGCAACAATATCAAGAACGGCAGAGAGCCGATACTCCTTCGTCAGGCTGGCTTTTAGGAGAGTGGAATATTTCTCTTTTTCTGCCTCCGTTTCTTTGATCTCAGCATCTGTTTTGGACAGCTCGGCCGTCTTGGCGGCAAGGAGGCTTGATAGGTTGCTTAGGCTAGAGGTGTGGAGTTGTGACTGAGTGTCAAGGATGTGAGCATGTTTACTGTTTGACTCTGGCGTAAATCCACGGCCATCAATGCAAGCATTGATTCTTTCAATTTCAAGATCGCTTTGTTCAATATCGGCTGACAAAGACTCAATACCAGGCTGGGTAGCAGACGGGTCGATTTCCACTAGCGGCTGTCCAACCTTAACTAAATCTCCTTCTCTCACAAGTATTTTAGAAATGATGCCTGAGTCAAGTGGCTGTATGACTTTACTCTCGCCGACAGGCATTACTCGCCCCAAAGACGAAACCACAATGTCTATCTCGCCTAGATACATCCAAACAATGGTGGATGTGAAAATCAAAATCACAAGCCAGAAGGTCCATTGCGAAAGCGGGCTAATGGGGCTGTCTTCAATTTCTGACAGTACTGGCTTGAACTCATTGCTATCATCAGATTTAAACATCAAGCACCGGCCTTAAGTACTGTCTTTTCTTTTTCAGTAGACAAACCGGCGGTGCCTGCTTGCTGTCGGTTTAGGCTGGCATAGAGACCGTCTTTTGCAATTAATTCAGAGTGAGTACCAGACTCAACGATCTTGCCTTTGTCTAAGACAATCAGACGGTCACAGCTTCTAATTGTAGACAGCCTGTGGGCGATGATTATTGTTGTTCTACCTTTCTTGATTTCATTGAGATTCTCTTGAATTATCCTCTCTGACTCATAGTCGAGGGCTGATGTGGCCTCATCAAAGATAAGTATCTTGGGGTTGCTAATAAGGGCTCGGGCAATCGCAACTCGCTGCTTCTGTCCGCCTGATAGTGAAGCCCCTCGCTCGCCAACCACAGTATCGTAACCCTCTGGCAGCTCGGAAATAAAATCATGAGCTCCAGCCACCTTGGCTGCAGCGATGATCATGTCCATTGAGGCTGATGGCAGGGGATCGCAAATATTGTCTCTAATGGAACTATTGAACAGAAAACTTTCCTGTGGAACAACACCGATATTAGAGCGTAGCCAGAGCGGCTCCATGTGTCGCGTATCGACACTATCGATAAAGAGCGAGCCGTCTATTGGTAAATAGAGCCGCTGGATAAGCTTCGCCACAGTGCTCTTGCCACTGCCACTGCGACCAACTATGCCGATGCTAGTGCCAGCCTCAATTTCCAAACTGATGTCATCGAGTACCTTAGGTCTCGATGGACCATAGGCAAAGGAGATGCCCTTGAAAACGATGGTGCCTTGCACAGCAGGCAGGGTAATGCTCTTTGAAGATTGTACTTCCAGCGGATGGTGCAATATGTCGCCCAGGCGATCCACGGCAAGTAGAGCCTGTTGAAAATCATTCCATAGATTGACAAGCCTGAGCACCGGCTGGGTAAACTGACCGGCAAACATCTGGAAAGCTATCAATTGTCCAATGGTGAGCTTGTTCTCAATGACCAGACGCACGCCCATATACAGCACTCCGATGGTCATGCCGCGCTGAATGAGCGAACAAAAAGCACCGGCCACATTGCCCATGTTGGCGAGCTTGAAGCTTGCCTTCAGGTAATTGCCCAGGGCGTTCTCCCACTTGCGCTGCACAGCACCCTCAACAGCCAAAGATTTGACCGTCTGAACACCGGTAACACATTCAACGAGATATGAGCTTGACTCAGAAGCCATAATGAATTTGTTTTGCAGTCTGTTCCGGAGTTCAGGAGTAACAATTACATAAATTGTGCCAACCAGAGCAACACCAGCCAGCACAATGCCGGTCAATGGAGGGCTGTAAACAAGCATCATTACTACAAAGACAAAAGAAAAGAGCAGGTCGATGATGAGAGTTACCGACTTGTTAGTAATGAACTCCCTGATGGTATCCAGCTCTCGAACCCTGGCTACTATATTGCCGACCTTCCTTGTCTCAAAATACGCAAATGGCAGGCGCAAGAGGTGGCGAAACAGCTTTGCTCCTAACTTTGCGTCGATCTTGTTTGCCGCATGTACAAACACATAATTGCGCACCATATTTAGTGCGAACTCGAAAACGCCAACAAGCAAGAAGCCAACTGCCATAACATCAAGAGTAGTTAGAGTCCTGTGTACAATCACTTTGTCCAAAATGACTTGAGTGAAAAGCGGTGTTACCAGTCCAAAGAGCTGAACAAAGAATGATGCCAGCATTACCTGGTTGATAGCATTTCTGTGCCTGACAATTTCTTGAAAGAACCAGCCAAAGCCAAACCTGGCCTCTTGCGACAAGAGTGCTTGCCCGATTACAATAAACTTACCAGGGCAAAGACTTTTTAGCTCGTCTTGCTTAACTTCAATTGGCTTCATTTGGCCCGGCATTAGTACTAGAGCTACTTTCTTAACTTTGTCAGCAGACAAGATCAGACCATATTGCCCCTCAACAGTTTGAAAAATTACTGGCAAAGGATATTTTTCAATAATCTTGGCGACCTTTATCTGCTTAGCAGAGGCTTTTAGACCAGCACTTCTGGCTATTCTAATAAGTTCATGAATCTCAAGCTCTTTCGGTCCAACAGCAAATTCGCGAGACAGTGCTCGCACATCGAAACTGATGTTTCTCACCTGAGCAACTATCTGCAAGCAAACAAGACCGGTCTGAGCTGGCGGCTTGCACTGATTTCCAGCAGGCTCTTTCTCATGATGTTCGTGGGATGAGCACGAATGATTGGCATCTTGAGACATCAGTTCTATCCTTCAGCCATAGCCTGAAGCTTGCGAACATGGGCTTGGAGCTGCACTTTAGATTTGACTAGTTCAAGCTCTTGCTCTGCCATCTCTATTTTCTGAGAGAGTTCTTGGCTTCGGTCCAGCAAATTTCTATCAGCCAGTCGACCGAGAATAGTGGCCTTTACGTTGTGTTGTTCTATCAGTTGTGTTCTGTTTTCTACATCAACACCGTGCATCTGAGCCAGCTGAGTTGTCTTGTTATGAGACTGCTCAAGCTCCCAGAGCTTCTTGTCACGCTCGATTAGCAAGCGGTCGATTTCTATTTTCTTTCGTTGCCGCTCTGAATAATTCTTGAGCTGATCAAAAACAGGGTAATTGACACTCAAGCCAAACGAAATAGTCACCGGTCTTAAGGCTTTGAAAGACTGAAGAAATCTATACTGATTGAAGCCGTACATATAAAAGTTGCTGTAGAGACCAATTTGAGGGTATCGCTGTCGCTCCAGAGCTTTTAATTCTGCTCTCTTGCTGGCGATTTCCCGGTCATAAAATTTGTGATCAGGCGTTCTATCGAGCACTATTTTCGCAAACATCTGAGGTGCGGCATCGCTATAATCGGCGACTTCAGTGGAATTCACGTTATAAATATCGTGAGTGTATTCACTCAGTTCTTTGAGTTTCTCAACATAGTCATACTGAGCATGAATTAGAGCTGTCTGTGCATCTGCTGATGCTAAAGCAGCTTCTGCAACCTCGGTCTTCGCGACGTTACCAGCATCAAATAGCCTTGCCTTGCAAACATACACACCTTGGCGTAAAGCCAACACTTGAGCCTTGTTAGCCACGTTTTTGAAAGCAATAAGCGCATCTGTATACTTATCGATGACGGCAAGTTTTATATCTCTCCGTCTTTGCTCAACGGCAAAGCGAGAGGCTATGTGGTGTTCTTTTGCTGCAAGCACAGCTTTTGAGCGAGCGCCAAAATCAATAACATTCCAGCTTGTTGCAAGATTTATTGATGTCTGATTTCTAGTGGTGTTTGGAATTATGGTGTTGTTTACAACAGCGACTTGAGTCTGATCGTTTGTGAGATCTCGCAGGTACTCAGTGTTCATGTGAGCAACAATGTTGGGCAGGTAGTCAGTTCGCTTGCGCAAGATGTCATTTCGATTGAGCTTCACGTCGGCTTCTGTCAGCCTGATATCATAAGAAGCTTGAACGGCGCGAGATACCACCTGATCAAAATCGAGCATGTCAGCTCTGGCTTCTGCCATTGGCAGAGCAAATCCAATTAACAGCGAACTCAGAACAATCCGTGCAGATCTCACTAGAAACTCACTTGCCATAGATTCCCTCTCCGCTGCAATAGGCAATGGTTGTGCACTAACAAATGGACAATGGGATTCCATGGAGCGACCTAACCGCCTCCAAGCTAAAGCAAAGAGGAGCAAGACTTTCAAGGAAGGAATTGTAACACCGTCAATCTCTTTGCATCCAGGTTTTCAGGCGCTCGTCGGACATTCTAAAGATTAGACTGAACTTAGCTGATAGCCTGAGGCCTCGTGCTAACCTCATCACAAGACTTCTGGAGCCGAATCAATGAGCAAAACAGAGAACCAGCAAAGCAATGAAATAGCGTTTTTCTACCACCCCAGCATGTACACAGCCAGTACATTCGGCCCGACTGGAAATCAGCAGTTCGCTACTTCGTTTGCTCAAGCCTTTGTCAACGTCAGTGCTCCAAATGCAATCACCTGCTTTGCTCAAACAGAACCCATGTTCCAAGAATTTGCCGAGCTGATTAAGCCATACGCCAGGCAAGAGACCAAGTGCTCCTGGATACGCCTTCAAGAATATGCCAAGCTCAGCTCTGTTGGTGCCTTGTTCAACCCATCACCAGCGATAGCTAAACTTGCCTGGCAAAGGCGACATTTAGGCAATAGAGCCTACAGCCTCATTGGAGTAGCTCATAGCCTGCCGCATCACTTGGTTCAAGATGCTCTTGCAGAGCTTGTAATAGGACCGCTTGAGCCGTGGGATGCCCTTGTCTGCCCATGGGAAAGCACAAAAAAAGCTGCTATCCGCGAGCTTGCCGCCTATGGCAGCTACCTTAAGGAACGCTTTGATATTCCCGGAGACATTAAACTCGGGGCACAGCTGCCGGTAATACACCCGTTCGTGCGCATACCAGAAAAAAATGACGAGCTGTCTGGAAAAGAGCTTAGAGCAACTCTAAAGATTGAAGATTCAGACATCCTCGTCTTGAGCGCCGGTAGATTTAGCCCTCTAACCAAGGCCAATCCACTACCAATGCTTTTAGCATTGCAAAGGTCTGCTACTGAAACTGGCACACAAACACACTTAGCTCTGGCTGGCTGGTTTGAATCAGAAGCTGTAAAAAATCAGTATCTACAAGCCGCTAAAGAAATTTCTCCTCTAGTGGTAGTACATGTATTAAATGGTCAAGAAGCCAAGACCATGAATGCGGCGTGGGCAGCAGCAGACATCTATACCGAGTTAAACGACAATACGCAAGAGAGTTTTGGGTTATCCATTCTTGAGGCCATGGCTCATGCACTACCAGTAGTGCTAAGCGATTGGGGTTTCCACCGCGAAATTATTGAAGATGGTAAAAACGGACTTCTTGTAGCTACCACAGGACCACTGCCTGGACTAACAGCCGACTTTGCCTTGCTAAGCTCTCTGTCACTACTAGACCATCAAAACCATGTTGGCCTAGCCAGTCAGTTTATTGCAACGAGCGTTTCTGATTGCGCTCAAGCTTATTCAAGCCTGACAAAAGACAAGAACAAGCGGCTTGAGCTTGGGCAGAATGCCAAAGCTACAATATCAGCTAAGTTTGGCGGCAATCTGATTGTTGCCCAGCATCAATATT
>Ga0209480_10000156_pt1 | contig 61059 bp, 42 predicted proteins | sample JI61114C2DNA_FD_187501 | JGI IMG/M metagenome (GOLD analysis project Ga0209480, IMG submission 187501) | Wastewater effluent complex algal communities from Wisconsin, to seasonally profile nutrient transformation and Carbon sequestration -... | ecosystem: Engineered > WWTP > Effluent > Algae...
AGGCAATGTCGCCAACAGGAAGGCGTTGAGTCGAAGACTTCATCCACAAGTAATACAACTAAACCAGCGGATGCAAGTGGTAAGGAAAATCTCGATGCCTTTCGCGATCCGGAATCAGAATACTTTTTCACCAAGCATGCGCGCTGCCGTATGGAATGCCGAAAGATTACGCAGAAGGAAATAAAAGAAATTGTGGCTAAGGCCGAAGTCAATTATAACAAGAGTGAACTGGATGCAGCCCAAGGACCCAAGTATGCAGTCGAAGGCTATACTTCAAAAGACCGACAGCATATTCGTGTGATTGTTGCGCCTAAGCAACGACACTTATCTATTGTTACGGTTATCGATTTGGATAAAGATTGGGAGTGCCCGAGTTGTAAGTAGGGGATACTTGAGGCTGGAATTTTGCCGCAAGATTTTCAGTAACACTTATAATTCTCAGTACTCTTTATTTTTAAAAATTATTCAAGAAAGTATTTTCTATTTTGTCTGTATCCTCAGCGCAATATCATACCGGTATTCCGGAGATTTTATTTGCAGCCAGCCTCCGCGATGGTCGTTTTTTGATTCAGCTATTTCAGATCCGGTTTTGGTGTTGATCCAGGTCAAATTGTATGAACCTGACGGAAGATTAACCTCCAACGATGAGGATAGATTAACGGTATCTTTAACGGATAGATACAAAGCCCAAACCTTGCCATCTTCAACCAATCCATGGATAGAGGCTGCAAGATCTGGCTTAACAACATCATCACCAATAGGTTTCATGTTTATGAAATTTAGCGACTTCATAAATCCGTTAAGAATTTTGAACTGCTGTCGCAGCACCTTTCCACCGCCTCCCGGCTCCGCTTTCTGAATTATATAACTGCCATCTTCATGATCAGTGGTGAATGAATAATCGAGATGATTGAAAAGAGCTCCGCCTGCAAGCATAAATTCCCAGGCTTCTTTCCGATAAATTGAATCTGCGATTCCTCTGAATCCGGTTTCATTATCGCCCAAAGGCAAGTTCAGGTGATAGTTCATCGGTACAGTAACCGGTGGACTAGCATAGTGAAAATTGTAAATGGAAACATATTTTCTCGGCTCAGGAACCAGCTGTTTAAAATTTTGCACATTATGGGATATTAAGTGCTGATGGGCAAAATCCTTTTCTGCATCAGCGACAAGAGCGGTCATGTGATCTTCCCACTCCCGCAAGGCAAGTGTATCCCCGAAATAGGGTTCATTACAAATTTCATAATAGAGGTTGTCAAAATCTTTAAGTTCACTTATGATTTTATTCACCATCTTTTCCTGTTCAGCCAACACGTCAGGATGCCTGAGAGAAAGGATTTCTTTGTGATCCTTGATAGTGCCAATGCCATTAATATTATTAATTGAATTTAGAGGCGAGAGTTTCCACTGAAGGGTGTCATAGAAATTGGAGAAGAGGTCGAGCTCAACAACAATATCCCGAATACCGGCTTGGGTTATAAAATCTTTTAATCTTGAAAAATATTCATCATCCCATTTAGTAAGGTCAAACTTATTACCTCCGTTTGAATACCCCTCATTCTCGCTCCGCGCCCATGGACAGATATAGCGGCCGGCTGCTGGAGCCATAGTGTTCTTTAGGATGCCAAATGCATTGGCAGGTTCAACATATATTCCTGAAAATGTGCGGGTAACATTAAGTTCAGATGCTGCCAGCTCATCAAGGTAACGAACATAATCAAAATCGAGATTCATAACAGCACCATAATGTTCAGTGGAACCTATAAGTACTGTTGGCTTTTCCCGAAATATAAAGTAGTGCGGATTCTGAGGATGAACAGCTAATGGAATATTTGGTTTGTTAGAACTGCAGGCTGAAAGTAATGCTGCTATCAGTAAGAATAAAAATCTGGATAATTTCATAATTGTACTACTAACAAAAATACTTTAACCACAACGCTTTATCAACTTCGAACCTCCAATATCTAACCTCCAACCTCCATCCCCAACTCAATCTCAGTTCCGCTTGCACTAAATATTACGCTATCACCAACGGATGCCGCTTTACCTTCGCCTTTAACAATTTTATAATTTGGCTTAATATTTTTTGGAAGCACGATCTCAAGTGTCCAGGTTGGATTTTGTTGAATAATCTTTAATGAGATTTCACTTCCTGTTTTTTTATAGTAGATCGATATTTCGTTATCAGCCATGCTCACGTTTTCCAACGAAGCGTCATTCCATTCGTTTGGCATTTGTAATTCTATAGATACTTTTTTTTGTGCTGCATGTGGATGGATTCCAAAAAATTGCTGTACGATGGGTACTGCAAAACCATAAATATTCCAAGCCTGGGTGGTCATTCCATAGTCGGGTGATACTTCATAGATACTGCCGGGTAGGGCATAGCTAAAGCTGCGTGCTATTTTTTTCAATACGTTGAGCGCCTTATCGGGATGCCCATAATTATTTTCGGCCACCACTTGCACGCCTGTAGGAAGTGTCATCACGGCACCGGTGTACGAAAAAGCTTTGCTTCCTTTAAATGAACCCTCGTCCGAGCCAGCCGATTCATCGCGGTCGATGCCGGTAACAAATACGCCAAAAGGATTCATAAATTTTTCTGCGGTGGTTAGTGCGCGATTCGCTTTATCAGTATCAGCTATGTTCATTTCCATGGGTGTGTTCACCACCCAATTGTGATAGAGAACAAAAGGCCGCGGGTTGGTAGAAGGATTTTTTAAGAGGGCAGATTTCGTTTTTCTTAATTCATCAACTGCCCACGGCTTGTTTAATGTATCTGCTCGCACAATGGCATCGTCAATTAGTTTCAAAGCTTGCTGATCAGTTCCTATAAAGTCGGCATAGGAGTTAAACTCTTCCGACCAAAACTCTTGATTGATTTTTAGTTTTAACTGTTCTGCTGTTTGAGCATAGGATTTCTCGAGAGCTCCATCACCCAACGCTGCAGCCATTTGAGCAGCATCCGCGAAAGCGCGTTGTGTATAAACAGCCACATCAATCATTTCACTATTGAGGCCATGAATCTCCATCATACCAAATCCATCAGGAAAAAGATTTTTGTTGGTGTCATTCTCTTTCATTAACCAATTTAGTCCCTTTTTAATGGTTGGAAAATATTTTTCAAGAAACGCGCGATCTCCTGTCCATTGATACACTTCCCAGATCAACGATGCGAACTGCGGGGTTTCGTTGATGTTTCCGTTATTGAATACTGCTCCGTTGGTGGACATCTCATGCAATATTCTACCGTTACCATTAATTACCTGCGACATACTATCTAACAATGCAATAGTTTTATACACGATCTCTTTCTGCCCAATGGCCATGTATCCTTTCAAAGCATATTCACTATCAACGCCAAACCACCAAGGGTAATCGGGTATACCTGCAGTAATACCAGTACCAACTTCAGGCACAGATCGCACTAACCAATCGCAATTATATTTTAGCCACTCAAATGCCTGTTGTAAATTTTTATCTGGGATAGTGAGCTTGGATTGATTTGCTAGAGCCGCGTATCGCGTTTGCTTTTTTGAAAAGTCAGCGATAAAATTTTTCTTAATATCTTCATACGAACTCAAAGCATCTTGTTCATTTTTATACGACCCAGCAACAATAAAATTTATCACTTTATTGGCGTGTGCTGGCATGGAGAGTTCATACGTTAGTGAACCAGACATTCCGTTGCCTGCATGTGGGCTTGATGCTGCGTGACCGGATGATTTCTCATCGGCACCAAAAGCAACAAACCACGGATTGCCGCTATCTTTCATCAACCATACATCTGAATTAGTTTTGAATGCAGCTGAGTCTTTGCCGTCAATCATGCTGGTGCGTTCTCCTAACCAGGTAGGTCTTAAGTCGGAGTGACCGTTGAAATGGAATATAAAATTTTGGGATTGATCGCCTGTGTTAGTTAAAAGATATTGAACCACCAATCCTTCTTTATGATCCGGCACAAATTGCCAGCGTTCTATGGAAATATTTTGCTTGGCAAGGTAATAAAGGTGTTTGTTGGCAAACGGATAATTGACAAACGTATCGGCACGATTTAATTGAATCGTTTGTTCATCCCAGCTAAGGTCAACCTCAAAACCATCCATCAATTTAATGGGATGATTCCAGATGCCGCCCATTTCACCTTTTATATGCCAACCAAGATCGGGAAATGTTCCATCCTGATGGCCGACCATATAAACGCGATCGCCAGCTGTTACGAAGGGTGAGTTTAGGTAATTGCTTTTACCGGTAATAAAAGGGGTATTCAGAGTTGACTGATTGAAATCAACTTTTGATGCGTGATTGCAAGTACTGAAAATTATACACACAAGTATAAAGGAGATACGTTTCATAGATGTAAAACTAGGTTTTTGAAGCGTTTACTGACTTAATTTTCTTATGTCTGCGATTTCCAAAACATGTTTAGAATACCCATTCCGCACCGCGTTTATCATGGCCTGACCAACCTGCTTAAGCGTTAGTGTTTTATTGGCAAGCAGAATAGTGAAGATTGGGATAAAGATTTTGTAAACCGTCTTTAGATTTTTTTGTCCTTTGAAGGGCTTCATCACTCCCGGACGGAAATTGTAAACTCCTTTGAAAGGAAGTTTCATTAAGTCGTTTTCAGTTTTGCCTTTAACCCGAGCCCACATCAACTTGCCTTTCTCGGAACTATCAGTGCTGGTTCCCGAAACATAGGTGAATACCATAGTAGGATTAAGCTGCGCGAGCTTTGTTGCAAATGCGATAGTTGTATCGTATGTAATCAGTGTGTATTGTGCTTCGCTGATACCAACCGAACTTATACCTGCACAAAAGAAACAGCCATCATAGCCGAATAATTGTGCTTCGTAATTTTCTAATTTCATAAAATCAGAAACAATAAGCTCGCTTAACTTTTCATGCTTCCAGTTTAACGGCTTTCGGTTAACCACAAGGACTTTTGTTACTGTTGGATTTTCGAGACATTCCAGCATCACACCTTCACCTACCATACCCGTTGCACCTGTAATAATTACTTTCATAGAGTTTGTGTTATATCGGTTAGTAGATTTTTTTCTGTATTTGCCAATAGTGCCCAAAAGGATCTTTGAACATTCCTTGTCTGTAGCCATAGTCATGGTCTGTTGTAGGATTAATTTCTATTGCGCCTGCTAGAATAGCTCGCTGCATAACTTCTTCTACATTGGGAACAAATAAACCAATAACACAAGTTACTCCGTTAGCACGTACTGGTTCAAGAGCGTCTCGCATGGTTTCGTGCAGGTGAAAAATTGCGCCATTGATTTCCAATTCAGCAACGTGAATGCTACCGTCATCATTCTTAAAACGGAAGTTTTCAGTAGCTCCGAATTTTTTGTAAAAATCAATATTGGTTGTCCCGTTGGGTATGTGCAGTTCCGGAGCGAAATGTGTTGCGTTGTTTTTTGTGGTCATGATTATTGTTTATTGTTTTCTCTAAGCCCACGTTGGTGTTTTTTTAACCAACGTGCTTGCTGTTTCTTGAGGTTCTGATTTTACGCTAACCAAACATTCAAATGGTGTTGATCTCCAAGCCCACGTTGGTGTTTTTTTCACCAACGTGTTTGATGTTTCTTGAAGTTCTGATTTTACGCTAACCAAACATTCCAAATGGTGTTGATCTTGCCCGCTTACCCCTAACACAACAGTAGTAAAGGCGCTGGAATTTTTGTTTAACTTCGTAAAATCTTTTCCATCTTCCTTCCCTTGGCCAGTTCGTCCACCAATTTATCTAAATACCTAACCTGCTTCGTCAAAGGATTTTCTATTTCTTCTATACGACACCCACAGATTAATCCTGTAATAAGTTGAGCTTTTGGGTTTAGCGAAGCGTTGTGAAAGAATGTTTCAAATGTGACCGCTTCTTTTATTTGTTCTTGTAGTTTCTTGTTACTAAAGCCAGTCAACCATTCTATAACTTCATGCAATTCTTCTTTGGTTCTTCCTTTCTTCTCGACTTTTGTCAGGTAGAGCGGGTAAACTGACGCAAATGTCATTGCTGCGATTCGTTGATTGTGTTTGTCGGAGTTATCCATGCATTAAATTTTTTATGATAAGTAGCAGTTCGTTGTTTTTTTTGTTAGTAAATTTCAATTGGTTTAGTTAATAATTGCCTTGCCAGATCAATCGCTGAGTCATCTTTCTTAATTGTCAAAAAATACTTTGCCTGCCAAATTTTAGTTTTCTCTGCTTGTTTATTTGTTGGAATATCCCAAGGTGGATAAACTCTAATTCCACGTTTTCCTTCTTTACCATTTCGTGTAATAATTCCCTTGTCGGCCAAAACAAGTTTTGGGAAAATAAATTGCCCTAAGTTTTCGCCACTTTTTGATGTGATAATTATAAAATCCATGTCGTCAGTAAAGTCAAAGGGTTCGGTAATTCCGTCTTTGTATCTTTTCCAAATGGCTACAAATTGCCCTGTTTTTTTTGGTGTGATTTTAGAAACTCGTTGTTGAATGGTATTGCCATTAAGTGTAAATGAACATGCACCGTATTCTACACTTTCAAAATTTTGTTTCAAGTTTGTTAATTCAAAACCACATTTGTCATAAACTAATTCTTTCACAACTCTTAAGTAATTATAAGATGAGTTTAATGTTGCCAAAGGGCTTTCAGTTGTCATAGTTTAATGTCAGTTTCTATCTGTTCGCTCATGGGTTTGGCTGCCACTCTTTTTTTTAGAATTTGCTATAGTAGTGTGAAGTTTAGCGGTTAGTTGTTAGTGTTTGTCTACTATATAATTCAGTTCAGTTACCCCGCAAGTAAACTGATGAGTAGTTAATAGTTTTAGTTTTATTTTGTCTTTGACGCCTGTAAACAGTGGAATGCCGCGTCCAAGAATAATAGGATTAACAAATAGCCAGTAGCCATCAATCAAGTTATGTTGAATAAGTGAATGTGTTGCTGTTGGGCTGCCAAAAAGCAAGATGTCGTTACCGGCCTGTTGTTTTATTTCATTTATTCTGTCCGAAAGGTTGTTGCTAATAATGGTTGTGTTAGTTAAGCCTACGGCCTCATGGCTATCGGTATTCATTGTTTTTGATAAAACAACTTTGTGAACTTTGCTATACCACTTTGAATGTTCAATGTCGTGCTTGGTGGCTGTAGGCTTGTCTGCTGCGGTAGGCCAGTAATTTTCCATCATTTGATAGGTTACTCGACCATATAATGCCGTGTCGCCTTCGCTTATGCGCTTACCGACAAAATCAAAAATTTCTTGATCAACCTTAATCCAGTTCATTTCTCCGTTCGGCCCGGCTACAAAACCGTCAAGCGAGATATGCATAAATGAAATTATTTTTCTCATATAACTATTCTTTTTGTTGCCTATGGTTTGTTACTACCTTTTTAAAATGATCGCTATCGGTTAGCAGCTTTTACGAAGGTGGCGATTTTTACCACAACCCAGAAGGGCTCACGAATTCATTTTGAAATTATTGCCTCATGAGCTAGACCGTTGCAGCGGTTCTATGTTTTCTGTGTTCAACCTCATAGCGTATTGCTGCCTCAAGTATATCAATGTTTATGTCTTTTAGTGTTTGGTACTTTGGTCTGCCTGCCCCAAGCTCATAGTCCACGTTGGTGTTTTTTTACCAACGTGTCTGATGTTTGAAGTTCTGATTTGACTTTCAATCAAGCATTCAAATGTTGGGGGATGATTTTACGCTATATTTCTCATTCCACACCACCAAGCCGAAAAGTTAGGTTATCGGGCCGGTTAGATTTTTTTCTGTATTTGCCATAAGTGTCCAAAAGGGTCTTTGAACATTCCTTGCCGGTACCCATAATCTTGGTCTGTGGTAGGATTAATTTCTGTTGCACCGGCCAGAATAGCTTGCTGCATTACTGCTTCTACATCAGGAACAAACAAACCGATAACTGTAGTTACGCCCTTCGCACGTATGGGTTCAAGCGCGTCTCGCATGGTTTCGTGCAGATGAAAAATTGCACCATGGATTTCCAATTCAACAACGTGAATACTGCCGTCATCGTTCTGGTAACGAAAGTTTTCAGTGGCTCCGAATTTTTTGTAAAAATCAATATTGGTTGTCCCGTTGGGAATGTGCAGTTCAGGGGCGAAATATGTTGTGTTGTCTGCTGTGATCATAATTTTTGGTTGTCGTTTTCTGCTTTTACCAACTTCCATAATGTTTCTTGGAAATTCTAATGTTGCATTCAATGGTTGACCTTACCCACTATCTTTACACAACACTGCCAAAGACGGAAGTATTCTTACTCCACATTAATATTGTATTTCAAAAGGGTCTTACGAAGGTAACTATCAAGATTATCCAAGTGAGAGTCGTTCAACTCGATTAAATTAATATTATTTGTTTTATAAATATTTTGTTTAATTTTTTTTCTTTCTAAGTATTCCTTGTCATCACTAATACCCCAAAATTCAATGTATACTGCTTTTCCTAAGTTATCCTTTCCGTTTCTTGCTGGTATATAAAAATCTGAAATTACTGTCTCTGCAACTGTTAATTCTCTTTCGTAAGCGTGAGTTAAACCATAATCATATAGTAAGTTGTCAATAATTAATTCAGCTCTTGAACGCACTAAATGTCCGTCTTTTGCTTTGAGGAGTGTATTAGGATACTTATTCTCGGATTTGGAAATTGTAATGTTTTTTAGTGACTCCTCTGTTGTCTTATCTTTTAATATATACTCTGGCGGTTTTATAGCTTTCAAAAATATGTTATCAGTTAAAACTGATTCAGGCCACAAAACATATGTTCCACCTGTTTGATGTTCTTTTTGAAAGCCTCCTTTATTTCTTCCTAAAGTTGTAATGGTCCATCCTTTTATCGCTTGTTCTATCCATCCCAGTTCAGAAAGAATATTATTTACCCTTTGATTAGAAACTCCAAATTTTTCGGAAATTTTGGTTGCAGTTAAAAAATTATTTCCTTTCTTTTCATAATAACTTGAAAGACCAGATTCAAGTTGAGTCTTTAATTCAGAAATTTTCCACCCACAATTTTCTAGCTCAGACATTTTGTTAATTATAATGCTACTATTAATTACAATTAAAATTAATTCCTGTTCTGATATTGTAATATTCTTGTCATATAATTTTGATATTTCATGATTTAGAAGTCTTTTGCCTTCAAAGTCCTTGTCGAAGGAAATTGTGTTTTTCTTTTTGTTAATTAGGTCAGCATTTTTTGAGAGTATGTCCTTAATCATATCAGTCATTTAATGGTTGTTTATATATTGTCGCTAACTCTCTTATGCCGCTATTAAGTTTCGCTTGGTGATATTTTATAGCTCGGGAACAAAAGTTATATTTGGATGCTTTTAGTCAAGGCTAATTTAATAGGATTTGACCAATATTCGGTTTCTAAAAGGATCATTTTTCAAGAGGAGAGCTTTTTTACATATGCGTGAACGAGTATAACAATCGTTATTTCAATATACCTCTACCTTGGAAATTACCGGACAAGCCTTCGAATCGGTTATCGAAATCCTGACTTTATCCGTTTCAATTGGGTAAAGTTTTAAAATTCGTTTATGGCCAATGGTAGTGCCTGATGCAATTTGTTTCCACTCATTTTTTGTAAAGGCTTCCACAGTAAATGACTTTACCCGTTGCCCTAATCGGATGTCTTCCTGTAAAACTACATACTTGATTGTTTGACTTTGTCCGAGATCAATTTCAAAACTTCCCGTAAGGATTTCATCATCTGTTGTCCAGTAGGTGTTGCTATTATTATCAGTTAGATTGGAGGGTGCGTAGTGCTTACTCTTTCCCCGATAGGAGCTTGCAGTTACTTTTTTGTTTAATGCAAAATCAGTTTTGAAGGTGCTATCCAATAGTGCGCGAAAGCCTTCGAGTGCAGCAACATCATTTTCATGTACAAGGCCGCGCCTGTCGGGTGGAACATTTAATAGTAGGGTAGAACCTCTTCCCACGGAAGTGAGATAGAGATCAAATAATTGTTGGGGCGTTTTAACCAGACTATCTTCTTCGGCATGATAGAACCATCCTTTGCGAATGGATACATCCACTTCGGCAGGTATCCAATGCGTTCCGTTTTCTGATCCGGTGTTCAAAAGTTTTTCAATCCCGGCTTTACCGGCAAACAACGTGTCGGGTGTAATGGTATTCCAATTTGTTTCTCCAGCAACACCACGTTCATTACCAACCCAACGTACTCCCGGGCCGGCATCGCTAAAGAAAATTACTTCCGGCTCCATGTCGCGAACTAATTGTAAGGTAGTGGGCCATTGATAATACGTTGACCCTTGTATGCTTCGCTTCTCGCGCTTGCCGCCATAATAGCCATCGCCACCATTGGCGCCATCAAACCACATTTCGAATACGGGTCCATAGTTTGTAAATAATTCGGTCAACTGATTGCGATAGTATTCAAGATATTCGGGCGTGCCATAGCCGGCATGGTTGCGATCCCAGGGTGACAGATAAACGCCAAACTTTAATTCATATTTTTTACAGGCACGCATGACATCACGCACCACATCACCGCTGCCATTTTTCCAAGGACTGTTTTTTACGGAGTGCTCAGTATATTTACTTGGCCACAAACAAAAACCATCGTGATGTTTACAGGTTAAGATCACGCCTTTAAAGCCGGCCTCTTTAAACGTGCGCACCCATTGGTCGGCATTGTATTCGGTAGGGTTAAAGATGGCGGGACTTTCATCACCATAACCCCATTCTTTTCCTGTAAAGGTGTTGGTAGTAAAATGCACAAAGGCATTGAGTTCCATTTCGTGCCACGCAAGTTGACTTTGCGTAGGTACGGGAAGGAGTGGCGCGGGAGGCGGGACCTCTTGATTCGTGCAAGTACTTATTAGGGGTATTAAAACCCATAGAATTTTTTTCATGATGACTTAGAATTCAGATTTATTAATTGTGCCAATGCTTCATCAATTGTTGTGACGGGAAGTTGACACGTTTTATTTCTGCAAATATAAATAAGAGTCTCACCCGACTTTGGTTCTCTACCTTGCAACAAGGGCAGATTACTTTTAGTCGCGCTCCCTACGGTTATGGAATACGGAAGATAGTGTGCGTGTAATTCAACTCTTAATGTTTCAGCATCTGATCCTGAGATTACAATTTCTACTGGTTGATTAATAATTTCTGAAAGCAACACCCCCCAATGGCACATGTAACCTGGCTCGCCAGCAGTGAGTGATGAAAGTTTAGAAACCATTTCGATAGCTTGTTGCTTCCAATCTTCACGATCTAAGATTACTCCAAGCGTAAAAAGATTTCGAGCCATCACCGAATTTGAACTGGGAATTACATTGTCAAAAATTTCTTTCTTTCGGGCAATGAGTGCTTCAGCACCATTGGAGGTAAAATAAAAATACCCTTCAGCCGGATCATAAAAATGTTCTTGTACATAGTCAGTGCAGGTAGTGGCTTTTTGCAACCAAGCCTCATTAAAAGTAACCTGATAAAGAGAAGTATAAGCTTGAATCAAAAAAGCGTAATCTTCTAAGAAGCCTTCTGTTTGCGAATGTTTGTTCTTAAAGGCGCGATGAACTTTGCTATTTACGATCAAGTTAGTTTCTATAAAATCAATTGCCTTCAACGCAAGGTTTAAAAATTTGGAATCTTTCAAAGCTTTATAGGTATCAATCAATCCCTGAATAGTCATCGCATTCCAACCGGTAATAATTTTATCATCCAGTCCGGGCCTAATTCTTTTAGCTCGCTCAGCAAGTAGTTTTTGTTTTTGTGCTTTTAACTCTTCCGTGATATTTTCATCTTTTGTATTTGGGTCTCTTCGTAAAATATTTCGGCCATGTTCCCAATTACCCGCTTCAGTTATCTGATAGTAAGAATTAAAATGAGGAGCTGATTTGCCAAGAATTTCATTGATCTCTTCAGTTGTCCAGGTATAGAATTTTCCTTCCACGCCTTCACTATCGGCATCAAGCGCTGAATAAAATCCGCCTTCTGCGTGCATCATTTCGCGCTCAAGCCAATTTACGGTTTCGTAAATAACATTTTTGAACAGCTCATCTTTCGTGATTGAATAAGCTTCTGCATAAAGGGAAAGCAGTTGTCCATTGTCATACAGCATTTTTTCAAAATGTGGTGCAAACCATTCGGCATCTACCGAGTAACGCGAGAAGCCACCACCAAGTTGATCATAGATTCCACCATAAGCCAGTTGTTTTAGCGTATGCGTAACCATGTGCAAGGCAGTTTCATTTTTTGTGGCAGCATGGTATCGTAGCAGGAATAACCAGATCGATGGCATTACAAACTTGGGTGCCTTTTCAATACCACCCCAACTTTTATCAAACCGCGATTCTAAAATGTGAAACATTGAATCGAGGTTTTCTGATTTGAATGCTGCTTCAGAATTTTTAGCGAACCGTTGTAGGTCGCTGGTTTGTAAATGATTTTTTAAATCTTCGGCCGACTGATTGATCTCTTTCCGTTTTACTTCAAACGTTTTGTGAATTTGTTGAAGAAGCTGACCCCATTGCTGGGGCGGAAAATAAGTGCCGCCATAAAACGGAATCTGTTCGGGTGTTAGAAACACATTTAACGGCCAGCCACCATGTTGTTGCATGGCTTGCACCGCCTCCATGTAAATCTGATCAATATCGGGGCGCTCTTCGCGATCTACTTTTATACATACAAAATGCTCGTTCATGATTGCAGCAATCTGTGTATTCTCAAACGATTCATGTTCCATCACATGACACCAATGGCACGATGAATATCCTATGCTGACCAATATAGGCTTGTCTTCGGCTTTAGCTTTTTGTAGTGCTTCGGTTCCCCACTCAAACCAATCAACAGGATTGTTTGCATGTTGAAGTAAATAAGGTGACGTTGATTTGGCTAAGCGGTTAGGCATTGGTTAGTTGTGATTGTACCCATTCAATCTCCGCGTTTACGGAAACTTCCTTGATTGAATTAAGTTTGGTTAATAAATCTTTTAGAAAGAGTTGATGTTGCGATGAGTTTGGATGAAAGGGTTTGTGCTGCAATGCCTGTCTTAAATTTTTCCATTTTTCGATAAATGAAACTACTTCAATAGGAAAATATTGATCACTAAATTTTTGACTGATATAATCGAACGCTTCTTCAGTAGGATGAATCATATCGCGTTCATAAAATCGATAGTCCCGCAAATCGTCCATCATAATTTCGTAGGACGGAAAATAAGTAACGTTGTTAAATTTATTGGCGATGCGATCACACGCTAACCGCAAAGCTGCTTTGCTTACACTATTTAAGGGAAGGGTGTCTTTTATATGCCGCACGGGGCTAACCGTAAGGATGAAGTGGACACCTGGATTTATTTTTTCTAATTCCTTATAGAGTTCATTAAATGATTTTATAATCTCATCTACAGTAAGAAGTCTTTTGTCGAATAAGGTAGCGGATACTTTATGACAGTTGGAAACAATTGCGCTTTCTGATTTATGCGTATAAACCCAAGCTGTGCCATAGGTAATAATTACAACCTTGCTTGTGTCCAGATGCTCACGAACAACGGCTTGCTGTTTTTGGATTAAATCGATTAAGTTTTCTTTTTCAGTAGCCCACCATTGCGAGTGATAATCGTAATGTTTCCAAACCCCGTCTTGTTCAAGAAATAAGGATTCACTCAGGTTATTGGTAAGTGCATCCAACAGATTGTTATGGATGGAAATTGGATTGTAGGTTGTGCCAAAGGGGTTTGAACTTACATCAAACTTGTTGCTCTGTAGCCAATCTCCAAACTGCTGCGCAAAGCACGAACCTGTTGTTAGTATCAGATCTTTTAATGCAATCGGATAACTAGGAGAAGTATTAATTTCTGTTCGGAAGGTATTGCCTTTCATTGCTATAATTTGAATACTTTTGGAATGCTTAAATTTCACGGAAAGATACAATGAACTTTCCTATCTAATTTTCTTTTATGAACGCCAACATTTCACATCTTACCAAAATTGCAGCAAAAAAATCCAGACTAATCATTGGCTTAATGTCGGGTACCTCGCTTGACGGATTGGATATTGCACTTTGCCGCATTTCGGAGAGTGGTAAGTCAACGAAAGTGGACTTGCTAAAATTCAAAACCTGGGTGTATCCGCATCAGCTGAAGACTAAGATTCTGCGCGTGTTCGCAAAAGAGTCCATTGATTTTCAACTCCTATGTGAATTGAATGCCGAGATTGGAACCCTGCATGGAAAGCTGGTTTCAAAATCATTGGAGTCCTGGAAACTAAGAGCCTCGCAGATTGACTTGATAGCCTCACATGGACAAACGGTATTTCATGCGCCTCGCTTTTTATTTCCACATTCAAAAGTAAATTCAACATTGCAGATTGGTGATGGTGATCATCTTGCTGTTGAAACCGGAATTATTACGGTCAGTGATTTCAGACAAAAGCATCTTGCCAAAGGAGGTGAAGGTGCACCGCTCGCGGTTTATGGCGACTATTTATTATTCTCTAAGAAAGGTGAAGATCGCATCATGTTAAATGCTGGCGGCATTGGCAACTTTACGTTTCTTCCAGCATCTGCAAAAGCATCTGAAGTTTTTGTAACAGATACCGGACCAGCCAATACACTCATCGATCAGGTTATTAGAAAACAGATACCAAATGCTTTTTTTGATAAAGATGCCGGCTTAGCAAAAAAAGGTACCTATAACCATGGGCTGCTTAAAGCACTGAAGTCAAATCCGTTTTTTAAGAAACCATTTCCAAAAACTATCGGCCCCGAGTTATTTAATCTTGAGTATGTTGAAAAGGCGCAGCAGCAGAGTAAGACAAAGTCAATTTCATTAAATGATTTACTGGCGACACTCACGCGTTTGAGCGCAGAGACGATGGCTGAAGCAATTCAAAAGGTGATTAAGGATAAAAAATTATTTAAGTTGTTTATGAGTGGGGGCGGGGCGCACAATCCTTTGTTGGTAAAATGGTTGAAGGAGCTATTGCCGCAAGTTACGTTTCATAAAATGAATGAGTTGGGGGTTTCGGGTGATGCAAAGGAAGCAGTGTTGTTTGCGATACTGGCCAATGAAGCGGTGGCTGGAGGAAAGATTGATTTTGGTTATAACTCGAAAGTGCCTACAACTTCCATGGGTAAAATTTCATTCCCTGATTAGGATTTTCACCATTAAAAATTAGCTTTTTTTGCCACAGGGGGCACTAAGATTACAGAGCACATAAATGTCTATTCTTTCATGGATCTTGTTTTTTCTTTGTGAGCTCAGCGGTTAAATTTTATATTCAGAATCTTAAATCTTATAATTTTGCTTATCTATATTCATACTAAAGAAAAAGACTCTATGTTCCTATTTGTTTTAAAAATGACTTTTCATGGATTCTAGATTTAAAATGATCACCGAACAACCTTCGCATTACCGGCATCTCGAAAAAATGTCGGTATGTGAGATCCTTAAAAATATTAACACCGAGGATAAATCAGTACCGATAGCGGTTGAAAAAGTATTACCTCAGATTGAAAAATTAGTTGAGGCTGCCGCTGATAAATTATTGACTGGTGGCCGCCTGTTTTATATCGGTGCCGGCACAAGTGGCCGACTTGGTGTTGTGGATGCCAGTGAATGTCCGCCTACCTATGGTGTTCCTTATGGGTTGGTGATAGGTGTAATTGCAGGGGGCACCAAAGCAATTACTCAGGCTGTTGAGTTTGCTGAAGATAGCCCCGAGCGAGGTTGGCTTGATATACTTGCGCATGAAATCAGTGCCAAAGATTTTGTAATCGGCATTGCAGCAAGTGGCAGAACTCCGTACGTTATAGGAGCTTTGAAAAATTGCCAGCAAAATGGAATTCTTACTGGAAGTATTTCTTGTAATCCTGGTTCTCCTGTCAGTCAGCATGCCGATTTTCCTATAGAAGTAGTGGTAGGCCCTGAATTTGTAACCGGAAGCACCCGCATGAAAAGTGGCACGGCTCAGAAGCTTGTCTTAAATATGATTTCTACCGCGGTAATGATTCGGCTAGGTCGTGTGGAAGATAATAAGATGGTAAACATGCAACTAACAAATGATAAGCTGGTGGATAGAGGTGTAAAAATGGTTATGGAAGGTGCAAGTATTACCGATTATGAAGCGGCCCGTGTGCTGCTGCTGAAACATGGCTCTGTAAAAAAAGCAGTTACGGAGCATTTGAAAAATTAAACCGACCAAAGGTAGAATGATCTTTAAAACCCAATTCGGCCAGCAGAATTTTGCGGTAGATTTATTGGTAAATTTTTAACATTAAAATGTATTTTGGGTCAAACTGTCCTTATTTTTGAAACCTACCTATCTAATTGAGTATATGAGCCATTCGTCAGTATCAGAAAGAATCCCAACCAAAATTTTTGAAACCTCGCAAGAGGCCTCAGTATTTGTAGCAAATGAAATTGCGGATCTTATTCGCAAAAAGAATGCTGAAGGTAAGCCCTGTGTGCTGGGTTTGGCAACGGGATCAACACCCACGCGTGTTTATGCCGAGCTGGTGAGTTTGCACAAGAAAGGGTTGAGTTTTAAAAATGTAATCACATTCAACCTCGATGAATATTATCCGATAGCACCCAACTCGCTGCAAAGCTATGTGCGGTTCATGAATGAACATCTCTTTGATGCCATCGACATTCCAAAAGAAAATATAAATATCCCCGATGGTACGTTGGCAAAAGATAAGGTAGCAGACTTTTGTAAAAATTACGATGCTAAGATTAGTGACCTTGGCGGGATTGACCTGCAGATTTTAGGTATAGGCCGCACGGGTCATATTGGTTTTAACGAACCAGGTTCTTCTGAAAAGTCGCCCACGCGCATGATCACCTTAGATCAGGTTACCCGAATTGATGCAGCCAGTGATTTTTTTGGCGAAGAAAACGTTCCAAAGAAAGCCATCACCATGGGCGTTGGCTCAATCCTCAAATCGAAACGCATTATTATGATGGCGTGGGGCGAGGGCAAAGGACCCATTATTCAAAAAGCAACGGAAGGTCCTGTTACCGATCAGATACCCTCTACCTTTTTACAAAATCATACCAATACCTTGGTTGTATTGGACGATGCAGCTTCTTCAAAATTGACACGCATCAAAACACCTTGGTTGGTGGATAGCTGCGAGTGGGACGAAAAGTTAATTCAAAAGGCGGTTGTTTGGTTATGTCTTCAGTTGAATAAACCGGTACTCAAATTAACTAACCATGATTACATGGAGTATGGTATGGGCGATATCATTACCGAGTTTGGATCGGCCTACCAGGTTAATATTAAAATCTTTAACGCACTGCAACACACTATTACCGGTTGGCCCGGTGGCAAACCCAATGCCGATGATTCGCACCGGCCTGAACGCGCAAAACCATTTCCAAAGCGTGCAATTATTTTCAGCCCGCATCCCGATGATGATGTAATCTCTATGGGTGGAACGTTTATTAGATTAGTCGATCAGGGACACGAAGTTCATGTTGCTTATCAAACTTCGGGAAACATTGCCGTGTTTGATGATGATGCAATTCGCTTTGCTGATTTTGTGCGCGATTTCAATCACTCGTTTGGATTGAGTAAAGCCGATGGCGACAAATTCTATAAAAAAATAGTAACAGATATTAGAAGCAAAAAACCCGGTGAAGTTGATAGTCCTGAAGTAATGAAAATCAAGGGCATGATTCGCAGAGGCGAAGCAAAAGCAGGCTGTCGGTATACCGGTATTCCGGATGAGCAGGCGCATTTCTTAGATATGCCATTTTATGAAACTGGTACAGTTAAGAAAAAGCCATTAGGAGAAGGTGACATTCAGATTATTGTTGATTTAATTGAAGAGATTAAACCACATCAAATTTATGCAGCGGGTGATCTTTCAGATCCTCATGGCACACATCGGGTTTGTTTGGCCGCTATCTTTCAGGCAATCGATCGCTTGAAGCATAAAGATTATATGAAGGATTGCTACGTATGGCTATATCGTGGCGCGTGGCAGGAGTGGGACATCGATCAGATTGAAATGGCTGTGCCGTTAAGTCCGGATGAATTGTTGCGCAAGCGCAGAGCAATCTTCAAGCACCAATCACAAAAAGATAGTGCAGTGTTTCCGGGAAGCGACAAGCGCGAGTTCTGGGTACGCGCGGAAGATCGCAATCATGCAACAGCAGAAGCTTACAACTTGCTTGGTCTTGCCGAGTATGAAGCAATTGAAGCTTTTGTGAGGTATCATTTTTAATATCGATTTTGGTTGATGGGTAGTCGTTGTTCGGTTCTTAGCTACAATTGGTTTGTTCATAGAAACGAATAACCATCAACGATTAACGAACAACAAATAATTATTATGCATTTAGTTTCCTGGAACGTAAACGGTATACGCGCAATCATAAAAAAAGAGTTCGTTAAGAATGTGCGAACGATGGCACCCGACATTATGGGTTTGCAAGAAACTAAAGCTGCCAAAGAGGAAACACTTTTGGCATTAGAACTTTTACCTGAATATAACGTGTATGCCAATTCCTCGAAAGCAAGAAAAGGATATTCAGGCACAGCAATACTCACTAAGACAGAGCCCTTAGATGTTGTTTATGACATGGGCATTGAAGTACACGATCAAGAAGGCCGGGTGATTGCGGCCGAGTTTCCGAATTATTTCTTTGTAACCGTTTATACACCTAATTCAGGCGAAGGCTTGGCGCGATTAGATTACCGACAAACATGGAACGATGCATTCCGCGAATATATTTTGTGGCTTAATAGAAGAAAGCCAGTGATTGTTTGTGGTGATTTTAATGTGGCGCATAAACCGATTGATCTGGCAAATCCAAAACAGAATTACAATAAGTCAGCGGGGTATACCCAAAAAGAAATTGATGGCTTTGATACTTTTTTAAATGCCGGATTCATCGATACGTTCCGTCATTTTTATCCCGAAGAAGTTAAGTACTCATATTGGAATTTTGTAACGAATGGCCGCGCTAAAAATGTGGGCTGGCGCATCGATCATTTTTTAGTGCCCGAAAAGATTTTGCCGAATGTTAAGGATGCTATGATCTACAATGAGTATCATGGTTCCGATCATTGCCCGGTTGGGTTGAAGATTGAGATATTGTAGGTTTTTAGTTTGATCACACGATTATTTTATCTTGTAAATCAAACATTATCAATGTTTTAGTAATATTATTGCCGATTGGGAATTAGATTCCCAATCGGCAATAAACTTCACAAAGCAACCCCTAACGAAACTCCAAACTTGGGCATAATACCTTGATAGCCGGGTGAGGTTATTCCTGAATAAGAGGAATAGGAAGAGATTGGCATAGAAGGATCATACTTACGATTAAAATCAGACCATTGAATACCACCACCTATATAGGCATCAATGAATAAAACCCGCCAAAGTGTTCGATGCACACCAATGGTAAAACCAGTTCCCCAATTTATAACTAAATCATCAACGGAAACTGTATAACTCATAATTTGGCCAGTATTATAGTCATAGCTGGAGCGGATGAATTCACCTTTATTTGAATAAGTACCCCCGGTTAAATATCCAGATACATAAATTCCTTGTAAGAAGTCTTTGCCACGTTTTGTTTGGTAACTCTTAAATCCATTTAAGTATTTGCGATATTGGAACTCACCACCCAGGCCTTTGTAAAATTCATCGCCATAGTAATAAGGTTGTGAATCGTTATTACTGTCAAAGCGACCATAAAGAAACACGCTATAACTTTTAGTCCGATGTTTATTGAAAAATTCGGCACCAACTTTTAATGTGTTGATTGCAAAATTTTGAGGTGATACTTTAAAAAGTGCCCGCGGAGCCGCTAGGATTTCATCATTCTGACTAAATGTTGGGAGGGACATTATCAGAAGCAAAACGAATAGTAGGATTTTCATTAAGGTTGGGTTAACCTAATGCAGAACGGAGGCACATTAGTACTTATTATTAGGACACACAAAAAGTTCTTAATTTTTTAGACCCAAAGGCTCCAAGCATACAAGCGAAACGCAAAGATTTAAGTTATTTCTTAATTCAAGTTATTTCTTTGCGCCTTTACCTGCACCTAATCAGTCAACCCGCTCAATTTGGGCACCAATCTTTTTCAAGCGGGCTTCAATATCCTGATAGCCGCGATCAATTTGTTCTACATTAGAGATTTCGCTTTCGCCTTGTGCAGATAAAGCCGCAATCAATAATGCAACACCTGCGCGAATATCGGGTGACGACATCTTAATTCCCCGTAAAGGATTTTTTCTATCTAACCCAATAACAGTAGCGCGATGTGGATCATTAAGAATAATCTGCGCACCCATGTCAATCAATTTATCAACAAAGAACAACCGGCTTTCAAACATCTTTTGATGAATGAGAACGGTACCTTTTGCCTGTATAGCGACCACCAATACAATGCTGATTAAATCAGGCGTAAAACCAGGCCATGGCGAATCTGCAATAGTAAGGATAGAACCATCGATGAAGGTTTCAATCTCATACCGTTCTTGGGTGGGTATATAAATATCATCCCCACGAAACTCCATCTTGATTCCTAATCGTCTGAATATTTCAGGGATAATCCCCAACATATCGATGCGACAATTCTTGATGGTGATTTCCGAGTGAGTCATTGCGGCAAGCCCAATAAAACTTCCAATCTCAATCATGTCTGGAAGAATGGTGTGCTCAGTGCCACCTAACTTTTCGACACCTTCTATAACTAAAAGATTAGAACCAATGCCTGAAATTTTTGCTCCCATGCGGTTGAGCATAGCACAAAGCTGTTGCAGATAGGGCTCGCATGCTGCGTTGTAAAGTGTGGTTGTTCCTTTTGCAAGTACTGCGGCCATCAAGATGTTTGCAGTTCCGGTTACAGAAGCTTCATCCAACAGCATGTATTTACCTTGCAAGTGCGAAGCATCTATATGAAAGAGATTATCCTCACTTTCATATTTAAACTTGGCGCCCAGGTTTTGAAAGCCAATAAAGTGTGTATCTAATTTTCTACGACCAATTTTATCGCCACCAGGTTTAGGAATACTGGCCTGACCAAAGCGCGCTAAAATAGGGCCGAGTAACATCACTGATCCACGCAATGCGGCCGCTTTCGTTTTATAGTCAGCAGTTTCTAAAAACTTAGTGTTAATGTTGGCGGCAGTAAATCGATAAGAACCTTTGCTTAATTTCTCAACCTTGCATCCTAAATCACTTAACAAGTTGATTAGTTTGTTAACATCAACGATATCAGGAATGTTGTGTATGGTAACAGGTTCAGCAGTGAGAAGGGGTGCGCAAATAACCTGAAGGGCTTCATTCTTGGCGCCTTGCGGGATGATTTCTCCTTTCAGTCGTAAACCACCTTTAATCTTAAACGAACTCATTGACCTCTTCTGCGATGTTGTTGATGACGGTTTTTCTTAAACGGTCGGTTACTCCGTGGATTTCTAGTATCACCGTTCTGCGGCCGCTCATTGGTTTTGCGTGGCTCGCGATAGAGTTTCTCAAAAAGATTTTCCTCTCTTACTTTATCCAAATTCAACATTAGTTTTCCTTGCGATAGAATGCCAATGTCTTTCACGATTACAGAATCGTCAAGCGTTTCTTTATTCCAGGCACCAAAGAATGTTTTCATCAACTTGCCAATGTAAATGGCCGCTTCTTCGCGTTCAATTGGATCTTCTTTTTTCAACGCTTCTTTCACCATCTTCTCAATGTTTTTTCCATAATGGCGGAAACGAACATTGTTTTGTGGGTACTCCATTTTGCGCGGCTTCTTAAATAAGATTGTGCGGTCCGGAGTAGTAAAAGGATTGTCAACATCTAAATTGAAATCGGCCATAATATAAAGATCATCCCACATGCGTTGCGGATTTTCTTGTGCCTCTTTGGCAACCGGAGCAAGTTGTTTGATCAATTCAATTAGCGAGGTAGCTAATTGCGTGCGCTTTTCTTTATCAGGAACGCTGCGGATATAGTTAACTAAGTTTTGAACGTTTCTTCCGTATTCTTTCAGAATGATGGCCTCACGCGAGGTATTGTATTCGCCTATCATGTTTTAATTTTCGTGTATTTTCAACTTGGCAAAGCTAAGTAATAAGGTCTTCTCGCCAAAATCGGCAAAATTGATCTTGGCCTTGCGTTCAGAGCCTACTTGCTCCATTTTTAATACGGTTCCGTAACCAAACTTAGGATGTTCTACCTTCATGCCTTCCTTTAGTCCTGAGGTATCGCTGGGTGCAAAATCAGCTGCTGGCTTATAAGCAGTCGATTTAACAACGGGTTTAGTGGCAATGGTTTTCTTCATGCCACTGATAAAGCTCTTGGCAAAATTTGGATTGGGTGCGGTTGACTCCATCCCACCAAACTTGGTGCTCACTTTAATGTAGCGCCCTTGAATGTCGTCTAAGAAACGGCTGGGCTCACAATTTTTTAAGCGTCCAAAGCGATAGCGCGTAAGTGCATAGGAAAGAAATAATTTCTTCTGGGCTCGTGTAATGGCCACATAAAAAAGTCTGCGCTCTTCTTCTAATTCCGATCGACTGCTCAACATCAATTGCGAGGGAAAAAGATCTTCTTCCATGCCTACGATGTAAACATATTTATACTCCAATCCCTTTGCCATGTGAATGGTCATCAGGGTAACAACTTCCGGGTCATTATCCTTGTCTTCATCTTGTCCCGTAAGCAGCGAAACTTCTTGCAAAAATGCGCCTAAACTTTTGTCTTCCTTTTCGGGATCATCAACATATTCTTTTATGGCATTTAAAAGTTCTTGCACGTTTTCGTAGCGACTCAAACCTTCAACGGTTTTGTCTTCGTACAATTCTTTTAACAACCCTGAAGACTTCGCAATTTCCGAGGCCGCTTCATACGCATCTTTATTTTGAATTTCAATTCCAAAGCGTTTGATCTTAGTTACAAAATCATCAATGCGACCTACGGCTGTGCCACCTAAAAAAGAAGTGATATTTTGCAGCACCTCCCAAATAGACATGGTGTGGTCGTTGGCGGCAACAATTATCTTATCAATGGTGGTATCGCCAATGCCACGCTTTGGAGTGTTAATGATTCTGCGGAAGGAAGCTTCATCTTGCTGGTTGAGCGAATAGCGCAGGTAAGCCAACGTATCTTTTATTTCTTTACGTTGATAGAAGGAGAGGCCACCAACTACTTTGTATTTGATATTCATCCGCCTCAGCGCTTCTTCTATAGCGCGCGATTGGCTGTTGGTTCGGTATAAAATTACAAAGTCACTAAACTTAAGTTGATGTTGCATCTTCTCTTCAAAGATGGAAGTGGCAATCAGTTTGCCTTCTTCATTATCGGAGACTGCTTTTATTAATTCAATCAGGTTGCCTTCTTCGTTGCTGGTCCAAACTTTTTTAGGGAGTTGAGCTTTGTTTTTTGCAATAACTGAGTTAGCCGCTTCTACAATGGTTTGTGTAGAGCGATAGTTTTGCTCAAGTTTTATAATGCGTAGATCAGGATAGTCCTTTTCAAAATTTAAAATATTTGAAATATCCGCTCCGCGAAAAGCGTAGATACTTTGCGCATCGTCACCCACCACGCAAATATTCTGATTAACAGCTGCGAGTTTCCGGATGATAAAATATTGGCAAAGGTTTGTATCCTGAAACTCATCGACCAGCGCATATTGAAATCTATGCTGATACTTATTCAACACCTGTAAGTGTTCTTTAAAAAGCCGATCGGTGTTAAACAGCAGATCGTCAAAATCCATAGCACCTGATTTAAAGCAGCGCAGCGAATAGGCTTTAAAAATATTTCCAATCTCGGGACGCATGTTAGCCGCATCATCGGCTGCGTAAATTGGATTGCTTAAATAATCCTGCCAGGATACCAGTCTATTTTTCGCTGATGAAATTCGATTGAAAACAGTATTGACTTTGTACTGGGTATCATCAAGACCCATCTCCTTAATCACACTTCTGAGTAATGATTTAGAATCATCGGTATCGTAAATGGTGAAGTTGTTTGGGTAACCGAGGTGATGTGCTTCGGCTCGTAAGATCCGCGCAAACACCGAGTGAAAGGTTCCCATCCAAAGGTTTCGTGCATCGGCACCCACCATCTTTTCGATGCGATGGCGCATCTCCTTGGCCGCCTTGTTTGTGAAGGTTAATGCCAGGATATTGAACGGGTCAACCTGTTTACTTTGAATCAAGTGTGCAATCCGTAAGGTGAGCACCCGGGTCTTTCCAGAACCTGCGCCTGCAATGATCATGCAAGGCCCCTCTGTATTAATCACGCCCTCGCGTTGTGGTTCGTTCAGGCTCTCTAAATAATCACTCATCCTGCTTGTCAATTATGAAGCCACTTTGTTATAGATGTTCATCTCTTACTTTCTTAATGGATGCTGTATCAAGCAACCAATCAATACCCTGATTTGATAAGCCTTTAATTAGCTTTTTGTCTCCAGTCCACAAGATTGAATTCAACTCTATTGCTAGCGCAATAAAAGGAGCATCAAATCTATCAACATTTTCCGTGATCTTAATTGCCTGCAATCTGGTTGCTGTTGGGATTGAGTCAATGTCAATAATATCAATTTTCTTTAGTATTGATCGTATTAGAAAATTCAATTCAGCTTCTTTAAATCCAGTTAATCCAATAAGTTTCTTGTGATGGGTATCTAATTCATCCAAGAGGCTTGAAGGAGAATAGAATTCGAAGATTTGGGAGGAGTTTAGCAAAAGATCACTAATTGTTCCTTCAGCGTTTGCAATACTACTGAATACAATGTTAGTATCAACTACAATAATCACTTGCTAAATTGGCTTTCATTTTTTTTCCACCACGCTGATTTCGATTTGACCGCGAGCGTATCTATTTGTTTTTGAGTCGCTTTACTCTTAGAAGTTATTTCGCGAAATTTCAAATAATCCGTAATACGCTGCAAGCCTATGAGGTCAGTTCCAGCCGCCACACTAATCAGTATTTCATTGTCTTTCCTTTCAATTCGCATAAGCAAATGTAACTAAATATTTTATGATTTTTGGTGCTACTTGTTGAGCAGAAATAGTCATGGATTTTTAACTAAAAAACATCTATCAAAATGATTATATTAAATTTTTCAAGCCTAGTTTTGTTAAACTCTTTTTCTAATCCAATCTCTTACAAACATATTTCCTGATGATGGCTTTAGCGTAACCGCGGCCGAACCTTGGATTAAAACCAAGACTTCTATCATTCAACAATACTTGCAATCATTTGTTGGCACCTTGGCGGGAAAAGTAGATGAAATTATCTTTATTGATTTGTTTGCTGGCAACGGAATATATTCCCTGGGGGCGAGGAAGGAATTGTTCGCGGCCCCATCTTTAATGTCTCTTTCGCTGGAGATGCCGATCACTAAATTTATTTTTTGTGAGAAGGAAACGGAGCAACTCAGGACACTCAAAATAAGAGTTAATAAAAATTTCAAATCAAAAAATACATTGTTGTTAGATGGAAAACCAGAAGCTGTGATTCCCATGTTTACACACTATGTTCCTAGAAGTAAAGGTTCATATAAAACGGCTGTTTTTTGCTTGTGCGATTCATTTTCGTTTGATCTTCATTTTAGCACGATCGTTCAATTAGCTGAGCAAGGATTTAATTTTCTAATACCTTTTACCTTTGCGTTGAATGACAGGCTCAACTATCAATTCTACCTTAAGGAGAATCGCGATAAGCTTAAAAGTTTTTTAAATGGACAAGGTGACTTGGAGCGACTTGAGAAAGGCCTTGATAGCAACTATCAGTTTTATAAACGATTGGTTCAGATTTATCAAAACAACATGTTGTCCCTTGGCTACAACCTTTCAGTATCCTCCCATAAAGCCGATTCAGGTTTAATGGAATTGCCTGCCTACCAGATTGGTTTTTTCTCAAAACAGATTTCTACCAAAGTAATTCAGCAAGATGTGGAGGCCACCCGCCATGTTCAATTTGAATTATTTCAGTAATACAGTATTACCTTGCAAACAAAGTTTAACGTTTAAATAAAGTAGAATGATTAAAGTAGGTGAGATCTTGGTTTCGGATGATATTAAGGAAGTAGAGTTTGTCTGCAACCTCGAGAAATGCAAGGGCGCATGTTGCGTGGAAGGTGATTTAGGGGCACCACTTGAGGAGTCCGAATTGGAAATCATGAAAGCAATTCAAAAAGATATTCGGCCATTCATTACTGCCGAAGGGGCTAAAGCAATAGACGAACAAGGTGCTTATATTTTAGATGAAGATGGAGATTTCTCTACGCCAACCATTGGTGGGAGGGAATGCGCCTATGCGTTGTACGATGAAAAGGGTATCTTAAAATGCGGAATTGAACAAGCTTATTTAGCGGGTAAGGTTGCCTTTAGAAAACCAATCTCGTGTCACCTTTATCCAATCCGAATTACAACTAACAAAAAAGGTTTTGAAGCGGTCAATTACCATAAGTGGGATATCTGTTCAGCGGCTTGTAAGCTCGGCCAATCATTAGGCGTGCCGGTGTATAAGTTTTTGAAGGATCCGCTCATCCGAAAATATGGAGAAGCTTGGTATAGTGAGTTAGTCACCCAAATAGAAGGGCAATAAAAAAAGCCCCAACAAAGTCAGGGCTTTCATTTTTATTTTGCAACTACTTATTCAGCTACAACATTAACATTTAGGATATGCTTCACTTCTTTGTGAAGATCTAAGGTTACAGTATACGTTCCAAGCTGTTTTGGTTGCTCCTTGAAATGAACCTTCTTACGGTCTACTTCAAAGCCTTTGCTCTTAAGAATATCAGCTACTTGAACAGCAGTTACTGCTCCGAAAATCTTTCCAGACTCACCAGCTTTAGTTTTAATCTCAACGACAAGTTCACCAATCTTAGCGGCCAAAGCTTCTGCATCTTGCTTTAACTTAGCTGCCTTGTGTGCTGCCTGACGAATATTCTCTGCAATCATTCGTTTGTTCGAATCGTTAGCGATGATTGCTGATCCATTAGGGATTAAGAAATTTCTTCCATAACCCGACTTAACTTTTACCGTATCGTTTTTGTAACCGAGTCCTGCTACATCTTGCTTCAATATTATTTCCATGTTGCTACAGGTTAAGGTTATTTTAAAGAATCGGCTAAGTAAGGAAGTATAGCTACGTGGCGGGCACGCTTAACAGCTTGAGCTACCTTGTTCTGAAACTTCCAGCTGTTGCCAGTTAGTCTTCTTGGAAGGATCTTTCCTTGCTCGTTGATAAACTTCAAAAGAAAATCTGGATCCTTGTAATCAATATACTTGATTCCGTTTTTCTTGAAGCGGCAGTACTTTGGTTTAATCTCTGCGCGCTTGATGGGTTCGTTCATTAATGTCATGCTGCTGATTCCTCCTTTCTAGTGGTTTGTTTTTTGTTGCGATTAAATTCGCCTTTGCGTCTGCGGGCATTATAAATAACCGCATGCTTGTCTAACACAGTGGTTAAAAAGCGCATTACCGATTCGTCTCGTCTGAATTCTGTTTCCAGCGTGTTAACAAGGTCGGAGGAGTCAGTCGTAAATTCAAGAAGATTGTAGAAACCGGTTGACTTGTTTTGAATGGCGTAAGCCATTTTTTTAAGTCCCCACTTTTCTACATTGATTACCTCAGCTTTAGCCTTGGTTAATACCTTCACGAATTTTTCGACAGTATCCTTTGCCTGGTCTTCAGACAAAACGGGATTTAAGATGAATACCGTCTCGTAATTTTTCATGTACTATTGTTTTTTTAAAATGGACTGCAAAAGTAGGAAAACAGTCTAATTTGACCAAATCACATTGAAAAATAACCTGTATTGGTTTAACCGTTATTGCTCATTCAGGCCCCAATCATAATCAATGTGCGAAATTTTAGCGTCAGACTTAATTTTAACGCTGGAGTAGCGGTTTACAAACGCTCGCACTGAGCCACCATTTTTGTTAAAATCCATAGAATACCACTTAAAAATCATGCTCAACTGAGGGTTATCGGCTGAAATCTTGTTCCTGAAAGGATCATCTAAGAAGGCTTTGGCTTGTTTACTTAGTTGAGCATCTAATCGCTTAGGGTCATAAGCCTCATTAAGAAGAATAGGGCACGACTTGCTGGCGCAAACTAAAGCCATGTGAATTCTAGGGTCATCAAATAGTTTTCGAAGCTTTCCGTGCTCGATATTATTCAAGTCCATCTTTTCTTTACCTATGGTAATGAACTTGATATCCCAAGGTGTATTGACAAACGGAATTTGAATGCTGCTTCCAATATCCTTAATGCTTTTAATCGGATAATACTGGGTTATCAGCTTAATGGTAAACGCATTGTAGGCATTAATCCAATACGCCATTTGCTCCTCCTTCGACCAGGTCTTTTCGTTAGGCGGGTTTTTGCTTAATAGCGTAAGGTACTTAGTTAAGGTAACGGTGTCTTTCAAAAAACCTGTGTAGTCAACAACACCTGATTTAGCAACATACTTTTTTAACAGCGCATCATAAATTTCATGCGATGGCTGCGCTTGCGCAGCAAAGGCTAATGTTAAAATCACTATTGCTAATAATCCTTTTTTCATAGTTGATTAAATTTACGAATATAAATACCTCTTGAGTTTTTGAAGCTGAGCGAAAACATAGCCATTAGTGTAATCATACCCACCTACAACGAGGGCGATAGAACCTATAGGCTGGTTAATTTTATAAACCAATTCGCAGCTGGAATAGTTTGCGAAACGATTGTTGTGGATGCCGCCAGCACGGATAACACCAGCCAACAGGCAGCGCTGGCAGGAGCCAGGGTAATTCAATGCTCGACTAAAGGCCGCGCCAGTCAAATGAATGCAGGCGCTCAAGTGGCTAAAGGCAATGTTCTCTATTTTGTTCATGCCGATGTAGGACTTTTGCCCACATTTACTTCCGATATTAAAGAAGCCCTTGCGCAAAATTATCAAGCCGGATGCTACAGGTATATTTTTGATTCAAACAAGCGTATCTTAAAGATCAATGCATACTTCACGCGATTCAAAAATTTAATGTGTCGGGGTGGCGATCAAACCTTGTTCGTTACCAAAGCAGTCTTTAATGAGTTGTCAGGCTACAACGAATATTATGCGGTGATGGAGGAGTATGACTTTATCCGCAGGCTGCGCAGAAAATATTCGTTTCGGATTATTCCTAAAAATGTGATCGTTTCGGCTCGAAAATATGACCGAAATAGTTGGCTGCGGGTGCAGTTGATAAATTTATTTACCTTCATCATGTTCTTTTTAGGACGAAATCCCCTTGATATAAAAAAAACTTATAGCAAATTGCTGAATTATCCTTAAAGAATGAGTTATCACATCAGCGGAATACAACAAATTGGTCTTGGCGTGGCAGATGCAGAGCAGGCATGGGCCTGGTATCGCAAGGCATTTGATATGACAGTACCGATTTTTCGGGATCATGCTACGGCCTCATTAATGGTTCGTTATACAGGTGAGATCGCGCATCAACGCTATGCAATTTTAGCCATGAACCTGGAAGGCGGTGCAGGGCTTGAGATTTGGCAATACACAAGTCGCACCCCACAGGATTCGCCCAAGATAGAATTAGGGGACACCGGAGTTAATAGTGTGAAAATCAAAGCAAGATCAGTACCTGAAGCGTACACAAGTCTTAAAGCAAAAGGAGTCAATCTTTTGAGTGAACCTATCACTGGTCCTGATGGAAGACTCCATTTTTATGCGCAAGATCCGTATTCAAATCTTATTGAAGTAATAGAATCGAAGAGTTGGTTTCAGGATCGGAATAAAAACTTTGGTGGGGTAGCGGGTTGTGTTATTGGTGTAACGGATATCGATAAGGCGCTTAAGCTCTATCGCGATATTCTTGGGTTTGCTGAAGTAGTGTATGATAAGGCGGAGCAGTTTAATGACTTCGCAAAAATCCCAGGTGGTAATCATTCCTTCAGGCGGGTTTTGTTACGGTCATCGGCCGAAAGGAAGGGTGCATTCGGACAATTATTAGGACAGCATGAAGTTGAGTTGGTGCAGGTTTTGGACAGAACACCAGCAAAAATATTTGATGGCCGTTGGTGGGGCGATAAGGGATACATTCACGTTTGCTTTGATGTGGCCAACATGGATTCGTTGCATGCAACGTGTACGAAAGCCGGTTTTGACTTTACAGTAGATAGCAGAAACTCGTTTGATATGGGTAAGGCGGCTGGTCATTTCGCGTACTGCGAAGATCCCGATGGCACACTCGTTGAATTAGTGGAGACCCATAAAATTCCAATCCTCGAAAAGATTGGCTGGTATCTTAATTTGAAAAATCGCGATCCGTTAAAACCACTTCCGGTATGGATGCTAAAACTACTCGGACTTAATAGCGTGAAAGACTAAGGTTAAGCTAATCGTTAAATGCCGCCTTTAACTATAGCGTGGGTTAAATCCCAAAGGGATTTAAGGTCAATAACACCGCATGAAATGCGATGGATTGATGAACAGTTACCCCACTACCCTGAAGGGGTTTAACGTGGCTAAGTATGCTAGCCTCATAGTTGTTCAACCACTCGTTCGTTTACTTTACCGCAAATTGGGTACTTCCCATCAAGTAGCCATCGGTATATATTTCAACCAGATAAGTACCGGCTACATAGTCAGAACCTTTGTCGTAAACGAAAATCAATTTTTGCCCGGTGTTATCGAATAGTATTTCCTGCGCGGAAGTATAAAATTCTTCTTTGTTGCCAAGCATAAAGGTGCCCGATCCTTTCGTAGTGTCAAATATGGGTTGACCGTTCTCATCAATAATGCGCACAAGTATTTTCTTTCCTTCAATGGGTGCCACTTTGTTCTCAGCAATATTGAATTCTACTTTTATTTTTTCGAGTTGCCTTTTTCTGAATGGCGGATCTTTTTCCTTTCCTTTTGAAGTAACAGACACCAAGGATATTTTCTCTGCTTTTAGTTGCGAGGCAATGGCAACTTTGTTCGCTAACTCATCTTTATTTTTTGTAACCCGATTTAACGAATCGTTCAATACGTTTTGCTTCGTTTTTAAATTTCTGTTTTCAGAAAAGAGTTCTTTGTTAACAGATTTTAGTTTGTCTATTTCATCATCTTTCAACTTAAGCAATTCTTCATATCCCTCCAGGCGATCTTTCAATTCTTTAATGGCTTTTGTACTGCGACTATTGCTTCGCTTCAATTCCGCCATTACTTCAGCTTTAGCTTTTTCTAATTCAGCAACATCGCCACCTAATTTTCCAATCTCCGCTATCTTCTGATCCAGTTCTACCTTTACATCATTTAACCGCTGCATGGTGGAGGCCAAATCTTCTTCCGTTGTCGCCAACTCTTGTTTTACCTCAACTTTTTCCTGATAATCAAGATAAATTTTAATACTCTGCACAACCACAATTATTGAAAGTATGGCAATGATAATACCTGCTTTGCTGCTCTTTTTTGGAGCGGGAGTTGGCGTTGATTGAACGGGTTGAGTCATACTAAAATTTTAAGATTGTAAAAATAGCCTTAATTGAAGGGATAAGCAACGTTATATCGACCAGGTGTAATGTTGTCGGTTAAGGGCCGGATCAAAAAACAAAATCCCAAAGCGAAATAAATCAACACTACCATAGACTAGAGTATGGTTTCGTAATTCTCTCCAGGCTTTTGCCATCTCTTCCGAATAGTAAATATCATCCAGCACAATGATTCCTTTTTCAGCCATTCGTTTTGCTAATAAATTAAAGTAGCGAATAGTTGGTTCATACTGATGGTTCGCGTCCATTAATGCATAGTCAATTTTCGCAGGATTCTGTAAGTAATCGGCCAACGTGGTATTCAAGTTACCTTCAACAAGGTGAATGTTTTTCGTTTCGAAAAACTCGAAATGGGTGCGCGCGATATTAATCAGTGCTTTGTTCCCTTCAAAAGTTGTAACGCGAGCGTTTTTTTGCTTAGCCAAGTAGAGCGTAGTCAGTCCAACAGAAGTTCCCAACTCAATTATGGAACTTGCTCCGATGTAGTTTACCAATCTGTAGTGCAGCTCACATAAATGTTGTGGGTTACTGCTGGTTCGAGCAACTTTTGAAAGCGATCTTTTTTCGTTTTTGAAATGCGTTGAGCGAGCGCCTAAATCTACCAGTTCAATTTCCAGGGTGCTTTCTAATAGTTTTTTTCGCACCGCTTCAAGTTCATCGAACCCCCTAATTTTATTCTTATTGAGAATCACTTTTTCATAGAAATCAAAAAAGAAAGGCGAGTGAATAGAATGTTCATCAACGGTGTTCAGCCAATGATTGAGATAAGACTTTATCTTGAAGGCGAGAGACACAATGGAATGAACGAGTTACAAATTTAGATTTACGAATTAAAGCCAACACAATAATCCTGAATGGCTATGCTATCTATGTCTCTATGTGTTTAGTAAACTAATTCAACCGCAACGGAGCGACCATGGTAAACTCTGGCACCACTACTTCAAACGTAACGCCATCAACAATGCGCTCCATTTGGTAAGTACCAACCATTTTGCCAATACCCGATTTAAGATTGCAACCGGAAACATATTGATGGGTTTGACCCGGCTCTAAAACGGGTTGCTGCCCAACAACACCTTCGCCTTCAACTTCGCGCGACTGAAACCCAGCATCGAAAATATTCCAACGCCTGCGCAAAAGCTGAATGGTAAACTCGCTCTTATTTTCAATAGTGATCCGATACGTAAACACATAGTGATATTGGCTCGGACTCGAGTAGGAGGGTTGATACTCCGTTTCCACCGTTACCTTAATTCCTTGTGTTATTTCAGCAATCATTCGTTCAAAAATATCATTTTTTTCTATTTTTCAACCTGATAGCACGATTCGTTCATCGAAAATTAATTTCATGTCGCCACACGTCAAAATTGCCCCTTCCTGGAAAGAAAAACTGGGAAATGAGTTCGAAAAACCTTATTTCATCCAATTGACCGACTTTGTAAAGGCGGAATACGCAACTCAAACCGTCTATCCTCGCGGCAAGGAAATATTTAGGGCCTTTGACTGTGCCGACTTCAATAACCTCAAAGTGGTGATCATTGGCCAAGATCCCTACCATGGCTCTGGGCAGGCAAATGGACTTTGTTTTTCGGTTCGGGAAGGAGTAACCATACCACCTTCATTAAAAAATATCTTTAAAGAAATTCAGGCAGATTTAGGTAAACCTGTTCCAAAAACTGGCGAGTTGGAGCGCTGGGCAAATCAAGGTGTGCTTTTATTAAATGCAACGCTCACGGTGCGGGCTTCCTCTCCGGGCTCGCATCAAAAAAAAGGCTGGGAAGAATTTACCAATGCCGTGATCAAAGAAATCTCAGATCAAAAAAACAACCTGGTATTTCTACTCTGGGGCGCCTACGCCCAAAAGAAAGGGGAGATTATCGATCGATCCAAACATTTCGTGCTTATGTCGGCACATCCGTCTCCATTTTCAGCCGATCGCGGATTCTTTGGCAATAAACATTTCAGCAAAGCGAATGATTACCTCAAGAGCAAAGGCTTAAAGGAAATCGAGTGGTAAACTCGAAGGCACAGGCTATATGTTCGATCTTCAAAACTCCAACATCTAACGTCTAACTTCTAATCACTTCACTAACTTAAAGAATCTATTCCACCTGATCTTATCAAAGAAGGTTCCGTACTTATTGATTGAAAGCCAGATAAAAAATCCTTTGCCTACAATGTGATCAGCTGGCACAAAACCCCAGTAGCGGGAGTCAAGCGAATTGTGACGGTTGTCACCCATCATAAAATAATAATCCTGATTGAAGGTGTATTCATTTATCTCTTTGCCATCAATGTAAAGTTTGTCATTCTCAACTTTTGCGTCTTTGTTATGATCAAATTTCACAATGGTGTTACCATAAATTTTCAACGTAGAATCATTGATGATAAGTTTCATGCCTTCTTTTGGAAGAGTAAGTGGCCCGTAATTGTCGCCATTCCAATGCTTTGAGGCTGGGAAAATGCGGCCATCCGGACCTTCGTTTGTGCGATAATCATCGGTTACAGAACTTACAAAAGGAAGCGCTCTAAGCTCATCGGCCTTTGCTTTGGTAAGAAACATTTGATAAACAACTTTGTTCGATTCCGTTCTTCCTTGTAAACTATAGTCGTCTGGATCAATTTCAAATTTCTCAAGCGTGCGTTCATTGATTTCATCTTTTGAAGAAACCAGGTAACTCAATTGCATCTCAGGCGGATTCTGTTGCGCTTCGCCATTAATAATCAATTGACGATCTTTTATTTCGAGCACATCTCCCGCAACAGCCACACAACGTTTGATATAGTTGGTTTTCAAATCAACCGGGTAATCAATCCATTGACTGCTGTTTGGATTTGGATAATTATTTTCAGCAATGCCCGGCACGTTAAAGACAACAACATCATTTCGCTTTACGTGACTAATACCCGGCAATCGATAGGTTGGTAATTGAACCCAATCAAGGTATGATGGAATGTCGGTAAACCAAATCTTTTGGTGTGTGAGTGGAATCTGCAACGGAGTTCGTGGGGTGCGGGTTCCGTAATGGAATTTGCTCACGAAAAGAAAATCGCCAACCAGCATGGAGTTTTCCATGGAAGGAGTGGGGATGGTGTAGGCTTCCATAATTAGCCAACGAATAAGAGTTGCCGCGACTACAGCAAACAAGATAGCATCCCACCATTCGCGTATTGCCGACTTAGGTTTTGCATCTTTTGCTTCCTTATTTTTCTCCCAAAACTTCCAATTCATAATAGATTCTGTTAATAAATGTGGCAAATAAACTGATTTTTGACTTAGTAGCGGCTATACCTTTAAAAAATCATCCATGGTAAACACGCCTTTTTTTCCGGCAAGCCATTCAGCTACTAACACAGCGCCCAAGGCAAAGCCTTCTCTGGAGTGGGCAGTATGTGTGATTTCAAGATCGTCAATCGCTGATTGATAGTTTACGGTATGAGTTCCCGGGGCTGGGTCAATTCGGAATGAGTTGATTGAAAGGGCTTCTGTATTTTCAGTTGCTCCCGGTGTCCATTCTTTCTTTCTATTCAGGTTACTGATAACGCCTTCGGCCAACGTAATGGCTGTGCCACTGGGTGCATCTTTTTTTTGCGTGTGATGAGTCTCATCAATGGAAACAGCGTATTGTGGATACCGATCCATTAGTCGGGCTAAAAATTCGTTGAGTTTAAAAAACAGATTCACACCCAAACTATAATTGGACGCGTAAAAGAAAGCTCCTTTCTTTTCTAAACAATAATTTTCTACTTCGGTACGATGCATTAACCAACCTGTAGTTCCGCACACAACCGGAATGCCTTTGTCGATGCATGTTTTCAGATTTGAAACAACAGCTTCAGGCTGTGTAAATTCAATAGCAACATCAACGGGTTTATGGAAGTCAGCTAAACGATCATTCACATCAATAATACCGGCAACTTCATGCCCACGATTTTTTACAATCCCTTCAATGATCTTACCCATCTTACCATAACCAATCAATAGTATTTTCATTTTGGTTGCCACCTATACCTTTTTAGTTGTAAGCCAGAGATTCACTGATTAAAATTCTTTGCGCCTCTGCGGTCAATAATTTTAGTTGTGCGGTTAACATTTCTTTAAAACTTAATCGTTAGCGTCAGCCCGGTACTTCTGCCAATCATTAAATTGTTTTCCATGGTAGGTTCAACGGTTAACTGCAATTTTGGATTAAGATCAAATTCTTTCAGGTGCGCATCCACATGTGCGTCCACCATTTGGAGTAGGTAAAAGAATCCCGTTAGGATAATGAAGAAATCCCGCTCGCGCCTGGTTCGGTCAACCACACTGCGAAGTTGATCTTTGGTAAGATTATCAGGACTAAATCCACCATTTGAGGTTGGGTCGTTTATTAAAGTGAACAGGTCGGTTTTAAATCTAAGATATAACCCTTGATATAAACTAGTGCCATAGATGAGTGCTCCAAAGCCTCCATAAACCAACGGCATTTTCCAATATTTTTTATTATAAGCTTGTCCCATGCCCGGAAGCACAGCAGCAAATAGCATGGCTTTGCGCGGATCGTAACGCAAGGCATACGACTCCATCTTTTCAACTGGTCTATTTTCTATAATCGTGGTGTCTGCTAAGTTTCCGGAACCAGAAACAGTATCTCGTTTCACTTCCTGCGAAAAACAGAAACTTACGGTGAATAGGAGAATGCCAATGATGCCGGCTCCACGCATGTTAAACTTTTAGGATGTCAAGAATTCTATTCAGGTCTTCAATGGATAAAAAGGGAATTCGAATCTCACCCTTCTTGCCATCGCTCTTAACACTAACTTTCGTGCCAAAGTGTGAGGATAACCGCGATTGAAGTTGTGTAATTTCCTTTGCTTGCGCGGCTGGAGTTGCAGCAGCAGGTTCGGTTGTTCCGGCAAGTAACTGCCGCGCTAATTCTTCAACTTTTCTAACGGAAAGATCTTCGGCTAACGTTTTCTTGAAGATATAAAGTTGCGAATCAGGATTCTCAACATTAATGATAGCCCGGGCATGCCCCATGCTAAGTCTATGATCGCGCAAAGCAATTTGAATATCGGGCGGAAGTTTTAAAAGACGAAGGTAATTGGTTACGGTAGATCTGTTTTTACCCACACGCTCGCCAAGTTCTTCCTGCTTAAGGTTGCACTCACTAATTAATCGCTGATAACTAAGTGAAATTTCAATCGGATTTAAATTCTCGCGCTGAATGTTTTCGATCAAGGCCATCTCCAACATCTGCTGATCATCCGCGGTGCGCACGTAAGCAGGTATGGTTGTGAGTCCGGCTAGTTTAGATGCTTGAAACCTGCGCTCACCTGAAATAAGTTGATACTGATTGCGGGCAAACCTTCTTACCGTAACGGGTTGAATAATGCCATGCACTTTAATGGATTCAGATAACTCTTTTAACGCTTCCTGATCAAAATGCTGGCGCGGTTGAAAGGGATTGGTTTCAATTTCTGAAAGTAAAATTTCATTGATTGAATCACTAACAACTTTATGAGTGCCAGCAGGCGTGGTTACATCAACATCTAATCGTTCATCTTCCGTGCTGTCACTTAACAACGCACTCAACCCTCTGCCTAATGCTTTTTTCTTACTCATTTTACGACTCCATTTTTATGCAGAATTTCGTGCGCCAGATTTAAATAACTAATGGCGCCTTTACTTTCAGCATCGTGCACAATTACTGGCAACCCAAAACTAGGCGCTTCACTCAGCTTAACATTTCTTGGAATGATGGTCTTGAAAGCAATATTTTTAAAATGAGTTCGCACTTCCTCTACAACCTGATTTCCTAATGAAGTGCGTGAGTCATAAAGGGTTAAAAGTATTCCTTCAATTTCTAATTTTGGATTAAGCCTCGTTTGAATAATTTTTATGGTATTCAATAATTTTCCTAATCCCTCCAAAGCGAAATACTCACACTGAACAGGAATCATAACCGAGTCAGCCGCGGTTAACGAATTGATGGTGATCAAACCCAAAGAGGGCGAGCAATCGATAATAATAAAATCGTACTGGTCTTTAATTTTTGCCAGTGCATTCTTCATCTTCTCTTCGCGATGTTCAATGTTCACCATTTCAACTTCGGCACCCACCAAATCAATGTGCGAAGGAAGAATATCTAAATACTTCAATTCATTTTTTACAATGGCATCCATAGGATTTACACCATCCACCATGCATTCGTAAATGCCTTGCTTAACTTCTTTTGGATTAATCCCTACACCAGAAGTGGAGTTGGCTTGCGGGTCTGCATCAACCAATAAAGTCTTACACTCAAGCACAGCCAAACTGGCCGCCAGATTGATAGCAGTAGTGGTTTTTCCTACTCCTCCTTTTTGATTCGCAATGGCGATTATTTTACCCATTATAAGGTTTCAGTGGTTGTTCAGTTAAAAAAATAACCCCGACTGGTATCGGGGCTACAAATATAAGGGAATGCGCCAATAAGCCAATTCACCCCATTTTCAAGATTATTACAATTTTATTCAACCACTTTCCACTTTCCAACTTCTAACCTCCAACTTCTAACCTCTAACCTCTAACCTCTAATGTCTAACTTTCCCTACTTCTTCTTACTCGATTTCCTCGCTTCTTCACTGGCCTTCATAGCCGATTCTAATTTACTCATGAAGCTCGATTTTTTACCCGTGCCTCCACTGGTTTCCAGTTTCTTTTTATGATCATCCATAACAGCTTTGATTTTATCTTCATCCACAAAGCGTTTGATAATGGCTTGTTGCGAGAAGGTGATCAGGTTGGAAACGAAATAATAAAAACTAAGACCGGCAGCAAAACTATTCAACACAAACATAAAGACAACCGGCATAATGTAACCCATCGACTTCATGGGGCCTTGCACCGCACTAAGCTGATTGTTTTGCCATGTGTAAATGATGGTGGAGGCGGTCATTAACAAAACAAATAAACTTACGTGAGTCCCATAAAATGGAATTGCAAAGGGTAAGTTTATAATAGAGTCATAGGTAGAAAGATCCTCCGCCCATAAGAATGGCTTCTGCCGAAGTTCTATAGATACCGGAATGAAGTAGAACATGGAAAAGAGTATGGGCATTTGAAGCACCAGCGGAATGCACCCACTAAAGGGGTTAACACCAGCCTCTTTATACAGCTTCATTTGGTCTTGCTGATTCTGAGTCATGTTGTCACCGTTCTTCTCTTTGATCAGATCAAGCTCAGGTTTCAACAATTTCATTTTTGCCATTCCTAAATAAGATTTATAGGAAAGGGGCAGTAATAGAATTTTTACAAAAAGTACCAGTAATACAATGATGATTCCATAGTTGCTTATATGGCGTTCTAAAAATTTGAATATCGGAATGATGACAAACTTGCTAATCCATAACATAGGCGGCCAACCCAAATCCAGATTTCTTGAAAATTCTTCTGTAATGGTGGGGAGTACTTCATAATCATTGGGGCCGAAATAATAATTGAAGGAAGCCTTCTTTGACGATACATCTTCAGAGGGAATCAATAATTCAAGATCAGCTACTTTAACAACCTCTGGATTATTGACGTCAGCAACTATTTGCACCTGACCACCTGCGAAAGAATTTTTAGCAATGATAGAAGAGATAAAAAATTTCTGCCGGATGGATACCCACTTGATTGGGGTTGTTAGTATTTCTGATTTTAGATCGGTAGCGGCTTGCAAGGTGCGATCGAAATCACCACTAGCGAGAAAATAATTGATATTGGTTTTGCTTCGGCTGTCTGCGATTGCTTTTTCCTGCAAAGGAATGTCGTCATGCCAGCGATACGTTAGATTTTTACCATTCAGCGCAGTGCCTGAAGTTTGAATTTCATACCCAATTTGATAGCCCGTTGGTGGAATAGAATAAATGTGTTTTACAAAACCTGACTCGCTCGTCTTTGCAGTAAAAATTACAAGCGTAGTATCATTTTTCTTTGAGTTTGATACCGTATAATAAAGTTTGTACAAGTCAACATCCTTGCCTTCATAATTGGCGATCAGCGAAAAGCGATTGTTATCTTTTTGCGCTAATAATAAGGGAGTCTGTGAGTACGTTTTAAAATTCTTGAGTTCAACTTCCTCAATCCGTCCCTGATTGGAAAGTTTGATTTTCAAATCACTATTTTCAATGGTGGTTAATTCTTCAGTACCCGAAAGAAATGAACCAAGTCCACCGAATTGCTTAATTGCTGTGCTATCAAGTTGAATATTCTGCGTCTGCGATTTCTCTTCCAAGCTGTCTTTTGCAACCACTTCGGTTGTTGTTTGAGCAGGAGCAGCCTTTGGAGGTTCAGGAGTAGGTGCTAAAAAATTAAAATAGACTAATAGGAGTACGGCAATGAGTGTAAGGCCTATGGCTGAATTTCTATCCATTATTGATATTGTAGAAAAATGAGACTTTTTATTTTAAGTAGGTTGAGCTGAACACGCGAAAACGCAAAGAATGTTAAAAGAAATTTATCATTTAAAGGGCTAAACAAATTCGATCTTAGCGTTAGTGCCTGCAACATTATGAATTTGACTTTTTGTTATTCATAGCGGCTTCCACAAACTTCACAAACAACGGATGTGGATTTTGAACAGTACTTTTTAATTCGGGATGGTATTGCACACCAACAAACCAAGGATGATCTTTTAATTCAACAATCTCTACCAACCCGGTATCCGGATTTATTCCGGAAGCCTTTAGGCCGGCTTCTTCAATCTGATCCAGGTACTTATTGTTAAACTCATACCGATGACGATGGCGTTCGTGAATGGTTGTGTCGCCATAGATATGAAAAGCCCTTGTTCCTTTTTTGATTTTGCAGGTATAAGCACCCAACCGCATGGTGCCACCCTTGGTGGTGATTTTCTTTTGCTCCTCCATCATATCAATCACCGGATGTTTTGTTTTTGGATTAAGTTCGGTGGTGCTCGCATCCGCCAAATGCAAAACATTTCGCGCAAACTCTACAACCGCGCACTGCATACCCAAACAAATCCCTAAAAAAGGAATTTTGTTTTCGCGTACATATTTGATCGCCTCAATCTTCCCTTCCAAACCACGCTCTCCAAAACCGGGTGCAACCAGCACCGCGTTTAAGCCACCAAGAATAGTAGCAACGGTATCCTTATGAATGTCTTCAGACGAAATCCATTTCAGGTTGACCTTGCAATCATTTTCTGCACCTGCGTGAATGAATGCTTCGGCAATAGATTTATATGCATCCGGTAACGAAACATATTTGCCGACCAACCCAATGGTCACCTCATTTATAGGGTTCTTCAGTTTCCCCAAAAAGATTTTCCATTGCTCAAGATCAGGTTCTTGTTTCGGAGTAACTTTTAATTTTGCAAGCACCCGCTCGTCCAATTTCTCCTTGCGCATCAACATCGGCACATCATAAATCGTGTCGGCATCAATGGCTTCGATAACCGAGTTCAGGTTGACATTGCAAAACAACGCCAGCTTTTTCCGAATCTCCATAGACAGCGGATGTTCCGTTCGGCACACTAATATATCGGGCTGAATGCCATAGGAGAGAAGCTCCTTTACGGAATGCTGCGTGGGCTTGGTCTTTAATTCTTTAGCCGCTTTTAAGTAGGGGATTAAGGTCAGGTGAATAACCAGCGCATTGTTCGATCCTAAATCCCACCGCACCTGCCGCACCGCCTCCACAAAGGGCAGCGATTCAATATCGCCTACCGATCCACCAATTTCGGTGATGATGAAATCGTATTTGCCGCTTTCGCCAAGCAAAAAAATGTTGCGTTTAATTTCATCGGTAATATGCGGAACAACTTGTACCGTTTTGCCGAGGTATTCACCTTGCCGTTCTTTGGTGATCACATTATTATAGATGCGGCCTGTGGTAATGTTATTGCTTTTTGAGGTGGCTTCATTTAAAAAGCGCTCGTAGTGGCCTAAGTCAAGATCGGTTTCGGCACCATCATCAGTAACATAGCACTCGCCATGTTCGTAAGGATTAAGTGTGCCCGGGTCGATATTAATATACGGATCAAACTTTTGGATGGTGACAGAAAAACCCCTGGCTTGTAACAACTTACCCAGCGAAGCCGAGATGATGCCCTTACCCAAAGAGGAAGTAACCCCACCGGTTACGAAGATATATTTAGCTGAAGACATAGAACCCGCGACTCAAAATTTGGTTGCAAAGGTAGCCTATTTGAATCTTTTACAAACCCCGGATTTCCATATTTTAATCCGGATGAATCTAATCCGACCTGCCGACCTAATAGATATCAAGAACAGACAGCGTGCCCTTTACCCGGACCGTAGCATCCAGGACCGTAGCATCCAGTATCTAGCATCCAGAATCGAAAACATTTCCTTTTTGACGATTTTATCAATAAGTTTGGGACTACGTGTAGTTAAATTAAAAGGTTACAAATTACACCTCACTTGTATACAGATATTGATTAAGGTATATCTATGAATAAAAGTCTTTTACCTACTGCCTATAAGATTGCCTTCCTTTGTTTATTTGTTTGCTCTTCATTCTCTTTAATAGCTGCACCACCTAGGGCACACCATATTTATATTTCTGGAACTACTCCAGGACCTAACCCCACTTTTGCAGGCTCTACAGCTATGAAGCGGAATCAGGTTCTTCGCGTTTATTATACTTGGGCTGATCCGGATGTTGGAAATACAGAAGTAGGTACCACCTACCAATGGTATAGATATGATGACAATTTAGGAACGAATAAAACGCTAATTGCAGGTGCAACTGCTGTTACCTATACTTTGGCTGCTGCAGACGAGGGAAAACATATTTCTGTAGAAGTTCGACCACGAGATAACACTGGAACCTTTGGTCCAATTGTTGAATTTCGGCCTTGGAGTCCTGCAAGCCCAAACCCTATTTATACTTTTAACGCAAACTGTTTTACACCATCAGGTATAGGAACTCCTACGCCTGGGAATCTTGTAATTCCAGTTTCTCCAGGTGTTTGTTCACCCCGTACAATTCAATGGCAGGTTGAATATACGGGAATTAATTACCGTGTTGGATTAGATCCAAGGATTCTAGTAATCTGGGGTGATAATGGGGCTACTACCGATGTCCTAGTTCCAAGTCTGGTCAATCCGCTTGCTACTCAATTGGATACGTTTAATATTGTTAACATGTCCAATCAAAAATGGCGGGTAACTCCAACTCACATTTTTGATTATTCAGGAGCAAGTTTACCTTCTACGACTCCTAATGAACGTTGTACCTATACAATGCAGACAACTTGGGGTTTTGGAGCTACGAGTTGCCAAGCTGTTGCGGTTCAAACCCAGAAACTAACGGTTTGGGATAATGAAGCCAATACGAATCTTGGTCAACTTGACATGAACCGTGATCCTTCGAGCGCCACTGGAGTTGAGGTGGGCGAGGTCACTAATGTTTGCCAGGGTGATGGTCGTTTTGTTAGACTTTTGGATGTAAGTGATTTTAACTGCACGCCCGCTGGAGTGGCCATTGAAATCCCTAATCCAAACAATCAGGCTCGTTGGGTTCAGTTTGTTTATGGAACAGCCAATACAGTTACTGCACCTGGTGGCGGTGCTGGTAACTTTCTTATAATTAATGGAGTAAGCTATACAGCCGCGCAATTGCCAATTTATGGACCTGTTCAGTACTTGCCGGCCAGCATAATAGCCCCTACGTCCGTATCACAAAATATCCAGATGCCAAGTGTAAGTGGTGTTGCCGGTCAAAATTTTGTTGTAACCCTCCGCACGTGGAATACTTGCTCACCTTTTGATAGAAATATATTAGATGGGAATGGGTTAAATCCACCGCAAGGAGCTCCTTTTAATGTATTTAATATCTACGGTCCTCCTGGAACCCCGGCACCAGCTCTTGGAGGTCCTCCCTTTTTTGCAAACACAAATCCTGCTACTAGAATTTATACCATTTCAATTATTTCAAAACCAAACCCACCAACAGCTCCGAATAGGGATGTTTGCGCGAGTGAAAGTCGACAGCTTAGTGTTAATCCAACTGTTGGAGGGTTAACATATCGATGGTTCTTAACACAAGCAGATGCTATCGCTAATACAAATATCCAAGTGACAAATGCGAATTTTACTCCATCAAATGGTCAGGCTCCCGTTGGTCAAAGAAGATATTTTTATGTAACTGGCTCCGGAGCCAATGGCTGTACTAGTGATCCCACGGAAGTCACCTTAACCCGAAGACCTGACCCTACACAGCCAGGTGTAATTTCAGGTCCCAACAATTTGTGTCCGTCCTCAACGTACGTATATAGTGTGCCGGGTACACCACCGAATATTACTATAACAGATGCTGTTGCCGGAAATTTTAATCTTGCTACAGAATTTATTTGGTCTGTGCCTGGTGGCTGGACAATAACCACCGGCCAAGGAACTGAAACAATAACGGTTACTACCCCGGCTGCCGTTGGAGGTGGAACGATATCAGTACTTAATAGGTATATTACAGCAACATCAAATGCAACTCGATGTGATGGTACAGCAAGAACTTTGAATGTGAATGTTCGTGCTAGGCCAACTGTAAATATAACTCCAGATCCTGCTGCGCTATGCGAGGGGCAATCAGTTCAATTAAATGGTAACCCAGTACTTCCGGCTATAGCAGCAGGGTTTACACCATCTATCTCAGCACATACTTGGGGTGGAAATACGGGAATCCTAGACGACCCGACTATTCAACAACCTACAATTCAGGCCATTACCCCACCTGCAATTTATAATTTAAGTTATGTTGTTTCAGCTGATTTTGGCGGTGGGGTGACCTGTTCTTCAGTAGCGGATAACTCAGTTGTTAATATTTCGGCAAGTCCAGTAACAGCTACTGTAGGTGCTAACCAAAATCTTTGCTTTGTGGTAGGTCCTTTAGTTTCAAATCCGATGGGTGGCAGTAATCCAGCTCCTGGGGCTGGTTTATGGACTAAGATTAGTGGACCAGGTGTGGTCATATTTAACCCGGCACCAAATAATTCTAATGCTACTGCAACTGTTTCTCTAAATGGTGTTTATGTACTAAGATGGACAGTTACCAGTGGATCATGCGTTTCGTTTGCTGAAATCCAAGTTGATTATGGTACCGATCCAGGGGTTCAAAATGCAGGTGTTGACAACACACTGTGCGGACTAACAGGCACACTTAATGCAACTGCCCCTGCATTTGGAAATATAGTCTGGACTCAGGTGTCTGGTCCATCACCAACAGTTTTTACTCCCAATAATATTAGAAACCCTGCAGTAACCGTAACATCTTTTGGCGTTTATGTTTATCGAATGACGGTAACCAGTGGTACTTGTTTACCAAGAACGGATGATGTGCAAATCACCTATAACCAACCTGCAACAGCGAATTCTGGAGCTGGTTTTACAACTTGTGTGAACTCAGCTGTGCTCGCTCCAATTCCGCTTTCGGGAACTATTGGAGGTGGGGCTTCACCAGCCACTGGCGGTCGTTGGGAAAGGGTCACTGGCACGGGCACCATGCAAAGCAGTGGTGCAGCAGTTGGATCCACAGTAAATAATTTAACTGTTGCCGATAATTATGTTCCGTCTTTAGCAGATTTTACAGCGGGTTCTGTTCAGGTTCGGTTAGTTGCTATTGACCCAGATGGTGGTGGACCATGTGCGAACGTAAATGGTGCTACTATAACCATAACAATTGATAGAACCCCAACTAATGTTAACCCTGACTCTGATGGTAATTTGGCAAATAACCGAACTTGCTCAGCTTCATTTGTATTAGGTGCCTCAACCCCAACCAATGGTACTGGAACCTGGACAGCAGCAGCAGGGATAACATTTTCGAATATAAATAGTCCCACAGCTACGGTAAACAATTTACCATTAACGGGTGGATTGCCAACAGTGACTACGCTTACCTGGACGGTGGCGAGTAACCTAGCAGTATGCGCTCCGATTGTTACAACGGTAGATATTACTCGAAATCCTTTGCCTACGGTTATTGATCCTGCCCCTGCTTTATGCGAGAATGTGAGTGGAGGAGGCACAGCGGCTAATGTTGATTTAACAACTTATAATGCTGCAGTCTCCAATGCGCCTACGATAACCTGGTATTCAGACATAGCGCGCACGTTAGTTGTTCTAGCACCGGTAACGGTTAATAATACAACAAACAAAATTTTTTATTTCAGGGCTCAATCAGCGGTTCCTTGTACAAATGATGGACAAATTACATTTACTGTAAATCCACTCCCAGCTGCCGTAGATAGATCATTTGAGTTCTGCGAAAATTCTGTAGGAGCTGGCCTCGCTGGAAATGTTGTCGGCAATATGATTGACCTTACTTCATTCGAATTTGGTGCCGGTGGTGTAACGAATGGAGGCACTGCTGTTACGCGTGATGTAGAGTGGTATGAAGATGCTGCGCTCACCACGCTCATCTCTCCTGGTGCCGGTGTTGGTCAGGAACAGAATTATACAATTTCTGCAACCAAAACGGTATTTGCTAAGGTTACAGACATTACAAGTGTAGTTACTCCCAAATGTTTTGATGTTTCGGACGTTACATTAACGTTAAAAATCAGACCAGTTAATAATCCAATAGTTGGTAGTGGTACAGTGTGTAGTGGTCAAACAATTGTATTGTATCAGGTAGACCCTTCCTTAAACCCAGCTTCGAACTATACGTGGAATGTAAGCGGAGCTGCTGACTTTCAGGTCTTTGGTGGAGGTGGAACTAATTCTGCTAACTTCTTCCTTCTCTTAAAATTTCCAGGACCCACATTAGGGAATGTTAATATCAGCGTATTTGAAACAGTTAATGGGTGCGATGGCAATACGAGCAATTTCGTGGTTACTGTGGCCGGGGCACCGGGAGCACTTGCATTCAATGCACCTCAAACCAATGTTTGTAAAAATCAGACAGGGGTTGTTTATAGTTTGAATGCTCCCAATCCACTATCACTATACACATGGACTGCACCGGGCGCATCTTTTCAGGGAGCTTCCAGCGGTGTGGGGCTTTCATCCGTTACACTTGATTTCACCACGGTTAACGTAACCGTTTCGGTTACCGAAACCAGTTCCTCAGGGTGCGCAGGATCACCTGCATCAGTTGCTGTAAATCTCTCGGATAGACCGGTCATGTCTTCGAGCAGCACTACGTCAGTGTGCAGTGGCAATGCCCCAAGCCTTAATTTCACGGCTACGTTAGGTGGCCCGCCAACGACATTCGTAACCTTTGCCTGGCAAGTAATAAGTGTTACTGGCGCGGTTATAGGAACTTCTGTGGGGAATATCGGAACCGGTAATCTTTCGCAAGTATTAACGAATACTTCAGGCGTAGTAGGGTTAGTAACCTATCGGGTAACACCAACCGAAAATGCGGTACCTAATCCACCTAATTGTGCCGGCACACCACAGGATGTGATCGTAACCGTCAATCCTCAACCAGTATTGGTAACGCCACAGCAAAAAACAATCTGTAGCGGGCAACTTGCCAATTACGAGATCTTACTAACACCTTCTACCTTACCAGCGGGTACTACATTTAGCTGGCCATTACCAACGATGTCGGCCGGACCAGTTCAGGGAACTGCAGGAACGAATGTGCCGGGTGGGGGTGCCGGTTCAATTCATATCACGGATGCTCTCGTCAATAAAACGGCCTCCCCAATCACGGCCACCTATACCATTACTCCTACATCAGGCAGTGGCTGTCCGGGCGTGCCTCAAACCGTAATAATTACCATCAATCCCGAGCCAATCATTGCAGCTACGTTGGATAAAGCAGTTTGCAGTGATGTGGTTACAGGCCTAACCCTTTCAACAGCGGGCGGGTCGGTGGCTGCGGCAACGTATAACGTAACAGCCAGAACTATAGGGGGCGGATTAACAGCAGCCGGTGGCAATGCTTTTGTGCCCGCAACGGGCGTGGCTTCGGGATATTTAACCAATGATGTTTTTACAAATTTATCTTCTAATCCGCTTACGGTTTCGTATACGGTGGAAGGGGTAAGTACCTTAGGCTGCGTAGGAGCACCACAGCTAATTACCATAACCATTAACCCTGAGCCGGTTGTTGCCAATGGATTAAACAACACGGTTTGCAGCGATCAGATCATTAACTTAACACTCAACACGAACGGCACTTCGGTTACGGCTAATAATTACAATATAACCAGTCAAACGGTGGCGGCCGGATTACTGGCCGGTGGAACAAATGCAGTTGTTCCTGCAACGGGAGTAAGTGCTGGTTACTTAACAAATGATGTGTTTACCAACACGGGTCTGATACCTCTAAATGTTACCTATACGGTTGTGCCGGTTAGTGCCGCGCTATGTTTAGGTGATCCTAAGATTATAACAATGATCATCAATCCTGAGCCTGTTTTAGCAACTACCTTGGATAAAACGGTTTGCAGTCAGGCTGCAATCGCATTGGCGCTGAGTACAAAGGCATCCTCGGTAGCAGCGGCAAGCTATGATATTTCAGCAGTGATCATGGCACCGGGCTTAACAGCGGGGGGCGCAAATGTGGTTGTGCCGCAAACCAATGTGCTGTCAAATTATTTGGCCAGTGATACCTATACCAACACAGGCAATGCTTCGCTAAATGTTTCATACACGGTTGTACCGAAAAGTGGTGCCGGTTGCTTTGGCGATCCACAAATCATAAACATAACCATTAATCCAGAGCCAACAATCTCAGCTACCCTCGATAATACAATATGTAGTGATTTAGTCATTGGTTTAAATTTAAATACAGAGGCTACTTCGGTAGCAGCTACTTCGTATAATATTTCTGCGCGCACAGTGGCAGGCGGCTTAACTGCTGCAGGCGGTAATGCGTTTGTTCCGGTAGTAGGTGTAGCGTCTGGGTACCTGGCTGCCGACAAGTTTACAAACCTGACGGCAACACCATTGGATGTTACCTATACCGTGCAAGGTAGGAGTGGTGCCGGATGTGTAGGCGCAACGCGTGTTATAACCATAACGATAAATCCTGAACCGGTGGTTTCTAATACGTTGGATGCTGCTGCATGCAGCGATCTTCCTATTAATTTGACACTAAATACAAATGGCCTCTCGGTAGCGGCCGCCAATTATAATATAACCAATAGAACCATCGCGGCTGGACTAACAGCGGGTGGCGGGAATGCAGTCGTTCCATCCACAGGCGTTGCCGATAATTACCTGATAACGGATAGTTACACCAACACAGGCGCAGCTCCGCTTAACGTTACGTACACAATTGTTCCGGTAAGCGCGTCAAATTGCTTGGGCGATCCAAAGGTTATTACAATAACCATTAACCCCGAACCGGTTATTTCATCAGGGTTGAATAAAGCTTCGTGTAGCCGTGCGCCAATCGCGTTAACCTTAACTACAAATGGTACTTCAGTGGCTGCATTGAGCTATAACATCTCATCAATTAATGTTGATCCGGGATTGACTGCTGGCGGAGCGAATGCAGTAGTACCGGCCACTGGTATAGCCGCCAATTACTTAGCCGCTGACACCTACTCCAACGCAAGTGGTTCAGCGCTGCCGGTTACGTATACAGTGGTTCCGCGCAGTGCAGCGGGATGTTTGGGCGACCCGGTGGTCATTACGATTACGATAAACCCAGAACCGGTAATGTCGGCTACGTTAGATAATACGATTTGTAGTGATTTGCCTACCGGCTTGGTTCTAAACACGAATGGAACGTCAGTAGGAGCTGCATCCTACAACATCACCGCGCGAAGCATTGCCGCAGGGTTAACACCTAATGGGGGTAACGCGGGTGTGCCAGCTTTGGGGGTTGCCGCTAACTTTCTTTCAACTGATATCTTCACCAATACCGGATCTGCTTCGGGGGTTGTAACCTATACGGTGGTTCCGGTAAGTTCAGCCGGATGTTTAGGTGTGCCTGTTGTGGTTACCATGACAATCAATCCTGAGCCCGTGGTATCGACCACACTGGATGCAAGTGTATGTAGTTCAGCAGCTACTGGTCTAACATTAAATACGAATGGGAGTTCCGTGGCGGCCGCATCGTATAATATTTCCGCACGCACCATTGCTGCCGGACTTACAGCATCCGCGGGTAACGTAGTGGTTCCCGCTGCCGGTGTAGCGGCTGGTTATTTGAACAATGATATTTTTACGAATACGGGGGTAGCTCCGCTATTAGTCACCTATACCGTTGTGCCAGTAAGTGCTGACGGGTGCTTAGGCAACTCAAAAGTAATTACCATCACGGTAAATCCTGAGCCGGTGGTGTCATCAACATTAGATGCAATTAAATGCAGTGATGCGGCTATTGGATTAACGTTTAATACAAATGGAACTTCCGTAGCGGCTGCTAATTATAATGTGACTGCTGTAACTCCAGCTGCTGGCCTTGTTGCAAATCCGGCCAATGCAATCATCCCGGCAACGGGTGTGGCGGCTAATTACACAACAAATGATAAGTTCACAAACCCAACAGCAGTGCCACTAACAGTGGGCTATACGGTGGTGGCTGTAAGTTCGATTAACTGTTTAAGTCAACCAAGATTGATTACAATAACAATCAATCCCGAACCGGTAGTGGCTAATTCATTAGATGCGGCAGTATGTAGCGATCTTACTATTGGTTTAACATTGGCTACCAATGGAACTTCGGTGGCCGCGGCAAACTATAACATTACGGCAAGGACAGTGACCGCAGGCTTGACAGGGGCGGGCACAAACGTTGCGGTACCGGCAAACGGTGTTCCAGCAAATTATTTGACAGGCGAAATATTCACCAACACCGGGGCAATCTCAAGAACGGTTACCTACACCGTTGTTCCCGTAAGTGCATCCGGTTGTTTGGGTGATGCAAAAAATATCATCATAACCATTGATCCGGAACCGGTGGTTGCCAATGGATTGAACACAACCGTATGTAGTGATTTGCCCGTAGCAATAAATCTAAATACGAACGGAACGTCTGTAGCGGCCGGCAACTATAACATTACTTCCAGAACCATTGCTGCGGGCTTAACCGCGGATGGAGCAAACGCAATTGTGCCGGCTGCCGGTGTGGCAGCCGCTTACCTGGCAACAGATAAGTTTACAAACCTTGGAGCCGCTGCGCTTACCGTTACCTATACCGTTGTGCCTGTAAGTGGCGCAGGGTGTTTAGGTGATCCAAAAATTATTACCGCCACGATAGATCCGGAACCAGTGGTATCGACAAGCTTGAATAAAATAATTTGTAGTGATGCCGCGGCTGCATTGGTATTAAATACGAATGGTCTTTCAGTGGCAGCGGCCAACTATAACATCACCGCGCGATCAGTGGATCCTGGATTAACACCGGGCGCTACAAATGCCATTGTTCCGGCAGTTGCCGTGGCCAACAATTATTTGGGAAATGATTTGTTCACGAATACAGGAGCCTTGCCATTGAATGTAACCTACACCGTTGAGCCCGTGAGTGCAATTAGTTGTATTGGCGATCCGGTTGTGGTAACCATTACGGTAAATCCGGAACCGGTTTTAGCTGGAAATTTAAATCTTATCCAGTGCAGCGATCTCCCAACGTCTCTGGTACTAAACACAAATGGTTCTTCGGTAAGTGCGCAGAACTATAACATAACAGCAATAAGTATTACCGCGGGCCTAACCGCAGCGGGTACCAACGCAGTAATCCCGGCAACGGGTGTTAATGCCAACTACGTAGGGAATGATGTATTCACAAATAAAGGAGCTAATCCCTTAACGGTAACGTATACCATTGTTCCCGTAAGTGCAGCGAACTGTTTGGGTGATCCGGCTACCGTAGTAGTAACAATTAATCCGGAACCGGTTGTTTCTAACGCGTTAAATACAGCAGTATGCAGTGACGTGGCTATCGGGTTAACACTTAACACCAACGGCACTTCCGTGGCGGCTTCTGATTACAATATCATCTCCAACACGATTGCGGGTGGACTTACCGCGGGTGCAGGAAACGCAGTAGTTCCGGCCAACAATGTAGCGGCCAATTACCTCATTAATGATGTGTACACAAACACCGGGGCTCTTCCATTAGATGTAACCTATACCGTGATTCCTAGAAGTGCGGATTTATGTTTGGGCGATGCAAAGATTATTACGATTACCATCAACCCTGAGCCGGTGGTTTCAACGGGTTTGGATGCTATTATTTGCAGTGATGTAGCTACGGGTCTTGTGCTTAATACAAATGGAAGTTCGGTGAGTGCCGCAACGTATAATATTACAGCTCAAACGGTGGATGGCGGACTTGCTGCAGCCGGAGCTAACGTAGCCGTGCCAGCGAATGGGGTGGCGGCTAATTATTTGGCAACTAACAAGTACACAAACACGGGCGCAGTTTCATTACTAGTGAGCTACACCGTTGTGCCCCGCAGTGCAGCAGGATGTTTTGGTAAACCACAAGTAATCACGCTTACCATAAATCCGGAACCCGTTGTTGCCAGTGGCCTGGATAATACAGTATGCAGTGATCTGCCCATCGGACTTACATTATCAACCAATGGAACTTCGGTTGCGGCCAATGATTATAATATTACAACGGTAGTAATACCGGCTGGATTAACCGCGGCCGGAGTTAATGCGGCTGTACCGGCAACAGGGGTAGCGGCTAATTACCTATCGGCAGATAGTTACACAAACACAACGGCATCCGCATTAAATGTTACGTATACTATTGTTCCGCGGAGTGCTGATTTGTGTTTAGGTGATCCTAAAGTGATAACCATAACCATAGATCCGGAACCCGTGGTTGCAATCAATCTGGATGCCGCTAAGTGCAGTGACGAGGCTATCGGACTAACATTAAATACAAATGGAACTTCTGTAGTAGCGGCTAATTATAACATTACAAACATTAATGTCCCGGGCGGCTTGGTAGCTTCAGGCTCCAATGTTGCTTTAGCAAATGGCGTGGCAGCAAACTACCTGGCATTAGATGTCTATACAAATAAAACCGCGGGTCCATTAGGTGTTCAATATACCGTTGTACCAGTAAGTGCGGCAAGTTGTGAAGGAAATCCAAAAGTAATTACGATTACAATCAATCCGGAACCCGTAATAGCCACTACGCTTAATGCAATAGCTTGCAGTGATTTAAATATTGGACTGGTACTGAATACAAACGGTGTTTCAGTGGCTGCAGCGAGTTATAACATCACGAGCAGAACGATTGCGGCCGGACTTACCCCGGCAGTTACGAATGCTGTTGTTCCGGCAAATCTGGTGGCCGCCAATTACCTGACTACCGATAAATTCACCAATACAGGCGCGATACCACTTACGGTTGTCTATGAAGTAAACGGGGTAAGTGCATCAACCTGTGCCGGAGATATTCAAAGCATAACAATCACAATCAACCCAGAACCGGTACTTGCCGCTGGCCTTAATACTTCTGTTTGTAGTGATGTAGCCGGAGGCATTGTATTTAATACCAATGGCACATCGGTGGCAGCGGCAAACTATAACGTTACAGCGGTATCCATAGCAGCTGGGTTAACTTCGGTGTCCACGGTTGCCGTTCCGGCTGCAGGTGTGGCCGCTAATTATTTAGCTACCGATACGTACACGAATAACGGAAATGCTGCACTGGTTGTAGCGTACACCGTAGTGCCGGTAAGTAGCGATGGTTGTTTGGGTAATCCACTGGTTATCACGCAAACCGTAAACCCCGAACCTGTTTTGGGCATACTTGATAAAACGGTTTGTAGTGACCTTCCTATTGGTATAACGCTGGCTTCAAATGGCGTATCTGTAGCATCCACAACATATAACGTGACCAATATCGCAGTTGATGCAGGGCTTACGGCAGCAGGAACAAACGCGGCTATTCCTGCAAATGGGGTAGCGTCAAATTACATTTTCAATGATCAGTTCACCAATCCGGGAACTACGCAGTTAGCGGTGCGCTACACCGTTGTTCCTATCAGTGCTGCACTATGTATAGGTGATCCTGTGATTGTTGTTATCACGCTTGACCCAGAACCGGTAATGTCTCCAACCCTGGATCGATTGGTATGCAGTGATTTGCCCGGAGGTGTTGTGTTAAATACAAATGGAACGTCAACAGCCGCGGCAAGTTATAATGTAACAAGCATTGCAATTACAGGTGGGCTAATTGCGAAAGTCGGTAATGCGGTTGTTGCCAACGCAGTAGGTGTCAATTACCTGGCTGCGGATCAATTTACCAATAAGACCAACGCAACACTTACGGTTACCTACACGGTAGTGCCGGTGAGTGCCGTAGGCTGTTTAGGAAATCCAGTAGATGTTATTCTTTCTGTTGATCCGGAGCCGGTTATGGATCCTGCTTTAGCATCAGCATCCATTTGCAGCAGACAAATAACAAACATCACGTTAAATACCAATGGGGTATCGGTGGCAGCAGCAAACTACAATGTTTCTCTCGTTAGTCAGGATGCAGGCCTTACCGGAGTGCCTACAGTCGGTGCCGGATTAGCAGCCAACGCAATACTGAATGATAATTTTATAAATGTTACAAGCACGCCACTTAAAGTGGTTTATCAGATCATTCCGGTTTCCGCAGCCAATTGTTTAGGAGATCCATTTAATATTACGGTAACAGTTAATGCTGAACCGGTTATTAATCCTTCTTTAGATAATACAGTATGCAGCCGCGAGATTTCAGGTATAATACTAAGTACCAATGGTACCTCGGTAGCGGCCAATGCGTATCGATTAGTTGGGGTTGCAGTTCCAGGAACAATTACAGCCGATGGATTGAATACTCCGGCTGGAACAACCGGCAATATCAACTTAATCCGTAACGATAAGTTTACCAATACTACATCGGCACCGGTTGTGGTGGTGTATGAAATTGTTGGAATAAGTCCTGCACCAGCGTTGTGCGAAGGTCAATCAGGATTCATAAACTTGACTATCAATCCAGAACCAGTTATGATTCCGGGTGCAGCCAATTTGTGTAGCGATGTTGTTTCAGGAATTATTGTTGGCCCCGCAGGCGGATCAACAATAACGACTCAATTTGAGTTGAAAAACATCGTGAAGGCCCCAGCATTAGTTGCGGGCGGAAGCAATGCCGGTCTTGGTACGTATGCGGCCAATCTTGCAGGCGGCCAATCTGATTTCTTATTGAATGATACATTCACCAACACAACCAATGGGCCGCTGGTAGTAACCTATACGGTTGTTCCAATAGCAAATGGATGTCGTGGTCAGGATCAATCGGTAGTGTTCACAGTTAATCCAGCGCCAGCGGTTGATGATAATTTGAATAAGACAGTGTGCTCAGATGGCACGGCCGGAATTGTTTTTGCGACCGAAACATCTCCGCTAAGCACTGCGGCTGCCTCGTATAACATACTAAGCATCAATGTGCAAGCTGGCTTGGTGGTTACTGCCGCCAATTTAGCTCCGCGCAATGGGGTTGCTGCCAATGAAATTCAGGCTGATCAGTTCAGAAACCCAACCAACGATCCGTTAATAGTTACCTACGGAGTGCAGGCAGTTTCAGGAGCTCCATGCCTTGGTCCGGTTAGAAATATAATTCTTACCGTTGAACCACAAGTTATTGCAGCGCCCATAAACAATGCGCCAACCATTTGTAGTAATGATAAAACGAATATCGATTTAATCTCTCCTACAAATCCAACCTCGGGAGTTATTACTTTTAATTATACCGCTGTGTCTTCGGTGGGTGGTTTGATTAGCGGGTTTGTTCCATCGCTCAACAGCTTACCGGAATTTTATAAGATTGAAGATGCATTGGTGAATAATTCCAATAATCCAGCTACGGTTACCTATACAGTTACAGCAGTAGCCAACGGGGCAAGAAATGGTGCTGGTTGTTCAAGCATTCCTCCGAATGTTACCGTGGTGGTTACAGTTGAACCTAAGCCAAAATTAGTTGCCACACCATCCATTCAAACAGTGTGCGAAGGAGTTGCTACCAGTGTTACACTTAATAGCAGCACCATTCCATCGGCAGGCAATGTGCAATTTGAATTAGTAAGTGCGGTTGCATCGGGCGGAGTTACAGGAATGTCGGCCGTGGGCACTTTATTTAGCCCGGCATCATCCTTGGCTGATGTACTGAATAACCCAAGTATTACATCGGAGACGGTAACGTATACCTTCCAACCTAAAATTATAGGCGGGTTAGGTTGCGTGGGCGATAATGTGGTAGTAACCATTACGGTTAATCCACGACCAACAATAGTTGCAAGTGTTCAGCCCGATATATGCAGTGGTGATTTTGTTAACATTACATTAACTCCTGATGTGGCCAATACAATTGCGATCTGGACGGTGTCTGCTCCAGCAACAGTGGCCGGTGCAAGCAATGGGGCTGGCAATCTGATCTTCCAAACGTTATTCAACAATGGAAATATTCCTGAAACGGTAACCTACAATGTAACCCCAAGAGTAAATGGGTGCAACGGTACACCAATTGCAATTGGTGTGATTGTAAATCCGAAACCGAAATTTGTTGGCTTGCCAACAATGGTTACTGTCTGCCATGGTAACGCACTAAACGTTCCGCTGGTTAGCACAGTGGTTGGAACAACATTCGACTGGGTTGTTGACGATCCGAGCGGGTTGGGAGTTCCTTTGGTCGGATCGGGCAACGTGATTAACCAACCGATGGTTAACACCACAGGCTCGCAAGCCAGCTTAACGTACAGCATTACACCAACAGGTCCAGGGGCTTGTCCGGGTGATCAGAAAATAATGATTGTTACCGTGTCTCCACTAATCAATACTCAGTTTGTAAACGCAAGCTCAAGTATCTGTAAGGGTAGTACCGAATTCCTGATCATTCAGATTGATGGACAAGCGCCATTCCAATTGGTTTATAACGATGGCACATCAAACATTACCATTAACAATGCGGGTAACTTTAAAGTAATACCGGTTACACCAACCGCTACAACAACGTACACGTTAGTTTCTGTAAAAGATGCGCTTAGTTGTCCATTTACACCGGTTGGGCAATCCGTAACAGTAACCGTTGGCGAAACGGATGCAAACTTCAGTATCGTTGGGCCAGCCTCTTCATGCGGTCCTTATAATGCTACCTTCCAGTTTAACCAAGTAACAGGAACAGAATATACCTGGCAATGGTTTGATGGTTCTGCCGATGATGTATTCTTAGCGGCTACTACGGTTCCGAATAATACGATCTCGCATATGTTTTCGAATCCGAACCCGAATGCACCTATAACGTATAAGGTCACACTGCGCACCCAACTACCGGCTCCGTTCCCGGGTTGCTTTAAAACGCAGACGCATAACGTAACCGTATTCCCAAGTATCATCACCAACGCTTTCCCTGATCGTTCGGAGATTTGTAGCGGTGAGAATATTCAGTTCTTTAACCAAAGCTTTGGAGCCACATCTCATACCTGGTTCTATCGCGTCCAAGGAACAGCAACACAAATTGACATCCGACATACACCAACGGTTAATTACAACCTTGTAAATACATCAACCACCAACCCAATTATTTATGAGGTTGTTTATCAGGCCGGTAATGGAAATTGTCCGGCTGCGGATGTGGTAATTCCTATTACTGTTTATCGTGCTATCACCGCAGGGTTCAATGAAGGCGTAGTGCCGCCATTTATTGGTGGAAACTCTACAGTTACCGTCACCAATACGTCAACGCCTATTGATGTTACTCAATTCAGGTATGAATGGACATTTGGATTAAACTCAACGCCTGCAACGGGATTGGGCGCGGGACCTTTTGTGGTTGATTACAGCTCACCGGGGCCGCGCGATATTTCATTAAAGGTGGTAAACATCGCTGCTGAGGCTGCATTCTTGGGTTGTGAAAGTTCATTTACAAAAACAATTAACATTCAGCTTCTTCCATTGGTTGCCGACTTTGTGGCCGATCCGGTGCGGGCATGTTTCCCATCAGATATAACCATTACCCAGAACACATCAACGGGTGATAAAATGGATTGGCGTGTAATAGATAGCAATGGTCGCCTGGTGGCTACCTCTAATGCACCACTGCCGGCATTTAAAATTACGGCTCCGGGTATTTACTCGATCTTCCTCACCACGTCTAATTCAATTACAGGACAAATAGCGAATGCCCAGCAAACCGGGTTTGAAATATTTGATAATCCAATTGCATCGTTCCAGTTGCGTCCTAATATTGTATTTGTGCCTGATACTGAATTGACAACCTTCAATTTCAGCTTAGGTGCAACAGACTATGATTGGGATTTTGGAGATGGTGGTACCTCTATTGATTTGGAACCAAAGTATATCTACAAAGTTGAAGGGGTTTACGATGTTATCCTGATTGCCAGCAATGACCATGGACAAGGGGTAGTTTGTACGGATACAATCACTCAGAAAGTGACCGCCAAACAAGGTGGAATTACTAAAGTACCTAATGCCTTTACACCAAACCCTAACGGACCAAGTGGGAATCCACCAGGTCCTGGAGGAAATGGAACGTTCAACGATGTATTCTTACCAATTGTAAAAGGGGCCGAAGAATTTAATATGCAAATCTTTGATCGCTGGGGTAATTTGATTTTTGAAAGCAATAGTGCCAACATTGGTTGGGATGGCTATGATAAAAATGGAAGATTATTGCCGGCCGGAGTGTTCGTGTATAAGCTCACAGTCCGTTTGTCGGATGGACAACGATCAACACAGATAGGGGACGTAACCATGATTCGATAAAATGAGTAATTTTATAACCATGAGGAGGATTGTTTTTGGGTTATGTAGTTTAGTTCTGGTGGTGAATGTGGCGTTTGCACAGGATCCTCAATTCTCGCAATATTACCAGGCGCCACTCTACCTTAACCCAGGATTTACGGGTATTACCCCGCAGCAGCGTCTTGCTATTAATCATAGAATTCAGTGGCCCAATTTGCCGCAAGCCTTTTCAACGTATTCCTTCAGTTACGATATTTTTGTAGATGAATTAAAAAGTGGGTTCGGTATTCTTGCAACCACCGATAAAATGGGCTCTGCCGGTTGGCGCACAACAACGGTGGGCTTAAACTATAGTTATAAAGTAAGAATAAACAACAAGATAGTTTTTTCGCCAGGCTTGTCTTTTGGATATGGAATTAATGGCTTAGACAGAAGCAAACTTAGATTAGGGGATGGATTGGAATTTGATGGAATCTCGTTGGATCCGGATTTACAAAAATTAGGCAATCAACAATACTTTGATTTTGGATCAGGGTTTCTTTTTTATAGCCGAACACTTTGGATAGGGGCAGCTTTTGCACACATGAACGCTCCTAACCTATCAATTTTAGGTGACGTAAACCGTTTGCCTATGAAAACAACAATTCATGGTGGTGCGCGAATCCCACTAACTTCTGGGCCACGTGAACTAGACCGTGCTTCATACTTAACGCCTTCATTTATTTATCGGGTTCAAGGACCCATCAGTCAGTTAGATTTCGGACTTAACTACCACATCGATCCAATCTCTATTGGAGTTTGGTATCGCGGTAAGCCATTCCAGAAAAATTATATCGGCACGATAAATCAGGATGCCTTAATTCTAACGCTTGGTCTTTACTTAAAAGATTTTACAGTAGGCTATAGTTACGATTTCTCCATCTCTGAATTATCAACCACTTCAGGCGGTGCGCATGAAATTTCAATTGTCTATGAGTTTGTTGCCAAGCCTTTACACCGTGGGGTAAAGAAGCGTAACCGAATGATTCCTTGCCCAACATTCAACACTAAGAAAAGCTTCTGGGCCAATTAAGGTAAACCCGTTTTATCCTGCTATTCATTTCATTGATCGACTCTATAAGTTAGTTAACGTCAACTTATACGCACAGCGCTAATCTTCCCTATTAAAGGAGTCTATAAGGGGCTTTAAACGATTTTATAAATCGAATTTAAAGCATGGTGCAGAAGCGAGTAATTTTAGTATTGACTGTTTTTTTTCTGAGTTCATTTTTTGGTCTCCATTCATTCGCACAATGTGGAGGAATTATGGAACCGGGTTTTGCTTTTCTAACCAGCAGTAGGGGATGTGCTCCGTTTACAGTCAACATCCAAACGCTTTATCTTTCGTCAGTGCCGGGTACCCAATATTTTATTACGTGGGGTGACGGCACGCCTGAGCAGACGTTCACGCAAGTGAATGCTACGGGTGTTACGATTTCACATAACTACCCAAATACTTCCATTAACTGTGGGTACGATGTGGTGATAGACGCTTCGAACGCGTGTAACCCGCGGGGCAGTGTTGTTCCTATCAATACACAAGTTATAGTATGGACGAATGATGTGATCTCAATTAACCCGACTGTATTTAGAGTTTGCCAGGGTTATGCAACGGATGTTTTGTTTACCGATGATAGCGATTGGAATTGTTTTCCACGCGCTACACGCGAGAATGGTGAACCGCGGTGGATTCAATGGCTGTATGGAACGGGCCCAATAGCAAATCAGATTTCAGGTGTTCAGGTTAATTCAATAAATCCCGGTGGGTTTCCTTATTTAAATCCGGCTCCTGCAAAAAATCCAATCTATCCCGTTACTACTCCCGGTCAGGTTAGTCTGCCCATTAATGTGCCGCTAACTACGCCCGCTGATTTAGGAAAAGAATTTGTAATCACTTTGAAGAATTGGAATCAGTGTAATGCCTACGATAATAACCTCGCTGATGCAAATCCATTTAATCCGGTTTCCGGCAATCTGATTAATGGCGATAACACACCACAAGTTACAACGGCCCGTATTGTTATTGTGCCGGCACCACAGCCCGATTTTTTGACACGATTAGGAGGATCAACCGGACCAGTTCAAGCTGTTTTTTGTGTTGGCGATAATATTTATTTCGATAATGAAACTCCTGCAATTGCGGGTGCCTCGTTCGCCAACACCTGGCAATTTTATGATAATCCAACCGGAGTCGGAGCACCATTAGCAACGCGAACAAATACAAACCCTACCTTCGCCTATCCAACCGCAGGCCAGAAATTAATTCGCCTTTCGGTGCGCGATCAAAATGCGGCCGGAAATTGCGTGGCAATTATTGAGAAGGTAATTACAATCTCACCTTCTTTGATTGCCAAAATTCAAGTCACTGATCTTTCGAACAATCCCATCACACCTGACTTTTGCCAGAACGCAACAGCTCCACTCACATCATTTCAAGCTCGGTTTAATGATGTGTCTGTTGGCTCGGTAACAGCAACAACTCAGTGGCGGTGGGAATTTTATAATGAAACAAATACATTAATCAGACAAGAACCCGCTTCTGGATTTTCTTCAGTTGCATTAGGCCCCTTCGATCAACCTTTTACAAATCGTGGAATCTATCGGGTTCGCCTAATTGTGCGCGACAATGTTACTTCATGCGAAACAATGGATGACGTGCAGGTTCGTGTGTTTGAAAAACCGGTTCCACTATTCACGGCATCACGCGAATGTGCGGGTCAGCTTACCTCGTTTGCCGAAACCTCCACACTTCAATCAATAAATGCCGAATCAATTGTACTAAAAGAATGGGACTTTGATTATGATGGGGTGACTTTTACAAAAGATCCGGCCTTTGATAATCAAAGTACATTCACGCGCGCTCTTGGTCCCGCTAAAACGTATCAGGTTGCCTTAAGAGTAACTGCA